>Ga0228711_1000275_pt1 | contig 55969 bp, 31 predicted proteins | sample MedpolnodulmetaG_2_FD_177996 | JGI IMG/M metagenome (GOLD analysis project Ga0228711, IMG submission 177996) | Root nodule microbial communities from Medicago polymorpha collected in Santa Monica, California, United States - brown nodules | ecosystem: Host-associated > Plants > Roots > Nodule... | reverse complement strand
ATCGGAACAAAAATGAGGTATTTTAAAATACCTCTCTGTCGAATTTTTTCACTGAGAAGTCAGAGACTATTCAGGATCAAACAGTGTATGAATGTAAGACCTTAGGTCAAAAATTGGGGTATGACAGCAGTGTTTTCTTGAGATCTTGGACTATGCTTCTTTCAAGGACTAATTTGTTTTTACATAATATCTTACATATGCATTCATTAGTCATTATCATTTGTAACAACAAATTGGTGTATATTAGGCACATAAGTTATCAATAAAAATCATCAAATTATTTTCTTATATGGTATCAGTTAGGTTTTCGATCCCTTCTCCTAGGCGCCTTCTCCACCACCTAACCTCTTTATTTTTCCACCCTTTCCTCCTAGTTGTTGTCTCAACGTTGAACATGTCCCCGATGCGACCAACGCACTTGCCTCATCGGCATCACCATCAAAACGTCACACGACCTTCAGCATTAACAACATGAAATTTATCACTCTGATCACATTGAACAATGATTCAAGCCTCTACATTTCTTGGTCAATTCTCTTCAAAGTCCAAGTATGTATTCAGTCCTACCGATGAGAATGCTCAACATACAACAGCTAAAACAAAAAAATAAAGACCTTGATCTTTGGAATTGGCTTGATGTAGTCGTCCTTAAATGGATATATGCCATTGTATCATAAAAGATTCTCAACTTCATTTGTTTGACCGATGAATTGGCTGAAAAATGTTCGAAACAAATTGCTTATATATTTCAAGACAACGAACACTCGAGGGTTGTCCACCTCAAAATCCAATTAACCAACATTTATCTTGAAGATTTTGCGTCCATCAAATCCTACTGCAATCGCCTCAAACTCGTTCTTTGATGCTTCTAACGCTTGCCTACCTCTTTAACCGCCAAGTCTTGAATGAATAATTGTGAATGTGAACTCTTGTACTTGGCAAGTTTCCAGTTGGGTTTGGGTTGAAAAATTGGGCTTCTCCCCCACACTCGCATTTAACAGTTTTTTCTCGACCTCTCATGTGTCCCGCACCAAGGGTTACGCACGCCGCATGTGCGTGTTGAAAATAGTGTTTTTCAACACTATTTCATACACTCGTGGTGCTTGGTTTTTGATTTCAGTGAGTTTTGCCACACAACATTTGGTACCTGCAGTTGACTCTTTATTACTTTTTGCAATATTATAAGTTAGGAACTCACCTTTAGGAGTTGATGGTTAACTTGAGATCTTGGAGTTTGCTCCTCTCAATGTCTCAGGTTTGATTCTTCCTAGTGCAATTTCGGTGGACAAGTTCATACAGAGCTTTACTCTGACTTTAAATGGAGCCCCCACAAGTTGACGGTGGGATTGGTCCTCTCGGATTAGTCAGTTCTTGGATCATATACCAAATTTTAAAAAATAAACATCAATTAAAGTCTTTGTTATAGCAAAGAAGGATCGTCCCAAAGTAGCAAACATTCAGTGTAATCTGCCATCTTCATTCTCACTAGGATGGAGCATTTCTTCATTACAAAATGTCCCTTAAACCATAAGTAACTTATCTAAAACTCCTCTTTTTTAGGTCAAATCACTGCTAAAATGACTGAAAAATATGTTGAAAATAACGTAAGATGATTTGTGAGCAATTACTAAGATAGAGGAATGGAGATTTATCAATGATAAAGGTGTTGTCTGGTTTACATTTTTGGAAAATAACTATCGAAGGATCAATTCGTGGGCATTTACATCAAAGGACTTCCCGGAGTGCTCTTTGATATGGTGATGAGACCTGATGAGAGTTGAATATTCATTATGGTTTCAAAGTGCGTTAAAATTAGATTTGGGGACTGGATCCATAGTTTGGTTTTTGCATGACAACTTGATGGGTTCTTTATCGTTGTTTGTTCTTTTTCCTTGTCTTTGTAGGTGGATACTAATAAGAGTTGCTCGATTGTAGAGTCTGGTTCTTGGTTTGTTTCGTGGACGGCGTCTGTTTGCATGGGAAGACAAAAGTGTGTTACAACTTGCTTTTTTTTTATTCTTTCCATCCATAGAGAGATAATTTAGACACATGCATATGAACTGCCGAAAACAAAAGGAATTTATACAGTTAAAAGTGTGCATGTTGTTTTTGTTGTAGGAACATGCAGAGGTGCATTGCCACAACGCTTTGTTGGAGACATTAAAAAGACTAATGGTTCTGATCTTATTCATCTTAAAAACTTGGTGTTCGTTGGAGTTTATTAAAATAAAATATTTCTTTTTATAACATGGATGTGAGAGTTGAGAGAGTTGCATATCACTTAAAACTTATTTTTCTGGGGTGGTTTGTCTGGATGGTAGGAAATAAAGGAAAACACTGGTTAGTAACCCTATTCTTTTTTTACTAATGTAATTGCCGATTCATAGGCTTTGCCTCTCCTTGTACATTAGTTTGAGTACTCCTTGTATTTTAATAATGAAAATTTCTGGTTATCTAAAAATGGTTGAAAAATGACAAGGAAAGAAAGGGGTGTTTTGGTGATTTAAAAAAAATAGAAGGGTGCATGTATCAAATAGTTGGTTGTGGTTAGCAAATTCTTTTTTTTTTTGTCAACATGGTACATTCCTTGTTGTTGTAAATAAAGTTTGAACTTCAAATTTAGTTTTGTAAATTCCTCTAATGACACCTTTAATTGCTCACATGCCAATTTAAGATCCAAAAATGCCCCTCATATATCGTAATTGTCGAACCTCTCGGGGCCTAACTCCCAATCACTTAAGTTCGGGAGTTACGACCCGATCCGCATCATTTACATACAGAAACAGAAGCTATGAGTTTCATTTGTGTTTCAAACACTTTCTTTACACTTTCCTTACTCCAATAATTGAAATTAAAGCAACTGGACTCAAGGACATTGCATTGTCGCGATATTCGCACCTAGACCCAACAAGTAAGTGTTAAATTTCTCAAACTCTGCACATTTCTTCTCATTTTGAAGGTAAGGGTTTTTGTAGTTGATAAATTAGATTGCCCAAAAATCAAAGTCGGTTTTCCGGTATTAAATGAGGCGTAGAAGGAGGAGCTTTCAGAAATTGCACACCAATCGACTTAATAGTTAGATTTTTTTGTAAATTGGTATTTTAATACCACACCATTGAACATGTTACGCTTATGGATTTTATTCCAACTTAAGAAACATGTGGTCAATTAGTAAATGCTAAATTTGACACATTGAGATTCGAATTGTTATTTATTAAATTATCAATGTTGTTTATTATTGAAGTATCTCACATATTTGGTTAAGCAGTAGTGTCGAAGCACTTAAATTCTAGTTATAAGCATATGTTGTTTAGTTATGAAAGCAGTAATGTCTTGCAAATTTGTTTAATGTCATTTATTATGTACTATGCACTCTGCAATTTAGGCATATCAGATCGTAACTCCCAATCCATGATCGACATTTATCGTTTGAGAGGTTCGGTTCTTAACTCCCAAAACACAATGACTTTTAGAATTTTGAATGGATGGTGAGCAATTGAAGGGGCCTATTTTGCATTTTTGGGAATGTACTAATTGGATTTGGGTGTTACCGGTCACCTTAGGTTGATGAATTCTGCTCTTCTTCTAGCATAATACACTTGCGCTCAACTGAAATTACCAATTTACCCCTGTGCTACATAACTAACACAGGGGTATTTTCAGTATTTCAGTTGGGCGCAAGCAAAATGCGTTGGGAGAAGAGCAGAATTCTAGGTTGATGTGTTTGTTATTACATCTAGATTGTTTGAAAACTTTATTTTGGATGTGTATTTTTTAATTCATATTTTCCTGTCTAAAAGTAGATTAAAAAAACATAAGTGTAGTAGCGAAAATGTTGGGTGTTAGTAGCTTTACTTGTAAAAAAAAAATGGATCGGATAAAGCGGAAAAGAAATTCAAAGGCCTTTTAGATTTGTCCATATGGGAATTTTTTTTTTTTTTTGTAGATTTAATTTAATTTTTAACCAATATGTATGTAGATTTGATGGCATGTTGATAAAAACAAAAATGTATTAAAAGAATATTGGTCCCACAATATAAGCCATATTAATAAATGACACTCACATATATATTTAAAAAAAATATAAAAAAATATATGGAAAAATGTATTTACTTTTATAAGCATATATAATACTTCACAAAATTACTCTTCATTAACTAAATTTATGACTCCTAAAAAAACAAAAATTTATGAATTATAATTGAAAATAGATTGTAAAAATTATAATTACAATAATAAATTAATATGTCATTTACATTATAAATGATATATTAGATTTTTTGGTAGTAAATATAAATTAAATATTAAAAAGAAAATTAAAGGCAGTGGTCCCGTAGCTCAGTTGGTTAGAGCATTGGTCTTATGAGCCGAAGGTCGCGGGTTCAAGCCCCGCTGGGACCATTATAATATTTATTTTTCGTCTGGGACCGTTATTTTTTATTATTTCTTCCCCTTCAAAAAAATATTGAAAGGCCACTACTAAGAAATTACGAAGCTTTCATTCGGATATGTTTTGGGTATTGTTTGGGAGTTTAGAGAGGAGGAACGCGATGGCTTTGGGGATATAGGAGAGTGAAGGAAGAGAGATAAATATTTCACATTTTTTTATGGTTTTTTTTTTTTCTATAGATTGAAAATAGTGCTTAATTTTAAAAGAATTTTGGAGAGCTTATATAAGCACAAGACCATTGTACAATTTTTAGAGAAAACAAGACCATTGTACAATATAAGCACAAGATTTTTCACCACAAAACCAAAAAACCTAATACAAGTTTTTGTTGTTGATTTATAACATTACAAAATTTGCATTACAAATAACATTAAACAAATCAGATTATGTACATTTGAAAGTAAACAAAACCTTCTATCATACAACATATATAATCTCCAAAACAGACTCAACTATCATATACTCTTAATTTCATACTCATTCTTTAGAAACACTTTAACATAAAATAAAAATAAAAAAATATTATTGACTAAATCATTCACCTTGGTCCTGATAGCTCCATAGCTTGGACTAATAACAAAGAATCATCAGTAAGATCAGAATATCTATCTGATAAAGATGATTCTTGATGTTTGAATTTGGAAGTGTCGGTTTTTTGAGAAGCTTCCCATCTTTCGGCTAGTCCATCACCTTCAAGCATGCGAACAACTTCGGACATTTTAGGTCTATGGCTTGGAAGATATTGAGTACATAAGAGAGCCACTTGAACCATTTCTTCAAGCTCAATTTTGTCATAGTTGCTCTTTAGATCCTTGTCTACAAGTAATTCAAGTTTCTTCTCTTGATGAATTTTCTTCACCTGAATGACAACAATATAATAAGGACTTGTGATTTGACTTGTGGTTAAAGGACAAACAAGTGTACAAGACTCCCACCAGGTGGGGTTTGGTATTTGGAGATGGACTAAACCGACGGAGAGGTTATTTCTATCTATGAATATCAACACAAACATTGACGTGTAGACAACGATAAGTCTTAAAAATTAGAAATGATTGAATGCATATGTGTTGGTGTCATGTAATTAATGAACGCTAACACATGTCGGACATTAAACATGACTTGAATATGAAGTTCCAGTGCTACATAAACCTTATCATTGTGTCAAGGCTAACCCTCAATAATTTAATTTTAAGTAGTAGGGAAAATAATTTTAATTAATAAAAACTAAGGGGAAAATAAGAAGCATTAGTTACCCAATCAAGCATGGCGCCTTTTTGGTTAGCAGCTTTTCCAAATTCTAAGGCTCTCTGACCTGTGATTAACTCAAGGAGAAGAATGCCAAATCCAAACACGTCAGTCTTCTCGGAGGATTGTCCTGTGGAAAGATATTCCGGTGCAATATGCCCTACAGTTCCTCTCACTGCAGTAGTAACATGTGAATCTTGATGATCCAAAAGCTTTGCCAAACCAAAATCACCAACTACAGCTTCATAATAGTTATCAAGCAATATGTTTGCAGCTTTGACATCCCTATGGATTATCTTTGGATCACATTGTTCATGAAGGTATAGTAGTCCTCTTGCTGCTCCTAATGCAATGTTCTTCCTTGTTCCCCAATCCAAGACAGGTTTACCTGAAAAATCACAAAATTGATATCAAGATTAGGTACCTAAATTACGAACTCTAAATTTTTATATGAAAGTGTTAAGAGGAGTAAATATCTAATTTGGTTGTTGATATCGTAAGAATGTGTCAATCTAGTACTTCACAATTTCGATATTCCAAAATGATCCCTAAAATTGTAAAATTTTGATCAAATATGTCCCTTTGTTGGAATTTTCAGAGGCTAGAAAAACATTAAGTTGATAAAGTCATAATGAATTTGAAACCAAGTGAATAATGTCAGTGATTCATTTTATAACAGATCCAAACATAGGGATTGACTTGATTAACATTTTGCGACTACATGGATCATTTTAGAATATTGATAATGTAAGGGACTAGGTTGTTACAATCCTACAACTTCAAGGACCAACTTGAGAATTTACTCGTGTTGAGTATGACTCATATTCCCTGATAAATGGGGAAGATGTTCCAGCAAATACGATTTGTAATCTGTAACCCTAATTTATTGCAAACCGAACAGCAGTATTTAAACAAAGCTTTTTACTTTGCAACTGTCGGTATAGATGTAAGCACAAATGGCCAAACTATGCGATCAATTGTTTGTGTTCTTATGCATTTATTTATCTGCTTACTTTAGAACCGGAATTACTATTCTAACAGAAAGTTTACAAATGAACTTACCTTTCAAACGGGAAGCAACACTTCCATTGCACATGTAAGGATAAACTAAAAGCCTTTCTGATGAAGTCATGCAAAATCCATAAAGTCTGAGAAGGTTTCTATGAACTGCAAGGCTAATCATTTCAACTTCAGTCTGAAATTGAATCTCTCCTCCAATTGCATTGCCGTCTTTAAGCCTCTTTACGGCTATTACAGTGCCATCTGAAAGAACTCCTTTGTAGACATTTCCAAACCCACCTTTTCCAACTAAGTTTTTGCTGCTGAAGTTATTTGTAGCAGTTTGGAGTTCTCTGAATGAAAACCTCTTCAAGTTTCCAAGGTAAACTTCTTCATGGTGCCGGTCTAAAACATTTGATAATATGTCACAATAATGAACCAACTATATGGAACTTCAATCATATCAGTTTTTGCTTTTAGTCCTTGTAAACAAAAATTCTCTTGTTTACAAACATACAACTTTATAAGCATATTTTGGCCAAAATTTTGCAGGAAACATAATACCAAGAATCAACAGCAAAAGATAGCATATTTGCAAGGACTATAAACATATTTATAATCTCTATTTCACATGACATTCTAATGGAAAAGTACCTTTGACGTCAAAGAATGCTTGTTGATTATGCTTATGTCTCCACCAAAGAACAAGTCCAAAACCAATAACTATCATGCAGAGACATCCAAGACTCAAGCCAAAGACAATAGCCATTTTATGAGATTTTGGTCTGCTTGATGGTAAAGTATCTAGGGAAGCAAAGATATTTCAATCAGCATTAAAGCAATAACAATGAATGTAACTACATGTGTCTGTGACGTGCCGGTGTTGGACACCGTACGCACCTTCAATATGAAATGTCAGTGATGATTAAGCGTAATTTTGTTTTAAAAGATATTACCTTGAGTATTGGTTAAGTTCATGGATATTGGCATCAATGTCATCCCATGACAGTTTGGTTCATTTCCAGTAGCACAAACAAGAGGATTACCAACAATGCTGAAACAACAAAAAAGAATTTCCAAAATCTTTCAATTAGTACTCAATTTTCTGTTTCCATCCATGCAGAAAAACACATACATTCAGAGAGGGAATTACCTAAATGATTTCGCCAAAATTCTTGGTACTGGTCCACTAAGATTGTTGTAGGACAGATCACTACATTGCGAATCGCAAAAAACAAAAAAAAAAACTTTAGTAACACAAAAACTATAAACAGAATTAAAGAATAATGAGACAAAAGAATAGGCTGTGTATATTACAGTAAAACAAGTTGTGTCATGTTAGCTAGTGATTCTGAACATTCACCAACAAGACTGTTATTGTTCAACCTCCTGAAACAATTTTAATAACTTTTCAGCTTCAAAAAACATAGACTAATACTAAAAAAATAGCTTAAGCTTAAAATTTCAAAATCATATATCCTTACAAGTATTGAAGGCTTCTTAAGTGACCAAGAGAGGGAGGAATTTCGCCATTGAAGAAGTTATTAGACAGATCAAGAGTTTGAAGCTTAGGAAGTTTTCCTAATTCTGAAGGGATTGATCCGGTTATGTTGTTATTCTGTAGCAGCCTAAAATAATAATCAAGAACAAATAACCTTAGTTCCTTTTCAGATGACTTAAATACGCGAAGAAGCATTGTAAGTCACATAGTGACCTTCCTGTCACGATCCACTGAGATTCAGCCTTTATCACTTCCATTCATCAAAAATAAAACTTAGTAAATTGCATAGTTTTTATGAATTCTGATTACTTACACCATCTGAAGGTTGGTTAAATTCCCTATGCTTGGAGATAAACTACCTGATAAACTTTGACTTGGAGTACCCCTAAACAAAAGAAAAACAGTTTAATATAACTTTTAAAATCAATTTGTAGCGTAATTAACCGCAACTGCAATTTAAAACCGCCCGTTCATTTTTTCATCTTGATATAGAAGATTGAAGAAAAAATTTACTACTTACAAGCCAGTAACAAGATTTTCACTAGAACATGTAACCATAGTCCAACTACATGGATCAACTGCATCACCATCCCAATTTTCTAGAACACCATGTGGATCCACTAGAGAGTCTTTAATACTCATTAAAGCTTGCACTGCAAATACAAAAAAAAAACACACACACAATTCAAAACTCTACATATTGAACTCATATGAAGTTACATGTAAGTATATACAAAGTTTCAAATTTACCTTCATAGTTTACTCCTTTAGAAGAAAGCAAAGCATTTGAACATGAAAAGCTCAAAAACAAGAAAAACACAAAACAAAGAAGAGATATAACTCTTCTTGGCTTCATCATTTTGAATTGGAATTTTGAAGAAACAAGACAGAAATATAGTACTAACAACTTTAGATTCCTTAACTAACTGAAACTTATAATGATGATGTTGTTGAAAATGTGAACTGTTTTAAAATGGATGTTGTTTCTTAAATTTTGATTTGATGTTCAAAAGAAGAAAAGAAAAAGAAAAGAAATTTAGTTCCTTCTTTCCATGGTAGAATAGAATCTTATTCACCCAAAAATCTTGTGTCAGAGTAAGTGAGTGAGGGTGGGAAAGAAAAGAAAAGAGAAAGATGATGTGTTTTTGTGCAGCATAAAGGGAACTAGCATGCCTGTCACTGAGTCATGAAACTTTAAACAAAATATTATGCAATACAATGGTTTAAGTATTTATTTGTGAATAACAGTCATTTTGGTTTCTGAATGTGTAACGAGTAGCCACAATAGTTCTTCAATATATTGAAATTTCAAAATAGTCATTAATATTAGGTGTATGTTTGAAATCATGGTTAATTTGAAAAATGGTTAATTTGAAAAATCAATGTGACACCGTAATTTTATTGAAGCTGCAAAAAGTAATTTTCTAAAAAATTACCATGCACAAGGTTATTCTGCCAAACACACCAATCAATTGCATATATGGTATGGATAGAATGGGAAATTCACTTTGTGACATAATCATGCACACAACCATAAAGTGGAAAAAAAATTTCATGAATTATTAATTATATGCATTAGCACAGTATTAAATAAATAAAGAAAAAAAAGTACTGGAGGTTGAGGAAGATGAGGTATCATCATTAGATCTTACTTAACATTAAGCATGTACATATATAGAATCAAAGAATAATAATACTACATTCATTTTTTTTTCTCCTTTTATTGGTGAAAATGACCTTGATTCTACATAAATTAGTCATATAGTGGTGTACTAGTGTGGAAAAAAAATTGATTGTTAATATGTGCATTTTTTAAATTCTACATACATTTATTTTGACGCACATACATGCAATGGATTGTGCTTTGCTTTATGGGAATGTGGAGAATCCAAAAATTCTCTGAGTTTAGCCATTCAGTAAAGTCCTAAATGAGAATTTTTTTATATATTAAGGTATAGAGAGAATGTGAGAATCTCGAGGAGGAGGAAGTGGAGTGTGTACTGGGCGATTGAGATTTATGATGGATTTTGTGACCCACCAAATATAGATGAACCATGAAAATCTTTGGTGTCTTTCCTATGTTTTATAAACAAATAAGTAAATAGTGTCAATTAGACCCTATTTGAATTCGAATTGAGTGATGGACATTTTAAATTCTAGTTTTGTGAAAATTGGATCGAATCGGCCGATTTAACCGGTTGAACCACAATTTATCATGTTCATCTTTTGTTGTTGAATCAATTGAACAATAACTCGGAAAACTCGTTGATTTGATATCCGGTTCGGTTTTATAATATGATAATTCTACTAAGGTAATCTCTTTGTTCCAGATTAAGTGACACAGTTGACATTATCACACATATCAATGCATAATTTTGTTCTTTAATATCTTCAATTATCTATTAAAAAAATTATGAAAATTTGATATTTTGAAAATATTCATCAAGATAAATTCAACATCTTATACGATATTTTTTATTTTTGTATATTAATAAAAAAGATATGGTCAAAGATTGGTAAGTCAATATTTCATATCATGAGAAATGTCGTTTAATATGAGACTGAGGGGGTTAGGCTTATAGTGGTTTTTAGTCTTGAATGATGAGTGCCTTTCTTAATCAAATTTTTGCTTATAATAAAAAAAACAAATGAAAATAATAATTTAACAGAATTGATATACTTTGTGGTATAAATTAATGTTGGTGATGGTAGCATGGGATGTGCTTTATAGATTCCATAAACCACTATGAGTATTATGAGGTAAGTACAATCACACTTGGGTCTCTTTGGTCAATTACCAAGCAGACAGTCATTCCCCTAAAATTGTTCTAAAAGAGAAAAACTTTGAAAAGCAAAAGCTGCAAGTGCAATTCCCCTCTCTCTTTCTCTGACCCACACATCTCTTTCTGCAAATCATTTTTGTTACTTTTTTGTGTGCTTAGCTTAGGTAACTTATTATTATTATTATTATCATGGTGTCACCAATTAGCAATATGTAGTTGTTGCATTACTCTCTATTCTACGCTAACAAAGGCGCGTGCTTCATTATATTCCAACAAACCAAGTGCTTTTCAACCAATTTTGCTAGCAAGAAAAAACCAAGTGCTTTCACATTAGGAAATTACTCTTCTCACTTTTCAAATAGTTCTTTTTCAACTACCGTTGATCCAGCGGTAGTTAACTTCCGTTTGACGTTCCAACAGTAGTTAAATGTCGTTGGACACTTTTTAAAATTGGTTAAACGGTATTTAAATGTTGTTGAAAAATCGAGCGACAATTAACGTATGATTTTTGAACATTTTGAAAAGTGAAAAGAGTAATATTTGTCACATTAAGTTTTCTTACATATTTGGGCTTGGACGATACATATTTTACTATATAATTTGTTTTCTTTAATCTAAAGTGTTCAACTTATATTTTGGAATCGTCAAACAAAAAAATAAACTTGTATTATGGGCTAATTGATTTCGATCCAACGGTCATTGATGTGTTAATTGTATGAATGCGTAAAACTTGCAACTACAAATAATCTAAATTCTTTTTTAAAAAAAAATTCGGTATCCGATCCAGAACCGACTAATCTGAGGGTACCGATCCCACCACCCACTTGCGGGAGGGCCGTTTAAAGGCAAGAGAGTGAGAGTTGGATCCTGATGTTTGGATCAAGTATAAGATGCGAGAGACTCATACTTTAGGGGGACATTATTGAGTTCAAGTTTAAATGATTATTATTCCATCAACTATGAAGGAGAAAAATGCTAGATTATAAGAGATGACTCATATTACAACATCAACTATTAATGTCTTAAGCTATTGAGGTGAAGATGTGTTGTCTGTTTCTCTTGTAGTCCTAAAGCATTGAATTGTTGTTGCTCTCAGAGCTTTCCTAGACTCCCCACATATACAAATTCTTACATTGGGCCATGTAAGAATTGAGTGATAATAGAGAGAAAATTCTATAGGTGAAATTTTTGCAGGTTGAGTATGTCTCTTAGAGTAGAATTTGATTCTGGATGGAAAAAAAATGTCAGATTTTACTAACCTTCCGACCAAACTTGAAATCCCTAAGACCCTATTCTTCTATGAATTGACGGGTGAAAAAGAAAATGAATAAATGATAAAGGAAGAAAATTAAGAGTTCATATTCTAACCACGTTCATTTAATTTATTATACATGTACATGCAATATCAATCATCGATCAATTTATTAATAGTTGATGTTATTTACTCACTTTATTATTTTACTCTCTGTGGTGAATTGTTTATTTTAGGGGAGTTTATTCCCTTGAAGTAGACATGAACTCGTGAAGGCAGAGATCATATATTTCAGAGTTTAATTAATATATTTGTACTTATGTAGTCCTTGTCTTACACTTATTGAGCCCTACAGCATATATATCTCTCTGCCTTGTATATATACACATATAGTCTCATTCAAAAAGCTTTAAGAAATATTTAATATTCTCGAAATAAATTCATCGACCTCACCACTAGGTAGACTCAATGCATGAAGCTACCTCAACATTCTTCTTTCGGAGCACCATTGGTTGTGTATCACATCCCCTTGGACACCTATATTATAGACGTACAATAATGTAAATAAAATGTACTATATATTATATGTTGCTTCTTTTGTCACATCAAATTATTTCTTTCTTTTGGAATACTCGTCACATTCATTCTATTTAAGAGGATTATCTAATAAATGATGAATGATTTATATAAAAAGACAACTAATTTAATGATTAAAATAAGTATAATAATAATCGGAGCGGTTCAGGTGGTATGACCAATAAAAACCAGGAACTAGACCCATGTCCGGTCCATCTTAGCCTTAAAATCGGGTAAAAAACTAGGAAACGGTCGAAAATAGGGAAAAATTAGCAAATTTGGGAGGTATAGCCAATCAGTCAGTATTTTTGCTTTTTATTTTTGGGTTAAATATGTTTTTGGTCCCTGTAAATATACCAACTTTTCATTTTAGATCCTCTAAAATTTTCCTTCAACTTTTAGTCCCTATAAAATTTTCAATCACTACTTTTGGTCCCTATTTTTAAGTTTATTTTTTTATTTTTTAATGAAATTGTGCAGAAATGTGTAGAATATTGTAAAATAAATTCCATAAATAAATTAGAATTTTTTAACAAAGCATAAATTAAATATGAATTTTTAACCATAAAAAATGTAAAAATTCATGTTTCGTTAAAAAATTATAATTTTTTTGGGAGAGATTCTTATAATATTATGAATTTTTCTGCAAAATCTTATTCAAAAATATGAACTCTACATATGAGTTTACTTTAAAAGAGGAACCAAAAGTGAAGATGGAAAATTTTGTAGAGACTAAAAGTTGAAGGAAAATTCTACAGGGACTAAAACGAAAAATTGGTATATTTATAGGGATTAAAAACATATTTAACCCTTTATTTTTTATAAGAAATTATGTCATTGATATGCAGCAAATGCACTAGTTTATCGTCATAATAAAATATCGATTGCACAAGGACTTATGAATCTCATGGTATCCTTTGTCTCCCTAAGTATGCAAAAGAAGAGGAAAATGTTTTTGTATTTTTATATATGGTGAATGCAAGACTATATGAAATAAACTATTTTTAGAGAATGTTTTGAAAATATGCAAATGAGGAAAAATCCCTTAAAATCATTGAAGTTCATCATTACGACAAACAACCAAATCATATTCCTTCATTTTGCCCATTAAGGTATTCTCAATTGTATTGTTTACTCTATCTCTAGTGATAAACAAGTGTCTTACTAACACAAAATCTTACTTTCATGGCAATTCATGCTAGCGTAACCCATTAAGTCTGAATATCCATTTTCGCATCCCAAAAAGCCTGAATAGACTATTTTCATTCTTCAAAGCTTTCGTCTAACCTTATAGGTTCAATAATAACCTTCATCTCTTGGTCCATCGAACGTCCCATAAGATTTTCGTAAATTATTATGTCTAAGATCTTTCAATTCTTTCATTATCAACTTCAACTTTCGTTCCTTCGTTGATAACATCGACAAAATGAATGTTTAATCTTGTTGTGCTTAAGCCAATCAAACTCGAATGTTGGGTTAACAAGAATGTTTTTGGTGGAAGCAGTTAACATATCATGTTAACTAATATATCGTGGACGTCACACATGTATAAATTTGAAAACTCCTTATGAAATGTGGTCTAGAAAATTTGTTGATTACTCTAATTTGAGGGTTTTTGGTTGCACGTTCTACTATCATGTCAATGAGGGGAAGTTGGAGACAAGAGAAAAGAGAGTATTTGTAGGCTATGGGTATGATGTGAAATGATATAGGATCTGGTCCCCATCTTAGAGGAAGGTTATTCTAAGTAGGAATGTTGTCTTTGATGAAAATTACATGTGTTAATCCAACTGTGAAGTTCACTATTCCGGAAGACTGTGGTATTGAGAAGCAAGTTGAGCAGAGAGAAACCAAGGCTACTTGTGAAGCAGAGGAGGGCTCTCCTCAATCACATTCAAAGGTAGAAGCATCAGTTGTTCCATTATTACCAGGGGAACATCATATTATAGCTCTTATCTCCCTAAAATACGTAAGTTTGGGGGTACCTTTTACGAGGTATGATTATGAGGACATGGTTGTCTATGTTGTACAGGTTGCAGAGGAAGTGGATCCTCATGAGTTATCCACCTACAAGAAATTTGTTATTGGTACTGAATATGTCCAATGGCTTGCTGCCATGGGAGATGAGATGGAGTCACTTCAGAAGAATCAGACTTGGGAGATAGCTAGAAGAGCGTTAGGGAGAAAGGTAATGACTTGTAAATGATTGTTCAAGAAGGAAAAGTTGTCACTAGCTGAGGGGATCTAGTATAAATCTCGGTTAATTTCTAGAGGTTTCAGTCAGAAAGAGGGAGTGGACTATAATGAGATGTTCTCACCAGTAGTAGGACACACTTCCATTAGGGTGCTACTTGTTATAGTTTTACATCAGGACTTGGAGCTCGATCAACTAGATGTGAAGACAACTTTCTTACATGGAGAGTTGGAAAAGGAGATATACATGACTTTGCCAGTTGGTTTTTAGGAACCCGAAAAAGAGGATTATGTTTGCAAGTTGAAAAAGTCCTTATGTGGATTGAAACAGTCTCCGAGGCAGTGGTATAAGCGGTTCAATAGCTACATGATTGAGATCGGTTATTCGAGGAGTCTGTATGATAGTTGTATCTACTACAACAAGCTCAAAGATGGTTCTTTCATCTATTTTTTGTTGTATGCAGATGATATGTTTCTAGCTCCAGAAAAGAAGTCTGATATTCAAACATTGAAAGGGCTACTCAGTACAGAATATGAAATGAACGATTTGGGTACTGCTATGAAAATTCTTGGAATGGAGATCTAAAGGGATATAAGACATAAGAAATTTTTCTTGTCACATAAAGGATATATCTAGAAGATTCTATCAAGGTTTGGAATGGCTACTGCTAAGCCTATTGATACTCCTAGTGCTTAAAATGCACATTTGTATGTAGCATTTGCACCTAAATCATCAGAGGATAAGGAATACATTGCATGTGTTCCTTATGCTAGTGTGGTGGGAAGCTTGATGTTGGCTATGGTCCGCTCTAGACCATATCTTGCACATGCAGTTAGTGTTGTCAGTAGGTTCATAGGAGACCCTGGTAAGGAACACTAGCAAGTAGTGAATAGGGTTTTTTGCTATCTTAGGGGTACATCTGATATTGGCTTTCGTTATGGTGGTGATAGTCGGTGTCTAGTATCTAGTTACTCAGACTCCGATTATGTTGGAGATGTGGACAATAGAAGATCGATGACCGGTTACGTATTCACTCTTGGTGGTTCTGTTGTGAGTTGGAAGCCTACTTTGCAGCCTACAATTACTTTGTCTACAACATAGGCAGAGTATATGGCTTTGACAGAAGCAGGTAAGGAGGGAATCTGGTTGATAGGATTGGTCAGTGACTTGAGCCTACATCACGATCAGGCTTCAATGTACTACGACAGTTTGAGTGCAATATACTTAACCAAAGATCAACTTCACCATGAGAGGACAAAACACATTGATGTGAGGTACCAATTTCTGAAAACTAAGAAGAGGATCAAGGTAAACAAAGTGGGTACAACAGACAACCTAGCTGATATGTTTACCAAGCAGGTTCCGCAGAGCAAATTTCAAGATTATTTGAACTTGCTCAATGTTAGAAGTTGTTGATTGCCTTTGGAGGGAAAATACCTAAGGCAGAGCAGGCTCATCTGGCCATTATGTGGAATGCATCTGGCACATCTAGTACTTCGAGTACATCTGGTGGATCTAGTTATCTAGAGAGGATTCAAGTCAAGATGGAGATTTGTTGAAATATGCCTTGAATTAGTGTTGGAAAAAAGTCTCACATCGGAAAATAGGAAGAAATATGCAAAGACTTGGACATATAAATAATGGTCTTGCGTGTTAGTATTTCTTGCAGCAATAGTTAGTGGGTTTTGCTATAGCTATTATTACCTTTACTATTCAACATATGTAAATCAGCACATTATTGTGGAATTTTTTTCAACGGCACTACCTGTGGATTAATCAGCACATTATTGGATACCACGTTAAATCTTGTGTCGTTTTCATTCTGTCTTTTATTATTATTGTCATTATTCTCGCATCCCATTCTAACAAGATATATTGACATGATCACAATTTAGTACAGTTGCTAAAATTGAACATTAGACATTGTTCTGAACCGGCCAAAAGGACTTTTGACCCATTTACTTAGGCCCAATACAATCCAAAGCTCAAACACCACGTTTGGCAACATTACTTGCGACACACCCCTTTCCCATAAGGGGGTGCACGGAGCGAGCGAGACCGGTTCAAACGAACCACAACGTCTCTCTGCACGTTCCCGCAATAAACTCTATGACTGTTACCCACGATTTTGTAACTGCCAGAGCCAGGTGTGCCATTACAACGGCTCTGCAGCCCTCCACCTCTATAAATAGGGGACTCATAGCAGTCCCCAAGGTAGAATCGAACTCTTCCTCTAAACCCTCACTCTCTGATCTCTACTTACTTAAGCGTCAGAGTGCCTGCAGGTACACACCCCCCATCCGCTCCAAGAAGGCATTCTGACGCATTCTACCATCACTCAAACCACCGCATTCAAAGCACCGACAGTCACCTTCTGATCAGGTACGATCAGACATTGTTTTTGTGTAGGGTTTTCTTCTCTCAATTTGTGTTTAGATTATCCCAAAAAAAAGAGGAAGAGAAGTGTTTCAAAACAATTTTTTTCTTTCAAACCCCACATAGTTTTAAAGAGGAAAAAAAAAGAAATTGAAAATAAAAACATGACCTAACCAGGTAAACCGCATGAACCACGAGTTTCACCGCCTTTTCGCAGTTTTTGAATGGTTCTTGGTTTAGGTCTCTAATAGTTTTTATGCTCAAATGGACCTGACATAGAATTTTTTGTTCAGCCAATGGAACCTACCGGTCTAGTTTTATTTTATTTCCTTGTTAATAGCTTTAAATGATAAATGAGGAAATAAGGGGGTTGCTAACTTACTCCAAGCTAAAAACATGAATGAGTAAGTTAAAAAGTCTACTCCCACTTGCTTTTTACTAAAAACTCTTTCATGTCTTTAATAAAACACAACTTGAATGGATGGACATTAGTGTAATTTACTTTTTTCTAATTTTTTGTTGTTGTAAACATTGTTTTTTTTAACGCCACGCCACCGTTTTTGTTTCTTGTCCTTTTCCTTATATTCATGGAGATATATACTTTGCTTTCATGTACCGTGTTTTCTACACTCTGGAGACGCACACAAACCCGGTTAATTCCCTCAAGTTTTTTTAACAATTAAATTGAAAATAAAAAAGAAAAACGTTTTTAGTATTATTTTCTCTCTGTTCACGAACAATTAAATTGAAGGTTTTTTACTCAAAAAAATAAAATAAATTCAAGGTTTTTTATTTATAAAAAAGAAAAACAATCTTAGAAAAGAGACAAATATTAATTAGGACATTATACAACAAAAACAAAATTGTCAAGGAAAACTAATGAGAGTAAGAAATTGATCCGGTTGGGGAAAAGTTTGATGCCAAGTGTCAGAGAGAACCACCTCACCCACTTAACGGACATATCAGTTTTGGTTTAACGGACAAAACAACTTTGGCCTAACGGAGGTTGATAGAAATGACATTTCCGAAACAAACTCGAAACTTAAAAGACTTATCTGAAACCTTAGAAACTTAAAGGACCTATCTGAAATAAACGTGAAACTTAAAGGACCTATAAAAGTATTTGGCATAAAAAAAATAAAGGACCTCGACATGTTTTGAATTATTTTTTCCTCATGTCATGAAGGGATTTTTTTTTATGTAAACCAAAAACACGTAAATTTGGAGCATCGATATGTTTTCTTTATAAATTGGTACAATCTGTCGTTTAATAATTTTTGGAAACTACAATAGTCAAGGTTAATTTAGGTTTTGTAAGATTTAACTCTAACAGACTTTTAAAATGTTAGAAATGATCTATTGAAAGTCCGCTTAACAATCTACTCACAATTTTACTACAAAAAGACTATATTTCTAATCAAGTAATATAGGCTTTCGTAAATAAACAACCAAACTAATAGATCACTAAATTTTATTATGAGATCTATAACACGACATGTAAACTGTTGGGGGAGTTCAGAGTGTGTTGAAAGCGGTAATGTGTAAAACGTCCAGAAACATTTAGAGATTTAACACCACATCTTCATCTAAAACCTTAAAATATTATGTACATGGATATCCTCTCTTATATATCCAATATTACCTTCTTTTCTAATCGATTTTGGACTTAGTCACTCACACTTGATTTTCAAACATAAACACTTTAATTTTATATGACATCTTATTTAAAATAAATTTAAGGGTTAAATATGTTTTTGACCCTTATAAAATTGGGACCTTTTAAATTTAGTCCTTATTTAACTTTAATAGTTCTTTTAGTCCTTAAAAAAAATTATGCACTCAGTATTAGTCCCTCCTCAATTCAAATTTGTTTAATTTATGCTTAAACTCTTGAATTTTCGAACAATTGTTTGCAGACGTGTTAAGAACATTACTAAAAGTTCATCTACAAAAAAATGTCGCAAAATTTGATTTCTACGTCCAGATTTTGTTAATTATATCTTTAACTTTTGTCGTTTTAAAAAATTCATATTTAATTTGTTTCATGTTAAAAAAATTTAAATTTTAGTTAATGAACCTTTCACAGTGTTCTAAACTTGTTTCAAAAAAATCGTTCAAAAATTTATGAGTTTGAGAAAAATCGTCCAAATGAATTTCAAATAACTTCTACTATTTTGAGTAAATTTCCAAAAAATATATTTTTAAAAATATAAAGAAAAATCTTTTTTTTTAAAATCTTAAACAAACCATCCAAAATACAAAATTAAAAAGATAATAATAGGCAGATAAAGACTAATTACTATCCTTCAAAAACGACTAATTACTAATTAAATTATAAATTATGAAAAAATAAGTCCTATGCACATAACGACTTTATCTGTATGGTGGAGAGCAGTAGGGTAGGGAAGAAAAACTGGTGGCCAAAGCAAATAAAGGAAAATAAATTGACATAACATAAGAAAAGAACAGAGCACTTAAATATTACAAAATGACAAAACTATCCACAAATTAAGGACCAATCCTAAGTGATAACAGCTAGGAAGATATTGTCCCTTGATAACAGCTAGGGAAATAAATAAATGGCTTCTCATCTTAGTTAGGACCATATGCAATCTTTGATCAAGTTTAAACTAAATCTCAAATAGTTTTTATTTTCTGTCTTTTCTAATCTTTTGTCTTTGGCTATAAATATCACAATATAGTCACGGTCACATAAACATGACAAGCAATAAAAACATGACATAGAAGCTATAGCCTATAGTACTTGGAGTTAAACAGAATAAGGACATTACCTGGTTCTTATAGTATGTACCAAATGTTATCAATGAAGTTATTTATGTAAATCAAAGTATAATTTGAAAACAATTAATCAGAAATGAATTCTTTCAATTTCTTTTCTCTCATATTTTTCAAGTGTCCATATCTCTACCAATACCATTAAACTATACTTTTTGTATATTTTCTTTCTCACTCCTTTATAATGAAAGGCAAAAATTTCAATAAACTCTCATATGACATGAGAGATCACATTCCCCTAAACATGTAACTACTTTGATTTATAAAGAAAATAGTAATTTTTAAATTCATAATTTATTGAATAGTAAAAAATAAATATATTTTACTTTATTCATTTAAAACATAAATTTAAATAACCACTTTTTCTCTTTTTATTTTTGCTTAAGTGTAAAAATGAAGAGGCAAATGCAAAAATAATTTTTTTAAATTTAAAGCGGGTGCATGGGAATTGACATGGTTTTTTCCATAATGAACTACACAAGATTTGTTTATGATCACTAAAAAAAAATTTGTCTACAAAAACATTTATGAAATTGGATCATCTCCGTTTTCTCCATTACATTCAGGGACGAAATTAAGAGCAAATGTGAGGTAGTTTGACTATCCTAATTTTTAATTTTTTTAAATAAATAAGCATATTTATATTAGTTACTCCAATAATAACTATATATATTTAGTTACCTCAAATAAATTTATTTTTCATAAATTAATGAAAATAAAAAAGTAAAAAGTTATCACTTGTTTGATAGAATTATTTCATCTTATTTTTGACAATTTAAGTCTTTTTAGCAACTACATAGAGTTTTAATAGCAATGAAAATCTTCAATACAAGGTTCAAACATAAAATAGAGAATGAGCTTCTTCCAAATTACTCACTAGTTTATGTTGAAAAAGACATTGTTAGTTAAGTTGATATATAGGCAATTATAGTTAAATTTGACTCTTTAAAGCGTCGTCAAACTCAGATATTAAGTAGAGAGGTCATGTTTATGGGTGTTGTGCGACGCCGATAGGTCAGTACCATACAAATTGTACTGACTGTTGAGGCTACGCTAGGCGTATGAGGAGGTGTGTTATGCGTACATGGCAATACATGTGTCTGTTTTTTTTCCAGCTTTTGGAGTGTATAAAAGGTCAAGACTTATTCTTTCTTAGAAAATCTCATAGAACCAAGAAAGCATACTCTTAAGAAAGGTATAGGCTATGGGTTGGTGCCTTTTGGGTGGGATTTAAGGCTTGGGAAATACATGAATGTTTGATAGATTTGTGTGCAACTTGGGTGAATGTTATGAGAGCAAAAGAGGAGATCCTTAAGAAATCGAAGGCTAAGGGTTGGTGCCTTTTGGAGAGAGATTCTATAGTTGGGAAAAAATTGTAAACACCATGTGAGAGTGATAATCATTAAGTGATTATAAGAGGGTAAAAGAGAGAAATTTAGTGGATGTTCTTGGAGAACAACGGGAGCTAAATTTCTTAATCACATTTGTAACTCTCGATCAAGGGAAGAGAATGAGAAAATGGTAGAAATTAGGTTGTCTCTTGGAGAGCTTGTCGAAGCTAATTTCTTGTAACGCTTTGTACCTCTTTGTAATGACTCTTTGATAATGAACTCCATAAATGCTCTCTTTTTAATTGAATAGATGCTGGATTGTCTTATGTGGGGGCAGCATATGTATATGACTGAAGAAAAGATGTCATCCCAATATCCAAAAAGTTATAGGAAGCCGTTATATGAGCATTTAAATCAGAAAAGGGAAACATATTTTCTTCAAAAATAACATGTCTAGAAATAAATATTTTACAACTCAACAAATCATAACACTTATATCCTCTATGGTTAGGTGGATAACCCAATACACATGGTGTTGACCGAGCTTGTAACTTATTTCGTGAGGTGGATGATCTGAGAGGATAACAAACACACCCAAAAACTTGAAGATGGGAATATGGAGGATCTTTTTGGTAGAGTGTTTTGGTGGGTGATTTGAGGGAAAGCTTTTTATTTGGAAGGATAATGTGGAGATAAGTGGCCATTTGTAGTGCATGGTGCCATAAAAGATGGTGGTATAGAGGCATGGGAGAAAAGGGTACTAATGATGTTATTAATGAAGTCGGTTTTTCTTTCAGCTTTTCCATTTTGCAGGGATGTGTGAGGACAAGAAAATCTAAAGGACATTCCATTGCGTTCACAAAATTTATGAAAAGGATCGTTGTTGTATTCTTTTCCATTGTCACATTGAAAACATTTAATTTCTCTTTCAAATTGCATTTTAATGTGAGCTCAAAATCGAAGAAAAATGGAATGCACTTGAGATTTATTTTGAAGAGGAAACGTCCACAAAAATTTCATGAAATCATCAAAAAATAACACATAATAACAATATCCTCCTGAACTAAAGACATGTGATGTCCAAAGTTCGCTATGTACATTATCAAAAGGCAGTAAATTATAAGACAAAGACTAATAAAAAAGGTTGCTTTATTTGTTTCCCATGTGGATAAGAATGACAAAAGAATTGTTATGAAACTTATAACATGTTAGAAAATTGTTTCGGTGAAGTGAGCTTTAGATAGAAGCTCTCAGATATCCTAAACGGTTATGCCATAATTCAATGGATAAAATGGAACACGTGGATGGTAGCAAGGTTGTAGTGTGTGGTCTTGTGGTAATTGGATAAAGGTCACCATCACCAGCACTGTTACATCTCATTAAGAGCATCCGTGTTTGAAAATCCTTTACATAGAAACCAAAGGGATCAAATTCAATAGAGACTTCATTGTTAATGGTAAATTTTCTAACAGAGGTAAGGTTTTTGATTAATTTGGATACATGAAAAACATTGTTTAAAGTTAATGAATAATGAGGGTTAAGTTATGATGCATGTCCATAACCAATAACATGAATATTAAGACCACTACAAACAATATTATTATTGCTCATATTTGAATGATAAGTGAGGTTACCTCCATTATCTGTCATATGACAAGTGGCTTTGGTGTCCATGTGCCATTGATCATCTGGAGGAGAGATGGAGAAGGTATGCATAGAAAATTGAATATCTATTGGAACATATGAATATGATATGTGCTGACCAGCAGGGTGTAGTGATGAGGTTGCAACATGAGCTTGTTAAGGCTTTGACTAGAGGATTCCAAGTTGTCTTTTTCAGTTGCCTACTGTTGGATATGGATAGGGCGGAATGGCCTATGATTGCCACGGTGGAGAAGCCCATTATTGTTGTTGGTTAAGGTATAATGGGTAAGCTCATTGTTGTTTCTGATTTGGGTATGATGGCCACTGTTGTTGTTGGTAATGGGTACGACCACCACTACGACCATTACTTTAGCCCCTTTCGTGAGCATTACTTCTTCCGCCGTGATTATTATTGTTGTCGTTGTGTTTATTGTGCTAGGATGAATTCCCAACCGAGGATCATCTTGAGAGGCGATGAAGAGTTGTCTGCGGAACTTGATGCCTTTTTCGCTATTGTCGTTTCCTCCAAAACAATCATTATGCAAGCCTTGTAAAAAGGGGGAAGCGAGTCTCCATGAAGGATTTGCGAGCTACCATGGCATAAGCATCCGTCAGGCCATAAATGAGTTGCATAGCATGTCTTTCATTCGATACAGGAGCACCAACATTTGAGAGTTGATCAAAGAGAGATTTTAGATGTTTGCAGCATGATGAAGTGTTAGGGAATTTCTCCATGTTGACTCACGCGAACTCTTGTTTTAGGTAGAGAGCCCTAGAGCTTTTGTTGTCATGGAAAATGTCAAACAACCTTTTTGTGCAAGTTATGAAGTTGAATCGCGCTCCATAATGGTGTTCAGAAGACCATCTTAGATGGTTCCATATATCCATTGTAATAGGACAACATCAAGATGTGACCACAAAGTGGGATCGGTTTCATTGAGAGGGTTGTTCGCTTATAAGTGGATAAGGGAGGAATGATTTGATCAAGGACTTGATGAACCCATCCATATTGACCATTTTCAATACTCAACGTAATCTTGTTGAAATTGGTGATATTTGAAATCGTGAAAATGAGATGGATAGGTGTGGAAGGAGTAGAGTTGAAATTGTGCTTTGAGTATTAGTGTTTTTTGGGGATGATTCAGCCATGATGATGATTGAAGGAGAAGAGGAGCAGCGATGATGTATTAGGTTTAGGAGAGAAGGATCAGTACCAAGAGCTTACTGATACCTTGTAAGAATTATAATATGAGAATTATTGGTCGTGTCTGATTTGCATTGAGAGAGTGTGTGTCAAAACAAAAAAAAAATGCAAGCCTCGTGGAAAATTAATGCTAATTAAATAATAAGAAAATATACATATAATTACATATTATTGACATTAATTGTTTTGTGAGGTGCAACGGTCAATAATAAGGAAATATACATATAATTACATATAATTACATTTAATCGGTTCAACATGTCAAAATATCTTATATACATATAATTACATATTATTGACATTAATTGATTTAAACCAAGTACTTGTTGTGTTGGTTATATTGTATCTGTGTGAATAGAAGAGAGTTATGGCCACAAACGAAAACTACACCCGCTTCCTATTGAAAAACTTGGAGTACTAAATCACGTGATTGAAATTTGACTGTGTTAGAAGACAATGCATAGCATCCAAGCTAAACTCAGATATATTGGACCCCATCTGTTTGGACTCTTTACTCATTGCTCTTTTCAATAATCTTAAGTTGCTGTTAATATATTCATATTCTTGAAGATCTTATCTTCATGAAAATGGGTCACTTAATATCTCATGAACTACTAGTAATAATGCTTAACGTATTGTGGATCTAACATCATCATCACAATGTTCATTTTGGAGAATATTATATTCGCAATGTATAGACAATCATTCTACACATTTTTTATGTTCATATATTGTAAAAAGGATACACTTTATTTCATTTATGTTTTTGTTGTCATGTAAATATAACTCAGATGATAAAAGTCAGCGGAAATATTTGATGTTGAAACGTAAATTTTAATATGTAATATCTTATTTTACACACTTTTTTTAAAGATATTCTACACACTTATTATGTGTGAGTTTTGCTTCTAAGGTTTTTAAAATAAAAAGAAGAAAAATATTAGTGCATTTTAATATTAGAAAAACATTATGAGTGATCAATATATGCTGAAATTTGTCTTCTAATAATTATTGACAGGGATAGGATACTGTCCATTCTATGTAACTATAGTAGGGAACTTTTAAGAAACAAAATGATTACAAACATGATTGTCAATTTTTTAAATGTTTCTATTAGTAGTTTCACCAATTATCAACTTTCATTGAAATTAGGTATGTTTATGAGGGGTGTAAAATTTAATATTGTAATCTCATGTATAGTAAAATTGAATTGATTCAAAAAGAAATTTCAAATTGGATAAAAAATAAATTAAAAATAAATTTGTTTTAATCAAAAAAATATAAAGTTGTTATTATTCATATGGTTAAATTAACAAGGCAGAAAGAGAAAGCTTTTTGCAGCACATGGACAACATTATTGAGCTTCGGCTACTTTATGGTTTAAATGCAACCTTTTTGATAAGGTGCCTTACTGTATTATTCATGTCTTTAATGAAAGGTTTTTGAGAGAATGTTATTAAATGAATGTTTTTCTCCACTGTATTATATTTTCCTAACCACTTTTCTCCTTTTTTTTGTTGGCGCCTCAGGTGGCTATATTATTTGTCACACTAATGCTAGGGGTCCAAACCAATCACATGTCTCATTATTTTATATGAAGATCATTAGGGATGTTTTTTTTTTTTTTAAGGAATCATTAGGGATGTTTGGAAGCCATTGATAACATAAGATCATTTCTTAAATAAGTCATTAATACACACACGATCTTACCTTTTCATAAGCAAGAGAGATTGAGGTGGTAAATAATTTTTAGTGTGCTACAACTCTATGAGACCAAATCTAAACATATTTTTAGAAATTTATTTTGACATGGTTTAATGAAACCATGTTTAGTCTCACTTTAGAAAGTCTCATAATGATTCTAAATACTTAAAATTGATTTTTAAACCATGTTGCATGATTTTCGATTAGAACCGACTCTTTCTTGATTTTCACTTGAAACTACAATTTGTAGTTTTTGCCCTCAAACATGAATTTTACACAAATTTACTGTTCAAATCACTTTTACATGAACGTATAATAAAATAGATCATTTAACTCAAACTCATTTTTAATTAGTCAATCAATTTAATCTATATCAATTTTCACCTATGTAGAACCAAGAATAAACTTAATAAATAGTCTGCATAACCATGTTGAAATTGATGTAGTGTGTAAATGTGTAATGCATAGGCCAAGTGAAAGACTAGATATGTTCTTCCCAGAAAGTGACACCACTTACTAGTGGCTTAGAGTCTAGGAGCATGCATGGTGTCCTTGTTATAGTGATTGTATCAACAAGTTATAGTAAATAAATAGATTAACCACACAATATGGAACAAATAAGAGAACTAAAAATAGAAAAATTTCCATAATATTATGGTTTAAGTGCATGGCAATTTGCAAATGTGACAAAGTGTGTCCTAGACAAGAAAGTAAAAGTGATTCATATGTCCACAAGATAAAAGACAGTGATGGAGCTAAGGGAAAAGATTGATTGAGGGAACACCTTGTCCTATTTTTCTTACTTTTGCTTTTTCACACACACCTCTACAACAAAAGTGTCCCATTTTCTTCTTACTTTGTGAGAATGATTTTTAACATTTTGAAAAGATTCCAATAACTGATCACCTGTGAACTTCCAAACACAATAATTCAGTATTTGGTCCTTTCATTCTTATTTTTACTTCCTATCAATGTAAAACAATGATTTTTTTTTCTCACTCTATTATCCAAATTCACCTTTTTTTCTTTCTTGGTCCCTTTGTAAATTAAAGAGCAAATTTTAGCCGTTTATGTATTGATGAGCATAAAACTTTTGAATGGTAATTGGTGATATTTCCATTGGAAATTAAGACATCGTTTTAAAAAAGAATTTAGTGTGTTATGCTAATTTTTGCAAGCATAGATAGTTATTACTAGAACTTTTGGAGCCTTCCCTTTTCTTTGAATGTGCCATGTCACTTGGCACAGATAATTAGAAAGTAACGGATGGGATAAACAAGTTGATACTAAATGTCCATAAAAGAAAAAAAAATTAAGCCTAAATAGTTAATCAGTGATGAATTATTTGGAAGAATTCAATTTTGATGTATAGATGAAACAATTTTTTACTCGACTATACTTACCTTCTTACGACCAAACTCTATATTGTCAAGGTCTCTTTCCCAGAAAAACCAGATGGTTAAAAAAATATGTCAGTCAAAATATATTGATGCTATAATATATGTTATTAGTTCATGATAAAATGACTTTTACTAAAGAAAAATATGTTAACTTATAAATGATAGCAGATTAAATTTGAAATATATGTTATTAGTTTGTGATAAAATGACTTTTACTAAAGAAAAATATTTGTTAGACACTTCAAAGGTGTATACAACATGAGAGAGATAGTTATCAACAAAAAAAACATGAGAAAGATTCATGCCACTTCAATTTCTTGCATCCTATGACATTATTAACTTGGGGAGTTTTACCATGGAGCGTTGTCAAATTGCCCCATCTTAAATCAATTTTGTTTTATTTGCTATTACTTGTACACCCTGTATTTTATATTTCAATTTATAGCCCTATTCAATTATAATTTGGCTCAATTTAATTTACTTGAATACGTTATTTTTTAATCTCCCGTTTAAAAATCTAATATGTCTAGCCCATTCTCAATAATTTTTTTAATTTGAAAACATATACATGATTAAATCTGGACTAAAAAAAATATGACGTTACTGCATTATTTATAAAAAAATAAATTTAGTTTGTATTAATCCCTTCAACAAACTTTGTAATATTAATTAGGGTTAAATAAATTTTTGATCCCTATAAATATAGCAAATTTTCTTTTTAGTTATTTGTCCCTCTAAAAAAAATTATCATGCAGTTTTAATTTTAATTTAATGGGAACTAAAAATTTTTGTCTCTATAAATATGACGAATTTTTTTTTAGCTCTTCTAAAAAAGTGACATGTTTTTGTCCCTCCAAAATATTTTAGTCCCCATTAAATTAAAATTAAAACTGATATATGATAATTAAATAGGTCTTTAAATTGGAATATAAAAATGAAGGGTGTACAACTAATAGCAAATAAAGCAAAACTGATCTAAGATTGGGCAATTTGACAACGCTCCATGGTAAAACTCCCCAAGTTAATAATGTCATAGGATGCAAGAAATTGAAGTGGTGAATGAGTATAGGAAATATTTAGGTGTGTTCAAATATCATTGTTGTTTACCAAATAGCACTACTAGAAAAAGCAAAATTAGCGAGGGACGACGGAAAAAATGAAATTCCTCACAAATTCTTTGGTCACAAAATTTAGTGACGGAATTAGAGAGGGATTTCACGTTTTCCCTCACTAAATATCCCTCACTAATTTTTGTTTTTTTAGTAGTGTAGTTTGATCTAAGTTTTATGTACCATAACTATCCGTTATAACTTAATACTTTCTCTAGAACTTTAGTAAAAGGAGAATGATAAAGGTTGCCCTAGAGACATTGATTAAGCAACCAAAACAAATAAGTTTTTATAAAAAAAGTTGTGTAATTATTACTTGATCAAATGTAACAACTTATATTCTCAACAAAATTTCTATCTATGGATTTCTTAACCAATGTACATCAGCAAAATTAACAGATTAATTGTTCATAGAATCATATTGTTTGGTAGTAAAGCAATCCTACAAGAAGCCGGTATTCACCTGGACCATTTAAACTGCTTTTTCCATCCACAAAGCAAACATCAAATCTTTAGTTTCAAGCAACAAGGTTTGAAATAGACATGATTAAAACTATGATTAAGTTCCATAATCCATTCGCAACCGAACTTAAAAGTAATCAGTGGTTATCAAATTTTAATCTTGTAGCTAAAACTTTAGCACATGTAATATATATTTTTGGTTATTAATAATAATAATAATAAATTAGCACATTTTGAAGTTTTTTAGATAAAATTTTCCTTTACTGTTATGAATTTAATGAACATGCCCAAACTAAAACTTTTTTACAGTATATGTAAGTGAATTATTTAGGGTTGGTCATTTCAAATGCCAAAGAAAGAACTAAATCTAGAAAGGGTGGTAAATGATCAATTCCACTTCACCAGAAACCAAACCTTAGCCAAATATTAACAACATAAAGTTGAGTTCAGTGTTTGATGTACACATTTAAATTTTGTTTCTTCACATGTTTGGTCCCATCTTTTCTTTGAACAGATATGCATTAAATTCGGGGGGGAGTAATAGTTACTAATCATACAGAGATGATGGCATTTTTGTCACATTATCTGTAAGGAACTGAATGTATAACTGTAGAAAGTTCCAAGAAACATTTAATTCCATTTAGAAAATTGGTGCAAGGAAGCACTTCAAATTTGAGGAATAAAATGAATATAAAAAATTTAATACAATAAGACATTATATTTGTGCTTCTATTGTCACACTCAACTCTACAGTCATCACGTTTTGTTTGTTGTTAGGTCTCATTCAATCCCTTATGCTATCAGAATGGTAATGCTGTTGGCATGGCATGAAAATGACTTTTTATTGAATAAAATCTTTCAGATTTCAGAAGAATGAGGCATTTTCGAGCAAAAGAATAGTATGTTCATTTAATGTATCATTTTTTATATGCAACTCAAAACCGTATAAACCATGCTTAAATACATGTTCATTGAAAACTAGTCAGTTTTTTTTAATGACAAATAAATAAATATGTATATATATATAAGTAAAAGAAAAAGAGAAATCTCATGTAAGGGTATAAACATTTACAAATCATGACTACAAGAAGTACTCAAACCAAGCAATAACAAAGTTAACCAACGCAATCGAACAAAATAAAGACTAGGAACATAACCTCAAAGTAAACCAAACCCTAGACAAATCCATCACATGACACTATCGTTGCCAACATAGAATGAGTTCATGAACGCACTTGTAGAAGCAATTGGTTTGACCAAAATGTTTTCCTAAAAACCATTTTTAAGAGGCGAATTTAACCATATCCATTAACAATAGCACATACGTCTCTTGCCAATCACCTACAAACTATCATCCCAATCACCTAAGCACTTAATATCATACAAGACATAAAAAAGGACATCTAACAAAAAGGTTATTAATCGACTCTACAAACTCATTATAGAAAACACAACAAATAACCTCATAGTCAACTATAATCCTCCTAGAAAAGTGATTATGTCAGGTCGAAATCCTATCCTGAAGGAGCTGCCAAGAGAAAACTCTCACTTTGAGAGATGACCAAGACTCTCATATCTTTGAAAGAAGATGCACAATTTCAACCGACCTCTCATCCACCTCATTAGCCCTCCTATGAAGGAAGCTATAAGTTGACCTCACCGAAAAAATACTAGATGAATCATTGGCGCCAGACCCAAAAGTTTACACCTTCAGAGAAGATCAAACTCTCTAATGCCTAGAACAACTCACCTAAAATCACTAACTCCCACTCAAAAATATCTCTTCTCCACTTAAGATCTCAAGCCCACCCATATCCCTTTTCAAAGTCATATCAATCACTTTAGCTTCTTTCTGAATAGAGACCTGAAAGAGCCTGGGATAACGAATCCTAAAAAAAACTCAACCAAAAGTCATTCTGAAAATCTGCAGATTGATCATATCTAAACTTTCTTAGGATAGAAATTTCAAAATTGAAAACTAATCAATGTGGTGAGACATTTTAATATTGAAATTTTTATTGAAAAATTAATTAAAAAATTTATGGTACACTCAAAATTTGAACGGTACAATTTAATTTTTGAGTGTTCCATAGAATTTGCCCTGAATTAATCGACCTTTACAATTTCAAGAACTAAAATTCTGATTTACTCGTAAAATTTATCTTGTGGATTAATTAACTATAAAGCCACAGTTTTGAGTAAAATAAGGATAAGATTAGGGAAAGAGCACAAAGCTCATTGGATTCTAATGAATGGATGTAGAAAATGGTAAGCCAAATGGCCCTAAAATACCAGACATTACAAAGACCACACACACGCATGCAGAATGCAACTTGGAAAGGCAAAATGGAAATAAAAGAGAATTTTAAAAATTCCTTCCCTCCTATGACAGAAACTTTACCAGAATTAAGCATGTATTTTACAGAACAACAAAAAGCATATGCTTTGGTCCCCCCAGTCCCCCCAAATACATCCTTTTTTTGGTTCTCTTTTTCTTTTCCTCCTTTGAAGCCTTTGATGCAGCATTCTTGTGATCCAAACCTAACGTACATTTTTATTACTGAATATTTTAATCATGAATGCATCAAAGTTTAAAAAAAAAATAAAAAAAATATTTTAAAACTACCCAAAATGTGTTTTCATCATGTAGGCATGCCCTACTATATAGTCGCACTAGCCGTTGTAGAGAATCTAAATCCTAAACTGACCGTGCGAGGATTCGAATTCAATACCTAAAAGTTACAATGTTAAGTACGATTGAGCTAACAACTCAAGTATACGCCGTTGTTTTTTCATATTTAAGAAAAGAAAAAATATAGAGAAATTGTCACATCGAGCGTAGTGAATAATTGTATTTTGTTTTTATTAAATAATATTTGGATCGTTGCTTAACGAGTAATTAAGGAAGCTTCCATCCACATTAATCTTTTTGTTTGTTAATTAACATTTTTGCTAGGTGTATTAGTTAGGGGAACCTTCAATGGCCAACCGCATCTTGCTTTATTTAAGAAAAAAAAATCTCATGCAATTTCTCTAAAGAAAGTGGAAACAAAAAAATTAAAAGAATCAAATTTTATGAACGTTAGTTTTAGATTCGGTGATTAGTTAGACAATCATATCAAACTTGAACGTGCCCAAAATATTGTATACCATGAAAAGGAAATATTCAACTCAACTTTGCTTTCAAATAAAGGAAGAATGTCTATATATCTTAGAAATTGGTTTGAGTTGTTGAATTTGGAATTATGATATTTAGGGGTGGTTGGAAAAGAAAAAGAAAATACTTATACTAAGTAAAGAGACACACACCTCTTGGTTGGTAATAACTTGCCGTAATTATTTTATTAAACAAACGTGGGACATGAAAACTAGACAGGAGAACTGAATCCATTTCATTTATAGAACTAAATTTAAGTTATTTTTGTCATTTTACTAATTACGTTGAAGAGTTTTTTAGCACAAAAAAATAGAAGAGTTTTTCAACTTTGTTAAATAAATACCTAACTTGATCTTAATTTAAGTTAGTTAAACACGTCTCGTTACATTTTAAAAGGTTCATTAACTAACATTCGACTTTTTTAGCGGCAGTTAACTGTTGTCGGACACTTTTAAGATAAGCTAAATCGACTTAAAAAGTGATTGAGCCGGTTTAAAAAGTCTTCAACGACAGTTAACTGTCGCTGGTAAAGTCGAACGACAGTTAACTTTCGTTTGGGTAGTTTTTGAGCAATTTCATAATTGGCAAGAGTAATTTCCATCAAATTATTCCTTTTCATAATTGGGCTTCTAATATCCTTTAATGGGCTCAATCGACTATGGCCATGCAATCAGGTGAAGGGGATTTCTTTTTCCACCCTTCACTCTTCTCTCGCACCCTTCTATCAATCGACTTTGTGTTTTAACGTGTTTAGGAGGGCATTTAAACTTTCAAATTATAAAATCCAAATTCCTTATGGCGCATGAGAAACTGGTGATGTAGGAAAAAAATACCCTCATGAAATCAGAGAAATAGAAGACATTGAAAACTTTCAAAAAATAAAATAAAATAAGGAGACCTGATGGAGAAGTACATATGGTAAATTTAGGGTATGTTTATGTCCATAAATTCTAGCTCAACTGACAATTAATTTAGGGTATGTTTATGTTCGTAAGTCCGAGCTTAACAAACAATGATGTCGAGATTGTTAAGTCGGACGACATGATCGAAGTTCGAACCCCCTCTCTCTATTTTGTGTTAGTTTATAATGGCTTCGACATTTTGTCTATCTAAAAAAAAAATTATTACAATTTTATGTATGCAATGGTAGTAACGAAGTTTGAATTTATAATCTCACAATCCACTCAAAGTTTGAAAAAGAATTTATAATCTCACTCATCTTCAAAGACAGTTGGATCTTGGATTATCAAGGACATAAGCTTTAGTGGCCAGCATGGAGTTTGCCTCCAGAGGTACAATTGATTTTTCAATTGATGAGGAAACCCACCAGAAACCATTATATACGTCGCTTTTAACAGTTACATAATTATATTTCAAAAACAAAAAACAAAACAGTGTGCCCCTTTCTCATGGAGAAGTACGAGTTGTGTTATTTAAACAACCATTTGATTGACAACTTTTGAGATAACTATAATTTTACAAAGAAAAAGAGGTATCGACACAACAAACAGAGCAATAGAGAGAGAGAAAGTAAAAACATAATATTAGTGTGAGAAAGAAAGTTGTCGCAAAAGTTATCAAAAAGTGGTTGTACAAATATCATTTCTCTTAAAAAAAAAAAACATCAATCTCGACCCAGTTTGTCCGTTGTGCAACACTAACACCGAAGAAAATGCCCATCTCTTTATAACCTATAGTGCTCTATGGGACCGTGTGCCCCCTAATTTTGATTTGCATGAGTGGTTACTGCAATGGCTTTCATCTACAGACAGTTTGGCACAAGTATCAAGCATAGCCTTATGAAAATTGTGGCAACTAAGGAATGCTTGTGGCACAGCAAGTATTAAGCATAGCCTTATGAAAGGTGCAAAATTTTATCCTTTCATGGTAGCAGCATCGACAGCTCCTTTGTCAAATAATACAACAAAGCAAACTTAAAATAATGCAGGCCTCCACACTCTGCTGCAACTCAAGTAAAATGGTTACCACATCCAGAGAATTCCATAAAAATAAATGTAGATGCAGGGCATTTCCCAAATGGAAATACAGGTTTAGGGTTTGATTGCTAGTGACCACTGTGGATCTGATTTGTTTGTTGAAACAAGACAAGATGTTGTAGTCTCTCCTTTAGTAGCAGAAACCACGGGTCTGTGCTGAACAGAAAAAAACTCAGGAACTTTATCATTGAGATGGATGCTGAAACGGTAGTAAGGTGTATGTATGGTTGCTCTGGTGCCAATTTCGGTGGGCAAGCCCGCAGAGCTTTGCTCTGGCTTAGAACGGGGCCCCCGCAAGTGGACTGTGGGATTGGTCCCCTCAGATTAGTCGGTCCTTAGATCGGATACCGAGTTTTCAATACTAAAAAAAAGTGTATTTATGGTGCTGGAAAATTTGCTGATATTGATGATTTAATCATAGACTGTTTAGATATAATGGCAAGATTAGAAAATGCTAGTGTTAGCTTTGTTAAATGAGAATGCAATGTTATTGCACATAGCCTTGTTGGCTTATCAATTCCTGTTGGTTGTATGTCATGGGAAGGCAAAGGTTCCTGTTAGGGATGGGAATAGGCTAGGCCGAGCTAGGCTTTGCAAGGCCTGAGCCTGAGCCTGACCTGTCATATTTTTTTAAAGCCTAAGCCTGGCCTGCGACCTGTCATAGGCCGACTTTTTAGGCCTGAGTCTGGCCTTCTGAAAGCCTGATATGGCCTGCTAGCCTATTTAAAAGCCTATATCTTATGAACATCTTTAAATAAGCAATGTGATCTAAGTTTAAATGGACTAGCGAACTAATAGTTCAATTAGATTAAACTCTCTTTTGATAATCAACACGAGGTTTTAGAGAATTCGACTATATATTGTATCATATTTCTATTCTAGTTTATAATAATACATTTATATATGCAAAAAATTAATGTATACTAATAAAGGTCGGCCTAATAGACTTAAGAGGCTTTTTGAGAGGCTTGTGGCCTGACCTTTTAAACTAAATAGGCTTAAAAAAAAGCCTAGGTCTTCTCTATTTAAGAAAAAAGTCTGGCCTGGCCTGTCGTAGGCTAGGCCGTAGGCCCCTGTAGGTCGGCCTGGCCTATTCCCATCCCTAGTTCCTATCTATCATGACTACTCTTTGTAAGGATTTCCAAGTTAATCAATGAAATTCCTGTATTGTCCAATAATAAACTTTGAACTGATAGTTTTCAAATATATGCAAATTGGCATTGTTGTGACATGCTTATGACTAATGTGGTTTAAGCAATTACTTTCCACATCGGCAAGGTCAATTAAGGGATAAATTATTTGCAACCATCTGGTTTTAGGGGTTCTATCCAAAGGGTTTATACTAACAATAAAACCCACTATGGATTTATTTTTTCTTCTGAACCAAAGGATTTTTATTTTTTGGCATAATTACCCCTTAAAACAGTCATGTATTCCTAAACAGCTAAAACATGTGATTGCTCAAGAAATCTTACTAACATCTAACCAAGTTTAACAACAACTCTTGAAGTCTAAACCAAATTGAAACACACCCCACCCTCGAGCAACAACAAAATGTAAGAATTTTGCATGTGTAAAAAAAATGCTGCTCATGTAACATCACGTTGATCTACAATCGATAGTAAGACAGTCTAAACCAGAATGATAAGAGAACTACAAAGTGCACACACCAATGCATATGTTAGTTGTCCTTCAATAATTGATAATGATGCCTGAGACAAGAGTTACCATAAACATGTGAAACACAAATTGCATGGGAAAAAGCCTTATATTGTCAAATTTATGTGCGTTCTTTGGCCATGTTCAATTTCACACCAAAAATTTCTAAACAAATATCTTCACATAATCTTCTGGAGTACGACATAAGATACATTTTGAAAACTTAAGCAGCCAACATACCAGACGAAGCAGATTCTTTAGTGTTCATGGAACAAAAGAGATCCAATACATCAGCATGGATGTCGCATGAGAAAGAGGTTTTTTAGTAGACATTGTTAACATTTTATTGCAATTCTAATTCTTATATGTGCAATGGTAATAATGAAGTGAACTCATAAATAATCTCAAACACTCTACTCAAATATCTACCACCAGTCCAATTTAAGTGATTGTAATTAATAACTCTAAATTTTAATTAGATAATGAAAGAAGCATACATAACTACTTTATTAAGAGTATAAACAACTCTAAAATACTGATCATTAACATTCGTAGCTTAACAGAATACATTTAAAGAAAATTATCTAAACTATAGAGTAAAACGCAACAATTTCAGTTGTTTTGGTCCAACAGTCATTTGCTCCTAAAAGTTACAGGTTCCACAGCAAACCATGTGATTGCTCAAAAAAACCTTATTAAAATAACTAACCAAGTTTAACAACAACTTTTGAAGATTGCTCAAAAAAATCTTATTAATAACTAACCAAGTTACACAACAACTCTTGAAATGTGTTGCATTGCCATAATCCAGGCTGAAAAACTATTAGTATCCCTATCTGAAAATTGTTGGTTCCAAGACAAACAAAGTTACATAGTAAATTGAAGGCATACAGGAACAACCTCGTACAGGAACAAATTGTATCATTTTTGTATGTGTAAAAGTACCGCTCATATAGCATCATCTTGATCTACAATCAATACTAAAACAGTTTAGTAAATCAGAATGACAAGAGAACTACACCATCCATTGATATCAAGCACCAACCAAAGCATATGTTTGTTGTCCTTCAATCAATAATTATGCTTGAGACAAGGATTGTCAGGAACATGTGAAACACAAATTGCATGCAAAAGATTGTAAAAAATTTATTTGGGTTCTTTGGCCTAACTGAAAACCAGATTCATCTTCCCATATCAATATTTAAGATCAAGGACAAAATAAATTCTCACCAAGTTCCCTGAACAAATGCCATTGCGCAATCTTCTTCAGTACAATATGAGATACATTTTGTAAACTTAAGCAGCCACCATACCAGAAGAAGCAGCAGCTTCTTTAGTGTTCATGGAACAAAATAGATCCAAGACATCAGCGTTGTCACGAATGAAGCTTGGACATTTTGAAAGGAAATTTTGTGCTTCTCCGTGCCTTCCTTGCTTGAAGAATGCGCTAAACATTACATGGTACACAGATGTAGATGGGAACTTCTTTGAGGTCATTGCCTTGAGTAACAGAACGGCGTCATCACCACTTCCGTGCTTTGATATGTGTTCGATGAAAGGTTCAGTAAAAGGAGGGAAACCTTGGGTTCTCATCAGACCCAAAAGATTTAAGGCATCTGTGAGTCCTCCCTGAGCCAATAACTTAGTTACCAGAAGCTTGTAAGTAGAATGTCGAGGCTTTAACTCTTTTTCGCTCACCCATTTACAAAGAATCTTGTATGCATCTTTCGCTCTATTCATTTGGCAATATGAATTCATCAACACATCAAAAGTATAGCCTGCAGATGCAACTCCCTCTATCTCAACCATCTCTTTGAAAGAATCGAAGGCCTTATCAAGGTTCCCGCCTACACAATGCCCCTCAACTAAAGATTCCCGCATCTTGCGATCTGGACTAGACCCATATGCTTCAATTCTATCCACAAACTCATTAGCTTGTTCCTTGTTACCAGTAGCACCGAGTCGAAATGCAATTTTACGCCGCAAACCACCACTAGCAACAAACCCACAATCTTCCATTTCTTTCAAAACCTTATTCCACTCCCCAATCCTACCAACACTTGTTAAAGATTTCAGTGCAGCATCAGCCATAGAATCTGTCAAAGCATTCCCGTTCCCGGTAAAAACCTTCAACACCCTCGAAAACAAATTTATATCTAACTCCTTAGCAGAAACAACCTTTCTCAACAGAAAGGTAAAGCACGACACCGAAGGCTTGTTAACACCAGCCACAGCAAACTCATAAAGCTCAACAGCTTCCTTAATAATTCCCCTCTTACAAAACCGACCCAAAACCTTAACAAAAGTCTCCTCTTCCATCTCAAATCCACCACTCCTCATATCACCAACAAGCTTCCAAAACCGATCAATCGAATCCTCCCTACCAAGCACCCTCGCCACCGCATTATAATTCCCTCCATCATGCTTAAACAATCCACTCTCCTCCACCCATCTAAAAAATATCAACGCCTTATTCGGCTCCGAACTTAAACTCTCCAAAACCAACTTAACAGATTCACTCGAAAACCCAACATTCAAATCCCTAATCTCCTTCTCCACATCATCACTCCACACATTGTTCCTCACAATCCTACACAAACTAGTAAATTTCCTCTCAACTGTATCCTTATCAAACAACTCCTTCAACTTCACAGCATCATCATTCATTCCACCCTTTTCAAAATACTCCAACATTCTATCCTTCACCCATTTCGCAACACCAAAACCCTTTTTCCTCATAACAACAACCAAATCCCAAAACTCATCAACAGCTCCATTAATTCCCAAAACGCCCAGCATCTGGTTATACGACTTCGAACTCAACTTTTCGGGACAATTCTCCGATACCCATTTAAACAATCTCCGCGCAGAATCAGGATCAGAATCAAATTTCCTCAAAACAGCATTAACAGCATCATGATTGATCAAATCAAGGTGTTTGTTAACCTCATCAAGATCTATGGATTTCGAGAATATATCACTGATGACGGTGTGATCGGGATTGGGTTGTGGGATAACGGGTTCGGAAGAGAAATGACGGAAATTAGGGTTTATGAGGAATTTGGAGTTATTGGTGTTGAAACGAAGAGGAACGGAAGAGAAAGAGCGAAGTGCGTGAGATTGATTGGGAATTTTGTGGTGAGTGCGAAGAAGAAGATGAAGAATGCGCCATTGATTTCTCATTGTTGTTGTGAAGAATGAATTCAAGGATTGAGATTTGAAATTGTAGTGAGATTTTGAGTGAGAGAAATGGAAACTAGGGTTTTAGGGATTTGGATTTTTTTGCGTTTGTTTTTGTTGAAGTCTGCTCTTTACCCAAACAAAAATGCTCATTCCCAACTGAAATGACTATAATACCCCTACGTGAGTTAACTCTGGACAGTGGCGTGAGGTAAGTTACGCACCTTTGGCCGGTGGCGTCACGCAGGTTGGCTGGTGGTTATGAACACAGAACACTTTTTTTTTCTGGACGGTGGTTAATCTTTTTTAATAGATTTAACACGATTTTACACGTTTTTTGATTGCATTAAGTGTAGTTAAAACCTATGTTTTACAATCCCCCTATAAATACTCTTTCAACCTTCACCATTTCTCACATTCTCTTATTTCACTCTCTCCTCTTCTTCCTTCTACAACAACATTGTTTTTCCATCTTTGGCCTTTCATAACGCATTGCAAAGAAGGTTCACATCAAAGGTTTTTTTTTCTTCACATAAGACAAGAAACATACTTTACCCCGAGAGAGTTTCTTTTTAGGTTGATTTCTTTTTACCGAAAAAAGGTTGGTCCAACCTTCTTGGGGTAAAAAGAAGCGTACCTTCCCTAGACAAGAAACATACCTTATTGTAAATGTATCAATTATATTAATAAAATGAGATTTTATGTCTATTATTTTTGTTCTTTTATTTTTGCATTTATTTTATGATTGCGTATTGACTAAATAAATTCGAATAAAGTCAATTTGAATAAAAGTTGTGTATTAAATAAATAAATTTGAATAAAGACTAATTAAACTCAGCGTGAATTCGAATAAAATTTGTGAATTAAATAAATAAATTCGAATAAAGTCAAGCCGAATAAAATTTGCGTATTGAATAAATAAATACGAATAAAGTGGCACAATTACACAAAATCAATTAAAAAATACACAATTTTATTTAGTTTTAATTTCATCTACATAACATTACATTTTTCCTAAATATCTGATATCATTATGATGTTGGATTTAAATTTAATTCTTGAAAGTTTGCAAAAAATGGTGGCATTAAAGTGTCTTATACTTAGCGTAGAGATTTGTAGCGCCCTTTGAAAAGTCAAAAGAATGAAGAGAACACAACACACATCTATTCTACAAAATCAACTCTGTAGGTTATCACATCGAATTCCCTCATTTAAAATGAGTCATCACAGAAAGGAATGTATTCAAACAGGTTGATTTGAACTTAATCTTACTGCCCTACCAACTGACAAGTTTCAATTGACAGAGGAGCATGATCAAGCTCAAAGGAACCAATTAGAGGTACATTCCCTTATGTGACACTCATCCTATACGAAGGAATTCGATGTGATAACCTATAGAGTTGATTATGCAGAATACATGTTGTGTTCCCTTAATCTTTTCAAAGTGACTTGCAAATCACTACATTCAGTATCTTCAATACCAACATCTTCAACAAACTTACAAGAATTAAACTTAAATTCCAACAAAATAAAGACAGTACATAATAATGATACTACCTAATCATAATCTTCTAGCGGAATTAAACTATTGAGAATATCTTCAGGCAATCTCAGCAACGTGACGAACATATCGATCCACGTGAGCATGTTGTGCTGCCAAAAAATCGAAAACATGATCCTCACGTCGTCGTCATTTGTTAATTCTAGCCGACTGAACGTTATTCTCCTGTCGTCCAACGTTGGACGTTCATACCAAATGTATTCCACCCTCCTTGTGTCTCCGGGGTTGAGTCCTTGGTTGATTTCATCCAGTCGATCCTTGAGACCTTTTAACGTGACATTAATATATCGAACCTTGAACATCTGAGGATTTCCACCGTTGAAGCGTATGCAAACACTGAACAAATCAGTCATTGTTTCAAATCTATGCCACAAAAAAAACAGTCAATGAAAAACTCATTCAAACATTTTATCAAACACTTGGAGTGCAAAGTATACATAAACTCTAAAACTCATAACTACAACATCAACATGCAAGCATCTAAACAATTAAGCAATATAAGTCATTTACATGTAACATTGTATCATTTCTTGCAAAAAAAATCAAAATTTAAACAAAACCCTAAAACTAAAAAAATCTAATTTAAAAGGAAAAATCCAACATATAAACATAAAAAGGTTAATGGTGTTTGATAATGAAAACTTACTTGTTATTAGAGTGTTATTTGATTTGAACTTGAAGCAATTTTGGATTTACGTGATTTGAGAGAGATTTTGGAGATTGTAGATGGGAAATGAGGTTCTGCATGCCTTTAAAACAGCACGCAGCGCGAGTAATTAACTCATGCAGGGGTAATTTTGGAATTTCAGTTGGGAATCAGCAAAATGTATTGGAAGAATAGCAGAATTCGTTTTTGTTTGGGTCAATTATGATTTTCGGTTTGAGCCTTTTTGTAATTGGACTTCTTTATTATCTAACACCTTTCATGCTTCTTACACACCTTTTGACTATTACTTTCCCACCGATGAATTACTCGCGCGCCCTATATTTTTTTTGAAAAATACTTTTTGTTCGGATTTAGTAATACGAACAAACATTTTGGATTTTTTGGATTCTCTAATCCAAAATATGCCAGATTTCAACAAATTGCTTGCACTGATTTCTTGTCTTTATAGATTCAACAAATTTTCATTATATAAAATAATATAAAAGACAATGAGCTTATAATTATATAAAAAAACTGTTATGTAGTTGTTAATGATATACATTTCAACTAATGAACCCCAAGGTCAATACAGATACTACAATCATCAAGTCCAAGACTTTCATCCTATTCAATCTAGACTCCATCTCCAACCTTCACATGAGAACCAACCTTCTCTTCAAGGTCAAGGTTTTCAGCAAGGTACAAATCATCATCTCCTATTACCTCATACCTCGTCGTTCGACTTAGTTCATTAAAGGTAATCATCCTACCAACATATCTTTCCTCCCATGACTTTTTATCTTCTTGACAGTGTTATCTCCATATTCGGGAAGTGGGAAGAATTGGACAAATATCCTTCAAATATACCATCATAAAATGGTTGTCATTCACATGTGCAACACGCATCAATCGGTCTTTATGCGAAGGTGCACCACGTAGAGGGAAAAAGGTTTTTGATTGCCCTTTATTGATGGACAATAGAACCACCACATTATTGTATCTTTGTGCAATAAGGAAACTCATGTCCAGTGGAGCAGGACCAGTACAATCACCGATCAGAGCGCGTAAGAACTCATTGAACCGTTTATCTAACCCAATCAATCGACGATAACATTTGTTATCTTCAATGTTAAGCTCTTTTAGAAGTTGATAATGGATCATATAATAATCGTCAAAAAACGTGTTACGTAGACCCACAACTACATGAAATCCACAATGTCCATCACCAGCTACATGAACTACCTTCTCAATAAATTCATGCATGAACGAAGAAAATTGGTCTTTGTGTGGGAATTTGACTTTAACCTGACATTGTTTAGGAGGATTAGGACACATATTACTTTTACGTGCATTTTTCATACTTGACCCTGTTAACTTGGTATGTGAAACTTGTGTATTTAGATCCCCGAGAGTCAACATGCTCCCAGCGTAAAGGTGATCGCTTTGTTTAACGTACAATATGTTTATTCTTCTTTTGCGCCCCTTTTGTGTTGGCCTTTTTTTGGAGGGGGGCGCGTAGAGGTCATCTCTTGCAAAACAAACTGTCAAAATTGTTCTTTTATGTGTAGCTTCATGTTGTAATCGGCATCTTTGAACCGAGCATGCATTGTATACAAAACTGTTAGTTGGAATGCAGTAGAAAACTAGTGAAAATGCATTATGTTCTTGTTCTAAGACGTTTCAGATTATATAATTCAAATATGTAAGACCTAGTTCAACTAATATAATTGGAAATGTGCCAAATGCCCCTCCTACATGCAGTCCAAGTATGTTTACATGGGGTTTGAAAACTGGCCTTTCAGATTATATAAGCCGAAGAATATATATTTTGTTCGGCTTATATAATTTGAAATGTCCTAGAACCATAACAGAGTGTAGAAAACAGAAATATAATCAAACACAGTTTAATAAAAGGACTTGAAGCAAATCCCACTATGGTAGAAGATATATGACTGCCTTTCTATCCTTAGGATCACCTTGATACTAAAACCGCAATCTCTTTCAGAGAGTAATAATTTCATCAAAACAAAATGGGGTGTTGTTCTTTATCTTCTTGATACTGAAACCACAACCTTTTTCGGTGAGTGTAATTTGTATGTGATGAAAATTAAACACCCACATTTAAATTTATCCATATCACACTTGTCGCAGTGATTTTCGGATAACAGGCTATTGGTTAGCGTTGACTCACAATTTTTGGTTCACCACCGAGCTTTTATTTTTTCCAAGGGAAAGGGGAAAAGATCGAATAAACCCTATGTTTTTAGAGATTAATGGTTTGGAAGTTGGTTACGTAAAGGGAAGGTATTAGCACCCTAAACGTCTATAGTACTATATAGGAACTTATTGCTTTTATTTATTTTTATGCTGAAATGGTTATTTGCTTGCAAAAAAGTTAAGTGTAAGTAAAGAAAGAAAGAAATTGTTTTTTGTATTTTTGTTGATTTGGAAAGACAAAGTATTTTTCCTACGTAACCGAGCAAGATCAAAATCATGTAGTTTGGGGTAAAAAGCCGAGTGATTTGTTTGATTGATTTTAAAGGTAAAAAAAAGCCAAAGTGGCACAAAATGAAGTGTGATGGATTGATTTTAAGTTAAAGAAATAGAGTCTAAATATGATTAAAAATGATTGAAGTTTAATTAAAAAAGATGAGGAATCACTTGATTGAAAATCAAGGTTTGTTTACAAAAAGAAATTTTGAGTTCTTGAATATTTGAATGTTTTTGATTTTAGGTTTTTCTAATTAAAGTCTAAAAAAAAAAGTGTGATAAAATAAACTAAAGTGCGAGGGATTTTTCATAATGACATTGGATCAAGATGAAAGTCACATTTTCCTTGGATTAAACTAGACTACTATTTTTTATTTTTTTGTTTGGACATAAAGCGGAATAAATAAATATGCATGCAAAGCAAGATTCTCATTTATATTTACATTTGTCCCTAAAATACATTCTAAAGCACAATAAGCGGAATAAATAAATATGTATGCAATGCAATATTCTCATTTATATTTACATTCATCCTTAAGTACATTCCAAAACATAATAAATAAATAAATAAATAAAATAAAATGAAAAAGCAATAAGAAAAAAATGACAAATGCATGAAATAAATAAATATGCTAAAATAAAGAAAAAAATAAAATAAATATAAATGCATGAAATGATGTTGGTCCTAAATGAACTAAAAAGAAGAAAAAAAAACACTAAATAAACTATAAATAAAAGTTTAAATAAACAAAAAAAGGCATTAAATAAAACTAAATAAATTAAAATAAAAAAGCAATAAAGTAAACTAGACTATAAAGAAAAAATATAAACACCTAATAAACTAAAATAATAAGAAAAATGCAATAAAATAAACTAAAAATAAAATAAAGCGACTAAAATAAACTAAAATGATAAAAGCAACAAAATAAACTAAAAAAAGAAAAGAAATAAACCTAGGTAATGTTGCACATATGTATATGTGCTTAAAAGTAAAAAAAACACAATAATAAAAAAATAAAGCAAGAAAAAGAAAAGAAAGAAAATGCAATAAAAAAGAGAAAAAATAAGAAGAAAGAAAGGGGGTGCAATAAACAAACAGGGGGTTTGAGTAGCAAGGAAAAAATGAAAGAACGAAAGGAAGGGAATGGGCCGAGTTTGGTGAGTTAAGTCGGTTTAGAGGGGAATGGGTAGAGTTAGAGTGAGGTATAAAATGGTTTTAACCCTAGCTTCCCTCACTTTCCCTTGCCATTTCTCTCTCTAAACCAAATCCCTCTCCTCTTTCTCTAACTTATTTCCGGCGAAGCATAGAAGTTCCGACACAGTGGTCGGCGATAGCGCCGTCAAGCCGGAGTTCAAGACTTCATTTTTAAAAATAAAAAAAAATTAACAGAAAAGGTTCCTCTCCTCCTTTTACTTCTTTTCCGGAAAAAAAAATTAAAAAAACGATTTGATCCAGACCTAGATCTAGCTTCTTTTTAAAACAAAATCCCCACCTTCTTTTCTTTGAACTTGGATTCAGTTTAAAAGTGTTGGTTGTTTGGCGTGATGGTTCGGCTGTGTGTTTGTGTATGGTGCTAAAGTTTTCAGTTTACATGTTTGTGGTTGTGTGAATCATTTCGAAAAAAGGGTTGTTTGATTCGACAATGTTAATGTTGTTGTGACTTTGGAGGATTGTTGTTAAGGATGAGTTATGAGGTGTTTGTTGCTGCCATTTTCAAATTTTCTTTTGATTGTGTTTATATAGTTAGAAATTAGGGTTGTGATGGTACTTGGTTGGACACAAATGCCCCTGGACAACATCCAATGTTTTTGGACAATTTTGATTTAAAATAAAAGGATAAATAAAATAAAAAAGTAAAAAAAGAAAATAAAAAAAATAAATGAGAAATAAAAGAGAAAAATAATAAAAAAGAATTTTAAATAAAATAAAATAAAAAATAAAAATAGTAAAAAAGCTTAAAAAACCGTCGCCTTCGGAATTACAAAATGAGACATTTTAAAATACCTCTGCCGAAATTTCGTCTAAAACGACGAAAAATTCCGGTCCAAAAGGCGAATAAAAAAAAGAAAATAGGTCAAAAATGGGGTATGACAACACTCAACTGCTCGATCATCCTCGTTTGCGAGATAATGTAAAACATTTGTTGATATGTTTCTAATCAACTTAGAACACAACATCTTTCCTTTGAACCAATGATTAGGAAAGATCATGCTCAGATGTTTTGAGTATGTTGTGACTCTAACATATTGTGATTAGAGGACCACTTTGTACATAAATTGCTCATATTACTAGTCAAATACTTTTTCAACCGACTGTGCGCAGATTCTACTCTTTTTGTCGTTGTATTTCCCATATGCATTAACTTGTTTACTCAAAACCTCACAACTTATTCTTTCACCAATCCCAAATAGGGTTGGGAATAGGTCAGGCCGACCTACAAGGGTCTTCGGCCTGACCCGTTTATTAAAAATGCTAGGCTTAGGCTTTTGAAAAAGCCTATTTAAATAAATAGGCTAGGCTTATGCTATCAAAAAAGCCTACAAAGCCTGATAGGCCGACCATTAATATTAAACATAAAAATCAAAAAACAACTTAAATAATGAACTTTTTAAATATGTTTTAAGACCTTATATTGACAGGCTTATAAGGCCTTATAGTGATAGACAAACGTTACAGTCAAATAGGCTTTAAGGCCGATTTAGCTTATTTAAAAGTAGATAAAATGGATTATTTAATGACTTTAATATGAAGTAGATATGTATAGGCTTCCAGGCCAGGCGAGGCCAGAAAAAAAAGGCCTACAAAAGGGCATAGACCAGGCTAAGGTCACAAAAAAATTTGTAGGCCATGCTTAAGCCTGTCAAATCCTGGTTTGACCTATTCCCACCCTAGTCCCAAAATAGTAGGTTTAACATATTCCAAAAACTTATGAAACATGTTGCATACAATTTTGAATTGGTTGTAATTATCAAATATACATTTGTTCTGTATTTGAATTCACAATAGCCACCTAAGCATTCATTACCGTCTTCACCACTTCTCTTGAATTGATATTTTTTCCATCCAGTCCTTTGAGATTCTTAACTTTGCAATTTGTCTTATGTTTTGCTCTATTAAAATTTCCAATATGATAGTCAGACAACATAGTACTAGCCTTTGGGAATACAGTATCAACAACATTCATCAAGGCAATATCCCAGTAACTTGATAGGTCCGCGAGTGCATGGAAATATCGGTTTTAGTATAAAAGATTTCGAATCCCACAAAGACCAATGTCAAGTACCGAAATCTATTGTTACGTTTTTTATCTAAGGCGATGCAAATTAATTTGGTTGTAAAATTGGGAAAATAACTTTTTTTAATTAATTTTTAAAGACAAGAGGCCGGAATATAATTCGCGTCGACTGTGAATACTTGTTAAGTTATATTTTATAATTGTAACAAGACAACATTTTCGTGCGTAAAAAGGATTAAATTAAAGGGGTCGCCAGCTTTCGCATGTACGCATCGAATTTTGACTTTGTAATATATTCGACCGCTTTCGCGTGTACGCCTTACAACTTCAAAACTCTGTTTGAAAAATAATCAATTTATGCGCAAAAAGTTATTTTTAGTAGAAATTTTATTTTAAAGGTACCGTCGGCTTTCGTGCGCCCGTTACCGTATTTTAAACTTACAGACGCCAGCTTTCGCGTGTACGGCTACAAGTTTAAAATATCATTTTTGAAAATCAATAATTTCTAAATTAATTATAAAAACGTTGTTGCTGAATTTTAAAATTAATTTCTAAAACTCTACAGACAGATACATGTTTCACTCTTTCAATATGAAATCAGTATCGCGTTATTTCAGCTTTTGCCGTAAATATTCATCGTTAAAAATCAGAATTTTCAAGCTTAAAAATAATTCATGCTACAATTACTGATTATAAAAATTAACAGAGCACCATTGGTACGACATTCATCATATTCCAAACTCTATAAAAATCTACTCAGACATAATGGTGATAATAACAAGCATACTTTTCTTCATGCTACTAAACATTTTCTAAACAGTGAACAATATAAGAAAATAAACGTGAATAGTAGCAAAACTGACCTGAACCAGTTGGATACTTTGAATTAAAAGAAATAGGCGTTGCTACAGTATTCCCAAACAATTGAAATTGAATGAAACTCCTTTTTCTGAAACAGATAAAACCGTAACAATAAAAGGGAAAATGGAACAGCACCAGCAAGCAATACCAATTCTCCAATTGAGAATGCAATGAACGGTGCAGCCAGGAATTTGAATCCTTAGCAATGGAAATTCAATTAAATAGCCACCCAACAATATAGACTCACGGCTTGAGTTAAAGCAAGGTAGGTAGCAACACAGCAATTGGAAAATATGGCAAGAAAAAAAACTTAATTGGAATGAAAAGGAACGATGAAAACAGAAACTTGCAATTGAAATAGTTACTTAATTCAAAATTGCAATTAACATAGGTTCTGAAATTGTAAAATTGTACGATAGCTAAACGAAAGCTTTAAATTACAATAAGCAATAAAAATAAGTTGTTTCTCAATAACTAAATTTCTCTCAAAAAAGTTTGGTCCCTTCAACTGAGTTCTTCAGGTTTATTTATAGGCAAAAATATCCTCCGAAGTGCTTCTGATCATGTTTCAAGTAGTGGAGAATATGGAGGAAGTGAGAAAACTGATTCTGAAATGTGAGAAAGAATTGGTCTGGCTTTGACTTTCCACCTGACTTCTGACTTTTTAACATTTTTTTCTTCCTTTTTTACCCCTTTTTTCACCGTATTTAATCATTTTGACGCGCGGCGACCTTTAACCGACAAATACCTGAAATAGACACACATTACCAGCATAACATTGCAAAAATCTATAAAATCGAGATAAAAAAATGTGTCAGTCGAGCTAAAATAATAGTGCATTTTGCATGTTATCAACTGACAACAAATTTGGGTGAAATATCTTTAAAATTTAACAGATCATGACACATCTCTAGAGCCCAATTGACGTTATCTTTCTTCTCAGACATCATATAAGCAAAGGCAATATAGAATGTCATCTCGGTAGAAGTTACACCAACAAACTCAAGCAATAGAAGACGGTATATGTTGGTCCTGTAAGTGGAATCTAACACAAGCATAGTAGAGAACGTGTTAGATAACTTAATGGAATCTTGATGCACCCAGAAAATATTTCTGATATCATCAAAATAAGCATACTTCCTACAGTGATACACATACTTATTCTTAACCAATGATTTCATGAGATGGTGTATATATGTACTCATACATATGGCATGCATTATAAATATGTTTGATAGTAGTTGAAGTTTGACTTGTCCTATTCCTTAAATTTGGTAAGAATGTGCCTCGACGGAAACTTCGAGATTGTCAAGTCATGAAGGTATATACTTTCATTTGGGTTTAGAAGTCTACAGATTTTATGACGTTTCAACTCATTTACCATCTCATTATTGTGTTTTCCGTCACCAACTTTAAGGCTTCAATCACCAACAATCAACAAATAACCTCTAACACAAAACAAACACTCACATTTAACCAAACCAGATATCTTACGCACGGACAACTTCTTTTATTGGTGTATGAACCTCCTCTTTTGCATATCATTGTAACAAAAACATTTCTTCCATTTCCACCTTTATCTGGTTTTCTAATGACAGTTAAAAATCCTAGCTTCATTTCTTCTCAAGCCCACTCAAATAAATCGTTCCGTGTTGGAAACTTTCTTTTTGTGGTAAATTGTTTCCGGTGATTAATAGAAATAACTACAGGTGCAACAATCGAACGAGCATCAGTTCGAGGTACAACAATTGGAGGAGCATCCCACCATAAATACATTCAAGTGAATTATTTTTTAAAACAAATAAATCAATTTCCTGCAGATTTTTGTTCTCTTAATTGTTTTTGCAGAAAATAGTTTCATGCGGATTTTCATGTGTTACTTGCTGCGGAAGCACCTACGAGTAAAATGGCATGAAACATGGTTACAGGCAGGAAATATTGTCAGATCTGACTGAATGTTTCCTGCGGATTGTTTCACATTTCCTACGGATCCTAAAATCCTAAGGAAAAAATTATCCATTAAGGTATTACTTGGGAACTTGATCCTGCGGAATATTCACCAAAATATGCATGTAATTCCGCAGGAAAATCCATACTTTTTTTTGTGGTGGCTGGGGTTTGAACCCTAGACTTTTTAGTAGTGTACTTTTTACCAAAATAATATAGCAATTATATATACATCGTACCAAATACTTAATATAGTTGCATACATCGTACCAAATCCAAACCAAGCAAAATGCAAACCAGGTGAACATTGGCGACACATAGATTAACCAGTGAACGTTAGCGAAAAATATCAAAAATAATTGAGTAAATTACACTCCCCTCCCCTTAAAGATACTTGAATTACACTCCCCTCCCCTCTTATGTTAAAATATACACTCCCCTCCCTTGAAAAGTAAAATTTATACTCCCCTCCCCTAATAGATGCTTGAATTACAACCCCTCCCTTAACAGTTAAATATGGACTACACTTTAATCCATTTTAACATAAATAAATATTTTTATAATATATATTAATTTTGAATCACCATTTAAAAAATATAAATTCGTTTCTTTATAATCTAAATGTCAATGCCAATTAAATTTAAATATTTTGTTATTATTTTATAATTTAGAGTATAAAATTCACTTTTAAATAATCATACTTAATCCACTTTAGTAATTTTTCATATATTTTAATTTTATTTTGGATTGTTTCCTATTTTATAATAGGGTTTAAAACTATATGTTAATGAAATTGTGAATAAAAAATAGAGAAAGATATGTATTCAAAATTTGATTATATTAAAATGAACTCGCAATATTATTTTTCTTTGAAGTGTGTTAGATTATTTTTTTGCTAGATTATTTTTTAATAAAATTATTGAGAGACTAAAGCGTAGATTTTGACATAAGAGGGGAGGGAAGTGTATATTTTTACATAAGAAGGGAGGGGAACGTATTTCAAGCATCTTTGAGGGGAGGGGAGTGTAATTTACTCAAAATAATTTTGAAGAAATAATTGAAAAATATTAATTAACTGTCATATAAATTTCTCTTCTAATGAGAGGCAAGGGATGTACATTTTTCTGAACTATTAAGGTTTGATGTTGGTAATTAACAACTCTATTAAACAGGTTATTTGCTAGATAGATTCTTTTGAAGGCCTCCATCTTCTTCAACATACAACCGGATCACTCGCATATGCATTTATATACTTCCTTGTTAGTGAAGATTTTTGATTTAAATGAGCATATTCCTAACATTTCTTTCCAGCATCTGCTTAGAGAAGGCAACTGTTGCGCGGATTTCTTAACCAAGCTAGTACGCTCTTCAAGGGTATGTGTGACTCTTTGGCAAGCTCCCCCATCGAAGTTGGAGTCAATGTTGAGTATTGATGCCCCTGACTGATCCATGTTTTTAGATTTTTTTTCTTTATCATTCTACCAAAATAAAGATAAATAAATTTCGTAAAAACCATAAATAATAAATTTTTGTAAAATTATAGATATGAAAGTTTCATAAATGATTAAAATACTCAAAATTAGGCATTTAATAACTAATACCAAAATGAAATATGTTTCCTTTGTCCCATATGAAGTGACCATATTAGATAATGCACATTATTGACATAACATATTTTGATCATATTTTTCTACTAATATACAAAGATAAAATAACATATAAGATGTTGTTGAGTTTGTCTTGATGAATATTTTCAAAATATCAAATTTTTATAGATTTTTTTCTAATGAATAATTAAAAATATTAAAGATCGAAATTGTGCATCGCATGTGCGACAACGTCAACTGCGTTACCAACAGTGAATTTGTTCAACTTGTGCCCCTTAAGCATCTGATCAGGGAGGGAAGTTCCGGCTCATGCGATTGGAAAAAAATCCGGTTGGAAGGGGTGAACCCGCTTTGTGCTCCTGGCTTAGCAGCGGTGGAAATTCTGTATCAATGTCATGATATCTGGAGAGAGAGAGAGAGAAATATTCAACTAGGTCACTTAATATTAAAGATCGAAAATATATATACATTGACATGTGTGACATCATACAATATAATAGAACAATGTTAGTTCTATGTTAAGTTTATCATTTATCGCTTAGATAGAGTGCTTATCTATTTTAAATCTTTCTATTAGTAGTAACCTTTTTTATTATTCTTTATTTTGTAATTTTTAATTGAATATCTAAGTTTTGGTGTTAATAGTATTAGTTTTTTTAAAATAGTTTGAAAGTTGCACTCTTTTTATTCAGTACAACTTTCAATGTTCTCTCAACAAATTGAATGAAATTTAGGGGCAACTTTCAAACTATAGATTTAAGTGAGCACCCCTAAAGTGTACATATGAACAAGAACTAGGAAATCTAAGATTAAGAATTTACTGTGTATGCAATTGCAACTAGTGTCCCCTGCAATATTATGAAATTTTATCTGACTATCCATCTGTGAAAACAAAGATGATATTCATCTCAATACCTTTTGCCTTAGGTAGCATATATATCAAACTGTCTCTTTATATAGCAATCAATAGATCAATGTGTCCTAATTCTTAGCATTTTTGCATGACTTATTGGGGGATATTTTCAAAGCTTCTTCGATGTTATCTATTTGAAGCTTTTATGTACTTCATTTCTTAACTCTCAATGCTAGGTGCATTTAGAAACTTTCATGTGTTATTTTTTCATGTTTTCAGTAAGTTTTTTACGTTAAATCTAAAACAATTTAAAATATAAAGTATAAACTATTTTATTTTTAATTTAACTGAAAACAAGTTTTCCCTGTACGATGTACGGGTACACACACTAGCTGTATTCTTATATAACTTGTCTTAATCTAATTTAGGACCATCTTTAAGCTTTAAAATTACTAGCTTAACTTCTAAAGTTTAATTATTTTTAGTCATTAATTATGGGATGTTACATTGTTACTAATATGGGACGTTCTTTACAAGAATTACATTATGAGCTACATTTTGTAAACTTAAGCAGCCAATTACAGCCCAACATACCAGAAGGTGAGTCCATGGAACAAGAGAGGTCTAAGAGATCAGCATAGTCTTGAATGTCGCTTGGACATTTGGAAAGGAAACTCTGTGCTTCTTCGTGCCGCCCTCTTCCTCGAAAGGCGATAAACATACAGTGGTATAAATATTCAGATGGAACCTTTGAGGTAGTAATTACCTTGAGCATCTATAAAGCAGTCAATAAGAGGAGGAAACCTTAGACGTGGACAATTTTCGCAATATGAATTCATTAACAAATCAAAAGCATTGGTTGCAGATTCAACTCCCTCTATTTTAACTATCTCTTTCAAAGATTCAAAGCCTTTTTCAAAGTTCCGGTAAAATAACATATAATCTTGCATCCTAAGATATGGAGTAGACCACCTAGATTCTTTGATTCTATTCGCGAATTCATCAGCTTGCTCATTGTAACCAGCAGCACGAAGTCGAAATGCAATAGTACCAAGCAAAAGACCAGTAGCAACAAACCCAACAAATCCATATCGAACTCGTTAGAAGAAACAATACTACTCAATAGATTTCTACAACCTAGGCACTTGTTAGGACCAGCCATAACAAACTCATATAGCTTAACAGCATCCTTAAGCATTCTCTTCAAAATAAACCTTTCATGAAAGGAAAGATAGGTGTTTTCTCCCATCTTGAATCCAGCTTTCCTCATATGATAAACTAACTTCCAAAAATGATCAATCAAATACTCGCTTTGAAGAATCATCGCCATCTTAGTATACGTTCGTTCGTCGTGCTTAAACTGCCCACTCTTCTCCACACACCTGAAAAATATTAAAGCTTTATTCGGCGCATTTTCTAAATTTTGCAAGGCCAACTCAACAAATTCACTAGAGAACTCAGGTTTTGCGAGATAGGGTTCGTAAGGAAATTGATAAAGGGTGGGGAATTTGAAATATTTGCAAGAATATATCCTCTCGAATGTATCCTTATCAAACAATTCGCTGGATTTCACAGCCTCCCCATCCATTCCACCCTTTTCAAACTTCCTCGCGTTAATGGCATCGTGACTAATCGAAACGTGATTTGAATCGAGGTCTTTGTTGATGGCACTAAGATATTTGAGTTTTGAGAATATATCCACGGTGTTAGCGAGAACGGGTTCGGAAGAGAAATGGTTGAAATTAGGGTTTATATGGAATTTGGAATGGTTGGTGTTGGGAATGGAAGAGAAAGTGTGAAGTGGATGAGATTGTGTGGGTGCGAAGAAGAAGTTGAAGAACGGGACATTGATTTGTCATTGTTGTTAAAGAACCAATTGAAGGAATGAGATTTTGAGTGAGGGAAAGAAGGAAATGGAAACTAGGGTTTTAGGGATTTGGATTCTTTATCCTTTTTTTTTTTTTGTGGATTTTTGGGTTTTGATTTGGGCTTTCTGAACTTGGAGTAGGTAGATATTTATGCTTTCACAGCCATTCAAAGGAAATAAGCACTTATTTGATGAGGAATTCTTTCATGGTCACAAGATCAAATCAAAAGTGTTTGGACACACACATAAAAAGATGGTCATTAAAATATTCAATTTTTTTTTATCAATTTCTTTCTTATTATTAAAAAATTATTTATTTATGTGTATGACCAAACACTTTTTATTTGGTCATGTGACCATATTAAAACTTCTCCGTATTTGATTTAGTTCCAGTATTTTAGAAGTTTCATTCATTGTTAAATTATAAATAAAAAAGTAGTTGATTATTCTAATATAAATTTCATTGATTAATGAATTAAGTGAGAACTACATCATAGTTCTCTCGTTGAAACAAAGAGTTATTCACAAGACTCCTAATTAGGAGCAAAACAAAATTAGAGCACTTTTTATACATAATGCCCTAGGAAACAAAAACAAAAACAAAGTAAAACTGAATGACTAGGATCCCTTCTGCTTAATTGGATCACTTTTTGTTAATTCCAGTTGCATTCTTCACTGCTTCGGCAGCTCCTTGTGCTGATGCCATCACCTGCTGACCAGCCTACATAAAATAAAATAAAGATAGTTACGTGGACTATATAATAAAGAAAATTTAAATCTAAACCAAAAACAAAGCATTCAAGTTGATGAATTGAAAATTCCAACCCCTTGCACGGTTTCTTTTGCGGATTGAGCAGCATTGCTAGCCATGTCCGCCAAGTTGCTAGACTTCTCCTGAAATTCAGAGACCATATAAAATTCTTTGTAATTGCATTGCAACTATGTAACTTAAAAACACAAGACAACAAAAAATTTGCAATTTTGCAATCGAAGTTTTAAATTGGTTGTTAAACAACCCTTGCAAAACAAAAAAAAACAAAAAAACAAAGTTGTGGTTAAATGTTTGTGTTTTAATTGTTTAAACCACCATTCGTTGTTTGAGGGAGGAATTTCACCGATCCCTAAAATAATTCAGATGTATAAATAAAAAACAATTATTGTATTATCCGAAAGTACACTTTCGAACAAATTATAACAAAAAGAAATAAACTTCCATAATGGTATATGATTTTCTTTAGAAATTTGGAGTGGAGAAAATTGCTCTCAAAATTGACACTTAAAGAGTAAAGACTAAATTTGAGAGAAGGTAAGAAAACCTGAGCTTGGCCTTGGGCCTGTCCAGCCTGATAGCTCATCTGTTGGGGATCCATCTTTGAAATTGTAATGAAATGAATGAATTGAATATCAAGAATAGGTTTGAGATGAGGATTAAATGTCTAGCATTTCACTCATATATTTATATGTGAGTTCTAAAAAGAATTACATTGCTACAGTTTTTAGCTACCACATGTTCATAAAGCCACGTGGAATCTTAATATGTTCTTTGAGACGTTTTAACCGGTTGACCAAGAAAGCTGTGTGGATGATAACTTGTTACTATTCTCAGCCTGGTTGCTAATTTGATGCATGGATGATTTTTCTTTTGATATAGATTATAGTTGGATTATATATTGGGTAATGTTATCCAGTGCCCCGGTTAAGGAGCATTAAATGAACAAATTCCACTTATTTTATTTTAATTAAAGTGATAAATAAGATAATTAATTAAAAGAAGAAATATGTGTATTTAATACTCTATCAAATTTCCTATTTTGTGATACAAGCATGAAATCCAATTTTGTTTTGAAGAATATTTTGTAATTTTTACACATTTGATGATTTT
>Ga0228711_1000274_pt1 | contig 56013 bp, 21 predicted proteins | sample MedpolnodulmetaG_2_FD_177996 | JGI IMG/M metagenome (GOLD analysis project Ga0228711, IMG submission 177996) | Root nodule microbial communities from Medicago polymorpha collected in Santa Monica, California, United States - brown nodules | ecosystem: Host-associated > Plants > Roots > Nodule... | reverse complement strand
CTGCTCTCTCCCCCAGAGTAGGTCATATTGGACCGAACTGGGTTACCATCTTGTGTGTGTTTGTTTATTTCCTTTAAGCTTGCTTATCTTTGTGCTTGGTTTGTGTTTTGTGTCATTGTATTAGCACTTTGTGTGTGTTATTTCTTGAAGACACTTAGACCTAGGATTACCACTATCTTTTGCTCCACACATCTTTGTTTTATTTCATTGGTGTGATTCGATTAAGGTTGATTTCGCAACATTAATTTGCTTTAAAATACTTATTTTGTTATAAACATCCTCAATTTTGTTGGGAATATAGGTGAGTGTTTCTCTCCGAACTAGTTTTTTCTTTTATGTGAGAGTTAAAAATTGGACCCATGACCACTAATTTAAGGTGAACTAATTCCTTCAAAAGTACTCGTCATATGGTTAGGAAGCACCAAAATCAAATACCCAAAGACCAAAGAAAGATGATGTAGAGATATAATCTACATATTACAATACCAGCAATAACAAAAGAATATGATGGTTATGGTTGCTTTGAAGTGAAGGAATTCATTATAATCATTGGTTGGGATAGTAACATCTCTGGTGATAGTAGGGTGGGTGATAATAGAAACCATAGTTTTTTGTTTTTGTTGCTGTCTTCTCTTTGCACGACATTCATCTCCAATATGGTTGTAGCCGTTGCAATAGCTGCAACAAATACCTCGACGTTGGACATATCCTTGAATTGTTTGGTTAAGTGGTCTTCTTGTTCATAAAACCAGAGTTTCACGCCAACGACCCATATGTTGTAGTTGGATTTTCCCGATCAAATTTTAACACGAGATGAGTCGAACTTTGGGTAGCGACGATCCTGATGAACATAGAACAATAAGGGTGTTCAGATCCAAAGTCGATCCAAAGTAAAACCACAAACCGATGCAAAAAACCCGTAAAAAACTGAAATTTATTGGATGTGTTTTTTAACAACCACTCAGATATGATCAAATTTTAGGTTGCTTTTTCCAAAACTAACTAAACTACATGCATTAATGTTAACACTTATTTTTTATTTTTTTATAGGTATAGTGTTGTGAATTCGTAGGAGTCACGCCAATACTTGATGTGTGGGGCAAATCAATGGCAACCAAAAATAAAAGGAATGCAATAATAATCTCAAACAAAAGTAAACATCAATATGAAAGAGGAAGGATAAGAAGAAAAACACACAATATTTGTTTAACTAGTTCGGTCAATAATGTCCTACTATGGGAGAGAGTAGCTCTCTTCGTTCCACATCAAGAGAGTAACTTTACAAAGAGATTTCAAAAGGAATTACAAGAATCAATCTTCAAACGTAATTATACATTTTTACTCGAATATCTTCCCTTAACCAAGAGACTCTATGATACAATATCCTACAATGTGAATCCAATGATGCTTCTCCCAACCCTAGATCTCTTACCAAGAGAAATATGATAAATTGGCAGTAGAAAATGGGTGCAAAACTGCCATGCCTGGCCGCAATTTACCAGCCTTGAACACCCAAAAATTCTTTCTATTATTTTATGATGATTTTCAAGTCAATAATCACAAATCTCCACCTTGTCTTTAAATCACAGATGATGTCCATTTATCCATCCACCACCTAGATGCTTGACCTTGCATCCAACTAGACTTTGTAGTCCCACAAGATTTTACCTTTACCTCTTCAAACCTCGGAATGTCTTCTGTTCTCTTGAAGATTCTTGCACCCAACTAGACTAGACTTTTTAGTTAGTTCCATAAGTTTTCACCATAACCTCTTCAACCCCGGAATAATCAATTTATGTCCTCCTGAAGATACCCTTTCCTTCAATGAACCTTGGCTTTTAAGTTAATCCCACAAGTCCTACCATACATTAATTCGTCAACCCATGAAGTGCGCTTCTCTGCTGATGACAGGTCATCTTACGTTATTCTTAGCATGTTTTTCAGTTATTTTTCGTAGGTTTAAGCAGCAAAAAGGAGGAGTATTAAAACAGTTACCTATGATTTCGGGACTTTTGTAATGTTTTCTATATTTGAGTTTGTAATTCTAGTTTTCCGGAAACATAGCAATTTTAGGGGGTTTTTGAAGTAATTTACGAAGAAATCATGCAAATCAAGAACATCTGAAGAATTATGACGACTTAGGAAAACCAAAAATGAAGATTCAAGAGGCCTCATGAGACTTACAACAGGGAGAAATTCTGTTTCCAAGTTTCGAGGCAAGTTATTTGAAGACGAAGACCTAAAACGACGGAAAATCGGAGAATTTGGGCCCAATATCAAACACCATGCGCCTAACACATGAAAAAAAATGCCTAGCACATGGAGTTAACAAGCCATGCGCCTAGGACATTTTCCATGCTCCTAGGGCATGGTTTGCTCCACACTCACATGTGCTAGGCATGCTAGCCATGTGCCCCATGCATCCAAAAATGCGGGGAGCAAGCGTCTTTTCCTGCTTCTATGTTGGATAAAGCCCGCACTATTAGCCCAAACCCAGGTAGAAACTATCACTATAAATACTAGCCTTCATCATTCAGAATTTCTTGTTCAAAACTGTGGCAGTTCAATAGGAAGGCAACTTTGGAGTTCTAATATGAACCTCTATTTATTTTTGTTGGATATTTATTTAATATAATGTCGTTTTTATTTTAGTTATCTTTTGTTTGCTATTATGTTTTATTAGGAAATTCCTTGGTTTATTTCTGTAGCAGGTGCAACCCTAGATTATATACTTAGGTTGTGATAGGGCCTAATATTATTATTACTATCTTGCTGCTTATATCTTGATATTTATAGCATTATACTAATAACTATCTGTGTAGGAAGTAATTAGCAAAAAATACCGAAAGCAAGTTTACCCTAGTAGCAAGTACTTAGGAGATGACATTACTAAGACTGAGTAGTAACTCTGCTGAACCTAGGATGTAATTGGTCAGTAATTAAGGAAACAAGTATCTGCTTGAAGGAAATAAGTCATAGCCTAATAAAACCATTCTCTTAAAACCCTTGGTAAGGTAGACGATATAGGGCTGCCCATTTGTAGAACTATTAAGAACGGAGAAATGATGTGTTATGAATGTCCTAAGATTCATAGTTGGGCTGAACTAATGGAACCTTGACCTTCATTACCTTGGGAAAAACTGGAATGCCAATTTAACTTTATGCTTTCAATTACCTTAGAGACGGTAAAACCCCACACGCAAGGATCACCGTGCGATCAGTAGGTGCAACTAGATTTAGGAGGGATAAACCTAGTCAACCGAGATTTATAGACTCCACATACAAGGATCGCCGTATGATCAGCAGGTGCAGCTTCCAACCTTTTAGGTTAGTCACGTCCCAACGACCTCATCACTTGTATAGTCTACCTAAGATAAATAAACGCGACATTACTATTATTTAATATCCAACAATATAAATAGGGGGGATTCGAAGAATCCTAACCACTGCTTACTTTTCTGCAACCAAAAACAGGTAAACTTACTTTGTTGCAAACAGATAAAAATTGCAACACTCTAACCCTTATCTTTTATTATATCGTGAAACTTACAAAAATAAGTAACACGAATTGTTTGGACGAAATGACAATCCCTGTGGATACGATATTCTACTTATCACTTTATTACTTCGTAAACAATTTGGTACACTTGCCTAATCCGCACATCATCCGTCCTCTTGAGAAATTTCTTGCTCTCATTTAGAGCATGCAACCTTATAAGGTTTCCATAGTTGTACCATGTCAGTGTTACCATTTGCCTCCACCTAGTCCCACTAGTGGAATACTCCACCTCATGTTGAGCTTTCTCCACCTCAACTTCCAAATGTTAACACCAACTATGTACTTCACATTGTAAACTCCACGTCTAAGGTTGATCCTAAGTGTTCTTACGTCCGCCTCTCGAGACTAACCTTGAGTATTATTAGCACCGTTTATCCAAGTTGATTTTGAGTGTTTAACGTCTCTTTAGACGAACACCCCTCTATATGAGGGAAATCCACCTTCTTCCTTCTTAAAATAAGACACCATAAGAGCACTCGTATCCTAATAGTTCTCTGAGGCAGCTGCAAATTTTACAGAGTCATCATTGCCCCCCTCCCCACCCCACTCAGGACAATCCTTCTTGAAGTGACCAATATTGTTACATTTGAAGCACTTGTACTTTGACTTGTCACTACCCTTCGAGTTTCCACAACCTAAAATCGTTGCTTCCGGTAAAATGTTCAATATCCCACTTGATACCCATGGTGCTTTCTCAATGATTTGTATTGATTTCCCCATTGTGGGTGTCAATTGTTGTGAATTCGAATAGAGTCACACTAGTACTTGATGTGTGGATCAAATCAATGGCAACCAAAAACAAAAGGAATGCAATAATAATCTTGAACAAAAGTAAACAACAATATGAAGGAGGAAGGAGAAGAAGAAAACATACACAATATTTGTTTACCTGGTTCGGTCAATAATGACCTACTCTGGAGGAGAGGGCATCTCTCTCCATTCCACTAATAGAGAGTAACTTTACAGAGAGATTCCAAAAGAAATTACAAGAGCGAGTCTTCAAACCTAATTCTACCCTTTTCTTGAATCTCTTCCTTTGTCTTCAAACCTAATTCTGCCCTTTTTTTGAATCTCTTCCTTTGACCAAGATACTCTATGATTTAATATCCTATAAGGTGAATGCAATGATAATTCTCCCAAACCTAGAGCTCTTACCAAGAGAAAGCCTAAGAAATTTCTCTTAACCCTAGTTTTAGTGTTGGCAGCAAAAACCCTTGTATTTTCTCTTTCTAAAAATAGAAAAATCAATTTTTTTTTATATATTCTGTTGTCGCGTTGTGCTTGGGCGTAAATTTTCCACACCTAGGCGCAAATTGGCAGCCCGGAACACCCAAACAATCTTTCTATTATTTTACCGCTGTCAAATATCACATATGGTATACCACATCTATTATTTGTTGGTTTATTTATTTTAATAATAACTATTAATTAAATTTAATCGATTTTTTTACAATTTCATGTTTTAAAAATAATAAATTATTTACATTCCTAATTGTTAATTTTTAGTATATTATATGTTGTATTTTGTACAGAACCCAAGATTTTACTGTGTGTTTATGATATTAATTTTAATAGATTCTTTCACAAAATTGTAATTTGGAAATTGAAAAATCGGTCGAAACTAAACTACTATATGAAATTGGATCATATTAGATAAGATATTTTTAGAAGTCATGCAAATTAAATTAAACTGCTAGTGTTATTTTTTTTTTGGATTAGGTGACTTTCTACCTCACAACCAATCCAACACACACCACGAACAACACCACTAGTAAAAAATATGCAGAAAAGCATATTTGTGAATTGACGTGTGGGGCTCACATGTTGATGTGTTGGTCGCGCATGGAGGTTTATACGACGAAGCTGAAAATAGGGCTTCACTAGAGAGTTTCAAATCAAATGGTGGTGGCACACCGGTGAAAGGACGCACAATGGCCAGGATCAAAGGCACTAAGTGGCCGCACACACTGTTCACCTGTGGATCTGAAAATGTAAAAACGAGTGATACCATGTAGAAAAAAAAAATTTCTTTTTTTTTTCTTCAAATGAGACCACACATATTATTTATTTATAATGGTATGAGCTATCACAATAAGCCAACATAATCAATACTATAAATACAATATCATTTCTAATCATTTATATACTTTTATTATCTACTCTTCATACTCTCTATTCATTATTACACACAAATATTTATTTTTTATATTCATTAAATAATTGACTTATCTATTTATTCAATGAATCTAAGAAATGAATATTTGTTACAATAAATACCAAAGAGAGTATGTTACCGACAACCAACCACATTTATTTCAACAATAATCATGTCAAAGATAACATTCAACCAATGAAACTAAGACAAACCGAGTCGAGCTTTGATCATGTAAACTATTCACTCTCTTTGCCTTTAACTTCCTTAGGATCACGAAGAGTGTCGAACATCCAATCCATCCATATGGTGTAATGACCATAGTTATGCCTATACGTCGTATGATGAATGGTGTGGTAACCAACTCCCATAACAGGCCAAAATTTTCCATGAATGCAATCACAAATATTTGCAGTCCAAACACCTTCAATGAATAAGAGCACTAAGTGTGCAATAAAATGGACTGGAACAATAAACAAAGCCAGACTATGTGGTAATGCTTGAAGTATTCCATCAAGAGGATGAAAAGCCAACCCTAAGATATATACAAGGTAAAAAAAAAGTTAGTCCACCTTGATATGGTGATTAAATCAAAACAAGACAAAATTAATACTAGATAGAACTACACAAGGCAATAAACACAATACAAAAGAGAATATCACAAGATAAAATTTTAAAGTATTAAACAACTTTTTGTCTTTGATGATTGGTGGATAAAATGTTACCTGTGACAAAAAGTTGTGTTGTGGTAGTGAGGGATAAGAATTTCAGTTTTTTACCAATCCCTTGCATGCATGCCCCCAATTTGTCAAGTCCCAGGAACAAATTTAAAATCAAGCACAACACAACTAGAGTTGTCCTATCCAGTCCTTAATTTTTTAACAAATCAAACACACCTTAAGACCATAATATTTTGAAGGAGCACTTTTACTTGAGAGCTAAAGTGGTTTTGGGTTCCTATATAAGTGGCCTCGGCCTCTACATCAAACATACATCCAATATGACACTATTTTAATACGATGAAGCTCAGTTAGTTGGATAAAGGATGCTGAAAGAGTTATAATAAGGAGGTCCAAGATTCAAACCTAGAAATTATCGCTATCAATATCTAACATTTTCCTTTTCCGAGAAAGAAACTATACAAGTGGTTAACTTCAAGGTTCTACAAAATTACAACCTATTTAGGAATTCTAACCATGCTCTAATTCTTAAAATCAACATCATTTATAACAACACACACGTAAAATATTGTTTTTTTTTTTGACAAAACGTAAAATATTGTTAAATAACATAACAATACTAATCATGGATAATAAACAACGGTTAAACAATACAAACATAAATTGAAAAATATTTAAATTCACATGATTATGATTGTAGTGTTGGAACATTTAACGTACTCACCAGCAAATGGGGAGAGGGTATTTTGTTTATTGTAGATGTGATGTGTTGCATGAAGATATTTGTAAAGTGGTTTTATGTCATGCAGTTCTCTGTGTATGCAATGGATACCAAACTCTACGATAACCATATAAATTGCTAAATAACCAATGTATGCAACCCAACCAACATTGTTTATTCTAGGAAAGGATTTTGTCCAGCCAATTTCTGTCATTTACTCAGAAATAGTTGGAAGTAAAGTGTACCAAGGCACTCCTTTCATTGCAACCGATATTTGCAAGAACACGGTTCTACGTGATGGAATGGCATCTGCAACAATACATATCAATATATCAAGACAATGAAATTAGATGTTTGAATAGAAATAAAAAATTAACACACAAAGCTAGTTTATAATAGTGACTGCAGGGTGTATAATTTAGAAAGAAAAGTGAAATAACACTGTATAAGAAATGTAGGGGTGTTAAACATGAGAGTGTTTTGTCACTCATTACGGTTCTACACAATTTGATGGATTACTCTCAGTAATTACACACGGGAATATATACACTCCACAAAAAAATAGAGTCTCTAATCAATTCATATATTTATGCAAAAACAAACATTTAATAATCTGATCGACTAAATAGTTGAAAAATTCTATTCTATCCGGTCATATTTATAAGCAACTTTTCTTTTTACAGATTCATTAAATAACCAATGTATCTAGACTATATTATAATCCATATACATTAGTTATTTAATGAATCTAAAAAAATAAAAGTTGCTTATAAATATGATCGGAAGGAGTATAACAGTGGGATACCCCCTTTTTTTTTTCAACATAAAAAGGGTTGTTCCTCAAAACGTTGAATTTCAAGCCAAATAAACAAGAAGAAGAAGATACCCAAGATTCATTACTCCAGCCAAAATAAAAACTACCCTTAACCGAAAAATTCTCTCTCTCCCTCAAACTTTAATTTTTTTTAATAGGCTCTCAAACTTTCATTTTAAATTTAAAATACTAATTAATTTGTTTTTTCTTGTGAGATACGGAATAAAAAAACCAAATCCCGCATGATGAATTCGGAATAAACACAAATTTATTAAAATAAAATGAAAAAAAACAAGCAAAACACATTTATATGAAATCATAAGATAAACATATTTAAGAGTAATAAAAAAAACAAAGATGATAACAAAAATTAATAAAAAAAAGTAAATAAAAAAGACACCTTTAGGGACATAAACATTTTGTTTCCAATAGTAAATGTAGAAGGACCATAAGAAACCAGAAATGAAGTAAAGTAGAACACCACTAATGTAGTTTCGAAGCCATGTTTGGAAGAATCTTGGAAGTGGAACCCTGTGGCAACAAGGTTACTAATACAATGTGGTTGTACATGTCTGTGTCTTCTATGAAGAATCTACGATAATCGGTTGTTGTATCTTCCATCATCTGCATTGTTGGAACATGAAGAAGAAGAAGAAATGGTGATAGTGGATAGAGAGAAAGGACAAGGGAGGAAATGAATGAGTTGTGCAATTGAGAAATTCCTTTCTCTTATATAGTCGTATGTTGTAGCTCAACCGGTAATATTGACATCTTCATCCGAGTTCAAATCTGAAACATTATAGTTGTGTGTGTGAATTAATTTCAAGTGGTGTTTTCTACTTCAACCAAAGAAAAAAACAATTATATAAGTTCATTTCAGAACAATATGATTGTCAAACTCACGAGTAAACTCATAGACTAGTGAGAATTTATGAGCCTAGAAGGCAAAAATGAGTGGATTTTTATTTGCTTGTTATATATTTTTTAGGATTTTATGTCACGCCACCACATTTGAGCTCATTTTTGCATATGTGGAATATATTATATCATTTCATTATCCACCTAATTTTTATTTGCTGCTATGGATTATATTTATTTTTTAAAATTAAAATATTTTGCATAAAAAAATACATGAAAATGCCAAAATAAATGGATGAAACCACAATTAAGCCTTTCTTTTATATCTCATTGTATTTTCCTTTTGTTGAATGCCATTATCTCTCAAAGTGTCTAGTCTCCCAAGGTTTTGATAGTGTCTACTCACCGATTATTCATTCTTGCTCAATTATTGGAGGTGGATAAATCTTCTCATGTTTGAAGAAAAGTTTTGTCTTTTCATGCTTCTTTGTCTTATATTTATTCTTGTGTTAATCTTGTTGACTTTTTTTATTTTTCTTCAAGTAATCTAGTTTTTAGAATTCATATATTTTTTTTAAGAAGTTAAATCAGCCCACCTAAATTAGCATTAGGAAGAATCGAATCTGAGACTTCAAGGAGGAGCACACTCCAGGTCCAAGCCAATACCACTAGGTCAACCTAAGTGGGTTAATCTTTTTAAAACGAATAAGTAAGACGTTCGAGGTTCGAACTCTGACCCCTATATATTACAATGCATTGTCCCTACAAACTAAGTTATATTCATGGTGAGATCTTATTGACTCTTTTAGTAAAGGTCATTTCTCTTCTTCCATGCAAAATTAAAGGTAGTCCTGGTCTTGCCACATGTGATGGTGTCTTTAGAGATTTGAGTGGTGCACTATTATGTTGTTTTGCTCTTCCTATTAGTTCGTCTTTTGCTTTTAATGTTGAACTTATTGGTGCTATGACTTTCACTGAAATTTCTTATTCTATGTTGGTGGAGTTTCTGGCTAGAAATGTTGGCCATTCCATCTTAAGTCGACTCCTCACATTTTTACATGACATCGTATGTTCTATTTTTATATATTATTAATGATTTATCTTTTATTGTATCATGTAAATTGTTGAGAATTTGTCAATTTGAGATCGATGAGAAGAAACATGCTTGTCTTTTCGGTACATTATAGACCGTTGAGATTTGATGTCAAACGTAGTGTTTTTCATGTAAAAAATCAGGGAACGAATAAATATGTTGAATGTATTTTTCATGTCCAAGGTTTATTATTTTATGAGTTTAGTATTTTTACTCTTGTTGCCTTATTTCAGTTCACTCTTTTTTAACTATTGTTTTTGTTAAGCCTCAGGTTCTTAGAGGAATAAGCTCTTGATAATTCGGAGATCGGTCATGAAGTAATTATAGTTTGATTAAGAATTGTTTCACTCAGAAATTGAATTTGGTTTCTTTCGAACGATTCGTCTTCTGGCGGAGTTCATTAACCATTTAAGCTCAATCAATTGGTTTGAAATGATTTTTTTATAAGGCAGGAGTAAATGACATAAAAACGGGTGGCTCCTAACTAAGTTGGTACCCATCTCTAATATATTGTCAAATGCTCATATGTATTATTAAAAAAAGGGGGAAAATACATGAAAATTGGGGGGACATAAACCAAACCCAGTAAATCACCACAAAAATGTAGGTGACCCCAAACGGGAAAAACACAACACAAGTGGATCGTCCTCTAATTAATCCTAAAACTAATCAAAGGTCTTCAATGTGGTGATAGGGTCGTCCGTCAACACGAAAGCGAGTCCATGTACCATCAACTCGCTGCAGCAAATAGCAATAAGCTAAATGACCTTTTCGAGTCCCACAGTCCAAATTAAACATAAAGAATGGATAAGCTAAACCGACGTATGAATCGTCTACCAACACAAAAGCGATTCAAGATCCATCAACTTCCTGCAAAACAACAGCAAGCTATAACTTCTCTTTCGAGTCAAACCATCTGAAATAGAACACGGCGTCGGTACACAAACCACAACACACATTGAATTGCAATAGTATTTGAGCCTTCAACTCCAAATCATACACGTTCCTCTGAATCAAAACAGTGGGAGATGAAATTGTCCGTCAACACGGAAACAAGTCCCCGAACCCACCACAAAATCCCTTTCGAGTATTATATTTCAGTCCAAAGATGAAGGATCTGCAACCCAACATCAGTGAACAAGAACAAACTCTGATAGAACCAGAACCACCTCCACCAGTAGGCAAGTGGCGATAGTTTGTAAACCTAGAAACTGACCACAGTGACGGCTCCGACAGTGGTTTTAAGAGACCATATCCGCATCGAAACTGGGAGAACATATCCTATCCGGGTTGATTCTTATAAACGCTATTTAAAAATATTTTATAAGATGTTGCTGTTCTATTTTATACTTTGAAATCTTATGATTGTCTCATTCTTAACGCATCTTGTGTTGAATGACTTATAAATATATTTTTCAATCGTCTTCTTAAAAAAAAGTGACTAAATTAATGATACTAGGATATTTAATCCTTGAAAAGTTTAATCAATTAAATCCATCAACAAAATTTCACGTTTCTTTTTCCGTACGCAACATCAATTAACATCTACATGAGAAATTCTAATATGGTCACATGACCAAATAAAAAGTGTTTGGTCACACACACATAAAGAAATATTTTTTTAATAGCAAAGAGGAAATTGATAAAAAAAAATGATTGAATATTTTAAGGACCATCTTTTTATGTGTGTGTTCAAACACTATTGATTTGGTCTTGTAACCATGCAAGAATACCTCTACATCAATATAATTTCATTGAGAAGTCTATCTTTCTTTCCCTTTTTTTTAATCACTTCAATATGCAAGCTCTTTTTTCTTAATCATACAATTTGATTGACAAGTCTAGTAGATTGTAAATTACTCCAATATCCAAGCTCTGTATTTATAATACGCAACATCAATTAACAAATACATCACGTGACCCTTCTAAATTCCTTCAATACAATTTGATTTAGAAATCTATTTTTCCTTTTTAATATAGATTTGACTATATAGTTTAGAATAATGACATAATTTCATGTTTGGAGGAATTTTGGAAACAGGTGGAAGAGGTAAAGAGATGAGGTAATTTTGGTGCATATGACACTCAAAAAAGAAATCTTGTCGTATGGCTGTTGCCACATGGATTTTCTTTTATAACTAAACAATTAAAAAAATGGAAAAAAAATATTCATATTCTTTTACCGAGGGACCTTTTAAGAAACTAAATTTTGTCTTTTTAATTCATAAAGTGGTAGGGACTGAAATGATGCACCTTAACGTGTGAGAAGTGAAATGATGTTAACACAAATATCACACATTAAAGCTCTTGATTAGATTGATGGAAACGTGTGGAGCGGAACAAAATGAAAGAATGAAATGGAGTGGAACATAGCGGAATGGAATAGAGATTCCATTTATTATTTGGATATTTTATGACGGAATGGAACAAAGTTGTCATTCCATTGTTTGGGAATGAGACGGAAAAAAATGAATTATATTTTTTTATTCCAATTTTACTCTTATTTTTAAAAAAACACTATTATGGAAAAAGTATCATACTTTACTAAAATAGTTAAAATTGTATAACTTAAAATGTTACCCAAGGATGAAAGCAACATTGACTTGACATTTTGAATAGAAGTAAACAACAATTTGGAGGAGGAGGAGGAGGAGGAGGAAATATACGATATTTGTTTACCCAGTTCAGTCAATAATGAACTCCTCTAGGGAGAGAGCAGTTCTCCGTTCCACCAATCAAAAGAGTAACTTTACAGAGAGATTCCAAAAGGAATTACAAGAATCAATCTTCTAGCCTAATTCTAGCATTCTCTCGAATCTCTTTCCATGACAAAGAGACTTTATGATTTAGTATCCTAGGGCTAAAAGGTGAATCTAATGATGATTCCCCTAACCCTAGAGCTCTTACCAAGAGAAAGTATAAGAAATCTCTCCTAACCCTAGTTTTAGTGTTGGTGGCAATAACTCTTGTTTTTCCCTTGCTAAAAGAAGAGAAACCAGATTTATATATATATTGTTGTCCCGCTGTGCTTGGGCGCAAAACTACCTCGCTTAAGCGCAAATTGATATCCCTGACAAAAAAATCTTTTTATTATTTTATGTTGATTTTCAAGTCAGTCATTACATATAGTATATTGCATCTATTATTTGTTGGTTTATTTATTTTTTAATAATAACTATTAGTTAAATTTAATCGATTTTGTTTTACTATTTCATATGTTTCAAACATAACCAATTATTTACATCCATATATAATTGTTAATATTTAGTGTATTATATTTTATAGAAAAAAATAGTATATTAGGTGTTGTATTTTGTATAGAACTTGTGATTTTGTATAGAATCTATGTATTTCGAAGCAAAGGCACTAAATGGCCGCACGTACTATTCACATGTGGATATGAAAACCTAAAAATGAGTAATACCATGTACAAATTAAATTATACAGTATTTTTTCAAAGAAATTATATTTCTATATAATGGCTATGTTTCAAATAAGACCACACATATTATTTATTTATAACTGGTTAAAAATCTGTGCTTCGCACGGGTTGAATACTTAGAAATCTAAATTAATTGTTATATGTTTGCATAGGTTCAAATGTCGTAAAATCATTTAGTTGGAAGTTCTTATATAAAAATGTAAACAACTTTGTATATAAACTTAATATAGATGTTATGGAATGTACCATATGATACTTTATATTTATAATCATTAGAGATGAATAATTACTGATAATCTTTAAAAGAATAACTGAATAATGGGTTACATTTTTTAAAATTCAACATTTTTAAAGAGATGTATTATGTTAAGTACTTTAACTATCGGCAATAAAAATAAATGTTTTAATTTGTTTTTTATTAGTCAAATGATGTTCATAGGTGTGTAGTTGAAGAAAGAATTAGAAAATGTTTCAACACATGTAGCTAATCAAATAAAAATTTTACAACCCCGTGCATCCGTAAGGGTTCCATTTTTAATAATTCGATGACTTAGTGTTTTGGTACAGTAATTTTAATTGATGAACAAAATTTGTAAGTTTAACAACTTTCGTTTATAGAAAATCTTGTTGATTTCACAAGATTTTCTCGTCTAATTTTTTATAGGATAAAGATATAAAAACTTAGATAATATTTTCTTTACATTGAAGTTGATATTTCAAATACCATCAATGATAAACTTAAAGCATGAAAATATAATTTCAAAAATTCAACTTAACAAAACTCGTCCATCCACATGGGTTCTATTTTGTAGAATTAGACGAGAAAAATATAAAGAAAATCTTAAAATAACTAACACTTGCGAAATTAAATGTAATTGAATGATGAAGTTGAAAATACAAATTTGTACTAAAGAGGTTCATCAACCATTAAACATAAATCAGAATATTGGCACCTTGTTTCTTCAATATTTTTTGTCACAAATCTTAATTTTGTGTTTTGTTTATATGCGACTTTAAGAACTATTAACACCAACTTCTCCCAGTGTATAATGTTTGTCTTTAAAATTTGTATCAATGACAACTTGTATCATACATAATAGCTATTTTTAAACTTATAGCAGCGATAACGTGTCACATGGATAATAAATGTTTTTCAAAATTCTTATCAAATACAACTCGTCCCGTGTATAATAGTAGTTATTCAAATATATGTATCAGGGACAATTTTTTCCAGTGTATAGTATTTATTTTTGTACCACCGACAACTTATCTCGTGTATATTAATTATATTAAAATTTTAATCATAGACAACTTATTCAGGGTTTAATCATTATTTTAAAAATTTATATCAACGACAACTTGTCTCGTGTATAATAAATTAATAAATCCCTTGAAAAAAATTAATAATTATTTAAAATTGTGTATTAGTGGCAACTTGTCCCTATTTAATAGTAATTTTTTTATCATGAACAATTTGTCTTGTGTATAATAATTATTTTCAAATTTTTATCACCAACAACTTTTCCTTAGTATGAAAAATATTTTTAAAAAATGCGGCAACTTTTCTCGTGCATTTTTTTGTTCTTTCAAAATCAATGACACGCATTACAACAATATACATTTGTGCAAGTAAGATAATATCATTTAAGACAAAAAGTAATGTTTGAACTAAAATTCTCCCTGATTGAGAGATGTCTCATGTTTCAAAAAGAGCAATGTTGGATTTTCCACAACATTTTCCTTTCTTATATTACATAGATAGATTATATATAGATATATTCCTCTTGTTTTGACTGTTGGATTACACCTTCTTATCTTATATAATAACTTTTTTATATATGAGAAAGTCTTATCTTATATAGTGACAATTATATTGGGACTCACCATTGCTGAAATTGATATAGTTGTTTGCAAGTAATGTTTGAGAGCAAGAGTTTAAAAATAAAAAATGGAAACTAATCTACGTACATCATTTAACACAAAAATTAGTATTTGAACTAAAATTAGGGAACTTCTACGGCACACTCGTAAATTGAGGTGTACCGGTACTCTTGATTCCTAAATCTATAAATTGACGATCAATTTTATGAAATAAATAATTATCTGTCAGCATTTATACTTTAAAAAATATCACTTCATAAGAAAAACACATAATTCATTGTTTATAAGAAACATAGTAATTTTTTTATACATATTATCGTATAAAATAATCAAAGTTCTCTTTTATGAGCAATAAAAATTCAATTTTATTTCTTTGACACTTCTGCTGAATAAGATTTAATCATTATAATTATAAATGATAAAAAAAACTTCAAAAAAACAACTAATTTAACTATAAATTTAAGGGTTTGTTGTACCGATACACTCAAATATGTTGGTGTACGGTAGAATTTGCCCTAAAGTTATCCCTGATTGAGTGATGTCTCATGTTTCATATAAGGGCAATGTTGGATTTTCCACAACATTTTCCTTTCTTATATTACATAGAAGATAGATTATATATAGATATACTCATCTTATTTTGACCGTTGGATTACACCTTCTTATCTTATATAGTTACTTTTTTATATATGAGAATGTCTTGTTTCGATTCAAAAACTTCTTTATATACGAGAATGTCTTGTTTCGATTCAAAAACTTCAAACATAGTTAAAACATTTAAACACATAATTTATATAAATAAGATCAAAGTGAGGATAACTTCGTTGCTAGTGGCAATTATATTGGGATTCACCATTGCTGGAACTGATATAGTTGTTTGCAAGTAATGTTTGAGAACCAAGAGTTTAAAAATTAGAAATGGAAACTAATCTCTGTCATATATTGTTCTTGTTGAATTATACAAGTTTAGTTAAATAATATCTGTCATATATTGCAAAGAATGACTTAAAAAATCTCCTTATATTATGTTAGTAATAGATTAGTTCAATTTTAACAAACATATCCAATAAGTAAATCAAATAATAACACAGTTGAACTTGATATGAACAATCTTAAAAAACTAAAACAATACAAATAATCAAATCAACACTATACTAAAGGCAAACCAACAGATTCCAACGTCATTGCATTATATCAAATCCAATAGTCACAAAACTTAAAAAAAAATAGCATATAAGAGATAAATGAATCAATTAAGAATAATTCAATTCCATTCATCGAATAACTCTAAGATATAATAAAGGATTCACACTTCCACTGTAGAGTTGTATATCGAATCATTGCTTCCTACACAATCATACTTTTACATAAAAAGAAAATGTGGAACATTTAAAGCATACAGAAGAAATCAAATGTACTTGTATCCTAATCTTGTGTGAGTGAGAATGATGTGTGACTTGTTTTCAATAATAGGTCACAATTGTATATTCACTGCCTGCAAAAAATAATGACAATGCAATAGATCCTATAACAAAAATAAAGACATAAAACATGCAGTTTCAACTTGAATCATGCGAATTTTGTTGAGTTACGTCATAATTTTTCTTTGAAACAAAAGAATGGGATAATTTGAAAAAACATAAACAAATATTAATCTTTTTGCATATTTGGCTTATCAACATATAAAACAAATTGTGAGGTGAAGTAATAGAGACAATTTTTATAGTATCAAAATTATAATGCAGTAAAAAAGAACTGAAATTATTTAAACCAACAAATTTCACTAAGAAGCAAATGGAGGGAATAATACCTTGAACTTTGACATATGAATCCTAACAACTATCTAGTACATATGTATGCGAAGTGAATTTTGTTATTTTAGTGTTCTTGTACTCTATTTTTTTCAATATTTCCTCTTTAATGGTCTATTCCAATTACTAACATTCTTTACAGAGGTTATTTTTATTAACTTCAAAATAGATATATACACTCCTTCAAAAAAAATTAGATATATACAAAAACATGTTAAAGTTCTGAAAGTATTAAATGAGATCACAAAGGACCTATGTGGAGCTTGAGTATGAAGATTCCATGAAGGTTTGGTGAAGTTTGGCATGGTTAAGGTGGTGAGGGTGAGGGCTGAATTTTTGGTGCAGGAGGAGGAGGAGAGAAGTTAGAAGAAATCATTGGGCTTGGCCTATTTAAAAAAATTCTCGAATGGGATTTTTTTTGGTGAGGTGGCACTCAACCAAGTCTAAGATTTATTGAGTGATCAAATTGCCCTTATTGAGGGCAAAATTATGAAATTATGAGGCATTAATTTTTATAGATAGTAAGCAGATGGTGCGAGCTATCATAGTAGGCCAATATAATCAATACTGAAAATACAATATCAATTCTAAACAATTTTATATGTTTAATTATTATCTACTCCTCATACTATTCTGTCACTATTATAAGTAAATATTTGTTTCTCAGGTAGATTCAATAATTGATTTATCTAGTTATTCAATGAACATAAGAAAGAAATATTTGCTTATCATAAAGACCGGAGAATGTATGTTACATGCAACCAACCAAATTTATTTCAACAATAATCAAGTCAAAGATAACATTTATCTGATGAAACCGAGATAAGTTGAGCTTTGATCATGTAAACTATTCACTTCACATTGCCTTCAACTTCCTCAGGGTCCCGAAGAGTACTAAAAATCCAATCCATCCATATGGTGTAATGACCGTAGTTATGACGATATGTAGTATGGTGAATGGTGTGGTAACCAGCTCCCATAACAGGCCACAATTTTCCATGAATACAATCATGAATATTTGAAGACCATAGAATTTCAATGAATAAGAGCACTAAGTGTACATTAAAATGCACTGGAACAACAAACAAAGTTAGGCTATGTGGTAATGCTTGAAGTATTCCATCAAGAGGATGAAAAGCCAAACCTGAGATATATAGGGTAAAAAATATTAGTCCACCCTTTATCTGGTTATTAAAGCATTGTTTTAAAAAGCAAACCGATATGGAACTTGCACGATCTCAAGATCATGGTTCAACTACTTTTAACGGTTTGAACCAATACAAAACCGATGTCGTATTTCAGAACAAAAATTAATATAATCAATTTTACAAGGAAAAATTCAAAAAGATATTTAATATTAGAGACTAAAGAAGTAGGAAAGCAAAAGATAACTTTCCTATTTTTCAAGGACTAAAGATATAAAAATTCAAAAATAGATTTAATATTAGAGACTAAAACAGTAGGGAAGTAAAAGATAACAATCCTATTTTTCAAGGACTAAAGATATTTAAGCCTAAATCAAAAGAACAAAGGACTAAAGATGCATTTATCTATAAGGAAAAAAATATATATTAACTGTGATAAATTATATAAATTCAAGACTTAGATTGTAAAGTAGCATAACATGCATTTATAGTGTTTCAATTATAGCATTTTAAGTTCACATATGAAGCTATCAACTTCTTAGAATGAAAAGAATATAATGTAATTGGTTCATTGTTGCGTTGAAACTACCAACTACTTTAGAATGAATTGAATATAGTACTAGAGTTATTGATTGATTTGACTGGTCCTACTCAATTATTAAGAAATATGGATTTGGATATAACGCGGTTACTGCATGGACGCAGTAGTTGTTCTGCACCGTCTAATCCAAAGTAAACGGTTCAGATCTGATGCTGTGTAAAATTGTTGAAATCCGTGGTGTGAATTTGAAACTGTCATATCATAGATTGATGACCACGATTTGCTATTGCGGTAAACTGTGTGAATTTGCTATGTAGCTTCCTCGTGTATGATAAAACACTTGAATACAACATTTCATGGTTTTAATACAAGGGAGCTCCGTTAATGAACTGGAGGACAGTGAAAGGGTTTTAACCTGGAGCACTAAGTTCAAACCCAAACAATATGGATGATTAATTTTGGAAAACGCTTATTCAGAATCACAATACATTTGAGCATTTTAACCAAGCTCTAATCCTTAAAAACATAATCATCTAACATATCATATACATAAGTTATTAAATAACCTAAAAAAGTAGACCAAAAACATTTCCCATAATGTACCAAAGGACAATAAAGTATTAAAAAAAAATATGAACATATAAAATAAATAAAGAAATAACTTCACATGACTATGATTGTAGTGTTGAAATTATTGAATATTTAGGGTACTTACCGGCAAATGGGGAGAGAGTATTTTGTTTATTGTAGATGTGATGTGTTGCATGAAGATATTTGTAAAGCGGTTTTATGTCATGCAACTTTCTATGCATCCAATAAATACCAAACTCTACGATAACCATATAAATTGCTAAATAACCAATGTAGGCAATCCAACCAACATTATTTATTCTAGGAAAGGATTTTGTCCAGCCAAGTTCTACCAGATACTCAGAAATAGTTGGAACCAAACTGTACCAAGGCATTCCTTTCATTGTAACTGATATTTGCAAGAACATGGCTCTACGTGATGGGATGGAATCTGCAACAATTAATATGTTTCAATATATCAAGACAACAAAACTAGATGTTTGAGTAGAAATAAAAAATAAACACACGAACCAACTTATGTTGTCAATTGTAAAAATAAAAGCCATGTTGTCAGCGAACATGCTTTAAATATGTGTTATGTTTTTAGGGTGACAAAATGTTGGAAAAACAACTAGTGATAGCAGAATAAAAGAAACGAAAATCGAAAGACAATGAGACACTATCTTTGTTTATGTATTTCAGCTAATTGTTCCTATCTTTGCGCCTGTAGAGCAACTATAGTTTTGTATTTAATCTTTCCTGAATTAGGGTTTATGATGTTACAAACAACACATATAGTACTACGGTCAAAATTACAACAATAATCTTAAACAGTATTGCAGTGACTACCGCCCCGTGGACCCCAACAACAATTGAGCCAAACGCAAGGGTGTAGGAAGCTTCGCTCCGCTAGCTAGCTCCTTTTGTACCCCTTTCCCCTCTTCTATGTCTATATATGAGCGATACTCAACACAAAATGATTTCAGATGAATTGTTTTGAAAAATTGATTAATGAGTTGACTATAAAGTAATTTAAAACTTACATGAATATATTACCGTAAAGTGAATTCAACAGTAGGTTTCAGGCTAAAAAGAGTTAGAAAGGTAGATGGTGGAAGAGAAAAAAGGAAAACAAAACACCACCAAAATGAATACGGAATAAACATAAATTTATTAAAATAAAATAAAAACAAGCATCACACATTTATATTTATATGAAATAATGAAGATAACATCTTTAACAAAAGTAATAAAAAAAACAAAGATGATAACAAAAATTCATATAAATAAACAAATAAATAAAAAAGGCACCTTTAGGGACATAAACATTGTGCTCCCAATAATAAATGTACAAGGACCATAAGAAACCATAAATAAAGTAAAGAAAGACACCGCCAATGTAGTTTGGAAGCCATGTTTGGAAGATAATCATAAAAATAAAATCTTTAACAAATGATCAATCAAAAAACAAAGATTATGATAAAAAATATTAATCAACAAACAAAGTTGATAACACATATAATCTAAAAGTCAAACTACAACAAGAATGAATAATATTAACAAAACAAGCAAAACCCATTTCAAATCAAAACCAAAATATGCCATCTTTAACAAAAGATCAATCGAAAAACAAAGATTATGATAAAAAAAAATATTAATCAACAAAGTTGATAACCCATATAATCTAAAAGTCACACTACAAGAATGAATAAAATTAACAAAACAAGCAAAACTCATTTCAAATTAAAACCAAAATATACCATCTTTAACAAAAGAACAATCAACAAACAAAGATTATGAGAACAAAAAATATTGATCAACAAACAAAGTTGATAACCCATATAATCTAAAAGTCAAACTACAACAAGAATGAATAAAATTAACAAACCAAGCAAAACTCATTTCAAATCAAAACCAAAATATACCATCTTTAACAAAAGATCAATCAAAAAACAAAGATTATTAGAACAAAAAATTAATTAAAAAAATAAAAATAAATGAACCTTTAGGAAGATAAACATTGCGTTTCCAATGGTAAATGTAGAAGGACCATAAGAAACCAGAAATGAAGTAAAGTAGAACAGCACCAACGTAGTTTCGAAGCCATCTTTGGAAGAATCTTGGAAGTGGAACCCACAAGTAGTGTGGTAACAAGGTTCCTAATACAATGTGGTTGTACATGTTTGTGTCTTCTATGAAGAATCTACGATAATCGGTTGTCAGATCTTCCATTATCTTCATTGTATCTCTTATTCATTCAATATATATATGGAGTATATATAATGAATAAATATGTTGACTTTGTTTTTAGATCATGTGCAAGGTTTTACTAGGTGGAATAACATTCTTTGTTAGATTTACTATTTTTTGAGTTTAGTAGTTACTCATGTTGCTGCTTTATTGCATATCACTCCTTTTTTTACCTTTGTTTATGTTTGCTAAGACACATTTTAACGTGCACTTTTTAACATATTCTCTTTGTTTGGATAAAATTCACATGACTCTTACTAAATTATGTGGGTCTCATATAAATTTAGTAGATTATATGTGAATTTTAAGTTTTTAACCAATCAAAGAGAATGTGTTGATAAGCGTGTGTTAAAATGTATGTTGCTAGCATTTCTTCACATATTTTTAACTTCTGTTTTTTCTAATTTCGTTAGTTTTCAGATTTTTTTCTTCTTTGTTGTTGAATTTATAATAATAATAATAATAATATTTATATTGATTTAAACAAGTCAGTCTGATATGCTCAAAAGATTTTTATGTTATTTTATATAACATGACAATTTTATCGCAATAAACTTAAAGAAGTATTGAGCTTATCCATTTAATAATAGTATAATTTTTGTTAAGCAAATACAATTTGATTCAGAAGTCTATTCTTCTTAAAAAAGAGGTTAAACACACAAAAAGAAGGGAAAGAATGAAGAAGAAAAAAATGTTGGTCTGTCTTTTCTTTTTTCACTTTCCTCGAATAGTTAATTTTTCATTTACAGCTTCTTCCTTTTGTTTTTTATTAAGATAAGATGGAAGAGAGGATGCAATGATTAGAAAGGAAAAAAACACAATGTTTTTCTTATTCTCTTTTGCGCTAGATTGGAAGATAATTTAGGTGCACATGAAATTCAAAATCTTAGAGACCACCATAAACAAGAATAATTTTCCATTGAATCATAATTATTTAAGAACAAACTTTTTTATTTTTGCAAATAGCTCAGTTGTTTTTAGACGAAGGGAGTAATGATCAAAGTCTTTTATTTGCATACATGTAACGGTTGACTGCGATATATATATTTTAAAATAGAGAGTGATTTGTTTTTCTTTTATTTGCATACGTGTAATGGTTGGCCGCGACATATATTTTAAAATAGAGAGACTGATTTGTTTTTTCTTGTGAGAAAGATAGATAATAGAAAGAAAAAAGAAAACCAAAACTCCACCATGATGAATACGAAATAAACACAAATTTATAAGTTTAATGGTGGTGGGTTGACAGTCCAAAATAAATTTGCACATACAACTAATCAAAACATTTAGAATTGTCACATTAATTGATGTAGCAATTGTATTAGATTAGGATTTTAAAGGACAATTTTTGCTTAAAAAAGTCTCGAAGATTTTAAAAGACTTTGTAGGATTTTAATGACTTTCATGATTTTAAAAGACTATCAGGATTTACAATTTGAATTTCAATGGGTTTCCATCATAAGATTTCACAAGATTTTAAAGGATTTGAAATAATTTTATGGATTTATAAGATTTCAAAATATTTTATGAAATTTAAGGACACATTGAAAAGAAATGATTACAACACACGCTCTATCATAACATTCTCAATACATACTCTTATTTTATGAGAGAGAGAGGAGGGAAGAGAGGAGAGAGAGAGAGAAGAGAGAGATAGTAAAATTTTAAAAGAAAAACAATCTCAAGAAATCTCATGTTTTCATGAAAGACTTTTTCTTGCTAAAATTTCACTACAAAATCCCACAAAATCCAATTTATTAAACAATCCTTTGAAATTTGAATGATTTTGAATACCACGAGACTTTTTTTAAGTGATGAAAAGTCTTGATTGAATACCTCAAAACTTTTTTAAAATGACAAAGAGTCGTGATTGAATACCACAAGACTTTTTTTAAGTTGCAAAGAGTCTTGATTGAATACCACAAGACTTTTTCATAACTAAAAAGTCATTTAAAAGCTCTTAGAATCCTAATCTAATACATCCCCCTGAATGTTTTGACTGATTGTGTGTAATGTAAAATTGTTTTGGACTGTCAACTCACCATCATTAATTTCATTTATTTATAAAATTAAAAAAAAAAAAAAACTTATATGAGATAAAAAAAGATAACATCTTTAACAAAAGAGTAATAAAAAAACAAAGATGATAACCAAAAATAAAAAATAAAAAAGATATAAATAAAAAAGATACCTTTAGGTACATAAACATTCTGTTTCCAATGGTAAACGTAGAAGGACCATAAAAAACCAGAAATGAAATAAAGAAGGACACCACCAATGTAATTTCGAAGCCATGTTTGGAAGAACCGTGGGAGTAGCACCCACAAGTATTGTGGTAACAAGGTTCCTAATACAATGCGGTTGTACATGTTTGTGTCTTCTATGAAGAATCTACGATTGTCGGTTGTTGGATCTTCCATCATCTGCATTGTTGGAACAACAAGAAGAAGAAATGGTGATAATGGATAGAGAGATAGAGAGAGAGCACGAGGGAGGAAAAGAGTGAGTTTTGCAATTGAGAAATTCCTCTCTTGAAATTTATATGCTCGTATGTTGCAGCTCAATTGGTAATATTGATATTTTTGTCTGGATTCTAACATGAAACATTATAATTGTGTGTGAATTTCAAGTGGTGTTTACCACTTCATCAAAAAAAAAACAAAAAAAAAACAATTATATACTCCTTTTGTAATGGGTTAGTGATCTTGCGAGTAGAGTTGTAGACGAGAGTTTACGAGTTTAGACGGCAAAAAGGGGTGAAATCACACATAGAATCGTTTGTTGTCGACTCATGTAGAATCTTGTAGACTCGTATAGACTCACAAGTGTATGACGAGTTTATGAGTCCATGAGTTTTTTTTCTTCTTGAACTACAATCATATTTTCCTCTTCGTTCTTGTTGGAAATCAAATGTGAGTGATTATGTCCCACATCGACTAAAAATGGAGGAAATGTCAGATATATAAAAGAGGGGGCACATATACCTAATGTCTTAAGGTTTTCGAGTAAGAGTTTGGTGTCTAAGTCTCTTAGTGGTCTTAGAGGTTTAGTCCATTGTCGCTCCCAACGCTCCCCAGACTCCCCAACAAACTGGTATCAGAGCCTTGGTTTGAAAATTAAGTGTGAGTGATTATGTCTCACATCGACTAGAAATGGAGGAAACGTTGCATATACCTAATGTCTTAAGGTTTTTGGGTAAGAGTTTGGTGTCTAAGTCTCTTAGTGGTCTTAGAGGTTTAGCCCATTGTCGCTCCCAACGCTCCCCAAACTCCCCAACAAACTGGTATCAGAGCCCTGGTTAGGCTCGATGGGGGAGTGGAAGCGGGACCCTAATGTGGATCAGGCTAGTAGCCCATTATCACTCCCCAGACTCCCCAACAAGCTGGTATCAGAGCCCTGGTTAGGCTCGATGGGGGAGTGAGAGCGGGATCCTAATGTGGATCAGGCTAGTGATGTGGGTGAGTCACATTTGAGGAGGATATTGTTGGAAATTAAGTGTGAGTGATTTGTCCCACATCGACTAGAAATGGAGGAAACGTTGGATATATAAGAGAAGGGACACATATACATGATGCCTTAGAATTTTTGGTAAGAGTGTGGTGTTTAAGTCTCTTAGTGGTCCTAGACGTATGAACAAAATTTCACAAGATTTTTGGCCGTTTAAAGCCAATAACATATGTTTTATGATTTTGATAATGATGACGATGGTTAGTATGCAGCATGTTGTTGTTTCTAGGCAGATCATCAATGCTCATAAATATATTTTTCTATGTAGGTAACATCTCTAGTAGGAAGTAAGGTTCACATTTCTAAAATCCTTGGTGTTTCGACGTGTAGGCTTTATTTTGTTTATCTTGAGGACTAGACATTAAAAACCCATTCCAGATCAAGGCCGGTGTAAAGGAGATGCCACTAAAGTAAGGGTTTTAGGCCTCCGGTTTTTAGGCCTCATATTCCTATCAATCTAATTCGATGTTGATTGTTTTAAATATATTAAGACAAGTAGTGTGTAATCAAAGTTTGTAAAACTAAAAAATTAATTTATATTTTTATTATTTCAATATTATTTTGTTATTTTAAGATTTCTAACAATTGGTAAATAATGTCTATATTAAATATTATTTTCAACACGCACGCACGCACACGCGCGCACATACATATATTAAAAAGGTCACGCACTAACGGAGTTGATTATAGTGAAAGAGGATATACTCTCACAATGTGACAACCCAAAGTTTGATTTCAAGCTGACAAAATACTCATTTATTTAATGTCTGACACACATCGTATAGAATTACTTTCAATTGAAGGAACTTATGAAATTATTTTGTCATTTAATATTGTTAAATTAAATATTTCATAATGTTATTAATATAATTATATTTTATATAAGTATAAATACCTAAAAGAGAGATTTTCATCAGAACGAAGATGTTTATTTCAACAGTTTATAAAAATTATAAATAAATATATTTTTAAAATGAGAGCATCCAAAGTTCACACATTTGTCGAACAAAATTGTACAACAATAAAAAAAATCCGAAAATAAATTTTCAAACGATTTTTAAGCTCTTTCATGTATTTGATAGTGTCAACTAGTACAGATAGCTTGTCCATCTAGCAGAATTTTACACAATCGATTGGTGATTAGTTTAAGACAAATAGTGTAACCAAGATTTATTTTGATCTCTAAATATAAGAGTCTGAGGAGTTTTTTTTATGATAAATAATTAAAGATGTTAATGATCAAAATCTTAAATTGGCATATGTGAATTTATCAATGAAGTAATTGATATTTGATGATTTTAGGAGTTAGTTAATAGGGTAAGTGAAAATTACATATCGTACCTTTTTAAGGTTAGGAACAAGAGCTGCAAGAGCAATTAAGGTCTCGGTGAGTTTTTCTCTTCGATTTGTCTCAGCAATGATGTGATCCTCCCTACCATGAGCACGAGGCCTTTTGCTTTTTGTGGTTTTTGTTTCCAAGTTTTCATTTTCCAATGAACCTTTTGAGGTTTCAGTTGAGTGATTCATATTTTCCAATTCGGTTGGAGACAATGGTATTGTTTCATTCTCTTTTGAGTTACTAGGGGGTGAATTTGGGGGGTTCTCAAAAGATGGAATTTGAAACTGAACAGTTGGAGAAAGATTTGGTGAAAGAGATTCTTTGGTTTTGTCACTATTCAGGGTCGGCCTAAGGGGGATGCCACTAAAGCAAGGGCTTTAGATCCCCGGTTTTTTTAGGCATCATATTTCTATCAATCTAATTTGATGTTAGTTGTTCTAAATATATTAAGATAAGTAGTGTGTGATCAAATGTTTGGCCAGTGTGCATGCCTCTACGCACGAGCCGGATTAGTCGCCCACCATTGGTGGGTCGGAAACCGGTGCGAAAGCCAAAAAAAAGTTTGTAAAAGTAAAAAATAAATCTATATTTGTATTATTTCAATATTATTTTGTTATTTTAAGATTTCTAGCAATTGGTAAATAATGTCTATATTAAATATTATTTTCAACACACGCACGCACATATATTAAAAAGGTCACGCACTAGCGGAGTTGATTATAGCGAAAAAGGATATACTCTCACAATGTGACAAACCAAAGTTTGATTCTAGTTGACAAAATACTCATTTATTTAGTGTCTGATACACATCGTATAGAATTACTTTCGATTGAAGGAACTTATGGAATTCTTCTCTTAATTTTGTATTATTCTATCTAAACGCATATAAAAGGCCTCTGTTTAAATTTCGCTTTAGGCCATAAAATACATTAGGCCGGCCCTGTTTCAGATGAGATCAAGAATAATTTGTTTTCGTGGACATCTTCCACGCTATACATGTTTGTGGTGCAAGGTATCTCGTTACATGTTTTTATGGTCTATTATAGCATGGACATCTTCCACGCTATACATGTTTGTGGTGCAAGGTATCTCGTTACATGTTTTTATGGTCTATTAATGGTGTATATCTTTGTTAAACCAGGTTAATCAATTGATAAGAAATTTCATTTGGTATGGGGGAACCAATGTCAAGAAGTTAGTGATTATTGTTTGACATAAAGTTTGTTCTCTCTAGAGTCATGGTTGTTATTTAGTAACCATGTGTACTCTTTGTCACACAACTGCTGAAACTATGGAGCATTTTTATTGATCTTTCGATTGATCATACTAGCATATTGTTAGAACAACAACTAGTAACAAAAGATTACGTAAATCGTAAATAAGGAAACATGATCATCTGATTACGCAATTCAATCGATTGTTTCTACTTCTACGACTATAGGCTATAACGCAACTATAGTTTTGTTTATTACTTGAGTGAATTAGGGTTTACAATATTACAAGCTACTAGCTCAGCTCCTCCATTCTTTTCTCATCTTTTGTGTCTATATATAAATCATACTCGACACCTATGATCGTGTGTTTTTTTATCTCTCATCGTGTTTTTTTTAATGGCATATTATCTCTCATTGTGTCTAATCTCCCAAGGTTTAGATATTGTATGTTCAACGATTATTCATTCTTGCTAAATTATTGGAGGTGGAGAAATCTTCTCAAGTTTTAAGACAAGGTTTTGTCATTTCATGCTTCTTTGTCTTATATTTATTCTCCTGTTTATCTTGTTAATTTTATTTTTTTTTGTCAAGTACTCTAACAGTTAGAATTCACTTTTAAAGTCAAATAAATGAGATGTCCAAGATTTGAACATCAAGCTATTCATATTACAATGCACTGTTCCAATCAACTTAACTATCCCACTGAGACATCTTGTTGACTCTTTTAGTAAAAGGTCATTTCTCTTCTTCCATGCAAAATTTTGTTATCATTATGGCTTTTAACATATTCGCGTTTATTGTGTGTGTTGTGAATTTGTTAAAAAATCACACCAATAAAATACTTGATGTGTGGAGTAAATTAATCAAGCAACCAAAACAACGTGAGTGGCAGTTATAAATCAAGCAAAAGATAGAACATCAAAGGAGAAAGAGAGAGATAACACACGAAAATTTGTTTATCCAGTTTGGTCCAATACTGACCTACTCTGAAGGAGAGAGCAGCTCTCTGTTCCACTATAATGATGAGTTTCTATACAAAGAGGTTACAAGAATTAGTCTTCAAATTTAATTCTTAATTCTACCCTAAGTCATGAATCTCTTCCCGTGACCAAGATACTCTATCCTAATAGTGTTTGCTCAAGGTGAGTCAAAACAATACCAACACTAGTGTTTCTTGCCAAGAGACATCTCTATGAACCATAGTTTGTTGTTTGCTTCTAAACCCTGTTTTTCTACTCTCTCTTTTTTCATCTGATACGTGATCTATATTTATAGAGAAATAAAACCCTCAAAATCTGGAACAAATCTCAAGCTGAAAAATACGTTTTATTTTTCTCCTTCAGCGCAAAATCGGGCGCCGATTTTATCACTTCAGGCACCGATTTTTGTCGAGGCAAACATCTCAAAACTAAGCCAAAAATCGGGCCCCGATTTACCAAATCGGCCACCAATTTTAGCAGATTCTGAAACATCAATTTTGAGTCATAAAACAACCGTGTGTGTGTATAATGAGGGAACTAATAAATATGATAGACTTAAAAGAGTTTTTTTGATATATAACTTGACAATTTTAGCGTAAAGACTTAAAGAAGTCTTGGATTTATCCATTTAAAAATAGTATATGATTTTTCCTAAAAGCATATACTATGACTCAATAGACATGATTGGTTTTTATTTTTTTTTGTTAATCCCCTGGTTTTTAGAGGAAGAATTGTTTCTCCTAGAAATTGAATTTGGTTTCTCCTAAATGATTTCTTCTTTAGTAGAGTTGATTTAAAGATATTTTATGAGATGTTGTGTTTCTATTTTATACTCTGGAAATCTTATGATTGTCCCATTCTTGACACATCTTGTGTTTGAATAACTTTTTAATATATTTTTCAATTGTCTTCTTTAAGAAACCAAATGACTAAATTAGTCATACTAGGGTATTTAATTTAATCTTTGAAAAGATTAATCAATTAAATCCATCAACAAAATTTCAAATTCTTTTTTCCTTACGCAACATCAATTAACATATATATACATCACATGTCCCGTGTAAATTCCTTCAATATAATTTGATTGAGAAGTCTATTTTTCTTACATTTTTTAATCACTTCAATATCCAAGCTCTCTTGTTTTAATCATAAAATTTTGATTGAGAAGCCTAGTAGATTGTAAATTCCTTCAATACAATTTGATTGAGAAGTCTATTTTTCCTTTTTAATATAGACTAGTTATTTAACCTGTGTGTTGCACGGGTTGGATTATAATTTGTATTTGAGAAAATAAAAATTGTGATAAGTATAACCACGTATATTTTATTGATTTATAATATTCTTAAATGTAGTGATATGATTATTTTAATATCAATTTACATTAAAATAGGAATATTCTTTAAAACATATGAGAATTTGTATTGATTTATACCGTAGATTTGTGTAAATATTTTAATGACCATTTATATTTATTTATATTGTAAATTTGTGTAAACATTTAAGGAGAAATAATATAGTTGTTGGTGGATCCTATAATATTTAAAAAGTTGAAAGAGATATATCATAGTTTATCTTAATAATGCAATCATATAAGAAAATTCTTTTATGATATCGTTTATCTTAATAATGCAATCATATTAGAGTCATTCATTCTTGATGTCAATATTACTCATAAGAAAGGTTACAATAAGTTCAAGTTAGGATATGATTAATTTTTGGTGGTTTTGTCTTTTTCATTTTATGACCATGTTCTTTGAAATTACGCAACGTGACCTAACTTCTTACTTTTGGTTCCTATTTCTTATTTAACGTCTCTTATATTTATTGAAAAGATAATCTTTATGGTGATAAATTAACTTATTTTGAACTTTCCTATCAAACCTTCATTTCTAAAAATTTATTCTGACATTTATTGGTCCAAATTATTTTAGCCAACAGTTTGGTTTATCTTCTTGTCACTTTGCTTAATTCATATTTTTGTTTGTTTATTTTTATTTAATCATATATAAACATTATGGAATAATAAAGGATGATATTATTTTGTAACCTATGCTTAATTACATTAATATTAGTGATTATTCGATGGAATAAGAGTGGAAATTTTTTCTAAGAGTTGCACATCATCACGGTTCTAGCTTAAAAAAACATCCAAGCTTTCAAAATTCCAAAGATACATTCCAATATTAATATGCTTTAAAGATCATAGATACATGTCCACCTAATACACTAACTTAAATGAATGCTTTTTAATAATATTTCAATAAAAAATAATATCAAAGAATCAAAGTAACCTGGCCTCTCCGTCGAGGTAAGGACATTTACGGAACCATCGCTATTAGCCTTCCTATTACCTTTTCTTCTTTCTGTGTGCTGATTTCATTCAGTCATCTTATAATTTCATTCAGATTCAATTGATTTTTTTGTACGGAACCCATCATGCTGGACTTTTACGGTCGTTGTGTTATTGTCTCATTCAACGGTTAGATTCAATTGTTGACTATGTTTATAAAGTATATGTGGTGAGTGAATCATGATATGTAGATTTTTGCTTTGGTGAGTTTATGTGTTGCAACTACTTGTCTAGATGTCTTTGTTACTTTGGTTAAGATTATGATTACATCAACTTTTTATATAGTAGGCTCAAAGAGCATATCCCTCCTTAGTTAGCTTCTAAAGTATATCAACTTTGTCCACTTACGATATTGTTATGCTCTTTAATGTATTTTGTAATTTATAATGTTGATATATATAATTCCTTTTAAATATGTGCAGGTAGAAAGATATATTATATCATAGGGATGACAACGTCTTCTATTTTGATACATGTTCTAAAGCTTTTGTAAGATATACTCTTTATGAATTAATTAAAACTTTCATTTTATATACAATAACTAGTATTTTATAATGTTGGCTTGTTTAGAGAAAACAATGTTGGTTAAGCATAAAAAAATTGTGTTTAATTTACCTTGGTCTATCTACAAACTATTTGCAAGTAATACATGAGTATAAGACTGCTATGTGTTGATCCAAATGAGTTGAATGTGAGTGCTAGTTTTAGAGTAGAGTACCCTTGCACTTTGCTTTCTATGGAATGCAGACCTTGCATCAACATTGAAATCAACCATATGTATTTGTTTGTGTGTTTTATTGTCTCTTTCTTATATGCTAAGTATCTTAATGTGTTATATTATGATGCTAAATTGCTTGATATTGATAGGCGGTCCTCAAGAATAGCATTAGAGTTATGGATGCAAAGATAAAAAAGGAGATTCAAGCATTCCAACTATCATAGACCAAGGACCAAGGATTATTTAGATAATAGTTACTAAATTTTCTTTTGTATTTTATGATAAGGTTAGTTTATTAGTTAATGTAATATCATACTACCATAGACCAAGGATTATTTAGTGTATAATGTTGGTATTGAGTTTAATATATAAGTAAATGTTAATGTATATATTGTCCTGTATAATATAAAAATTCAGAGCTAAAATCATTTTGATTATTTTTTTTATTTTCACTACATAAATCAGAGACCGATTTTGTGACCGAATCATTTACATGATGATAAAGTTGGTGACAAATTCAGCCACAAAATCGGTCTCTAAACATGGAAGCGCTATACCAGTCACTGTTTCGGTATCTAATTTCAGTGGAAAATCGGTCGCTGCATATGTCACTATTAGGGTCACAAAGGAGTAGCGACTAGCGAATTAGCAACTCTTATTTTTTTTGTCACTATTTCGGTCACTAAATATGTCAGTGACCGATTTTGATCATTTAGCGACTGAATATTCAGTCACTAATAGACTGATTTCTTGTAGTTTTCAACAAAACCCTCTCGTAAAAGTACAAATTTCAAATAGATAAAATAAATTCTATGAAATGTCAAAAAAATCCCGCGATTGTATTCTATTTTAAATTTAATTTCAATTTAATATTGTAATTTAGAATTAAAAATTTTTGGTTAAATATTTTTGAATCGATTTATTCGCGAGGAGCCGTATGAGGTGAAAATCTCATGTACGGTTCTTTAATAGAGATGAAATTAAGAAATAACCATCAACTATAACCCCAAAAAAACTAGATTACGATGTAACTTTTACACATGAATAGTCATAGCTTTTGAGATTCAAGAAAAATTCAATTTATCTAAGTTTGACTTAAAAAAATTGTAAGCTTTTCCAAACTAAGTTCCTCAAAACATAAACCAACATAACTTGTGATATTCGAGAAAACTTCAATTTATCTTAGCGTGAGATGAAATTTCATGTAATATAGAACCTTCTCCAATATCACATAATAAAAAAAATTATGAATGTTTATCATAATTCCTAAAAAAAATGTCACCATGAGTTAGTTAACAAACAAACCTAACTCAAATACGTTCTATGAAAATGTAAGATGAACAAATATCCAAATCATGTATAAAAGTATTTCAAAAGAAACTAAATACAAAACTAAATTTGAGAGAACAACTTTCATGTAAAGATCATGAACAAACTAATTCCAAAAATATATCACATTTCCAAAAAAATAGTAAACTATTTTTTATAGGATTTTCAATAATAAATCATGAGGAAAAAAATGTTTTGACTCAACTATCAAAAAGGCCATCAACAAATAGTTTTAAAAAAGGAAGAAAATTATTAAAATAAATTAATAGATATAAAAGTACATCTTAGTAATCACACCTCTCTCTATTGTTATAGATAAAACCTGAAAATAAAATTGCATTAGTCTAAGAAAATAATGTGCTCTCTCTATATGTAATCTTCTATGTTGTATGTGTGGCATATATGAACTTCTTTTTGAGAAAACATATCAACCCATTTATGGACCGAAAATGTAAACCCAAACACAAAAGATAAAGGAAAGGAGAGGAAAGAAAAAGGAGAACCACATCACCTTAACAAAGCATAAGTGATAATGGTAGTAGAATTGCGAAATCATGCATATATAAGATAAGAAGGGGCAAAATTTTATTAAAAAAATTAAAACGTTCATTTTTAGAATTTCCAATCTAATGAATATAATTTATTTAGATTAGATAGCACATAATCCTTTTAATGTTCTTATAATGTTAGGACTTACTTTCCATTAATTTTGACAGTTTTCATTAGTGTATACGTTTGTTTTTTTTATGTGGACATATAGATTTAATTATTTAATTGTAGCATACATCATATTTTTCTTTGAGGTATTATAGTAACTTTCCTCCACTTTTTGATAATTGATTACTTCTTTAATTCTTCAAAGATAATAGAAATTGATAAAGTGGTGGAGAGTTGCAAAGTTTTTCAAGAAAGAGGTTAGACATTTAATATAAGTAGAGGAAAGTTGTATTGCAAGGTTTTAAGAGAAACATATAACTCTTTGTAGAGTGCCACATCATCACAAAATTTGCATGAGAATAACTCAAGTTTCCTTTACAAAGATATATAGATTTGACTATATAGTATAAATAATGATATAATTCATATTTGGAGGAATTTTGGAAACGGGTGGAAGACGTAAGAGATGATGTAATGGTTAGTGATGTTTTTATAGAGTAAATTACACTCCCCTCTTTTAAGAGAAGTTTGAATTACAATTTCCTTCAATGTTAAAATTTGTGGTTAGGTACGTATGACACTCAAAATCTTAGAAATGACCATAGTCATTCCTAGTATTTTACGGGTCTTAGGCATAGCATGGAAAAAAGGTCATTTATATAATGCATCATAAACATATTTTTCTTCTTATAAATGATGAATGAGACATGAATTAGTTATGGTGGTTGACATTCTAACTACAGTTGCACCCCAAGTCACCATCATATAAGGATGGCAATTGGACCCAAGCGCAATGGGCACTCGCAAAAAATACCCACGATGGGCGGGTAAATATCCACATTGTTGGGTATGGGCCTGGGCACGGGTAATTGTCTGTAAATTTGAACGGGTATGGGTGCGGGTAAGGGCACTCTAGTGCCCACCCCGCCCCATGCCCGCACATTATATAGACTATACCAATAATTTTATTTATATTAAATTTTGTTAATTAATCATAAAGTCTTTGATATTTATTGTAATATGCACTTGTTTTTTTTTTATATATTTTAGATGTTTTTTATTTGGCTAAATAATATGATGGTAATATTTTATATGTTGATTTAGCAGATTTCATATCATATTTTACTTATGTTGTGATATTTTTTGTTATTTATTATCTTTTTGTTGTGAAAGTGCGGGTACGAGCACTTAGATACCCATAAGGTATGGGAACGGGCACCAAACTTATTTCCCAAGAGGGTATGAGCTCGGGTATGAGGATTTTCTTAAAACACGGGTACGGGGATGGGCACTATGGTACCCTGCCCAATGGTACCCATTGCCATCCATACCATCATAAGATGTTTTGACATCCCAGCTATGTTCGCACCTCAAAACATTGTTTGTCAAATACACCTCATCATATATATATTATTAATAAAAAGGAAAAACAAAACAAAAATAATTGGGAGAGCCGAACCAAACCCGAATGTGGCACATCATTAGGAACATTTTCTTGGGTAACAACCTTTTTGAAAACAAATTTATCAAGAGCTACTTGCTGTGATTTTATTAATTCTCCATTTTTTTTTCTTTTCTGCTTTTCATTACCAAATAAATATTTTTTAGTCAACATCTTAAAATAAATCAAATATTCAATAGAAACCAATACAAACAAAAAAAAAAACCGTAGAAGTACTAAAGTTAAGAACAATAGCACTTGAATAATAGACTGAAATTTTAGCACCTCAAAATAATAGTACCAAAAAGTAAAAGTATATCAACACTTAATTAATTAAATTTTAACACACCAAATCTCACTTATATCGATAGTTTTATCACACTTATGATAAGAAATAAGAAATAGTCCAACATTTTTATTGAATAATGCAAGATCAATGTATTGAAACAAACACAAATTGCAATATTAATGTATAGACACTAATAGCATATTGACACAACAAAAGTCACAAACTTCAATTGGAAAAAGGCGAGAATTGAAACACAGACTTCATAAAAATAATCAATCATCATCTATATATGGACTTAATTTCACGGCGATACTTGGAACTAAAACATAAACTTTGAAGCAATTCACCTAAAGAAAGAATCATTTGGGAATAAGGTGACTTGGCGTGAATCAGTAATGATTTCCTTGCAATTACCTGAATTTTGGTTTTTCTTTCTAGGTTTCGTTGCTCAGCTCAGTCTTTTCAATTACACAAAAAGAGTTTTTTAAGAGTTGTTTTTTTAAGAGTCGGGCCTTTTTAATGCACAAAAGAAAATTGTTCTTCTCCCTTTTAAAATTGTTCATTTCCACCCTGAAACTCCCCAATTAACCCCAGCGTAAGTTAACTGCCGCTTGGTACCAACAGTAGTTGACTCACGCTAGGAACCGGTACAGTTAACTTAAGTTGACTCCCGACGGCAGCTAACTTGCGCTGGTTTCAATTATGCTAACAAAATTGCAATTCTTGACAGAATTGCTTGTTGTTCTTTTTAAGCACCTAAACCCCGAGACGTGCATTTTTTTCATTTCACTACCACCATATTATCCAATCATTCAAATCATTTCATTTCTAATCATTTACTACCACCACATTCATTCACCACATTCATTCATTCATTTCATCCATTCATTCAATCATTTTCAAAATCAATTCTAACTTAAAATACGCAAAATCAAAATCAATTCAAAAATCATTCAAATGTCATAGAAAAATACGCAAATGAGTAAATGTCAAAGAAATGTCATTATATTACATCAAGAGCCAAAATGTCATAAAAATATGAAAATTACAATCAAAAAAACCCAAAAAAATGATCAACCATACCAAAGGCTTGGACTCTGCATCTCCCTCATCCTCCTCTGGACAATATGTAGCTTGGTCATTGGGTGCTTCTCCTCCTGGATTTTCTTAAACATATTGTAATAGTATGAATGTGGTTTGCCGTCACACGACGCCTCCTCCATAATGCCGTATATGTTTCACATAACCTGGAGTGGGTCGGGACGCTCTCTCACACACTCCTCTCAATAATGACCTCCTGATTAGGAGGCCTAGGAGGTGGCTCCTCAACAACCTTTGTTGGATGGCTCATCAGCGGATCAATTCATGCATACATGAGATATGAGTAATTTTTTATGGCTCTAAAAAGGGCAACGCTCCTTTTAGCGAGAGAAATAAAAATAACATCATTTTCATTTGATATAAAAACTCATTCACAACATAAACAAAACCCCCCTCTTTATAATTCATATAAAAACTCTGGACTCTCATCTTTCTGAAAATATTTTCTTTCTTGCTAGTTTAGTGTCCTCCTCGATTATATTAGGAAGGGTCTGTTAAATTCTGGGGAAAATCCCTAAGGACGATGGGATGAGCACGTCTCGGACTAATTTACAATTTATTCGCTTTGCAGGTCTCTGTGATCAATTCAGCAACAGATTTGATTTGAGTTGTCAAAGATGGTGATGGACTTGTGTTGGGAACTAAATTCGATAAGTTTCACGTGTTCTCTTATTTATCTTTTGCTAAATCGATGTTGAAATTATTTGTTGATTATTATTTGAGATGAATCTATGTCATATTTTGCAACAGAAACTTCATTTTAATGATTCTTTCCATCAAAGCAGATATGAATTACAAAACTTACCCCATAATAAATTAATAACTATTTCATGTAAGAACACTATGTTAAAATGTTAAGGTTAGGAGTGTCATTATGAGAACTCTATTCTGATTGTAAAATTTGAAATATTTTATCGTATTTATGAGGTTTTTATGACATTCGAATTTCATAATCCGAATTGCATAGGGCGCATGAGAAATCAATAATGGAAAAAGGAGCTAACCCGGTAACACAAATGAGTTTATTTATCTTTATCGAAAACTAGTAGAAATAAAAATGTTAATTGATATTCACTGTTTCATAGTTGTATTTCATCTTATTTTGACATTTTATATCTTTTAAGAAACTTTAAAGAGAGTTTTACCGACAATAAAAATTATCAAAACGACATTCTTTATATATTTTCTTTATCTTATTTCTTTATATTTAGCCCCCTCATACAAAGATGGCTAGCTTCATTGTTGACCATTGTTACTTAGTCAGTCTCGAAGACATTCCTATATCATATTCTTAAACGTATTCAATGAAAGGTGTTAACTTTTCTTTACCTTTTTAATATGTTTTCAAATTACATGTTCTTATGTGTGACAAAATGTGGCAAATCAAAAGGTACTAGATGTTTTGATGATTGATATTTTCAAAAGATAGATTAGGAAGTTAAGCAATGAAGGAAGAAAAGCAAACATTGACAAAGCAATTGGTATCAATATGGAAATTTTTGTATTATCATCCCAACAATTGCAGAACAATTTGAGAGAGAAAGTAACCAAGTAAACCAAAATGTGATATACACAAAGTAACAATTGAGTCAGATATAGGGTACCCTCCCATTTTAACCCTTAACCCTGTCTATACTTTCTACCATCACCCTTCTGATGAACACAACAAAAATTACACTTACCAATTTTATGCTCAACAGCAATCCAGTAAAGATAACATTTAACCAATCACATCACTTTGCCTACGTCTTCCTCGGGATCGCGAAGAGTACCGAACATCCAATCCATCCATATGGTGTAATGACCATAGTTATGTCGATATGTCGTATGATGAATGGTGTGGTAACCAGCTCCCATAACAGGCCACAATTTTCCGTGAATGCAATCATGAATATTTGCGGTCCAAACACCTTCAATGAACAAGAGCACTAAGTGTGCAATAAAATGGACCGGAACGATAAACAAAGCCAGGCTATGTGGTAATGCTTGAAGTATTCCATCAAGAGGATGAAAAGCCAAACCTGAGATATATATATATATACAGGGTAAAAAAAATTAGTCCGCCCTTGATTTGGTAAAAAAGTTAGTACTATAAACAGCTCGAACCAAGACGAAATTGTGACCGAACTGCCTGAACCATAGATAGTGCCAGTTTACGGTTCAGCAAGTTAAATTACCGAGTTCGATTTTAAAAACAAACCACAGTAGTGTACATCAAGATGATTGTACTTCATAAAACCTTAGTATGACACAACAACATACACAAAATGAAGCAGGCTGAGATAAATCAATGGCTTAAATAATCATTTAGTCCTAACAATATAACAATAAACAATGAAACTATGCTATATTAAAAAATAACAATAACCACCAAAGTCTTTTTCCACTAAGTGAGATAACCATAACCAAACAATGTCATAATATATTGTCTGAGATTGGACTGTCTTCCCTCCTTGCACTTATGTACTAATCACCTACATACGAGTTTCCGTGAACTTTTTTCTCTAATCATGTTTTGTATGACCACTCATCCATCGCATATTAAGTAGTAAAAATATTTTGTAGATTTTCAATTTTGTATGCCCTTTCAGCTTCTCGGTCAGGTTCACTTCCTGCCTAGAATCACTAACTCTTGTGTAACATATATGATTCAGAAGGACTGCTTTTACTTCATAGCTAAAGTAGTTTTGAGCAGTGTCGGTAAGATCGAAAGTCTCTCACACCCTCATCTGCCAGCGACTGTCTTTGCAACATCGCCTCGTTCGTCCACCAGCGACTGCAACACAGCTTCCTCCCTCTTCCTTTCATTTCTCTGTTTCTCACGTATGGACCTTCTGTTTCGCTATTGTTGTGAACTGATGAGTTTATGGCTATGAACTTAGTTTATTGTTGTGATTTAGAGGTTATTTTCTTCATCTACGAAAGAGTTCTAACATAATCACTAACTCGATAACAGAATCATCGAACACATCATAAACAGAAGTTAATAAATAACCCAAACAATAGACCAAAACATTTTCAATACTATATCAAGGATGATAAGAGATTAAAAAATGTGAACATATAAAATAAAAGAATTTAACTTCACATAACGACAATTGTGGCGTCGAAATATTGAATACTTGATGAACTCACCAGCAAACGGGGAGAGAGTATTCTGTTTATTGTACATGTGATGCGTCGCATGAAGATATTTGTAAAGTGGTTTTATGTCATGCAGCACTCTGTGCGCCCAATAAATACCAAACTCTACAATAACCATATACATCGCTAAATAACCGATGTAGGCAATCCAACCAACATTATTTAATCTAGGAAAGCATCTTGTCCAGCCGATTTCTGTCAAGTACTCAGAAAGAGTTGGAAGCAAAGTGTACCAATGCATGGCTTTCAAAGCAACCGATATTTGTAAGAATATGGCTCTTCGTGAGGGAACCGCATCTGCAACAACAGATTTCAATATATCAAGAAAACAATGTTACAAAAGGTCTTATAAATACTTTGTACGCAGAAATAAAGAACTCCCGGGACAATGACAAACAAATATTATACACAACGATACCAGAATGTAAAGTGTTTTGGATACATTCACATAAGAGTGATTTAAACGCTCTAAATCAATTTCGTATATCCCAAAAGTGAAATCAAACATGAACTAAGGCGATTTCGGTAAGAGCCCTGAGATGTACATTGCATTTTCCCGACGTGTAACCAAACAATTAACAACTAACAATTGGTATGTGATCTAAATGAGTCTCAAATCAATACATATAGGTATGCAACAATGAACATCTGACAATCTGATTGGTTAAGCTATTGCCAGAAAAAATAATAGTACATTACATAACAATTAAGAATCCAAAAAATATTAAAAAATATATATCAGCATGAACAGTTGGATATCATTGCTGGCTTCACAGCCTGTATATGTATTTTATTTTTTTTTAAAAAAAAAGAGTCAAGCATTGAAAATTATAACTGGCTTCATAGCAATTCAGGAACAAGAACAAACAGAAAACAACAACTACAACTAAAAAAATATAATTAAAAAATTCAAAACTACAAGAAGAAGAAATCAAATTAACAAAACACAGGTTTCACTTGGACGACATTGAGTTTGGTGACTCTGTCTCTATCTCTGTCCTAACAGAACATTCTCTATCATCAAAATAATTTATTTTAATTATTTATTTATCAATTTAAAACACTAAAGTCACAGGGTCACCAAAACTCAATCTCACCAAATTATTTTCTGCAAAACACAATTCATATCAAATCCAAAAGATGACATCTTTCACAATAGAACAATCCAAAAGCAAAATGATAAAACAAATAGTCAAAAAGTCAAAACTAAATTAAGAATGAATATTAACAAAACAAGCAAAATCCATTTCATACCAAATCAAAAACATAACATCTTTAACAAAAGATCAATCCACTTAAAACAAAAAACAAAAAAAAAAAAGAAAAAAAATCAATCCAAAACCAAATATGATAATCTCTAAATCAGCAACACTTCTGATCAAAGGTGTGTCTGGTGACGGACACATGTTACATTGAATTATATAAATTTTTTTTCAAATTATCATCGGTGTCAACGTGACAGTGTCGTGTGTCTTTGCTTCATCAATTATAAAGTGATAAAACTACTAGTCAAAGAGTCAACATTACATAAAAAAGAATCAGATTAACAAAACAACAAAAACCCATTTCAAATTAAACCCAAAAGACAAAAAATTTCACAAAAAAATAATCAAAAACCAAATATTACAACAAAAAAATTTATTTTTTTTAAAAAGCAAAACCCATTTGAAATTCAAACAAAAAGCTAAAATCTAGCTCAAAATTCAATAAAAAAAAAAAAAAGGTTTCACCTTTAGGAAGATAAACATTGCGTTTCCAACAATAAATGTAGAAGGACCATACAAAACCAGAAATGAAGTAAAGTAGAAGACCACCAATGTAGTTACGAAGCCATGTTTGGAAGAACCTTGGAAGTGGGACCCACAAAAACTGAGGTAACAAGTTACCCAACAAAATGCTGTTGTAGAAATCAGTGTCTTCAATGAAGAGAGTACGGTAATCGTCCTCCATCATCGTGTGCATTGTTGGAGATGGAACAGTGACAGTGGAAAGAGACAGACACAGAAGAGTACGAGGAAGAGAGAGAGAGAGAGAGAGAGAGAGAGAGAGAGAGAGTTGAAACTGAGTTGAATTTCTCTCTCTTTTGTTTTTTTGGTAAAGTTGTTTATATAGCGAATGGTTTGGTGATGAGATGAATGATCGATCTATTGTCCAATAAATTTACTTACGTGTTTTCGATCAATTTTTTTAATGCCATTAATTTTGATGTGTTATATGACACCAACGAGTGTCCTGCAAATATTTAACGTTGTTTTACATATAAAAAAAATTAAATCAAATGCTACATCGTTGTTATATTTTAAAAATAGTTATGATTTTTTAAAATTTTATCATATCAAGTTTCTCTGTACATAAAATTTCAATTATTTTATAAAAAAAAATCAAATGTTTTGATTTCTAATGCATTGATTACACGTTTTTTTCATAAATACTTTTTTAATTATGGTCCTTACCGGAGGTACTCGTTAACATTTCTCAAAGAAAGATTATATAATAGAAACATTGCATTAATACTGATAATTGTCATTTGATATTATAAAATATTTCATAATGCTATTGATATAATTATAGTTTTATATAAATATAAATACTCCAATGTTACGCGACCCTTGCGTCTTTTATCCAGCAAAATTTCAGAATTAATTTCAGTTAACATCAATTGAATATAGTTTTTTGTTAAAGGTTATATAATGTATGTTTTAGTTTTGCGGTAACACTAATTGATTTTGGATGAACCGATTAAGGGTTAAATATGTTTTTGATCCCTATAAATATACCAATTTTTTCGTTTTAGTCCCTATAAAAGTATTTTTTAAGTTAATTTTAGTATTTTTTTTTAATAATATTGTGCAGAAATGTGTAGAATATTGTAAAAGTATTCCCCGAAAAAAATTAGAATTTTTTAACGATTTAATACGAATTTTTAACCATAAAAAATATAAAAATTCATATTAAATTCATGTTTTGTTAAAAAATTCTAAATATTTTTGGGAGGGATTCTTATAATATTATGAATTTTTCTGCAAAATTTTATTAAAAAATATGAATTCTACATATGAGTTTACTTTAAAGGAGGGACCAAAAGTGAAGATGGAAAAATTTTAGGGACTAAAAGTTGAAGGAAAATTTTAGAGAGACTAAAATGAAAAGTTGGTATATTTATAGAGACCAAAAACATATTTAACCCTTTTTTTAAAGCTTAAATTAGCTTACCCAAATTGACGCTGGCAAGAATCAAAACTGAAACCTTAAGGAGGAGCACACTCTTAAGTCTCAAGTCAATACCACCAGATCAACCTAACTCGGTTGTAGTTATGACATTCTTACATCTTTTTCACCTTTTAGTTTTATTTTTGGTTAAAACTTTTTAGTTTTATGAAAAATAATTATTTTAGTCTCTAAACTTTTTTAAATAAGTTAAAAATAGGTAAAATTTAAAATAAAATAAAAAGTCGGATGTGACACAAGGTATGCCCAAATAAAAGATCAAGAGCTATAATGAGGATAGATCGTGACACCACAACACACAACCATGCAAAAATGGAAAACTAAGAAAATTCAAGCTCAAATTAAGCACAAAGGTTTTGTCATTTTTTCAAAATAAGAAATAAAAATTACTTTTTAGAAAAAAATTATTAGTTTATCTTTTATGACCAAAATGACTTAAGGGATTCAAATCATAATCAAATCAGTCAAAACTATTTTCTTGGGTTACTCCGTCAAAACTTTTTAAAACAATAACTTTTTAAGAAAAAAACATGCATTGAATACATTAAAAATTGGAATATTTAATATTTTTGAATAAATCATTTTTTTAATTTTGAATCATTCAACATTGTATTTATGCTTCTTAAAAAAATAAAAATTGGACGTATGACATTCTTAGTTCTTTTTTCACCCTTATAGTTTTTTTTGTTAAAAACTTTTTAGTTTTATGAAAAATAAATTATTATTTTAGTCTCTAAATTTTTGTTTTAATAAGATAAATGGGTAAAATTTAAAAAAATTGTTTGATGTGACACAAGGTATGCCAAAATAAGACAACAAGATCAAGAGCTACAATGAGGATAGAGAGCAACAACAAAACACACAACCATGCAAAAGTGGAAAACTAAGAAAATTCAATCTCGAACGAAACACAAAGGATAAAAACGTGTGAAATAAGACAATCAACATAACCAAAACATGACTAGATGGTTACAATTTTTGGAAAAAAAAAATTAGTTTACCATTTTTTAGAGGAATAGTTTATCTTTTATAACAAAGATAACTTATGGGATTCAAATTATAATCAAATCCGTAAAAACAATAACTTTTTAAGAAAAAAAATATGCATTCATTGCATTAAAATTGAAATATTTAATATTTTTTAACAAATAATTTCTTTATTATGAATCATTAGACATTGTCCTTATGCTTCTTCAAAAAAATTAAACATTGCACTTATGATATTCTTACTTCTTTTTTTCACCCTTTTAGTTTTATTTTTGGTTAAAACTTTTTAGTTGTACGAAAAATAAATTATTATCTTAGTCTCTAAACTTTTTTTAATAAGATAAATAGGTAAAAAATTTAAAAAAAAAAATGTCTGATGTGACCCAAGATATGCCCAAATATGACAACAAGATCAAGAGCTATAATGAGGATAGAGAGTGACAACACAACACACAACCATGCAAAAATGAAAAACTAAGAAAATTCAAGCTCAAACAAAGCATAAAGGATAAAAACGTATGAAATTGGACAGTCAACCTAACCAAGACACTTAAGAGATGCAAATCATAATCAAATCCCCAAACCTTCATTTTAACGCACTACCTCACATGGTTGTGTGTTTATTTATTTATTTTTATTTTTTTGAAAGGATGGTTGTGTGTTTATTAAATAGTAGCATTAAAATATTATAAATAAGTAATGAGTATATGTGTGATCAATTTTTTTTAAAGGGATTTGTTGAAAACTTAAACACCCAAAAACTTTTTTTTCTTGAGGATGCTCTAATGACATTGTATGAAACTATTTAAAACAATAGATTTTATTTGAAAAAATATGCATTCAATGTATTAAAAATTGAAATATTTCATTTCTTTACTAAAAAATTTCTTTATTTGGACTCATTAAACATTGTACTTATGACATTCATATTTCTTTTTCATCCTTTTAGTTTTATTTGCGGTTAAAACCTTTTAGTTTTGTGAGAAATAAATTATTATTTTAGTTTCTAAACTTTTTTTAGTAAGTTAAATAGGTAACATGTTTGAAAAAAATCGTCTGATGTGACACACGGTATGCCCAAATAAGACAGCAAGATCAAGAGCTACAACGAGGATAGAGTGCAATAACAAAACACACAACCATGCAAAATTGGAAAACTAAGAAAATTCAATCTCAAACGAAACACAAAGGATACGTGTGAAATTAGACAATCAACATAACCAAAACACTTAAGAGACTTAAATCATAATCAAATTCCTTAAAAAAAGAGTACTAAAGTACAATAAAAGGGAGCCAAAATGAAATACAACGCAAATAACCTCATATTGGGTGACCAAGATATTTAAATACAACTTTACAAATTTTGGAGTTAAGTATTCGAGGGGCCTTCCCCGCGAGAAAACTTTTATGAAAGTTCACTTTTAAATTCTACATCAATTCAAATAGTAACAAAAAAAGGCTTAAGAGCTCTTACTTCTACCCTAATTTCTTTTCCCAGAATCAGAGCATAGTCTGCAAATTGCAAATAAGATACTCTAATCAAAATCAACTCCAACCTAAAAATCAGAAAATAAATTAACTATAATAAAATTACATATCATTATATTTAAACCTGTTGTGGCTAACGAAAATAAGAAAGGTGACAATGCATCACATTGTCTCAAAACCCCTCTCTAATACAAATTCATCGGTCGGAATTCCATTAACTTAAATAGACGCAGTGATTGTACTCACACACTCTGAAACTAGTCTCCCTCATTTGTCTGGGAAATTCATTTGAATCATGACAACCTTTAAATACTCTCATTAAACTTAATTATTTACATTTTCAAAATCCACTTTGAATAAAATCAACTTTTTTTCCTTCAATTTCTTAGCATCGTCAATTATCTAATTTGCAATTACAATTCCATCTAAAACATGTATCCCCTTCACAAAAGTATATTGATTCTCCAAAATCACCCTGTCAATAATCAGTTTCAGTCGATTTGTTAAAACTTTAGCCAACATTTTATACATACAGAGATCACTAGGTTAGGCAAGGGAAGGATTGGTATGACAGTTCACTTTCTATGGAAAAATTTTAACTTCATTTCAAAAGATGGTGATTTTGATGTTAGAGAGTTTTTTCTCTATAGGTTCCATCCACTTGAGGCAATCTTATTCAAGACATGTCAGACACTAAATATGAATACATCTTTTAGCGAGAATTTAAAGTTTGATTGGTCATGTTGTAGGATTCTAAGAAAGGGTGTATTTTTTACAACAAGACTTAAATATCTTCTCATCATATATGCTATTAAATACTACAAGAAAGTAAATGGTAAATTTACGCTTAAATAGTCATTTTAATTTGGTCGATGAATAAGTGAGTCACTGTCATTGTTCTTCATGAATTTACTAAAATTACATAAACATTTTCAAATGTATCATTTGTTAGTCAGTTTTGTCATCAAATGTTTGTTAGTTGATTTGATTCTCAAACGTGTTTCCAAACAATTACTCTCTTTTATACCCTAAATTGATTCCTTCTATTTATCTTGATCTTTTTATACAAGTATTGTCGATAGTTTATTGTATTCATCGTATGTAGATAAATCTTGTCTCCTCGATCCATGATAGAAAAATGAGAGACTTGAAGTTTGAATGCACAACTTTATGGATTAGACTTTTCAAATCTTGGATCAAATGAATTTACAAACTTATAATGTATTCATCACCTCAAACATTCTTTCACTCATCTCTCTCCCTTTCTTCGACATTTTCATCTTTCGTCGGTTGTCGAATCCATCTCCTAACCAAGCTCCATGATCATTGGTGGAGCTTTGTCGCTATTTTTGAAGGACCAAATATGTAAAGAATCTATAAATCACTATTGTGAGACTTAAACCTTAATCTCTGAGGAGAGGTTGTCTACGTAGGCACATTAAATATGCGACATTTCGTTAGTGCATGTATTTAGGAAATATGCATAGGGATGAGATAGATAAATAAATAAATTGAGGGGGAAATAGAATATTCAAATGTGTTTACCGCACTATAAAATCTTGAGAATAGCATTACATAGTGATGTGTCACCAACCTATGACAGAGTGGTCCATACTAAAATTTACTCATAAAAGGTGCATTGTATATTTGACTATTTGTGATCCCATCTTTGACTAAAAAGTTTTTGCAGAATTGAACTTTCCAGCGAATGCCAATTCAGGATTCCTTTTCATGTGGGCCCAAAGAAGACAAACTTGGTAGGGACATGATGCTTCTTTAATTCTTTAGAGGATAGAGTATATGTATGTAAGAAAGGGACATACATGATGCTTCTATATACAGTATTTTCATCATTTTATCTAAAAGAATATTCCTTTCGATTTTTAAAATGTTGCCAATTGCTTCATGTCAAAAGAGAAAGAAAAGAAAAAAAAATGTTGACATTTGTCAAATGCGAGTTAAAATTTGATAGAAAAGTAGATATTGGACATCATATAATTAAGATGATTCATATTGTTTATTTTAATGTTTTGAATGAAGATGTGATATCTAAGGCTCCGTTTAGATAAGGGCCTGTTTGAATTGGCTTATTTTGAGCTTATTTAAGCTTATCTACTAACATAAGTCTTTTTAATGACGTTTGGGTAAAGTAATAAAATTAGCTTATCACAATTCTATAAGCTGATCATGTCATATTTTAATAAGCCTTAATTTTGTGCTTATCAAATTGCTTACATGGAGCTTATGCAAATCATGTACTCAATTCGATTCTCTCGTTCCACTTTTTCCCAATTTTTTTTATTATATTTTTCTTGTGCGGTGGTGAAGAGATAGAGAGTATCTAATATATTATATATATGTATCTTTAGTTATCTTTATTTATAATGTAATACATGCAACAAGTTATTTATTTTATTTATATGTATCTTTAGTTAGCTTTTAAAAATAAAATAAATAACTTGTTACGTGCATTACATTATAAATAAAGATAACTAAAGATACATATATATAATATATTAGATATTCTCTATCTATTCACCACCGCACAAGAAAAATATAATAAAAAAAAATTGTGAAAAAGTGGAACGAGAGAATCAAATTGAGTACATGATTTGCATAAGCTCCATGTAAGCAATTTGATAAGCACAAAATTAAGGCTTATTAAAAGATGACATAAGCAGCTTATGGAATTGTGATAAGCTAATTTTATTACTTTATCCAAACGTCTTTAAAAAGACTTATGTTAGTAGATAAGTTCAAATAAGCTCAAAATAAGTCAATCCAAACGGACCCTAAATTCATTTGCATGAGTATTCTAACCAAACAACAAAAGTTCCGTCTGATTTTAAATATGATTACTAGAAATAAAAATGCTATAAAATTTTACCTAATCTAAGGAAACATCTTCTTGATGCATTAAGGAAATATATTTTTAAAAAATATCTATCATGAGGATTATTGAAAAAAACTCAAGTTCCACGTAGACTTAAGACATGAACCGATTAAAGTTTATAAATAGTGACAATCTTCATCTTACAAATCGATTTTGTAAGATTGAGTTATGTTCTATATAAAAATTTACAAAGTATCAGAGTCCATCAATCAAGCCACCATTGATAATATACTTGCTCTCTATGTTCTTAAAGGCAATTTTGTATGGTAATATATATTTTGGATCGGAGGGTTAACTATGTATTTTAAAATATTTAACTTTTTTAATAAAATTAAAGAACAACATGATAGATGATCACATAATACTTCAATCACATTTGGTTAATTTTAAAACACATTTTATAGTATTTATAATTTAAACGAGAAAAGTAAACGGTCTCCTCCATTTAAACATACCTAAATAAAGGGGGAGTGTTTTATTTCTTTCTCTTATCTGAGACAAGTTATGAATATAGAAAATAAATCTTCTACACTTAAAACAATTGAGACAAAGTTGTTAATAACAGATTACCGAGAGAAATAGGTAAAAGAAATTTCCTTCCAAGATTTAATAATTGACCCATTCTTAGCCTAGGCAAAGACCATCTTGTTATGATAGAAACAAATAAGAAAAAAAAAAAAAGTTTTAGCTAATGTAATAAAGAGATCAATTGTAGTTCCAAAAATTCCATATGTTTTATTGATTTTAAAAAACTCATAAACGAATATGTACGGAATAGAGATATTTCCAAGTAAATAATTGTTACGAAGAAATTAAAAGGTTTAAATAGGAAGCTCTTGGTTGACTTTGAGATTTGGTAACTTTGATGACTTTAGTGTATTTTAAATGAAAGAGAGCGATGAATCAATTATTAAAATAAATTATTTTGATGAGAGAAAGTTATTGATTATTAGAGAGATAGAAACAAACGCACCAAAGTTATCCAACACAAAATCACCAAGTGCTACCGTAAATAAAGACGTCTCTCTATTGAAATTTAAACATTGATTCCAATGTTATAAGATATTACTAATATTTTCTATTAGATTCAATAGTTCTTTTTCATCCTTTCTTTTATTTCATCATTACTAAGAATGTCTTTATTTTTTTACTTTTTTAATAAAATTATTTTAATTTCTCCCTATCATTTTCATCTTTGTTTTTCTAAGTTATCCTTAGATGAAAGTTGATGAATCAAATAAGGATATTTATTTAAAAGTGTGACTTCCACCGATAAATGTACTACAATTAGAGATCAAAATCCTATTCATATGTTTAAGAAACATTACAAATAATAGATTGAGTACTCAATCTATGTTGACTTTAATTTGCTCATTCATTGGTGCACATACTTAAAAAAAGAAAAACAAACAAACAAACAAACTGATTTGCCACTTTCACATTAAATATGTTTGCCTTTGAAACAAAGTTTTTCGAGAAAGGGAATCAGAATCAGAGATTGCTGAGTTTATAAGTGGCTAACTGGCTATGACTATTAGATTTGTACCACATGCAGTGGACAGTGGTGACCACTTGTCTCTTCACATGGCCATTTATTGAGAATTACTTCACAAGGAGTACCTCTAAAATAGTGGAATAAAAGAGTACTAAAGTACAATGCCTTGATTTCTTTTGTTTTCTGGTCAAAAAATAAATATAACATGTTAATTTTATCATGTCTCTTTAGTTAGATTTTTATCATACTATAAAAATGATTAATGATTGGAGTTGAAAATTACACTTAATAGAATAGTAACAAACATGTACTAGATTAAGAAACATATTATAGAGTTGATAATGTTTTACATTGGTTCTTGAGGTCTAACACAATTTTATTTTTGTATTTGAGTTTTGAACTGGCTTTGACAAGATTTATTCTCTCCGTTCTATATTAGATGACATATCTTATAATTTGGACTATTGACTTAACAATCTTTTACCATGTTTTTCTACTAATATACAAAAATAAAATGTATCATATAAGATGTTGGATTTGTTTTGATAAATATTTTTAAAATATTAAATTTTTCATAATTTCTACAAATTAAAAATTAAAGATAAAAACTATGCATTGATATGTGTCATATGATCAGCTATGTCACTTAATATCGGAAGAAGAAGTATAAAATAAGAGAAATTACACTTAAAAATATATCAGAGTTGGTATTCTGAGACACCAAATTTAAAAACCCATATATCTTCTTTTGTTTTTTTGAGAGGAACTATCCTTAAGATTGGGATTTTCATTTAGCTTATTTTTTTCATTAAATTGATTGTTAAGTCAAGTGAGCAACAATCATGCATCCTCCCTCCACTCCATAAAAAAAAAAAAAATCATGTGTCCTCCAGCTCACTAATAAATTGTCTACACGTTAGTGGTTATTCGTTAATTAGATCAACAAATAAGAATTTAGGCATGTATGACGTAAAAGATATGTTAGAGACATAATAAGATAAACAGTTGTATAAAAATATGATATGATCAACAATGACATGATCTACACTTGTTATACCATGTGTTTGATGATCATATATATGATAAGAAATAAGACATTTTTTTTTTTTAAAAAAAAGAAAGGATATTGTGAAACTAAAAAGAAACAAGACTTTTTATATTAAAACATGTGACATTTTTGTTTTTAATATGAAAAAATAAAAATATATGTCCTTAAAAAAATATTTCCTCCGTCCTAAATTAAGTGAACTATTTACTCATTTCACACTTATTAAGAAAAATAATGATTTTAAGTGTCTTTGTCGAGTATTAGTGCATTTTTCATTATTATAAATACAAGTGAAATAAATTGAATTGAAAGTGATATTAATTAGAGTTATAATTGAAAAAAGTAATATATTGTTTTGAAAAGTGAAATAGATCAGTTATTGTGGTACAACATGATGTATGTGGTTCATAATATGGACCACATACATCATTAAATGAATGAATCTAAAAAGTTAATTTTGCTTATATTTAGAAACGGATGGAGTATATCATATTATGACATACACCATTCTAAAACATTTTTTTTGTGAAGAATACTTTTGTAACACTTATATGAGAAATGATAACAGATGCCCTAACTAGGGGTAGACATGGTTCAGTTCGGGATGAAAACTGAACCGAACTGAACTGTTTACTAAATTTAAAATAACTGAACTGAACTGAACTGTTTGCATTTCGAACTGAACTGAACTGTTTCAAACTGAACTGAACTGTTCCGAACTGAACTGTTATTATTAATACCTTTGAAAAAAATATGAAAAAAAACAAATGAAATTGAATTTTAGTTACCGAACTGAACTGAACTGTTTCGAATCGAACTGAACTGTTTTGAACTGAACTGAACTGTTTCAGTTCAATTTCAGAACTGTTAGTAATGGTTCAGTTCTTTTTTGGTTCAGTTCAGTTCAGTTCAGTTTTTGGTTTTTTTGCCCACCCCTAACCCTAACGACACTTGTTTAAAAATCTAAAAAAGATTTTTTTTTTTAAAAAAAAATTGTGTATTCAATGAATTAAAACTTTAAAAAGAAACATTTTCTATTATAAGATTTACAAATAATTTTTTCTTTCAAATCTTTAACAAATATTTAAAAGCAGTTGTGAACGTAACCTACAACTTATATATGTTACCGAAAATAGGTACACGGTTGCTACCTAAATTGAATGTTATTTATCCATCTATGTTGACTTTAATTTTCACAGTAAAGATGTTCAGATGTTGGCCTTTCCAACAGAGACTGTTGAGCTTATAAGTGGCTGTGGCTATGGCTATAGCTATTGGATTTGGACCACATGCAGTGGTTGACCACCTGTCTCCTCACATGAGCATTTATCGAGTTTTTACAATGTCTTGATTTCTTTTGTTTTTTAGTCAATAAATATAACAAGTTAATTTTACTACTATATTTTATCATGTCTCTTAAGTTAGATTTTTATCATAAAGAAAATGACTGGAAATGAAAATTACAGTGATAGAATAAGAAAAATTAACCTTAAAAATAGATCGGAGTTAATTTTTCTTATTGAATCGAATTACAGTGATATAGTTAGTTTTGACTCTTTATATTGTTTTATTTGTGGCCATATGTTTGTAATTGAATATGAACGGCTTTATCTCATTTGCTTTGAATACCAACAAAGAAAACGATGACACTCCAAAAATTGGCAGTGATGATAATAGGAGTGTTACATGCACTCTTTTTTTAACACTGTCTCTAACATTCATTCTCTTGTTGAATGAAATATATCTATTCTTAATTTGAGTGAAATCTACGTGGATATCACATTGTAGAAACGGTCCTGCTTAAATGGTAAGATCTACATGAATATCACCTAATATATATGAAACGAAGAAAACAATTTATAATTTGAAATTAATGGAGTAATTAAAAGTGGTCCAATCAAAAAGCTACTACTAAAAGTGTCAGTGTGGGCCAACATCCTTGGTTAAAGAAAAACAAATACCAGTTCCATTGAGTCAATCACGTTTTAATATCCTGAATGAGATTGCGCTTGGATGTCGTTGACCTTTGGTGTCGTTGGTGTCTTATTCTTATCTCTATCTTAACAACTCATTCTTTCCCATATAAATAATTTATTTTAATCATTAGTGTCATTGGTGTCTTAACAACTCAGTCTTTAATCTAAAATGAACTAAAGACACAATAGTACCCAAGGCCAAAGACACCTAAATATTTTTTGTGTTGAATGTTAGTAACATTGTTTTAGTTTCCCATGAGGACAAAAATATGGAAACATTCAAGAATCCAAGGTAGCGGGACCCAAAAAGCCAAGTCCACATCGAACGTATGGGAGGCAAGATCCCGAAAATTGGTAGAAAAAATAAAGGTCTTGCTAAAGAGCATCCATTAAGAAATCTTTAACTAAATATTTTGTTTTGCAAGTATAAATTTTTATTGGTTAATGTTCTAAAATTCATTAGTTGGGGATAAGAAAAACATGGTTGTCGTTCAAAGGACGCATGGCTTGACATTATACCGGGGTTCCGAAAACCAATCAATTTTTTCTGGGTTTCTTTCACTCTTTTAGGTCCATTAAGAGTGTTATATATTTCAGTTTCAGTTATTAAAGTAGACATTTTTTCTCTTTGATTTCATTCGAATTTGTAGTTCATTTTTTGCCACACGGGGTCACTCTGACTTTCTATGGAATCACAAGTCTCTTTCTAAGTTTACATTGGTGACTTCTAATTTTTTAGAATGTGGGGAGTGGTTATAATTTTTTCGATAAAAAAAATAGAATGGTGTATTTTTTTCGTTACAGATTCCCTAGAACATATCGTCGTATTTTTCTCCAAGTTCATATGGAAGATATTCAGTCTCTCATACTACAAGCTAACCCTAACCCAGAACCCAGTAGTGATGTCCTTTATATGCAAGAGCATCGATTAAGAAATCTTTAACTAATTTTTTTTGTCTTGCAAGTATAAATTGTTATTTTTGTCTTAAAAATAATTATACCATTTTTTAATACAAATTTATTTATTTTAATATTTTAACTAATGCTCTAAAAATATTCATTAACATTTTAAAAAAAATACTTGTTCAAAAACAACATTCTCCAAAAAATAAAATGCAAAATATAAAAGTTATTCTTATCCTCGTGGGAAACTGAAACAAATATTACAAGTACTAATATAAAAGACAAAATGTTAACAAGTGCCCTTAGAGTATTAAGCCTAAGAAATTCACCCAAAAAAGTAAAATAAAAACTAGGTCTAAAAATGATGGACCGAATCTTCCCTCTAAAACCGAACAGGTAACATATCTATTACCTATGTGCCCTTATTCAATAGGACGTTGCTTTTTAGGTATGTAATGATTAATCTCAGATACCCATCGAACAGAAACTAACTACCGTTAAATACTTCTAAAATTTGTTGAGATACTTTTTAAATTGATTCACCCGGTGGCGGATCTTTCATGAGCTGGGATGAACCATGGCCCACCTAGAAAAAATTTAAAAATTAACAACCATAAGTCTATTTTGTGAGGTTTTACACAAGCTGGCCAATACCAAGAAGTCAGACCATAATAAGACACTAATTCAAGAGACGTTATATGTATCCTGCACTGAGGTTGTCGTTATGACGGTAGTAATCCAATATCCAATAGACAGATTCACACCCAAAGACAACGGGAAAGATAAAAAAAAGTAAGAAGGTTATCCGCCAAATATACGTCAGTAGTAGGAAAGTAGTGCAGGATGGGTCGATCAACACCTATTGTTGAGATGCCTCAGGAATAACGAAACCAAGTTGGTATTGCTGGAGGTTCATGAAGGCGTATGTGGTAGTCATATTGGCGAAAAGATCTTAACAAACAAAATGGTTATTTCTCCGAACATGACTTTGTTATTAAATTTAATGAAAATGGATTTACGACCTACAGTGTACAAAGTAGATTTATACTGGTACAAAACCTTCAATAATGAGTCATTGCATCGAGTTAAGATCTTCTACATTCGTGATCATTTCAGTTTCTACCATTTATTTTAAGCAAACAAAGAGCATCATTACTTTGCATGGGTCTAAATTGAACCAAAACAATAAATATGCTCCAAACTAAACATTATTAGGTGTGGTCCAAATTAGTTTTTTTTAAGGAGGTATGGTACAAATTAGTGTGATTATCTATACTATATATAAAGAAAATAATCTCTTTCAGTTCTTTTGGGTTGACTTTTTCTTTCTAAAAATGCCCTTAATTTTAAATACAAGTAACACATGTAACAAATAGACATGAATAATATAAAATATTAAAAATTTGTAACAAATACGATATGGATATATATATGTCTATTTTTTCCTTTATTATTTAAAAAATGTAACAAACTAGATGAATATATTTATACTTACTTTTTCATTATCCTAATTATACTCTTAAACAACTTTTTCTATAATAAAGATGGTTGTTGATTTCATTAAAAACAAAATAGATTATAACTTAAAAGCGATACACATTTATATTTTTAGTTTTAGGGGGTGCGTTTGCTTTAGCTTCAAAAAAAATAGGTTCTATGTTAGAAAAATCTAGAGATTTTTTTTTTAGAGATTTTAAAAAAAATCTAATGATATTTTTGTTTGTCAACTACCCAAAAAAAAGTGATTTTTAAAAAAAAATGTTTTTTAACTAGTTCATGTGTTACCTCTTTGCTTTTGAAAAAATTGATTTTAGGAAAAGCTAATCCTAATAGCTCTTATTTTAAAGTCAAAATAGATTTTTTTTGATAAAATGATTTTTCTAAAAATCCTAAACAAACACATAAAAATAACAAAAGTGATTTGTTTACACAAAAAGTATATTTTTTTTCTAAAAAAATCTTAAACAAACGCACCCTTAATCCAATCCAAAATTTCATAAAAAAACACATCAATAATTTTTAAACTCATTAACGTAATAAAAAGAGCCAAAAAAAAGGGGCACGTGACTGTCTATCTTTTCGCTAGTTATTATAAAGAAAATTCAAGAAGAAGAAAAATAAATAGAATTTTATAAAAAAAAAAAATGAAAAATAGAAGATGGAAAAGGAAGAAGAAGATCGAAGAAGAGAAGCAGCGATTTCATCAACACCTTGTTTGCAACCCAATTTCAATCCCAAAGGCGTTTCTCAAGATCAACTCTCCAAGTTTCGTGTCAGTATTCTCTTCTTTCCATTTCAATTTTCATCAATTTTTTGTTACATTTTCCATATTGCAATTTTCCCCCTTATTTGTTTTTTTTTTTTTTTAAAAAAAATTGATTTTTTTTTAATTTTTTTAAAATTTTTGAA
>Ga0228711_1000272_pt1 | contig 56188 bp, 32 predicted proteins | sample MedpolnodulmetaG_2_FD_177996 | JGI IMG/M metagenome (GOLD analysis project Ga0228711, IMG submission 177996) | Root nodule microbial communities from Medicago polymorpha collected in Santa Monica, California, United States - brown nodules | ecosystem: Host-associated > Plants > Roots > Nodule... | reverse complement strand
AGAAATTTTCGTTTTTGAATGACCTTTTAGATGGTATTCCAAAACAAATTTTTTTTACAAAGGTAAATAAAAAAAAATTGCAAGGGAAAAAACCAAAAATAACTTATATTATAAGAGGTAAAACACGATTAACCCTAAAATCTAATATTGTGGTGCTATAGTTAACCAAAAGAGAGAGGAAGTATAGTTATTCGCATGATTTGTTTGCTATTATTACCGGAAAAAAAAAAACTTTCTAACTCATGAGACGCTTGGTCCCTTTTTTTAGGTAGTTAAATAAGGTGGATCAATTTAAGAGCTTGAGTTCAAAACCTCAACTATGTCAGTTTGCCACCCATAGTTAACATGAGCATTGAGCTTCTAACTACAGTAGATAGTGGCAGGGACGGATCCAGAATTTTAATAGGTAGGGTCAAAGATTTCATAAAAAAAAAAAAATCATTTTGAAACTACAAGTTTTTATTTTTATCAATGTAATAATTACAACATTTTTAAGACATGGTTACTTTCTTTAGTTTTTAACCAATGCTCTTAGATCATCTATAATAGGGAGTCTTTTCCCTATTTAACATCATGATAAATAGACACCCCATTATGACATCAATTAATAAGGTGCTTATAAAAATGAGTGTTTTTATTGGAGCCCTCTCTCCTTTATTACTCATGGCTCCCACATGTAAAATTAATTCTATTTTTTTTCTCTATTCAATTGTTCTATTATTTTAATATTAAAAAGTAAATTATATATTAGTTGCAAGAGTAATATTTAATCGATCAACATTAAATTTTCAACAAAAACTTTTTTTAAAACAACAAATAATTTACCCATCTGAATGAGAAAAAAAACAAAACAAATATACAGTGATTGAATTTAAACAAAACAAAAAATAATTTACCATCATTTGTTTTACATTGTTTTTTCAAGTTTTAACTTTTTTTATAATTTATAATTAAATTAATTCAATATTTTAAAATTATATAATTATGAATGAATATATACATTATTGTTAAAATGTATTGATACAGAGTTATTACAGGAACCCAATTAATAATTATTTTGAGGTGTTGGATTGAAAAGATCGTTAAAATGTATTGATACAGAGTTATTGCAGGAACTCAATTAATAATTATTTTGAGGTGTTGGATTGAAAAGATTAGATGTTTATTAAGTATTAATTATGAAACGAATGTCGTGTATAATCAGGACTCGTTTAAACACCCTAATGGAATGCTGCATTGTGATGGTCTAAACTCAATAGCATAATCATTAAATTTACTTGGTGCAGTGTTATAAATGAACTATGTGTTATAAATAAACCATGTGTAGACAATAATATCACAAGCACGGCTAATGCAATGAATACGACTGAGAAGTCAAAAAAAGATCCACGCCTCAGTAATGAGGGAAAATTATTCTAACATAATGTAATGAGTGACCCATATGTGATTTCCCTCAAAATGTAATAATTTCTTATAAAATTGACAATAAAGAGAATTGTGTAGGAAGTGGCACACAGTTCCTTTTTTTTCTCTTAGAAACTTTACTTTACGGTAAATATAAAGAATATTTTGGGCTTTGGATAATTCAACTGAATTAAAGGTTGAGTTTAAACATGAATATGAAGAAGACAAAAATTAACCTAACAACCAATAATTAACATTTATCATTCAGAAAATATAAAATGAAACTTTCTATAACAAGTTATTGCTGTGCCATTTTATAGGAATGTCTTTGAATTTTCAATTCAAATTCACCTAATTAATTCACTTCTTTTTCAACCATAATAAATAATGAATGGATGATAAATGTGTATCCAATGAAACTCCATAGTATTAGAGTAGTCAACAAAAATAGATTAATAGTCACACAGTCCATGTGAATTATTGTTCAAGAAAGTAGAATGGATTATTACAGTTATTTTCACATAATATGCAGGTATTTATTCTAATGAAGTAATGAGTCTTTTTTTTCTTAAAGAGCCTAAAGAATCCAATGCATTCAACTACTTTTACTGATGAGTAATGATGGAAGCTATATAATCAATTTTAACAAGCTACCTTATCCACCATCTTACACAAACAAAATCACACAATACTTTAGTGTGTCAACATCAAATAAAGATGGAGTTGGTTTAGTGGCTGTCTACAATTTAATACTAGGTTGGAGTGAAACTTAGCTAAAGTTAATTAAACCCATCCATCCCTACTGCTACCAACTATGATAAATTTAATAAAGTTTAATCGTCCATTATCATGATAAAAAATTATCTGATGTACTCCCTCCGTCACAAATTATAAGCAACAAAAACAAAAATCACACTTATTAAAAAAACTAAAGCATAAGAATTAGCATAGTTTTTTGTGTTTTTTTTTAATAGATTTCATGAAAAGATGTAAAAACAATTTTTATTAGCTATTGGTTATGGAAAAAATGGAAGAGAGAAAATTAAATGTAATTTAAATTTAATTTGATGAAAATAAGCAAAAACTTTTATTAAAAAAAATCTTATTTTAAAAAACAAGATTAAATAGAATAAAAGCTTGTCTCTTTTGCTTATATTTTGAAGAAAAAAAATGAGTTTGGCATACGGAGTATGCATGTCACATAAATTCACATGTGGTCCCTCTTTTCATAGATACTAAAAGTAAGAGTCTACAATAGAGGGACCCAATTTTAAAACCATGTTTAGATAAAAACAAAAGTTGAAGCTTCAAACGGCAACGCAAATTCACCTAGTACAATTCTAAAATAGTGTCATGTTTTGGATTTAGTGTTCAAAGTCTAACTAACGAATACCCTCTGACCTATATAACATTAATCAAAAGTGTAAATAAAATATGAAGCATTTAGATATGACACCTTTATATAGGTTATATCTTTATAATTAAACATTATAACAATTGAAACAACACAACACTCAGATATGAAAATATAAAATGCATTCATTACTTCTCATGTTTACCATATGACAACTATAGATTGGTGATACCAATTAAAAACCAATACCCATATCCAGTAAATATCTTTCTCAAACTATGAGAAGTACTCAAGAAATTAAAAATAAAATCATAAAATGCCTTGTCTTTGAGCAAATAATAGAAAATTTTCCCTTTGTATCAGCAATGTTAACTCTATTATAAACTTGTGCTGTTTAAAGCAAACCCAAAATAAAACAGCACGGACCAATCCACCTCTAGTTGCAAGCCACTGTTTTGCTTTCCACTCCTGCCTCATCAGCATGTTCCTCCACATTGACCACAGCCTTGCCATCATCGCCTTTCCTCTTCTTCTGTGGAGGATTCAGATCATCCTCGTTGATTTCCTCCACGACTTTCTCACTCGAATCAGAGGATTTTGAGACCTCGGTCTCCTCATCCAGTTTGTCATTTTCTTCACTCTTAGCACTTGATTCTCCAGAATTCTCCTCCATCTGTTCCTCTTGTTGTTCAGCCTGTCGCTGGAGTGATTCTATCACACCCATCATTTCCCTGTTGACCTGTTAAAAGATAATCAATAAGCGAAATCAGACCTCTTTTATGTAGAGCAAAATATTACTTTGAATTGCATATATTGCTATTACAAAAGTTATTAGCTCATTTCACTAAATATTTGCAACAAAACTTCAAACATCATCAAATGTATAGACACTGTCAATAATATTAAGTACCTAAAGATTTGCCAAACAACTTAAAACATTTTCAATACATAGACACTGTCAACAAAACATAGTCAAAAAAACTTCACTAAACTGCATAGACACTGTCAATATTTTAAGTACCTAAAGGTTTGCAACAAAACTTCAAACATTTTCAATACAGACACTGCAAATATTAAGTACCTCAAACAATATAGAAAACACTAAACTCCATGCAGAATTTCACATTTGAAAAAGGTTTAAAGGTTACATGGTATATTAGGAATACTAATCATTTTATAGTAGATTAGAAATACATTTAAAAGAATTCAATAAGGATTCAATTTGAAGTATAACAATTCATTCCATAATAAAACAAATATAAATCCTTACATCAATATGATTATTAATCACATTACAAATAATCAATGCAAACCAAACCCTAAACTAGGCTAATAAAACCCAACACAAAGTCCAATAAGACAGTTCTTTTCACTGAGATCTATTCAAAAATATGTGCAGTAGTACCTGTGGATTCTGAAGATACTCAGCTATGTCGGTTGCACAAGTAGGACATTTCATAACGTTCTTCTGTGTCCGCAAACTGCGTCCACTTTGAGTTGTCCTGTTCCTGATATAGCTTTGGCCAGAAAAGGCACCCTCCAAGCAGCCTTTGCAGAAGTTGTGAGCACAAGGTGTAGTAAGAGGGGAAGCCAGCACCTTGCGACAGATATTGCAACCAAACTCTGCAAAAACGATTAACCAAAGGCAAAACTGAATTAACTTAACAAGTCTACTACTGTAGTGTGTTGATAACGACAACAGCTTCAAATAACAGTGATCTAAGGAAAGGGAAATGAGGTTAATTGTTATCACCAAGGATCATATACCTTTCAATAGCCTATCCTTGATTTTGAAGGACGGCTTTATAGCTTTTGGCCTGACAATTTTAATTTTTGTTGGATCAAAAGGATCCACAATGTTCATCGGCTTCTTACTTTGTGGTGGAGGCTTCTTCCACAACCAACAGCCCTTTTCCTCCTGAAATGTAGACAAATGAACACATTGAGAGACCTGACAAAAACTATGGTACAGCAATGTTAGGGAAAAAAACATTCATCGCCTAGCAAATAATCTTCCCAGACTTTAAACTTAATAATTGTGAAAATCATATCTTACAGTCCAAATATAAAGTCTAGAAAACAATGAAGAAATGTAATATGCAAAACTAAAGGAAGCACTATCAATAAATCTAAGAAAAGCATATAAGTAGACAAGACTACTTACATCAAAGTCCCATGATGGATCATCCTTTCTTTCAGTAATATCAACTGCACCCTTAAACTCCTTAATTGTAGGTAGTGGGCGAGGACGGTCTCCAGTTAAATCACTGCAGATCAACAAAAAGAGTTCAAGTGATCAAGTTCCATACTTCCACTTGTATATATTAGTACAAACACAAACACCCAGATATGAAAAATAAAAGTTGAGGAACAAAAATCAACCTTGTCCATGGAGCTGGCTCATTGTCACACCTCACAAACAAATACCTGCAGACCTTATGACCCTATCACAGAAAAGATTACCCATCAATGATAAGGCTTGAACAATTGATAATTCATTACGTCTCACTCAATGTACTTACTGGAATTAATTAATGCAATGATTAATTTACAAAACAAGAATCATACATACTTGTATTCCAACTTTGCGCCAACATTTCTCAATTCTGTATACCCCATCATATCTCACTCCTGCTTCAGGTGCATAAGAGGAACGTTTCTCCTTGTGGGACCTGAACCAAATAAACAGATCCATAAACAAAATAGCATACCAATTCCTCACATATCACAATGAAACTAACCAAATAAGGATCAATTAATCAGTTGATTTATAATCTATAAAAACAGATCTAACAAACTAATAAGGAATAAATCAGTTGAATTGAATTCATAATAAATAAAAACAGACCTAACAACACGAACAGGATAGCCTTTTCGGCAACTGGTTCGCAAAGCCTCGTTCATATTTTCAAACTTCTGGTCAAATGACTGGTTTTTGTTTGTACGTTTATTCCCACTGAGATCCCTTCCACCGCTTCCGGTGTAAAGGAACCACTCCCCGTGATCCTCATCATCTACATAACCACCCGAGAGAGCGACAGATTGAGCCCCATGGCCACTCTGACCAGCAATGCCAGCAACATGGGGAAAATGAGCTCCCCATTGCCTACATTCCATCCTATCCTCCCAAGTATCACCAACAAGAACCCCACGGTTCCTATTAGGATCATACTCAGCAAGGATTGGTCCAAAATGATCCTTTGGAATAGTCACAAAGATTTTTCCACTGCAAGCATTAGCCTTTCCTGTTTTCTTTGCTCTCTCAGTGGTGTAGCAAGTGTCGGGGCGCTCATCATTGAGAACAACTTGATAATTTTTTGGAGCAGTGCTTCCACCGACACCCTCTGATCGAGCTAGCTTGGCCATACGGATCGCAATCGCCAACTGTGCATTGATTCTTGGATTACTCGCCATCTTTGGTGGAATTGCAGTCCTGCAGTTTGAGCAAGTTCGTTTCCCTTGTTGCCCAACCCATTTCTCAAAACACTTCAAGCAGAAATTGTGCCCACATGGAGTCTGAACCAACAACAACAAGAAATAATCAACTTCAATTTCAAATAATAAAACCAAATGTTCAGGATGCTTCAGTTAAGCTAACAATACAAACTTGTTCAGGTTATCATAACAGTTCTATCTCAAGATTACAAGACAACAACATCATCAACAGCAACAAAATCAAATTCAATTTCAAAGATAATAATAATAAGCTTAATAAAATCATATATCATATATTTAAACACTTCAATTAAGATCAAAACATTCAGATAAACTAGCCAAAACAAAGTCAGGTTATTCGATCAATTTGATCTTTTAATTGTGAGATTGAATCATTCAGATAACCTAACCAAAACAAGCTTTTTTAACTCGTCTGAACGATTCAATCTCAAATTACAAGGAAAAATCATCATCATCATCAACAACAACGGCAACAAAATCAATTTCAATTACAAAAAATAAAATTATTTTAATAAAACCAAATATTTAACACACTTCAGTTAAGATTGAATCGTTCAAATAACCTAACCAAAACAAACTTGCTCAGCTCATCTGAACTTACAGCATCATCAACAACAACCAAATCAAATCTCAATTAAAAAATAATAATTTTAATAACATCAAATATTTAACACACTTCAGTTAAGATATAATCATTGGTTAGGTCATCTGAACGATTCAATATCACAATTAAAACACAATGTAACTGCAAATCATATGAAAATTAAAAATAATCAATTTGAATTAGTAAAGGGGGAAAATAAAAGAAATAACACATGAAAACATCATTATCATCAACATCATAAACAACAACAACAACATCAAATATTTAACACACTTCACTTAAGATTGAATCGTTCAGATAACCTAACCAAAAGAAACTCAATTAGGTCATCAGAACGATTCAATCTCACAACTAAAACACAATGTAACTCCAAATCAAGACTAAAAAACAATCAATTTCAATTAGTAAATCTCAAAAAGGAAAAATAAAAAAAAAACTTACAGTAACAGGTCTCTCAGGCAACTTCATACAAAAAGAACAGTTAAAACTCTTATCGAAGATATCAAGAACACCACTCTTCCTAACATTAACCTCATCCTCCTCTTTCAAAGATCCACCATGTAACTCTTGACGTTTCTTTCTCTTCTCTTCCTCCGTCAACGAAGGATCATTCTCGATAGCACGAATAGCGGAGACAAGATCCCCCGCAACAGAAGGAGCAGCAGCAGCAGCAACAACATCACTAGGTTGAGCACAATCGGGACACAACCAATCGAGCATTTCAGTTGTTGTTGGAACAAGAGGGAGACAAGGAACATGCCATGGTGCTGTGCAGGTTTTGCAATGAAGTGTTTCGGTTTCTGATGGTTTTTGTTTGCAGACCATGCATACACCGTCAGCGTCACAAGGAAAGTGGTGAGTCATGATGTTCGCCATGAATGATGTTGTAAAATGGTTTTGGTTTTGGTTTTTCTTTCTCTTTCTTTCTTGTCTTGTGTTTGTTGAAAATTGTGATGTTATGTTGAGACTTTTTCTCCCTTTTTAAAGGGATTTTTTACACGCGCGGAGGGAATCGCGGCTTTTGAAATTTTACTCAATTTTTTTCCCATTTTTCCCACTCTTTTTTTCGTTCTTTTTTCCATTTCCCTCTTTCTTTGTTCTTATCCATTTCTCTTCTTTTCTTTTTTCTCTTTCAAAATAATAATAACATTTTATTGTTCGTATCTAATTTTTTAATTAAACTACTATAATTTGCTCTCGAAAAAGTTAACTACTATATGTTATTTTTTAAATAGGCTTTTCCAAGGGTTAGAAAAATCTTTTATTGTTATAGTTAATTGGTCTATTTGAATAGGGCAGTTGTTATGAATCCCATTAACATGCATGGTCAATGCTCATGAACCGGTGCGACGAAAATTACCTTTTTTAGGAGAAGAAAAATGTGGTATGTGACTTTTGTTGAAATGATTAAGACAATATCAAAATAAAATTATTATTTAGACATTAGAAATGATATTTCAACAATCCTTTTATGACAACTTTTATAATTACTTTATCTTTCATACTTACATTATGTTTTTACTTTCTCTCTATTGTTTTGGTTGTTGTGTCAATACTTCGTTTTTTTTGTAAAATTTTTGTTATCTCAAAAGTTATCATATAAATGGATGTTCAAATAACACAACTCTTTAGATATTTTTTGGTTTTCTTTAAAAAAAAAAAGAAGATATTTTTTTGGCTTATTTAACAAATGTGATATTGTTAGACTTGATATTTTCATTTAGGTTCCAATCTATGACCTTACCGTATGTGGATAAGTTTGTGGTAATTGTCACTTTTTTTTACGGAAAAATAATTTAATTATTTATTGATCTATCGTTAGTGCAAGAACCAATTACTCTTGCTTATTATAATATGAAAAATATTGTATGTGATTTTTGTATAAATGATTTAAATATGTTGATAAGATTCATCTCAACTAACAAATGTTGATATTGTTAAACTTGACAATTTTGTTCAGATGCCAGTTTAAGACTTTGCAGTAAGTGGATACCAGTTCAAATACTAATTTAAACTTGACAATGTTGATAATGTTCATTGTCACTTCTTTTTCACGAAATAAAAAAGTGACATCATATTCTATTTAATTTAATTGTGAAACTTATTGATTAAATAGTTGAAGCAAGCATCTTTATGGTCTAATATTTGTCTCACTTTATGCACCATGTAATTGGCCTTGAAAATAATAATAATATTTTTAATTAAAGGATTGTAAGTGTTGTCAAAAAAGTAAATTGTTATAAATACTTGTATTTTCTTTTTGTTTCAAAATACATGTCACAATTTTACAATGTACACTATTCTTATAACTTGTTTTAATCATATTTTTAACTAATATATAAATACAAATGTTAGTATGTAAGATAATATTTGATTTGTCTCAATGAATATTTTCAAAATATCAAATTTTTATAATTTTTTATTATATAATTAAATATATTAATGGTCAAAGTTGTGCATTGAGATGTATGCAATTGTTGATTGTGAAATGTATTTTAAAACAGAAGTATTATATATATATATATATATATATATATATATATATATATATATATATATATAGTTGGTCAATTTGAATCATTGACGGTTGTTATGAATCTCATTAACTTGGTCAAGGTACATGAATCGATGCAAGAAAAAAATTCACTCTACCTCTGTATACATGTCGTAATTGGTCACTTTATACATTTTAATGTACAATTTGACTATTAATTTTTTGGACTACGTAATAACTCTCTTTGGACTCAAATATAAGAAAATATTTTCTTTAAGATTCATTCAATACATGGTGTATTTATTTTATAATATAAATCAGATACATAATTTATTAAATAAATCTGAAAAAATAAATCTTTTTTTATATTTGAGACCAGAGCAAGTACACTAAAATAGTTTCAGAAATATGTGTGGAGAGTTAGCATGTGTTATTTACTCGTGAATTATTTATATTCGCTCTATTGCAAAGTACACATCGCAGTCAATCACTTTATATATATCAAGACACAATTTTGATCATTAATACATCTAAGACTAAAATGCTCTTTTAGTTCATTAACTATTTATTTGGTATCATTTTAGTCCCATAATTAATTTTTTATCAGTTTAAGTTCTTTAAATTCATCTTCGTTACACATTTTATTCATTTCCGTCGAGGGATTAACCCCAAACGTCTTAGGTGAACTAACATTATAGGTGGTCCACCATAAAACCTCATTAATTTTTTAATCTTAGCTATTTGATATATTTGTTAAAAAATAAACCATCTGATCTCTGAGGTCTATTTGATATATTTGTTAAAAAATAAACCATCTTATCTCTGAGGTCTATTGTAAGTAACAATGCAATATAACCATCTAATGTTGTTTTTCCTATCTTGATCTTCTTCCATCCCCCTCTTCTTCATCTCCAACACCACCTTCATCAACATTCATAAACAAAACCTAGAAAAATTATCTCTCTCTCAAACGTCCCTCTCTTTCTGACCGTCTTCCTTTAACCCTCTCTCTCAGATCCATTTCTTCCAATACACGACTATATGGTGTAATTCTTGTTTTTTTTTTTTTTAAGAAATCAAAATGAAACATATTAACCAGAATGGGCTTCAAACTCGCGTAAGGAGTGTTAGCCTAGGACTAAAAGTATGATACAACCAATATTACAAGAAAGGAACCAAAACAACGAAAGAAACACAAGTTATGTAACATGAATACAATAACGAAGTGAATTTATTTTCCATTGATGAAAATCAAAAGATAAATAATTGCCCTTCACTTTCATCCACCGTAAAAGAGAAGAGTTTGACTTTATCGAATAATTGTTGAATATACATCTCCCTCTGTTGAACACAACTATTTCTCTCCTTCCGTAATACTCAAACACTAGCTAACCAAATCAGATGTAGAAAATACCGACTCTTCCTTGGATCGCTTCGTAAAAGAACAAAATGAGGAAAATGATCAACTATATGAATCATGCCGGCGGAGCAAATGTCCAACCATTGGCGAATAAGAGTGTGAAATTATATTATATATAAAATTTGTTGCGCCTAAAATCATAACTATGTAGTGTGTTTTAGCGGTAAGGTTAAGCGAGCTTGTATCTTAATGTTTTCAGTTCGAATCCCTCCAGTCAGGTTTTTAATTTCTTATGCGTTTTGTTAAAATGTTAAAAAAAATTATCTAAAAAACCTTCAAGAGGGTTCCTACCGAAGCAAACTTAAGGACTAAAAATACTCCTAGCCACCAAGGCAACAACGGTCTATTATATAGACTGGTTTTTAACTTATATATTTGATATTATATCTCTCACCAACATTTTTTATGAATAAAACATAATTCGTTTCTCAATTAAAGGTGTATGTGTAGTATAATAAAAATTATATAATATTTATGTTAAAATATCCTTAAAAGTTCTATGGACAAAAAAAATCACTCAAATTAAATAATAAAAAAATATAAATTTATACACATTAAAATAATGGAGAATGCTAACCATTGCTCTTAGGACATTGGTTAAAGTATTAAAATAAGTAAGTTTGCATCGAAAAATGGTGTAATTACTGTTAAGAAAAAAGTAAAGACTTGTATTTTCAAGACAAAGTTTCTATTAATGGAATCCTTAACTATTGCCCTTAGAGCACTAGTTAGAAAGACCATTTTGTAAAACAACTCATAATATCTCATTTCCACACAATATTAATTGCATTTTTTAATATGTGTGAAATGTTTAAAACGTCATACAATTTGAGACAGAAGGAGTATCACCTTGGATTCATATCCTAATAAGGATTTTTGGAGGAACATCTTTGAGACGCGAGATTGACCACTACATAACAAGAATGGATGATTAAGTTCCTAACATCTTATCCCACTCTATCTCCAACGCCGAGAGAAAACCTCTAAATTCAACTATTGTGGTATTTGTCTCACTCACATCATTTGTGAAACAGAAAAGCTATCGTCCATGTTAATCTTGAAAAACTCCTTCAGAGTAGGGCTTACAAATTCAAGGGTAAGGAGGGGTAGCACAAAAGAAGGTAGTGGTGAATGAGATAAAGATAATCTTTGAAAAAAGATAGTCTTCAATTACATTTGTCTCCAAAAATTCAAACAAAGCCTTAATTTCGACTCTTGGTGAAATTGCAAGCTATCTAGAAATATACCTCCAAACTAATGTCATATGCGTGTATACTACTTCTTAAATAATCACATCTCTAGAGGTAAGTGAGAGGAAAAAATAATATTAAGAGGTGGGTAGAAAAGGTGTTCCTGAATTGAAACTCTCAAGTATGAAATGGAAAATAGAAAATTGTTTTTTTACAATTATTTTTTCCTAAACATACGTGAAAAAGACTTATTTACCGCACATGCTTAAAAAGTTGGCACCAGGTTAACTGCACACATGAAATTTTTTTAAGCTCCCATTAATGGCTTCCGGTTTTTTAAGCCTGAACTGTAGTTAACTACCGCTAGGATAAATAAGTCTTTTCAATGTGTGTTTAGGAAAAAGTAGTTGTCAAAAAAGCAATTTTCTGGAAAATATGGGCCAGCCAAATGTTAAGCCCAAATACCCAACCAAAACAAAAAAAAAAACTAGGGTTCGTTCATTAATTTCACAATAACTAGACCATCGACCCGTGCTAATCGAAGGTAATATTTGACTGTAATAGGTTCCAAATAACTCAATCCTCCGAAGTTAAGAGCTTGAAAAGATGGCGACGATTCAGGGCGAATCAGAGAAGCGTGTCCTATTCAGGAGATGCTCCCCTGAAAAGGAACACAATGGTCCTCTACCCCCAGGGTTGCTCAAATATGGTCCTCCTGAGCCACAAGAATCGTTTGAAGGCCTCAGCGATGAAGAAATGTGTTTAAAGTTAGGAATGAAGAAGTCCGATCTTGAAAAGAAACGCACTGATGAACCTATGTCCCCATGGTTGGTAGAAGTGCTCAAATTAACTGCATGTGGTCCTCTTCTACCAGTAGAATCGTATCAAGACCCCAATGATCATGAAGAATCACCAACAAAGTAGTAACATGAATAGTTACATTCTAATTAACTAATATATAGATGCTTTATCAATGAAAAAGTACACAATCAATGTAAAGTTTTGATGGTATATCTAGTAGATAATTTAGTTGTGAGTTTTTATAGATATGTCCATGTCCATCCTTTGGTGGTAGAAGTTCCTATACTAATCTGTGATTCTATAGTAGTAAAGGAATTTGTTGGAAAGGACTGCATAGTGAAACTATGATATTTTAAGTACAATGTAATGAAATTCAAACGAATATATGTTGCTAGTTTTATCTCTTCCCTGCATCTTATCACAGTATTACTTTATAATTTAAATTTCTATATGCAGGAATCACGTGCTTTCTCAATTTTAATTTTCGTGTTGTGTGTAAATTGTAATGTCTATGGTGACACATACAACAATCTTGAGCATTTTCTCACAAGCAGCCCATATTACAATTCTTGTGTTTTCGATAAATATTGTGAGTAAAATCCAATCGAGTTGTAACCCTTAATTGTTATTTTTCTGAAAAAATGTGAGCAATTCAAAGGGCTTATTTAGCAATTACATACATGTAATGTAATGTTGGCCGGGCTCATGAAGTGCAAGTTATCTGAACAAAACCAATGCCATTGTTTTTCCCACCCAATGAGTTTTGCGCGCACCCTATTCAGATTATAAATTCTGAAAGGTTTCAACGTGTTTTGGAGGTTTTTATGGGGTATTTATATCTTTCGGATTCTATAGTCTGAACTGCATAGGACGCGCGAGAAACTCAAATGGTGGGCAAAGAAATCGTCTAAAACCAATGCTATTGTAGAGAATTAAACTAAGACAAAAACATATTTCTTTTTACCGTCACCTAACACATACTTAAATCTCGTAGTTGTGTGCAAGTTTCAGGTGATGTTTGTTACTTTGTTTATATAAAAAAATTACTGATTATTGTGCGACTTTTTGGCCACAACTCACAATCTGCGGATAGTTTTTATTTTATTTTATGGGAATATCTTGTAAATACAATTGATTCAATATTAGATGTAGGAGAGGCGTTAGGTCTTTACCATATTATACAATGGGTTCATGACTTACAATAAGCAAATGTGGACTTTGAGGTGGATTCCAAAAGAGTTGCCGATTATTTTAAGGGTGGTAGCGGTGACTTAACTGAGTTTGGAGCCATTATATAATGTAGCATCCATCATTGTAATTAACTCTCGTGTTTAGTTCATTTGGATGTAGGCCAATGCGGTTGCAAATGCATTAGCTGGGAAAGTCACATCTTTACCTTGCTTCTGTATTTTCATTACATGTATCAGTGACTTGATTGCTAATGAAATGCTATAAGCTTATATCTCTTAAAAAAAAATTGATTCAATATTAAATCCAAATTCTATTGTAAGAAAATAATTAAACCACGTTCTAAATTCTTGGTAATAGTTTCATTATATTCAAGTTGAACATATAAATTATTTTATCTATTACTATGTTGCAGTTTTTTCATCTACTCATAAAATAGCATTGCAAGGATTCAAGATCTGGTATCTACTACATTAAAATACATGTCATATTTTATAAAATAAAAAAAACAATTTATTTAATACACATTTTTAAAAATAAATAAAAAATACAATCAAAGTTTATGAAACATTCCTTTACAAAAGTGAGAGGGTACCACTCTTATGGAGGTTGTTGGTTAGATTGGAATGTGACTCTTTCCCATACTCTTCATGAAGGAAATTTGATGGGAGGTAAGAGTAATAGTAGAATCCCTTTCTTGTTGGCAGATGCCATGGGATAGCCTTTTGCGGCCCTAATTTTCCCTTTACAAGTGAGAACACTTTTTCACACAAAAAAAAGTATTACATTTATATGCAAATAAAAAAATGAAATTTTATTTTGTAAAAAATTAGGTAACAAAAGCAATATAGAATGAATGTGCATATATACACTATATGTAGAAATAAGAAGATGGATCAGCTGCATTTGTTACGTCTTTGCAAAGAATTGATCGAGCTTCAATCACTGAGCGAGGAGGCTCAATATCTTTCTCTTGCAATGCATTTCCTCTTAATCTTTGCATCTGAGAAGCAAATGTGTCATCCAATATCTACAAAATGAAACAATTAAAATAATGTTAGTTACTTAATTATTATAAAGCATAGTACAATATTTTGCCTATTGTATTCAAAAACACAAGAAAAAGACTACATAGGTTAATTCTGATATTTACTCACCCCAAGAGCGTAGCAAGATCCATTGTACCATATTCTATTTTCTTTCCTCCCTTCTAGAAATTTCAAAACAATCTAGCAGATTAGAGGAAAAAGTTAGAGTCATGTTTCAATATAGCAAAGTAGAGAAATTTCAAATACATATGAGTAACATGTTACATGTAACTAGTTGTAGACTGTAGTTGGTCTCACCTGTCCCATTCTGTCCCATAATCCACGACATATTGCTATGAAGATTTGGCTGGTAAAGACCTCATGAAGGTTGGAGATGAAGTCAGCGAGTTGTGAATTCAACAACTTCATTCTTTCACGAACTTCTGCTTCTCCATCTGACTCTCTTGTTTCCTCAAGCATCTTTTTCAGCCGCGTACTCTTATTACCTTGAATCTGAACAATTCAAAACTTTTCTTAAACCATATATCAAATGCATGTAAAATCATCGAGACTTCCTAACAATTATTTTATGGTATAGAGCTAACATAGAAAAGTAGAGTCTTGATGAATGTCTTACATTATTGACAAGGTTCCCTATTATTGCTTGCAAATAAGTTTTGTATCTGGTTCTCAATAACACGGTGATTCCATTCATTTGCTCTCCAAACAACTTCTTATCTCCCAAGACAGGTAGACAGGATGCCCATGAATTTAGGATGTCTTCCACTCTACAATGCAGGACATCAAGTATCCTCTTGATGGTGTTCAAGAATATACCCAACTGGATGAAACAAATTGTTAATTGTAAGAACATAGTTATTTCAATGTATAGCGAACATAAGCAAAAAGTTTAGTATAAGAGCATGCAGAGATTACTTACTTGGTTAGGAACCAACTGAACCGTAGCTGATTGTCTTCTTGCTAGCTTTTGAACTTGCAAGTGAAGTCTCTTTGGTATGCTATCTTTCAAAGGAGTTAAGATCTCGCTGTATTGTTTTTCAAGCGATTTCACAATTGCCCTTTCAATATTTGCCACAGCCTTCCAGAAAGAAAAGGGAAATATACAAATGTCAAGATATAAACTACCACATGTATATGAAATGTGAAAGACATTATACTAAAGGGATCTCAAATGCACATAGAACGTTTTAGGACTTACATTTTCCAAATACAAGGAGTATTGAGGCCATCTATTGATTACCACTTCATACTGGATTAAGTTGTCTTTAATGTTCTCATACATTTTCTCAGCAAATGGTGAAGTGGAATGATTTGTGGTTACTCCAGCCCATGGAACCTGTGTCATTTGTTAGTAAGAAGGAGGGCCATTTTATTTTTAGATATATAAGTGATTTGTTTGTACATAGAATAACTAAAATAACAATTCAATTACCTTTTCTGCTTTACAAAGATCAAACAAAATAAGTTGCATATCCTGTATCCAAACCATGATGTAATTGTGAAACAAATTTCTGGAGTCTACACCTCCCTGCACAGAACTGAAACATGAAGAATATTAAATTTCAGAAATGATATAGTAATCTTGTGGAATCTAAAATTCAGGCTGTATTTAGTGGTGCAAGAGGATGTTTCATTGACAAACAAACCTTATATTCCATGACTCGAGATCGCGTTCAAAGTCTGCAGTTGCCACTAGAAGCTCATTCACATGTGGCTGTGGACTTGATGGTGGCCATGCAGAAAGGAAAGTTCTCAGCCTTTTACACAGCTCTGTGCTATAAATGGTTGCTGTGATGTTTGCCAAGTCAATTGAACTGAAAATTGAATAATTGATCTCAGAATGTAGTCAAAATTGATATGTATTAAGCAAAAAAGGGGGAGTTTGTACAGTGCTGCAACTAAAGATATGTTCAAAACAAAGAGCAACTTGACAATCAAAATTCTTGTGAAGCTTATACAAACTAACTGCATCCCCTAGTGTTGAAAAACTAAATTTGCATCACTGTTAAACTGTATTGTCTACGTGAAAAGAAGATATGTTGTAGAATTGTAGCCAAAATACCTGGGAAAAATATGCTGACCATGGATTGTATTATGGTTGTTGATCTTTATGTCTGCCTGAATTTCATTTCTTATAGAAATACAAAGGTTTTTCATCTTCAGGTATGCCGTTGAGATGGTAATGGTGTCCATTTGGTAACTTTCCGAGGCACCCGACACAAATTCATCAGTCTCCATCATGTGTTTTCTACACCTTTTTCTTGCTGCAGTCTGTCAGTATTAACCATTTTATTTAGAAACCAAAACAGAAAGTCTCATTTTGTTATTGTTGCAGGAATGATCCAGAAGACTTTATGAGGAGGTATGAATTTTAATATTTTTCTGAACCTCATAAACCAGTAGAAGGTATCACCAAACCTTTTCAAGGCTCAGTTACATTGAGCGAAAGCATCAGTTATCACTATAATGACTATATAAAAATTACCTGCAGATAGTTCTGTAGAATAGTTTGAGCATCTGAAGAAAGTATATCATGAAGACTACTGTAGACTTGTAGAGCAGGATGTAAAGCTGGCGCTGCTGAATGAGATGCTAGACCAAAATGATCGGTTAAACCTGTTGGCGAGTTTTCATCAAGCGATTTGTAATTCTCAAAAACAGTCGCTAGTAGTCCTTCAATTTGTGTTTCACAATCTAAAAATATACTTCTCTGTGAGAACAAACAAATAGTTGTTAGCGACAACAAGCAAATCCCAAAGTAACTCAAGGTAAAAATCTGAGCCAACAAATAATACAAACAGTAATTTTTTATAGAACATTTTCTCAAGTTTTCCATAACTGACTTGTTTTTTTTTATTGTGTCATGGGCAAACTGTTGAGAAATCAAGAGCGTCAATTGATAGAAACAAATGAAAAGAATGAATAATTTTATTGGATGAATGAGAAAGAATAGGAGAGAGATTTCTCTGCCAATGGTTTCCCCTTATCTACAAAGGATTTCTCCTATCCACGACAAACTGTTGAGAAATCAAGAGCGTCAATTGATAGAAACAAATGAAAAGAATGAATAATTTTATTGGATGAATGAGAAAGAATAGGAGAGAGATTTCTCCGCCAATGGTTTCCCCTTATCTACAAAGGGTTATTCCTATCCACGAATTCGTCAATGTGCAGAATGCACCTCCATTTGTTTTTATCAGATATAACTACTTAACTTCTTCAAGTGTTCTCCAACTAGTCCTTATATCCTAACTAATGAATACAAATATTAAGCTTGTGTACTTTAAAATCTAAGCTAATCTCATTGTCTTAACATGTTAAATTAAATAAAACATGAACATTATAAAATTATGTAAACTGAAATATATGATTTTTGAAGTTACCTCTTGCCTAGTCAGACTTCTCTCACTTCTGGCCTTCATTAGGGGATCAAGCAACTCTTTCACAAGCTCCAGGCAGTCCTTGGTTGGAGTTGCTACATTCATGACCTGTAATAGATATCTACAAGAATACCACAAGGTAAGTGAAGGTTCAAAATTGAAAAGCAATTTCATGCTGTGTGAAGAATGTTCATAGAACTTATTATTTTTGCCTTGTTAGGGGAATCCAGATGATATTCAACTACCTCAATTTAGCATATGAATCGGAAACTCCATAGTAGTCAGCAAATGCTTCTAACAACCATTTCCATGGCCCATTTAGCCGCAAGTTTCGGGAGTGGAAACGCTGTGCACGCATCGCACCCTCCAACAATATATCATAGGCTTGAGTTTCCACAACAGGAGCACTCTGCAGAGTATACAAAAACAGGGAAAATAATAAGTCCATGCTCAAACTCAGAATGAAAAGCAGGAAAGGATTATGTTGGTGGTTATTGACTGTAACCCAAGTAAAACTACTCATAGGAAAATAAATCTAACAAGTCCTCTCTATCAGATCGAACTGGAATAACTTTATTTTATACCTAAACTGATAACCTGATTTTAAGTAGTGGATATGTATGTTCCTCTCCATCAACAATATTTACCCTCAGAAATAGGGTAAAGAAATCAAAGCCTAGTTCTCAAGGAACAATTTTAATGATACATTCCATCTATAATCCTTGATACCGTGTAACTTTTTTTTTGTCTTTGTCCAGTTGTCAACTTGGAAGATGATCTACTTACATTAATGAACTAGAAAAATTTATTTGTTAAACCAAGATTTATTGAACTAATGTAAATTTTGAGATAAGTATAACCTTTATACGATTGTTGTCACCACTTGTCATTGTACTTCCAATTGAGAGCTGGATCTTGCCAACACATTCATTATCATCATGATTTATTTCCCACCACCGAATTCTGTCACTCTGCACATTCAATTCCAGATGATTATTACATAAATTTGGATGGTGTAAAGGGAAAGAAGAGGAATGTCTGTGAACAAAAATGGCAGCAGAGAGAGCACATACAGGATTATCATTAAGGTAAGAAATTGGAATCCTGGCTTCACCATGGACTGCCTTCTTAGAATCTTGAACTTCTACCAATAAAGCATCCCCTTGGCTCAATGGGAAACTGAAATCACATGCCAGTTATAAGATCTCTAAGATTATTAGCAACATTAAGTATATTTCTACAAGTAAGAAACAACAGAACTTAATGAGTAGCATTTGCTTTTCAACTGTTAAGAAGGTTAACATCAGTTCCTCGTGTAACCTTTCTTCGACAATAGTCTAAAGACTCTATAGTCTATATCATGCTAAGATGTAATTCTTATGTTTCTAACAACAGGTCAGCTAGAAGCAGTTTTACCATCAAGTAGTAAAAGCATATACTGATAGAAATAGAAGATGAAACTTACAATATAGAAATAGAAGATGAAACTTACAATAGTCTAAAGACTCTATAGTCTATATCATGCTAAGATGTAATTCTTATATGTTTCTAACAGCAGGTCAGCTAGAAGCAATTTTACTATTAAGTAGTAAAAGCATATACTGATAGAAGTAGAAGACGAAACTTACAAATCATGATAATCTCCACTTCCAGGGCGAAGAAAAATTGCCGAACATGACTCTGATTCATTTTCTTCTGTTGCACTCTTGAGTTGGATCAAACAATGCATTGGCTCTGCAAGAATAAAACAGATTCCTTTAACTCATTCATATATAGGCAATAACAAGATTAACCCTTATTAAAAAAATTAAAAGCTCAACTTATCAGCTATGAATGGTAAAGCGAAAAAAAGTTGCAGAAACCTTCCTCAAATATGCACTAACCTTCTTCTGTCACTGAGAGTGATGCTGCCTTCATAGACTGTATACCACTTTTCACAAGGGATGAAACATGCCTGACGTACTCCATCCCAACTTGCTTATACATTGATCCTCGGTTTGAAAATGTGCCCTTCAGTTTTCTTCTTTGTATAATACGAAGTTTCTTCACTGCAAGTTTCATATGGTATCTCAAATTTAGTGATTATAAAGTAATGTGTCCAAAACAGGATCAAAGGTTTCAAACACAACTATAATTACATTAGTACATAAATATACAAAAATAATAATATTTACAATTTGAAATGTTACCTTCCACTCTTATTTTCCCCACAACCTTCTTTGTCTTGAGAGGCACTGTTTGTTCTGAATTCCTTGTACTTCCTTCAGTTGGCTTTATACCTCGAGGTTGCAACAAGAACTCGTGTAACCTATGAAATTAGAGAAATAAGAAAAATGATTGATGACAATAAATGAAGCCAAAGAAGTGTTTTTGTAAAACCAAATGAAACCTACCCAAAGGCACTTCGAAGAGCCAGACACTCATCTTTTAGGAACTCCGGGGCCTCAGTACAGCCTCTTGCCCATGCTTGCAGGCATAGACGAATGCAGGCATCATAAGTGATGAGGGTTTGCCAGGCATCTTGACTACTGCAACTGCTGATATGAAATGCCATAAAAAAAAAGAGAGGATATCAGTATGATTTTCAATATGATAATATGAATTAAATATTATAATAAAGTTACTATGTGAATTCATATCTCAGACTTGTGACATTTGAATTGAAAACCTGCATTATAAGAGTGGCAACTTATTTTAATAATTGTGTTCTATTTGAATTTTATTTTAAAGTCACATATATGATTGGTTGTGACGTGCTGATAGTGAAAAACATTTTACACCAAAAGTGCATGAAAATTAAACTATTTATTAGTTGATCTCATACTAAGTTATACTATCAAATTGCATGAAGTTAAAGTACACAATAATAACAGCTATGTACTAATTGTTATATACAGTAGAAAGTTAAAAAATTTATGCTTGAAGCACCTGTTGTTGAGATATTGTAAGTGTGGAGGAGGAGCCTGCCTTTCTATGCCCTGTGTAGAGGTTGTTTCCTGACTGTAAATTTCAACATCAGAAGGCAACCAGTAAGAAAATGAATTCCAAAAAGGAAAGTAACCTACGGAGCACACGCACTTCTTGCATTAGGCGTGTCCCAGTGCAGACACGCATTAGTGCCCGACACGACAGCCACACATATGATTACATTGAATTATGTCATTTGCTCAAATTACTATTGGTGTTGATGTGTCAGTATCCAATTTTGTGTCCGTGCTTCATAGAAAGTAACACAAAGCAACAAAAAAGGAATGAATTGTACTATAAAAGTACCTTTCAGCAACAGTATGAGGCTTTTGTTCAATTGAACATTCACTTCTTCCTCCATCATCACAATTCACAGTATCTCTAGACTGCCAAGACCTATCCTGCTGAGTCACTTCATCGACTTCATTCGCCACCGATCCTTCTGAATAAACAACATCACCTTCACCCTCAATAAAGAAAGGAGGAGCACTTGGAGTAGCCAAATCAACAGGATCATTCAAATTACTCGTATTTTGAAACGGTACCCCTCTTCCAGCAGTACCAATTTCACTTCCACATGGAGTCATTTTCTTCTGAACAAATTTATTAAAACCTAATTCTCCATCAGTAAATCTCCTAGCATTGACACTATCCGGAACTTGAATTGTTAAATTCTCATTTACCAAACCCTTCCTCAAAATTCGACTTTGTTTTAGGGCTTCAGGTTTAATTCCATTACCAAATCCAAATAATTGTTCCTCATCATAACACTGTGCAATTGGAGTATCCAAATTGTCAAATACTCTTTCATCTTCTTCGTCGGTTTGAGCAGCAGGACAGGACAATGAAGCAACACTTTCATCATCATTATCGCTGACACTATCATGATCGTTGAAACCGAATGTGAGGTTACTACGAGGAAGCAAAGAAGAGTTGAATTTTAAAGGAGGTAAAGATGGAGATTTAGGAGAGAGGTTATTATTGGAAGTAAAAAGTGGCGATCTAGGAAGTGGTGATTTTTTATCAGTTAGAGGAGAGCGTGTGGTGCATTCTTCAACTTGTACTTGCTGTGATCCCTGTTTCATTAAAAAAAAGGAAAGTTTGAGTTTATTGGATAGAATCAGAATAAGTGACTAAATTGTAATTTACCTTGTTGATCCATTGGAGTGCAGTTTCATCTAAACCTTCGGTGAACATTTTTTCCTTTATTTTGTTAGAGAGGAGAAGAACAACGATTTTTGAGCACGATGAAGTAGAATCGTTGGAAGCTGTGTGTGTGTGTTAAGAGAGAGAGAGAGAGAGCCTAATGCCAACGGCTACTTTCTTCTCTTTTCTTTTTCTCATAAAAAATTCGTTTCTTTTTTCAAACTTTATCACACTAATAAATGATATTATTTTCTTAAAATTTATAAATTATTAATGGGTTAATTAAGTAAATGGTCCCTATAAATATTTAGAATTTTGTTTTTAATCCTTACAGAATAAAATCACACTTTTTAGTCCCTATAAAATTTTTTATCAGCATTTTTAGTCCCTATAAAAATTTTCAATCAGCATTTTTAGTCTCTGTCAAAAAATTTCATCAACATTTTTGGTCCCTAAAATGCTTAAGGAAAATGTAACAGGGACTAAAAATTGTGATTTTATTTTGTAGGGACTAAAAACAAAACTGTGAATATTTATAGGGACTAAAAACTTAATCAACCCTTTCTATTATACCCTTCATTTCTCTTTTCATTTAATTAATCTCTTTTCATTTAATTAATTTTGGAGTAGTGATATTTGTACATCCAATTGATGACAACTTTGGTGACAACGTTGTTTTTCTCTCTTCTTATTGTACAAAAACAATGAAGAGAGAAAAAGAAGTGAGAAAATAAGAATGTTATATGAGTATGAGAGATAAAATTGTCCAAAAGTTATCACATAATGTTGTGCGAATATCATTTCTCTTAATTTTGTATGCTTTTATTATACAGTAAATTTTTTTCAATGACAATTTGCTTCATTCATTCCTTACAAAAAACTTTATTTCATATGAAGTGGATTTTTTCTAGTATAAATGTATAGTGTATCGTTATTTCGTATGTGTTCGTGGTATGCTTAATATTTCATAAAACATTTACAAAATATTACACTTGTTTTTTTTGAAAATACTACACTTTTTATTGATAAAAAAATACTTAAATCCATATAAAAAAAATATATACGTTCTATTTAAAATAAGTAGTTAAATTAATTAATTGAATTTAAACAAAAGAATCAAATTTGTTTGAATGAAAATGTTATATTAATGTAGGGATATTATAGTACTTTTAAATATAAACAACACTTCTCTCTTATACCAAATAATTTATCAAATCTACTCTATTTCTATTTTTTTTTATCTTTTCTCAAACTCTTCCTTACCTATTTCTATTCATAATTTCTCTTCTAAACCAAACACACCATTAATGTTTGTTATTAATGTTTTTTATACGAATACGAATGTTCATAGACTAATATAATTATTAAATGATTATTAACCCTAACTATTAGGACGTAACATAATGTTAACTAATGTGTAATGACTTTAGATATATTCTATCACCACCTTTGTGACTAAAGTTTTAACACTAAATCAAATCCTCGATATCTATAGACTCACATAAGCTTAAACATTAATTGAAATAACAGTAAAAAATAACAATTAACAAATAAGCTAGTGAAATAAACTATAAACTCATGATAAAATATTGTTACCAAACAAATTATTTTTTGTCATACGACCGTAAACTATAAGTTAGCTTATATGTTTTACCAAACAGACCTAATTATTTTATTAATCTGTTTTTCCTCCTTCCTTGTAATAATAGAACCGTTTGAAGTTTGAACCAAGTCACACACACGTGTAAAATTAAAAGGAACCGTGCTTTGTAAGATTCTCATCATCACTGTTCTTTTTCTGAACTGAAGTAATGCAGCGTCATGTCTTTTCACTTCACTTCACTCGCTTCATATTCCTTTATTTTTATTTTTATTTATATCCATTTTTTCTTCTTCTTCTTCTTCTTTTCACTCTTCTCATTACTCTGTTTTCGCCGTGAAAGTTAGTTATGGCGACGGAGCAACCACCGGTGACACTTCCGGCATCAGTAGAAAATCTTATAGAACGAATTCGCCATGAACAGAATCAACCACCACTCGATCCTATACCGAGAACACGCCTCGCCGCGATCGGAGAAGAACACGCTCTACAAATTCTCAATCATATTTCTCAAAGACCAATTACAAAAACTCTTAATCATTACGTTATGCACTTGCTTAAACAACAACAACAACCTACTTACTCCTTTTCTCCTCCACCACCGTCGCCGCCGCTACAATCGTCTCCATTGTCTTCTTTACCTTCACAGCTGCAAACGTCTCCGTTAGCATTTCCTTCGTTGGAGGATTCCAGTGTTGTAACGGCGTTGGGAGAGTTAGAGTTTCGAAAATCGTTTTTGATGTTGAGTTATGCTGGAGGGTAATACTTTAAAACTCTTCTTTTTTATTTTATTTTATTTACTTATTTTCTCTGGTCAAATGCTTTGTAAGTATTAAGACTCTGTTTGGTAAGAACTGTTTTTTTTACCTTATAAGCTCATCTGATTTTAAAAAGCACCTTTTTGATAAGGGTCATTTTTCACATGAGCTTATAGCTTATAGCGGCTGTATTAGGCTATGTTTGGTAAAAAATAACGGATGACTGATAAGTTAGCTTATATGAGATGAACTTACAGTTGATGAACTTATAGTTGATGACTTATAAGCTAGCTCATAGTAGATAAGCTAGTTGATTGAATTTACAATGTTTAGTAAAATTAGCAGTTTAAGTAGTGTATTAATATGAAATGAGGGAGTAGAGACCTTTTTTTTATGATGTTTTAATTAATAGAAACCTAATTGATAAGGAATGGTTTATTATATTCAAGCGACCTCTTTGAAATATTCATAATATCGTAAACTTATTTCAGGGGTGAACTTTGAGAGTTGATTTTGACGTAATATTTTTTAACATCTGATTTGACAAATTTTTTGATTGTTAATGAACGAATATAGTAAAACAAAACAAGTCTTTCGTAGTTTATTAACCATCAACTGCACACAATTAAACATGATATCGAACCTTAATAACCATGATTTTGAAGTGTTTATTTATTTGAACAAATTGTGGTTGATCAATATCATGTCTATTTGAGCACATGCAAATTACATGTATTTTATATGTGTATATTTGAACACTTGAAAATCATGGTTCATTGTGTTTAGTTGTTAATTGATGAGTTGCGACAATTGTTTGTATCCATTAAGCAGCTACTGATTATAATTAACGACATATTTGAACTAGGTTAACCATGTAATTTGTTGTCAAAATTTGACGTCAAATAGCACAACTCTTTGAACTTTGTTTTTGTTTAAATGTGTGGTTTTGATTTTTTTTTTTCCTGTGTCACAGAGAGAGTATTGAAAAGGTTGTGACGGCTGAATATGTTAGAAACTTGAAAGATTTGCCGATGCGAGATTTTGAGAGTAAGATATGGGAAGATTTTGGGAAATGCTACTATGGAGATCGTCGACTGGTAAAACACTATCTTATGATCACTGATTCATTTATTGTTGTTGTTGTCGTTATTATGTGAACACTCCAGTACCTGGAGTGTTGTTGGGTGCATACCAACTTCCAATCATTTAATCTCATTTAATTTTCTTGTATTTAACTACTTTTCTTTCAAAATAAACTAATTTGAAATGAATTTGATTTTTGAGTGAAAATTGTCTAAAGTGTACTTTTACCGAACAAAACACTAGGGTATCAAAGAACTTTACTTATTTTTATGTGATGATGAAGATAAACAGTTATAAATTTGTATTATTTAGAACCTGAATGTTCTACAGTTATGATAGTTTTAGATTTTGGCTTAGTAATGCTAGTAGTTCCCAATAGTGTAGTTAGTTGTTCAGGTTTAACTTGTTAAAATATTGAAAACAAGGCAGTGTTGTCAAGTAGCAGCAATAGCAACACTATTGCACCGTAGTATAGCGAAGTTTGAATTAACCGCTTTTTCGTGGTCTGGAAATAGCAACACTGATATGTCCTCTTTAACACACTCAACTTATTGTTTATCATTGGATAATATTCTTGTGGATCAAACTAATTTGAAACTAGGAGAGTCGAGATATAGTGAGACTCTACACTACATATTCTTTAATGTTGAATAAAATTTGAGTGGATTGAACTGCTTCGATAATGGGTCTCACCAAATAAAACATCAGGTTTACATCATTTAATGGGACTCAGGTGAATTTTAACCCATATGAATGTGTTAAGCAACATGTATTAGAGGTTATGTCGCAAGTATTGAACTAACTGGATATCACCTGATGTTGAAACTAAAACCTGGTTTTAACCGTAGGAGACATTCTCGATAGAAAATGCTACATACCAACCTGTAGCTGTTTCCTATTCGCTTTTGGCTATTTCTTGTTAACTATTTTGCAACGTTTGTTTCTTTCTGCAGTCTCTTGAATGGGATTCTGGAAGTACACCTAGATATGAGTGCTATGTTTCTCCAAATGGGAGCTTAAGGTTCAAGGTTTGTATGTCTTTCTCCTCCTTTGGGTTTGTGTCCTGTGAAGTTTGTCGTTGTGATTGTAACTCTTCCACTATTCAATGACTTTGATGCTATGAATGTTTCAATTTTTGTAGAATTAATTATAATATTTAATAGATTATTAAATAATAATAATATTAATTAGTGCATTAAAATTATTGTCCTGAATCAATAAACTTTGTGCAGATTTTTATATGGTCAATATTTTAATTGCTTACTCAACTGCGGAAAATGTGGTTTATTTTATTGCCTCTTTGATTGAATTATTTAGGGCCCTTGTTTGCAAACCACACGAACACACCTGCAGAAGTCACTAGGTGATGACAATGTTCTAGTTGTTAAATTTATGGATCCGAATGAAAGAAAGGAAAATACCAGTGTTCAAGAGGCTTATGAGCTCTATGGGAAGTTTGGAAAAGAAGGGATCCGTGTTGGTCTTCGTTTGTATCGCTTTTTTGGTAATCCTGTTACTTGTTAGTTTTAATTTATTTATTTAGACTATTTTAGGGTTTCTATGATATTGAATCCAGGTAATTTTTTATCCGACTAAGATGTAATTAGTTTGGGAAATTTGCATTTTCATTTAGTGTGTGCAACATATGATCTAGGATGCATGTTTACAACCCTTCCTATCTGCTTTTGCATCCGTTTTCCTCCCACTTTATGTTATTTGTTTTTTTTACCACATTTCTGAATTTTGTCTGCCCAATAATGTATGTTCTTTAATTATATGCCATCCTTATAATCATACATTGAGTTAATCTGTATGGAAGCTACAATTCTATAGGTTACCATTATAACCGTCTCAACTTTGAAACTATTATTCTATCAGAAGTAATTATAGGTTCTGTAAGATTGCTACGACTTTCTCCAGTTAATTTTTATGACCAAGTGAATATGCCTGCCTTCCGTTCTTTCTACCCTGGGTTGCTTTTGACCCATTTCAGTCATTTGCTGTGAAAAGCATTCTTAAATCATCATAATGTCATTGACCCGTGTCTGTTGCTGTCTCTTTAATTGTCTAAGAAACCATTGGTGACTTACGTATGTGTTTTAAAATTTTCTATCAATTGAACAGTTTTCAAAGATGGTGGAAAGGAAGCGAAGAAGGAGGACTCAACAGCTTCCTCGGTCAAATGTTATTTTGTTAGGACAGAATCATCTTGTTCTGCAGATGAAAGGGAATCGTACATCTTGTCAAATAAGACAATGTCTGATTGTAGATCTTTTTTTATGCATGCACACATGTTACCCAGTATTGACAAGTATATGGCCAGGTATGGTATTTGTGTTGATGCTATCTTTTAAAGATTCTTTATGTTTTTCTTCATCCACTTCCTCAATATATTTGGTCCCATGTACTAACCTCATAGTTAATCAGGTTCTCTCTAATTCTGTCAAAGACCTATACGCTTAATGTTGACTTAACAACTGTTGCTGTCCAAAAAATACCAGATGAATATTGTCGGGTATAGTCATTATTTAAGTCACCTTAATAGGTTCTATAATTTATGGACATGCTTGCAGCAAAATATAGTTTTGTGATTTAATTTCTTTTTGCTGGTTTAGGATGGAAATGGCAAAGTTGTTTATCATAACGAGAAAGAATGTATTCTCACTGACGGAACTGGGTTCATTTCTGAAGATTTGGCGAAACTCTGCCCTCAAAATGTTTTCAAAGGAACGAACACGAAAAATACATATATTAAGGTCCTTTTTCTTTCAATTTTTTGTTTATTTTGCTCAGCTAACTTTGTTTATCAGTTAATGGTAATTGTGTTAAAAGTCTACTCAAAATAAATTTATGTATTCACTATTACTTTTCTCATCATCGTCTCATTGTTTATTTAGCTTCAGTTCATCATAACCACTGGCTTCCTTTACTTTTTTCTAACCAAGAGTTTTCTTGATTCTCACGTGGATACTACTCATTTGCAAGGATAAAGCATGAGTTACTCCTGTTAGTTTATTTGCTTTCTATTCATGCCATCTTCTTTTTCCTAATGATTTTGATGTGATTTACATAATATTGGTTGTAAGTTTTTGTTAACTTTGATAACCACACACTCCTACAATATTTTAGAGTTGAGGGGATATGCCAGAATTTTTTGGATGGCTACTCTTTATGTTCCTTCCTGATCATATGTGATTGCACATATTAATTTTTTTAGACAGTAGTATCTTTTGTACATAGTTTTCTTATTTTTTTATTGTAAACTTTCTTTTTTCTTTTTTTCCTGGTCTCTCTTATTCTGCTCCTGCTTTTGTTATATTTTCTCTCCATAACTTAAATTTCAATCCTTTGCTCTGATATATTTCAATGATTTTATGATCTAATTCCTTTTTAATTGATTATGCGCTGTGTCTGGCTTCAGGAAATTTCCAATTTGGTTGATCAGGATACGAGTCAGGCTGTGGGAGTTACAGCACTCAGCACACATCAGCCAGTAGGTGCCTTGTATTTCTTTTGCCTGTTTCATATTTCAGTGACATGTTTTATATGTATGCATTTGTAATATGCTTGGACATTACTAGAACATAACTTAATCCTTTTTCCTCCTATTAAGCCACTGCTGATTCAGTGCCGTCTCTTTCACATGGGCAGTGCAATGAAGGGTACTCTTTTGGTTAACAGAAAGGTATTCCTTTTAATGATTCTGTTTGTCAAGGAATTTGATATACTAAAGTATATTTTTATTTTTACAAGCACATTATGGAAGACCTAATCTATTTCTAAGTTTGTGTTGAGTTGTTTTGTAGCTTTCATGGTTAATGAGTGTTAAAAATAATTATTTGCGTATTGTCATTATTTTGTATTATTTGGTCTTTTAATATTTTTCATCCCAATTAATTCAACTAGCAAACACTGGTTTTTAGTGATAATTGAAACTTGGAAACATGTTATTGATAATTGTTACTTCCCTTCATGTTAGACAGCAACATTTTAATATAATAATTAGCAATATAATTTTGGTAGTCATGGAGGGAAGTATGTGAGAGGTTTTGATGAAAGTGTATAATCCAACAAATGCACATGGGTCTTGTAGCTGTACAGTAGAATTTTCTTGTAAGTCCGAGAGCTACCTCGGTATCACAAAGAATGCCTACAGTTTTTATCCATTTGAAGAGTTATTAATTTGGAAAGTTTGTCGTTTTGTTAATCAGCTTCTTTTGCAGTTGTTTGTATTATTTTGTTCATTTCTTATTTAACTATGCTGCTTTTGACTATGATATTGAATATTTGAATCTTGAAGCTTCCTCAAAAGACAATACAAGTTCGTCCTTCAATGATTAAGGTGGAGACAGACCTAAGCCTGTCAACAAAAGACAATTTTAAAAGTTTAAATTCGTTGGAGGTGGTAACTACAAGGTATTTCACCTTTTCAATTTGACTGGGTTGATATCAGTCACTCTTGCCGCTAGGGTGTTAGGTGGGCTTGTTGGGGGGATATATTGATCATACTTGATATGACGGACTATATTTATGTCTATTATTGAATATTGAAAGGTGGAGGCATAACACATCATAATATCTTGTATATGAGCCTTCTATTTTAAGGTGGACTTTGTTTGTTTGATTTTATTTGCATAACACATCATAATATCTTGTATATGAGCCTTCTATTTTATTTATCTCAAGAACTTAGGTTGATAGGGTATCTGTCCTATCACATAATCTAACTGACACAACAAATATGCATTCTAAAAATGATATGCCATCATGAATATTTCGCGATGGATCGCATTAGTTTTGCACCAACAGGAGCATAACATTGGGTAGACATGCATTTTCAGTTTCACCTTGCATGGACCAATTGCTTGTGCCCCCTAGTCTGGTGTACAACCACGATGGTTTACCCAGTCAAAGCAGGAATCTCTTAAGAATAAATTAGAACAGAAGACACTTTTTCATCAACAACCACTAAAACCTTTTCATATTTGGTGGGGTTGGCTGCATTGGTTTATGTTTGTAATCTGGAGGAAATTTTTTGGCCATAGGCCATTGCAGTTAATTTAACACTATAGATTATCATTGATTCTGATATGCTGATTCTAAGTTGCCTAACCAATTTTCTTAATGCTAAAAGTTGTTAGGAGCTAGACTAACCTTTTGTATTCATGAGTGCTGAATGTTTTTTCTTGCAATGTTTAAAAAACAAACTGATATGAAGCCTCCATGTTTCAGCCAAAAACCAAATAGAGCATACTTATCGAAGTATTTGATCGCACTTTTGAGCTTTGGAGGAGTTCCAAATGAATTCTTCATGGATGTACTTCAGAGAAATTTAGAAGATGCAGAGCATATCTACACCAATAAGCGTGCTGCCCTCAGAGGTAGTTTTCATACATACTTCTAGTTATCAAATACTAACATGTACATTGGTCATATTTAAGATAAGCTGTTGTTTATTGGGATTTTAATTTAATTATTCTGCTGCCTAAAATTCGCCGGAATCTCTCTTAACAGTGGTTTTCAATTGTTGGTGCACTTGCAGCTTCTGTCAACCATGCTGAAATGGATGGATACAATGCTGCGGGAATGCTTTTATGTGGGATTCCTCTTGATGAGCCATTTATGCGGTATCATCTATCTATACTGGCTAAGACCGAAAAGAACAGGCTTAGAGGAGGCAAACTATATTTAGAAGACTGCTTTTACCTAATGGGGACTGTTGATCCCACAGAAAGCCATTGCTTGAAACCGAATCAAGTTTGCATTATTCAGTAAGCATAAATATCTCCATCACACTCTCTCCTCCACTTGCCCATCCTGTTATTTTCCCTCTCCTTTTGATGTGTGCCCTGTGCCCACTTACCACTGATTGAGTAACACTTTTGTTCCTCCTCTCATAAGCTTTCATGCCTTTTGTTGACTGTTTTTCTTCTTTTGTTTTGTTTTTGGTAGTGAAAATGGCCAAATTACCGGGGATGTGCTGGTTTATCGCAATCCAGGTTTACATTTTGGGGACATTCACATAATGCAGGCCACATATGTGGAGGAGTTAGAATCTTATGTTGGACATGGCAAATATGCAATTTTTTTCCCATGTGTTGGACCTCGCTCCGTAGCAGATGAGATTGCTGGAGGTGATTTTGATGGTGACATGTACTGGGTTTCCAAAAATCCTCAGGTTTCAATTTAAATTTCAGTTTTACACCCTTGTGTTTTTACTAGATCTATTCATATCAAAAGAATTGCGCTTTTTGTGTTTTACTAGATCTTTTTATGCTTGTCAAAAATATTGCTTTATAGACTATTGGTTCTATTACCTGTTCATTCAAATAATGTTTTGAAATCTTGATAAAAGTATTTTTAATACACTGGTTTTTGCTCCTCGTGCTGCTGTAAACAATAATACTTGCCAATTGCCATCTTAAAAGTAATGTTCCATTCAAAAAGTATATATTTGTTTTTGATTGAAGTTTGTTTCAGAGAAAATGACAATGTGAATTGCAGTTGGGAAAAGGACATTGACAGTTTCTTTATACTCCTATCTTCACAAAACTGTCGCTCAGTTTATTTTCCCCGTTATGTTGAAAGTTGATATTGACTTTGTATTTTTGTTGTCTGATGTTTGCTTAGGAGGTTCTTAAAGCTTGAATTAGCACTTAAAAATTATTTTATTGTAACCATTTATATTTTGAAATGTTTCAGCTGTTGCAATATTTCAAGAGCTGCGACCCGTGGATAGAAAGTCCACCGTGCAATTCTGCCAGATTGAGTTTTTTTGGTAAAAAGCCAAGTGAACTTTCAGACGAGGAGCTTGAGGAAGCACTATTTAGACTATATTTGGAAACTCGGTTCCAACCAAGGTTGGTGTTATGATGTTCACGTGACTATGAAGGTTATATAAAATAGTATAAAGTTCAAGTATTGCAATCTTGCTGTTCATAAAAAAATAACTGTCATCAAGCTTTCCTGAAGTAGAAGTTTGTGCATGATAACAAGGCCTGTATGTCTTCAATATTTCTTCTGCTTGTAGGCTGAAAACCTTGCAATATCAGTGTTCGTCTGGCTCAAATATAGTGTATATGGTATCATGTTTTCCATCCTGGTTTCCTGAAGTAATAGTTTGTGAGGACTTAGTTAAGCCTGTATATGTCGTATATACTTGATATTCCATTTCTTCTGCTTGTAGACTGAAAACCTTATAATGCATATCCGTATGTATATGGGTCTTGACCATGTAAGTAACACAACAAATACACTTTTTTATAGTTATTGTAGCAATGATCAGTATAGATATTTGGCCTTTGAAGTGCAATTTCATTGTGGTGTTTTTACTATTTACTATGCTACCAAGGGGGAAAGAAATTGTCAGAGATGTCAAGTTGGTAGTTACTAGTATGAGTGTTCTCAGTTTTAATTTTATGACTCTTACCAGAAAAGTTTTTCTCCTCTTTCCAGTAGCGCAATAGGTATGGCAGCTGATGGTTGGATGGCACTCATGGATCGCCTTTTGATATTACCAAATGACAGAAGTAAAGAAAAGGAGCAAGTAAAGGAAAATATGATTAAATTGATTGATTTATACTATGAAGCATTAGACGCTCCTAAGAAAGGTGGTGGAAAGGTTAGTTCTGTATTATTCTTCAGTTGCAATACAGTCTGCCTCTAGTTTTTGGGCTAATCGCCCCTATATATTACTAAACATTATGTTTTGTAGTGAAATCTATATGCAGCTAAACATTTAACTGCTTCTTTTCTCAAGTATTTGTAAAATAGAGGTTCCGTGCCTTGGGATGAAAAAAATGCTTTTGTTTTGTGCATCTATGCTAGTTCCTCAAATTATATGTAATTTTTTTTAAGTGTCAGCACTTCGGGATGTAAGAGTTAAAATGGTCATAAACTTGACAGAACTTGGCCTAGGTTTTGTCATATAAAATCGTATTTAGGCTTAATTTTCGATGGTCATGATATATAAGAGGCATACCGAAGGAATAGTAACAAGGAGGTCCAGTTGTGTACCCACTAACATTTGCGTATCCAAAATTGAAAACATATTGACTGTGGGCAATTCCATGGTTAGTTTATTACGTCAACACATTTACAATACCATCATCACTTTTGTCTACTTTGAATAAATATTAGAAGGCCACAATCTTGAGTTCCACTCTAACTTTCCTAACTTGAACCTTCAACAACAGATGAAGATTCCAAGTAATTTGAATGTAGAAATGTTCCCTCACTATATGGAAAGGAACATATCATTCACTTCAACCTCTATCTTGGGTTCAATATACGGCGAGGTTTGCAGATGGCAAACTACTGATATGTCTGGGATTGGTGAGTATTCCATTATTACACCTTCATCACCTATCAGCTTCAACTGTGTTTGACCTTTTTCTTTTCTATGTGCCATCAGTAATTAGCAAACTTCCCTGTTTTGATGTTGAAATACCCATGGAGCGCATAGAAACGTGGAGAAAACTGTATAAACAGTATAGGGATGATATGAGTAGTGCCTTACGTGACACATCTAAGAAGTCCAATGAAGAGGCTGCTGAAGTCATTAAGATTTATAAGCAGGTAATGTTTCAATTTTTCTTTCCTTAGAAGAAGTTACCATTTTCTGAGGTGCTGATTGGTGTATCTTTTTCAGAAATTTGATGCTGTTGCTAACTTTGAGGATCATTCAAAGAACATTTCTGAGATTTATAATGAGGCTTTGGCTGTGTACCACGTTACTTATGATTATGCCATTGAATCAAATGATGTCGCTAAATGTGCTTTTGCATGGAAGGTTGCTGGTTCAGTTCTCATTAGGTTCTACACCGAAAAACATCATCTAAAGACTTTGCCATGTAATCCATTTGTATTGCGTGAGATATTTGGTTCGTGAAAAACATTAACTCTTGTTGTCTGTATATATTGTATGATAATGGGGAGCGAATCGAAAGGTTCCTCTTGATCTTACTTGAAGTTGGGAAATGGAAATTAGTGAACCATCACTGATGGATGTTGCACATGACACGATCTTCGACTCAAGGTCTGGCGCTAGTATAAGTTGCTTACTCTCCTAGTTAGAAGGAAAAAGGCAGGGCTTTTTTTGTTGTTGTAGTAATAGTCGGAAGGTCTCATGAAATATCTATGCCGGACATCAGAATCAAATTAAGGTGCCGTAGATTTTCATATGTAGACCATGTGTATATGTATCTGTAATGCATCTTGTTGGCTGTATATATTCTAACATTAATGGTTAATATAACTACGTCATTATTGAAAAATATAGTTTAGTCATCATATCTACATGATGCTTCCTATCCGTGTGATATGTCTGATTGGTAAGTGACTCCGACGCCTTAAACAAATGAAGAACATTGTAGTCGGACAACTTAATTTAGGGTTTGATCTCTCTAATTGTTGTAGATGGAGGAAATTTATTAACCCCTTATGTCAAGATATCATTAAAATTTATTAAGAGAATTCAAAATAAGTCTTTACTCTATGCAATAATCTCTAGTTGGAAAACATAAGAAATTAAAACTCCATGCGATTATACATTCACAGTTCGATTTGGTTGATTTGTATGTGGACTATTTAAAAGCATGCAGTATTTGGTCAACAAGATTATTTTTCAGGTATCATATTGATATAGTTAAACTTTTTGGTATGGTTTTGGTTAAACACTCAGGTAATCATATCGTGTTGACGTTTAATTTATAATATTTGAATTTTGTAACTTTTTTGATATTTTATACATCATCTTTGAGAGTGATGCATGTTATGAAATATAACATCCATGGAGTGAGAGAAAAGTGATTGATGAAGATAGAAAGTTACAAATAAGTGAAAAGTTACAAATAATTAGAGGAGTAGAATTTAAAAATGATTAATATTACATCGTAAACAAAAACCAATACTTATTCTGGTCCAAATTGATAAAATGAAATAAAAATGGAACATTCATGATATAACAAAAGAAATATTTATCATCAATTTAAATACTTTCTTGTATCTTCTCGAGAATAGGGACCTTGTGGCATGGGCAGAAGAATGGTGAGAGTGGGACAGGTCATATAATGGAAGAAAAATTAAAAATAATGAACGGTAGCCAAATTCTAACATGGACCAAGGGTTAAAAGAATTTGTCTCAGGTTATATAATGGATCAAGAATTTTGACCACCATATTGATCTAATATTCATGCTATGAAGGATGCGTTTTTTTCAGCTTTAAAAAAAAATAGATTTTTGTTAGATTAAATTTCCGAGATTTTAAAAAAAAAAAAGTTATTTTTGTTTGTCTACTATCCATAAAAATCCATTTTTAAAAAAAAAATTGAGTTTTAACTTGTATATATGTTATCTCTTTGTTTTTGAAAAAGAAATTTTAAGAAAACCTAATCATAATAGTTTTTCATTTTAGGGTCAAAATAAATTAATTTTGGTAAAATAATTTTTCTAAAAATCCTAAACAAACACTTATTATTGGATGTCCGTGTATAGTTTACACTGCCATTGCATATCCAATGCACTCTTTTTGTATGGATTATATGATGATGATTGTTTTTTTGACATTCATTGTGTCTTAGTAACACAAGTAAATGACCAAAAAATTCAGCGGCAATTGACTGTCGGCGTGTTTTTTAGTTATAAGTCAGTGGTAGTTAACTATCGCTGGGGTATTTTAGTTTTTTACTTGTGTTTAGCAATTGTCTTATATGATTTGGAGACTTTGGTGGCAAAAAAGTTAATTTTTATGCATTTTTGTAAGTTTAATGAAAGAGAGGGGTGAAAGAGAAATGATACATAAAATAAGAGAGAGCAAAAACAACTTATGAGAGAGATAGATACAAAGTCGCAATGTGTTTTCCGTCTTAAAGGTAACAAATATAAACCCCTATTATATAGTTTTTATAAACAAAAGAATAGAAAATATGAAAAATTAAATAACAACCCTATATATATCTATCCACTTACATGGTCTACGATGAAACCGTGTTGAGAACCTGTACATATATATTCATTTATGGATATAAGTTAACATTTCTACTCATCTAATCTTCCTAATAATATCAGGAAGGTCCGTAGTTACAATCCGCCTTTGCCATTGCAAAAAGAAAAGAGAAAAAGAAATTCACTTTTGCTTAACACAATCATTTTGGAAGGTAAGTCGAATTAGTTGAAGTGGGTAGTATTGACCAAGAACAGTGCATCTCAAGTACAAGATGAGCAGGTCTTGAACTTTTGTGGTCAAAGTCTCTAAGTTATGGAAAGTAAAGTCAATTTGCCAGCCAGCCATAATAGAATGGATGCTCAGAGTCAGATGAGAATGAGATCATGCTTTGCAAGTTACAAGTTGCTTATCAAATTTATTGTTTTATAGTTCCAAGAAGTAGTGTTATTTTTTTAGGTTAAATAAATTTTTGATTACAATAAATATATCAAATTTTATTTTTACATCTCATAAAAAGTGACATGTTTACTTTCTTGTAAAATTTTTAGTATTAAGTTTTAATTTTAATTATTATAAAATTTAAATTTGTTTAATTACACTTAAAATTTTAAAATTTTGAATTTTTAAAGTTTGTTTAGAACCTTATACAAAGTTATTTCACAAAAAATTAAATTTCTTTATCGAAAACTGAATTTTTAAACTTTCAAAAGTTAAAGATAAAAATAATTAAAATATGGATCTCAAATAACAACGAAATTTGATATATTTATAAGGATTTAAAACTTATTTAAACTTATTCTTTTAAATAAAAATTTATTCAACTAAAGTAAATTTAATATAAATATTCATAAAATTTTAAAAATGTAATGCTCATTGTAACTTCAATAGAAATTATATATTTTTATTTATTTAAGTAAATACTTTTTAATATCAATTTTTTTTTTTTTATCAAATTGTTTCCCGAATAGAAATTTTCCGACAAATATTGTTTTCAACCGCACGAGATAAATATTGAAACTTAGACCACTTTTTTTTTTCTTTTCGTTTTCCACATGTTTCCTCTTGTTCAAGTTATGATTAACACTAAATATGGACACCTCTCCTAACCAAACTCCTATACTCCATTTATTTTGCCAAATGAAGAGGATCCTTACTCGATTGCATGAGACCACATGTTAAGTAATCCGAAGTCAATATATATTGTGCACCACACAATGTAAGAGTATTATTGAGTGAAAACATGGATTTTCATATATGCTTTTCTTTTAGAATTAATCAACAAGTACTAAACTGAATAGCTAACCCTCCCTCACCCCTAAAAATATTATTTTGCTATTTAAACAAAAGCTATATAATACAACAAACTCATGGTGCTGTTATTCCTAAAACATGCAATTAAAAAAGCTTAAAGAAATTAACAAAGCTAAGAAATTAAATTCTCTAGGCTCCTCAACTCCAAACACTGACTAGTTCTACTTATGATTGTTGTTTCTTGTAAATTTTCAAATCAGCATGAGTATCATTGTAGCGCTGGCTGAGGTAGTCGCGGCATAAAATAGGAGGATATCTGCAACAACAGAAAGATAAGACACGTCTTAGTAATGTAACTTCACAAATTTTATGTATACGATATGCAAACCACAATTGCGGCTGCAAAATTAACGTGGCAAAGATTTTTCCAGATCACAATGCGGCTACAATTACATCAACCAAATTTGTAGCAATTTCAAAAATCACAATGTAATTGCAACCATGATATGACCGCAGTCACAATTTTTAAACCTACCATCTTAATTGAATAAACAATCCTTTGAAAGGAAGGAAAGAAACCTGACTAAGGTAGTAACATCCTAACATGTAATTAGTTGTTAAATTTTAGATGTCATTGTTAACTCACTTGGGAGGGTTAGTGTCTGATTTGCAGGTTGGTAAGCACTCCACGAGACAATCATGACTAGGCTCCAAAAAGTATGCAATCTGTAAAGGGAAACCAACATTGAGATACGCCAACGATTAATAGGGATAATTTACTATAGTTGTTACACTTATAAAACTATTTATTGTTTTTCTTAATCCGTGTGAAGAAACTTAAAACGACTATTAATGTGAAACAAAGCGAGTACTATTTTTACAATCAAATTAAGAATCAAAATTGAAAGACGAAAATGTTGAACCAGAAAAAAGATCTGAGGCTTACCGAATATCTCTCTTGACCATTTCCTAGAACTCGGTGCAGTGTGGACCTAAAAATAAATGCAAATCAAATTGTTAAGTACACAAAATATAAAATTTAAATGGAAAAAGATACACATGTTGTATTTAGCTTTGTATTTATCTATCATATTTAAGTCTTGTGATTTGTTTCTGGAATGTCAATGATAGAAGAATACCACAGAGAAACTAAAATCTCATAATAGCACATGAAAATACTAATATGATAAGTACACTCTCTACTTCAATTGTAGCTTACAATTTTAATTCTAGCAAATATTCAAATTCGATCAACCAGATACACGTAAATTTCCATTAAATCATTAAGAGACAAGACTATCATCAAGGAATCTCTCACAACAATTAGTATAGTAGAAAATACTTACAAATTTTTAAGTAAACTATATTCTATAACATAACTGATGGTATAACTACTTCAATAATTTCAATATTTCCTTTGTGACAAACAAGAAAAAATATCATTATCTCTATTAGGTATAAATGTATGCATTAGTCTGGTTGTTTTAGTGCTTTATAACGACAATGCGGCGATACCACCGACCGATGCCTCAGCATCACACAAAACAATCTTTTTTATAAAGCGCAGAAAACAAAAGATGAGAAAGATTTCTTACTTGAAAACACCGTTGCTCCAACGCTCGAGCATGTCACCAAGATTCACTACGAATGCCCTGCAACAAAAGCAACCAGTTAAATAACGTAAGTAGTTCGGGAGAACAGGGTGAAAAAACTAAAAAACTTATAAGTTGTAGCAACATACTTGATATAATGCAGCTCACAAAGAATTAAAGTTTTAGAAATATACTAGCTTATGCAGATAATTGTAATTTTGATGAATTGTTTCGTCCTATGGTGTACTTTGATGCTGTTGAACCGACGGTATGACTTGTCACATGATCCCGTAATAAATTTTTTTATGAATGACAATTGAAAACAAAAAAGCCAAACTATGACAGTAACATAAACAAATCGAGAAAAAAAAAATGTTCCTGAAGGAACATCGGCATGTCTTGAAATTTTTTAAAAATGAGCTCATGAGTCATGACTCACGAGTCAAAAGGTTCGGATGAACATAAATGAAGCATTTTCATTACTGCTAGCATGCAATACTGCAACACCTTTTTGTAACCTATAAAAGCTACAAAGACAAAAGGACTAACCCTTTCAATGGTGCCACATCCTCCCATTTCTGAGGTTTAGCATCCCTATCCTTGCATATCTGCAATAAAAGACAAATATTCTCAACTATCTAGTACGGACATTTCACATTGAAGACGAGTCCAATGTCCAACACGTGTCAGTATTTAATACTGACACAACACCGACATATGTGCTTACATTCAATCACTTCATTCTCTCAAATTATTACTGGTGTTGATGTGTTAGTGTCAATGTCGTGTTTAGTGTATGTGTCAGTGCTTGATAGATTCTTAATTAATTACAGCAGATATTTGTAATCTTGAATGAAATATCATACGGATCCTTACTTGAAGACCAGAGACATTGTCGGTTGCTAACAGCGTAATTAAACCATAGTCGGTATGAGCTCCAGCCCCAAATAATCCTTTCAAGGGATCTGATACTTGACCTTCATAGAAAAAGATGAACACGGCTATATAACTTATCTTCCTTTATAATTGTACAAAGTACTACAAAACACCAAGATCACTGATTCAATACCTCCATAGTGCAGCAAACGTAGAGTCGCAATTGACTCTCCCAGCATTTCCGGCTTATCGAAAAAATCAGCATCTAAATCAAGTGCAAGGGCTATTATCTTTCCAACTGCTTTCCCCACTTCTCTGGATTCCGCAAATAAAACAAATGGCGAAAATAAAAATCAGAAAACATGACAAATACGTGAAGTTCTTTTCCTTTAGACTAAAATATTAATCATAATACACTCTGCACAAGTTGATTCCAAATGAACAATCAAGGGTTAAAATAAATACAATATATTGTTTTCAACGTAAAAGGGACTGGGAAGCAATATCCAAGGTTTAAATCGCTGTTGCAGCCACATCACTATCCTTGATTGGTACAAGAAAAATTGCAATCAAATCAGGTTGATGTGGCTGCTATTGTGATTCCAATACTGTTGCGGAAAAAAACAAAACATCGACGTCACGGCTACAAGTGTGGTCTTCAACCATTTTAAAAACCTTAACAATAATATTGACAAGTGTGGTAGTCAACCGTTTTTCAAACCCTAATAGTAATATGAAGAAGCAAAACGAACACATGACACCGGCTCAAATGAAATCATTGTAACCAAACTCATGGTTCATGTAAGACAGTCAGGTTTTCCTATAAAGTACAATAAGTTGGTAATATACTTCCAATTTGAAATACAAATGATCAAACCAGTAGCAAAGTTGCATGTTGCATCCTATGAAGCACCGACACAAGACAGGTCACAACAATGACACGTCGACACCCCAATAATTTGCAAAAATGGAATAATAATATATCATCACATGTGTCAGTGTCGTGTCTGACACCAACATATGTGGATACCAGACACGCCTTTAATTTAAAGTGTCGGTGCTACATGTTGCATCTTATAATCTTATTACATAAACATAAAATCACTTGTACTTACAATGCCTCTTTATGAAACTTTTCCATTGTCTCCCTCCACCCTGGAAGAACATCTACACACCAACAAAGTACAGAAAAAATTAATAAAAAAATAAAACCAAATAAAATACTAATTTCATAAAAATCAGTTTTTTACTCTTAAAGGTAATTTTTTTAACTCTTTACCTGGTGCAGGCCATTTATTAGGCCCATAAAAGGGTTTATCTGATTCTGGATCATCTTCATCTACTTCAACTCCAATATAATATCCCTCTTTGTAATCCCCTACTTGAAAAACCAGTCAAAATAACAAAAAGTTTGAGATTATTTTTCCAAAAAAAATAACAGTGAAATCTTAATTGGTAAAAGTTTAAAATTTTTATACACTGACAGTGTAAAGTTAATTTACACATTAGTCCAACGACGTGTTGCCGCATCAATGAATGAAGATAACAAATCATGTGCTTTTAAACACATGAAATAATGCGGCAAGATATCATTAAATGCATGTGTAAAACAATTTTACACTTACAGTGCATACAGATTAAATTGAATCTATCTTTATAAACACATGCAATAAAATCAAAAGAGTGTTACCATGAAGTTGATTTTCAGGATCAAGTAACTCATCAAGAACAGGGGTATATCCTCTATGTTTTTCGTTTCTTAAAATCTTCATCTTTTCCTTCAAAGGAAGGGTGAAAAATCTCTTACTTTGTTCAAAAACCTCATCCATGAATTCCTCACTAATTCCATGGTTTACAACATAGAAAAAACCAGAATCCAAACACGCCTTAAAAAACAAAAAAATTAAGGTTAATTATATATAAAAAAACAGAGTAAATTTAATTGACCCATGTTGTTTTTTGAGAATGAAATATTGAAAAGGGTGATTGAAACAAACCTGTTTGAGTAAATTAACGGATTGGTTTACGTTTGGATTAGAAAGGTCGATGAGATTGAGGATAGAGAATTTTGTTGGGTCAGAAGAAACAGGGGATTCTGTTTCTTTGCTCTGTTTTCCCATGTTATGTTTTGGAAATTGAAGAAGAATGAAGAAAAAAGAGGACCTTAAAAACCACTTTGAATTACAAACACAAACTAGTGAATGGTGTTGTGTTTCTATGCTTATATATATATATGCACCATTTGCACTAAAACCACAACATTTGCCACCATTCATAATAATTGCATTTATTTTTATTTTTTAATATATAATTTCTTGAATGAAAACTCAATTTGGTCTTTGGACCCAATTTAGTTAGACAACAACCTACCATTTTTTTATATAATTTTTTGGACAATTCTCTCTTGATTTTGTTGTTAATTTTCCGATTTTTAAGGAAAGATTACTAGTAATTCAAAGTTCGGTCGTTTGATAAAAAATTGTTTCGTTTAAAAATTGAATTCGGGTTCTTTCAAACAACTACTTAAGTTCGATTGTTTGGTTACTCTCTTCTATTTTTATCCCAAAAGAAAGGAGAAAAAAAAATTGTCTAAAAATTGTTCTAAAATAATTGTTCAAATATCATTTCTCATAATTACAAACAAAAAGATGATATCCAAATTAATCCCTATATTTTTATTTTATGCATAAAATAATTTGTCTATATTATAGACTATAGAGGAATTAATTCGGAGTAATCCACTAAATTGGTCCCTCTTTTTGTAAGTAATTACTAAGTTAGTCCATGACTCTGTTAATATTCTAAACTAGTCTTTGTCTTTGTTACAGGTTTTTCAATTATGTCTCCCTCTTTATGTTTTTATCACATTAACTTATAAAGACAAAGATCAATGCGATGATTTACTGAATTAATTTGTTCTGAGTCTAAAAATGTCCGACACTAATTTGGACCACAAACAAATTGTATAAGATTTTGTTTTTAATTTATTTTTATTTGTTAGATTAGGCGGCGTCCCTTGGTTACATATTTTACAGTGTCCTCTTCGTGGCAAATGCTGAGAAATTGATGGAGGAATTAGAGTATATTTTAAGGTTCATAGTCAAGTATTTAAGATTATTTTTTTGAGTCAATGAGTCAAGTATTTAAGGGTTTCTTGGAATAAGGTTCTTTTTTTCTAAGGTTGGAATAAGGTTCTTTATTTTTAAGGGTAAACCGCATTTTGACCCAAAATTTGATGATAAAAATAAGATACATAGGTAATATGGTATATAATTGGATAAGATAAAATGTGATTCGGATATAAAATCAATTACGATATTATCTGTTTGATGCGCACATAATAAAAAGATTGAATAAAATAAAATGTGATATGAATATAAATCAACTACGATATTATGTGTGTTTGATGTGCACATAATAAGAAACATGATAATGTTATTTTTTATATCATGTTATTAGTATCCACATCATCACGATAAGATAAGTAGGCAATTTTTTTTTCTTCTAAGAAAGTACATAATCTTTTTGATGCAAACATATATCGTGATATACATAATGTGAAACCAAACAAATGACCAAATATTTAATGAAATTAAACGACTTACTAATAGGGTCATACCAGTTTGGATACAATTTATTATAGTTTTGATTTTTATTTTCTTCTTCAATTGGACTATTGATACTAATTATCCACAATTTGTTTAGATAATAATGGTAAACGACCTCACTGTAAAAAATTGGTAACTTGTTTATTCTCCAGTTTTTAAAGATTTATAACTTTTTTTACTCTACACTTTCTTTTGATTGAGATTTATATCCTCTTTGTTTAGATCATACCATTTTAGATAAGAGTGATTTGTTAGTCCTCGTGAGCTTAGTTCAGTTGGTATGAACAATGTATAATATATGCAAGGTCCGGGGTTCAAACCCCGGTCACCACCAAAGAAAGAGTAATTTGTTTAATTATTGTTTTTCTTCTTAAATTGCACTGCTAACAGTGATCTGTTGTTAATTTTTTTAAAGAAGTGATTTGTTGTTAATTGTAAAGTTTGCCAAATTAAACTATAAATAAATGTTTGATCAGTGTGAATGAGAGATCTTGGACTATTTTGGACAACCTTATATGTGTGTGTGTGAATTTTTGACAAAGTAAAAATTTGAGCGTGGCAAAGACTTTTAAAGTAAATTGAAAAGAAATAGAAATGTGAATGCACACAAAATAAACTACGATTTTTAAGGGAACAAAATAAACTACGTCGAAAGTAAAACAAGAGAAAGTAATTCGACAAAAATATTTAGGGTGAATAGTTGATTCTCAAGCCTAAAATATGGAAGATTTTAGACTTAAACAACAGTTACAAAAAGATTTATATTTACATATCTTCAATTTAAAGACATTAGTGCAATTTTTTTGTTGAAAAAAAAAGCTCCAATTTTTTTTGTTGACCCTTCGAGTATGATCTCCAATTTTTTATTTTTAAATACCGAGATATTTTTTATCTCTGTTCTATATTTTTTTTTACATATTCTATTTTAAAACTAAAAAAATAATATTTGTACTAAAAAAAACTTTGACTACAATAGTGTTTGGATGTATTAAAAGTCTCACATTGTTTAGGAATCAATGTCAATGATAGTTTATAACTAAACAATAGACATACTCTTCATTTCAACGAGACATGTTTTATAAAAGACCAAACTTTAAGCGACTTACATCCAAAAACAGATAATACCACCGAATATGGTGTGATGGATTGGTATGCCACATGGAAATGTTTTCATTTATACGTGATTTAAATGTTTAATTTCTATGGATTTGGGGAGGCCCCATTGTTTAATTTATACCGTTAAAAATGAATTCCCCATTGTTGTTGCATGCATAACAGTTTTTAGCCGTCCGATTTAGTTTACTTTTCGCACTTTAGTTTAAGCCAATTCAAATGCTGATAATTTTAATTGAACGGACAAGATCGCTTACTGCAAACAACTACATGATTCATCTACTGCAGGGAATCCAGGTTCGAATAGAGGGCCTCAAACCTAATTCATATTAGGCGTACTTGGGAGACAACCCTATAATAAAAACTTAGGATATTAACATTATTATGTTTCTCAATGTTTACACATAGTTAATGTACATTAACTAAGTTTGAATTTGATGGTTGGCAAGGTTGAAAAAAGCACCTCTCTTATGCTTAAGCTGAGAATAGCTTCCTTGTTCCACAATCTTCCCTTCTAACACATAAGCAATTGAGTCAAGTTCTTTGATTGTGTTAAGCCTATGTGCCACAACAATGGTAGTTCTTCCTACCATAATCCTATCAAGTGCTTCTTGCACCACTTGTTCTGATTGGACATCCAAAGCACTTGTTGCTTCATCTAGTAGAAGTATGATTGGATTTCTAAGTATAGCCCTTGCAATTGCTATTCTTTGCTTTTGTCCTCCTGATAATTGAACCCCCCTTTCTCCACATTCAGTTTCATATCCATCTTTCAATGATCTGCATCCCCAAAATTGAAAATGTGCACATTTTTAATTAGGCATTAATTATAATAATGTTAGTTAGCATCTTTCTAATACATTTCTAGTTACCAGTATTACTTAAAGTTTCTTAATATAGGTCAAATATATTGTGATGCATGGAAACATTGCCTACATGTCTATTTACTTTGAGTTGGTTCATATCAATTTTTTAAAAATCGGATCGAAAATCAAATTAGTGAGACTTTCATATCATGGTTCAATTGGTTCTCAATCAGGATCAAACCAACTAACGAACTAGGTATGACAATGTGGTAACGTCCTCGAGAACAAAGCGGCTAGGTTTTTTTTTCAATAGTAAAACACTCCACTACTATAACTCCGTTTCAATGTATGTCCGCTTTTCACAAATAAAAGTCATATACATCAATACTATATATGTAGAGAGGAACTATCAGATTCAAGCGCAAGTGGTTGGTACGCAGTGTGTCAGTGTTGTAAACCCTAGGGTATCGAGTTTGATTCCTAATCATAAAAAAATATACATAAAGAGGAAACTTACGATATAAAATCATGAGCATTTGCAGATCTAGCAGCCTCAACAACTTCATTTTCACTTGCATGTTGTTTTCCAAACAAAATATTGTCACGTATGCTACCAGAATATATCACAGGTTCTTGACTTACTAATGCAGTATGTTGTCTATACCAATGAATATCTAATTCTCTCAAGTCCACATTATCAACTTTCACTGATCCTCTTTCAACATCATAAAATCTTTGTATTAATGCAATAACAGTTGATTTTCCACATCCACTTTTTCCAACTAGCCCAACACTTTTGCCTGGTCTTACCTCCAAGCAAAATTTGCGCAAAATTGGTGTTTTTGCCCTACTTGGATATGAAAAATCGACATTCTTTAACTCTATTTTTCCACTTAGCTTTTCCAACTTGATGCCATAAGTTTCTTCTCTAGCCTAATCAAACAAATAATAGATTTATTAATTTGTAACTTCAACATCAAGGAATTAACAAGATATTAATTGATAATAAAAGCGCAATTTAGTGATCGATTTTTCTAAATCGGTATCTGGATTTGAATGATTTTTTGACCGATTTAAAGAGTAATTTGCAAAAAATGGATAAACCTATGGTCAATAATGTTTAACATTTGTCATTTTTCGGATTCTTAGACACCGAAACTATAGTAATGGTCGATAAGTTTTATACTATCAACAAAGTCACACATATAATTGATTGTGATTTGTTGTTAGTATAAAACTTTTTACACCGACAGTTTATCAAAATTAAACGAGCTAGGTACATACCTTAGGAATAAGTGATTGTCTATCAAGAATTTCAAAAACTGATGCCACTGCTGTTGAGCTCTTAGCAAGATCAGAAGTCATACTACCAGCTTCAGCTATAACTTTTCCAGTACTCACCAATACAAAAAATGTTTTGAACACATCACCCGAAGAAATTTCTCTCTTTTCGACTAATTTACCACCATACCAAAAATCCAAAGCCCAACACATAAATGTTAAACACTGAGCAGAACCCATACCAATACCAGCTAGCCAAGCTTTCTTCCTAGCTTCCATCCTCGGCGCCTCCTGCGCCTCGTCGAACAGTCTCAAAACTTTTGTGATGCTTCCAAAAGAAGTTACGATTCTGTGATTATAAACCGCCTCAACAGCAATCTGTGTGCTTTGATTCTGCGCCTTAACGAATTTTGTTGAAAGCGTAGAAAGCAACACTTTTCGCGTATAAAAACAAAGTATCGTTAGTGGTTGAACCGCGATCATAACAAGAGCTAGCTTCCAAGCTACAACAAGTCCTATGATCATCGCGATTGTCACGGCTGAAGCTGTTTGAACAAGTAAACAAACTCTATCAGCAACGAGCGATTTCACCATTGAAGCTTCGTTACTCAACCTTGAACATAATGCACCACTAGAGTTTTTTTCCTCATCAAACCAAGCAGTTTCAAAGGTTAAGATTTTCTCCAACATACACAATCTTATCCTTTTTGTTAACTTTGCTCCCATATAAGCAAAATTGTAGTGTTGAAAGAGATTGAGTGTAATAGAAGCAACCGATAGAGCAGTGAAAATCAATGAATAATTCATGATTCTGTGTTTCATTTCTTGATGACTTTTAGCGAAAAAAGCCGAAATCATGCCACCGATTGTTAATGCATATAAAGGCTGAATCGAACCGTTAGCCATAGCTGAGAGTGTTCCAATTAGTCCTTGTTTCCATTCAGGAGAATTCAAGAAAAGAAGCCTTGAAAATGAAGGTGATGGATGAGAAATTTGAGGTATGATTATATCATTAGGTAATGGTGATTTTGGAAAGATTAAAGGGCTTGATCTTGCAGTGCTTGTTCTACCTGCACTACTTCTTGCTGCAGAAAGAAGAATGCTTTGTTCTTGATTTTGATCTTGATCATCATTAATGCTTAATTGTGTTTGTAACTTTGCTAATTTTGCATAGTGTCCATTTGGTGTGTTGATGAGTTCATTGTGTGTGCCACTTTCTATGATGCAACCATTGCTCACAACTGCTATTAGGTCTGCATTTCTAATTGTTGATAGCTTGTGAGCAACAACCTGTTCAAGTTCAATTGTGCTTTGTTAGAAGTTAATTATAGCTTGTGCTTTGTTAGAAGTTAATTATAGCTTATAGCTTGATAGCTTGTGCTTTGTAAGTAAATTATATTCATTCGCTACGATATCGAAGGCCGGTTTTGACTTATTTGAGTTTATCTACTTGTAGAAGCATTTGTAAGACTGTTTGGTAAAGCTTGCCGGAAAAACAGCTAGTAATATACGTCCATGTTTTCAGCTTATTTCCATAAGCTCTCCAAGATAACTTATGAAAACCGCTTATAACTTATATGAAATCAATTTGACTTATTTTATCTTTTGCTATAGAAATAGTCTTATAGCATAAACGCCTATCATATAAATGCTTATGTATAAGTGTCTCGGATATAATTACCTCCCGCGAATGAAACCTATAAGAAACAAACAAATAAAATAAAGTCATTTTTCTTTCATATAAGTTATTTTCATAAGCTATCATGGAGATCTTATGGAAATAAGCTCAAAACAGTTTATGGACTTGTCATACGCTGTATCCATAAGCTTTCACAAACACTCTCACAAATACTTTTGTCAGTAGGTAAGTTCAGATAAGTCAATCTAAACAGGTCCATAAACACTTACACCATCCGGTCACTATTATAAGCAAAAGTCTACATTTTAGATTCATTCAATTAATGATGTATATGGTCTTTATTATAGACCACATACGTCATTTAATGAATGAATCTAAAATGTTGAATTTTGCTTATAATAGTGACCGAAAGGTGTACATGATAAGCGCTTTTAGTATAGGTGTTTAATTAAACTATTTATCCAAACATGACCTAAGTAATCAACAATTGAAAGCATGTATAATATACCTCTTAATGTATTGTATAGATTTGCTTATATATACTATTGTTAATTTATTAGTATTTTTCAATGTGGATTAAATGGATGATTAAACATACCAAAGTAGTCCTCCCCATGGAGGCTTGATCAAGGGCATTTTGGACCAATAATTCAGATTCAGAGTCAAGTGCACTAGTTGCTTCATCAAGTAGGAGAATTACTGGATTTTTTATGATAGCTCTTGCAATGGCTATTCTTTGCTTTTGTCCTCCTGAAAGAAGTGCCCCTCTTTCTCCAATCTAGTTTACAATCAATTAAATCATTAGATTCATATGTTATGAATGATTAATGTAAAATTTGAATTAACTTTTCTGAGACATTCATTACATTACTAATTAAGATTAAATTTAAATAGTATTATTCTTAAAAGTGAAAAATAAAAATATAATACAATTTCTGAAACCAAAATACATAAAATTGATTTTTGCTAATCATAGACACATAAAGCTGATTTTTACATGTTTCAATATTCATAGTAGAATTTGAAGCTGAGATTTAGAGGTTTTTCCTTTAAATTTAATTTAACATGAATGATATTTTATTGAATTAAACATATAACCAAAATCAATTTATTCGAAATCAATTTTATCACCATATAATCCAACACATAATATGTGCATATTTGTATTGACGGTGAATTTAATGAAATCATGGTAGTACCGTAATTTTATTGAAGCTTCAACGTGTACTTTTTATCAAAATCATTGTAATACATTTGATTTCATCAAACTCACCATCAATCCAATCATACATAATAACAGTTGAAAATGCTACATATCAAGTTTGGTTTCCGCGGTTGTGTAAGGGTTTGAGTTTGATTTTGATGGTTATTTGTTTTATTTTGGTGGTACTCTTCGGTTGAGTGGTGTCTTTATAGGTGTTTTTGATGTGCGAGGTAGGGTATTCTGCCTATATATGACGCCTTTGACTATGTTGTTTCTGTCTTGTCGGTCTCTATTTGTCTTATACAGGGACTAGGTTATTAATAAACTTTGTCTTTAAAAAAAAATAAAGATTAGAGTTGAGACTAATTAAATTACTTACCTTAGTTTCATAACCTTCAGGAAGTTGCCTAATGAAATTATGAGCATTAGCAGCAGTAGAAGCAGCAACAATTTCATCCATAGTAGCATCATTTTTCCCAAACATAATATTTTCCTTAATAGATGTCCCAAACATAGCATGTTCTTGACTCACAAGTCCCATTTTCCCTCTAATCCATTTCAATTGTAAACTCTTAATATCAAAACCATCAACCTTAACAACACCTTCGTTTGCATCATAAAATCTTTGTACTAATGCTATTGCTGTTGATTTACCACTTCCACTTGCACCAACTAGTGCAACAGTTTTTCCAGCTTCAATTTTGAGATTAAAATCACTAAGTACAATACTTTCTTGACGTGAAGGGTATGTGAATTTCACATGTTCAAAATCTAATTTTCCACTTATGGTTTCTAATATAATTCCTTTTGTTGTGTCTTCACTATCAATTTCTGGTGTTCTATCAATCATAGCAAAAATTCTTGATGCAGCTATTGATACTTCTGTGAAGTACTTCAAATCTGGAAGTACCACTCCCAAGGATCTAAATTATTTAGCATCATTCAATTATTAGAATGAAAAAACATAAAGCACTAGAAGAAAAAAAAATGTATATATGAAGGAAATGTGAAAGATTTATTGGTGTTGCATAACTTGTCTTGATAAAAAAGTAATATATGTGAATAAATTAAATATATCAATTAAATATATTTAAAGAATTAAATATTGATTTTTTTTTTAAAGATGGCAAAGTGAAATATATTAAACTAAAAGGAGCGTCTAACCTACACAAGGAGTGTAAGGATAGACCTCGAGTAGCGACAAATAGAGTTACAAATAGGCTCCCTAACCAAGTGACATGACTCAACCAATGAAGAGGATTTTATAGTGATATTATTTATGTTGATAAGATTTTACTTAAAATGAACTCTTTAATAAGTAAAACCTAGGGTTTCTTCGTATTTTTATAATGAGATAAAATAATAATTAGAAGAGTTCAAAAATTATTCTTTCAAAAAAAGTTCAAAATTTTTTATCTTTAAAAAATTTATATACTCCCCATGGTCTTGTTTGTAGTAAAAAAAAGTGGGTTAATTACATTAATTGATGAAAAAAAAACACAATTTTCAATTATATCTTTCATGAGAAGTGTAGAATACTACATTTATCAATGAATTTAGAAAATGAATCAATATTTAAGTTAATGTTAAAATTGGAATAATAATATTAAATATAACAATTGAAGTTGATTTTTGCTTATAATTAAGACTTTTTTTTTATCGCTTATATTTGAGACTGAAAGGAGTACTATTGATCAAATTATCCCAAGTCACATATATAATACATGGTTTCCCCCTTGATAAAGAGAGAGATGCAGACTACTTTAATGAGAAACTGTGTATAAAAGTATGGAAAAATATTTTATTTTTTTTGCTTAATATATTCTCTTTTCTCTACTTTTTTTTTTTATCACAACATTTTCTATATTCTTTACTTACTGTTTTTAAAGCATTTTCTTTAAATTTCTTACATATAATAATGCCCGTTGATGTCAACTCGACTTCTTTGAAAGGTCTTTTTGGCAAAAAGCATGCCAACAGTATATCCTCAAATTGATCATTTTTAGTAATTATATATATGCCACCATAATGAAAAAGAAAAAGAAAAAGATCAAAACTTTTTTGAAACGATTTGATTCCATTAATTCTTAACAAATTATTTTTTAATACCGTTTTCCCTAAAGAAAATAATGCCAATGGGTAACTATAAAGGTAGGAAATAAAGCCAAGTATAGTTGGCTACTTTATGTTGAATATAACCTGTAATTTTGACTCAATTAGATCATTATGACATGAGCTTTTGTGTCCTTATTTTAGTTTAATGAATTATGATCATGATTCAAACACTTTGCTACTAAATTGCACGGGTCACTAAAATGTACTAAAAAGGATTTAACTACCTTAAAGTAATGAAATGTACTTTAATGAATAAAGTGAAACCAAAAAAAAATTTCACAAACAATGTCTCATCTAGTATTATCCATATATTTTTTTGGTTACATGTAGTATTATTCATATCTAAGACCTTGCCTTAAACTTCACCCTACCTTGAGCAAGGCCAATCCAAGATTCAAACAAAAAAAATAAAATATAACTATAATTATAACAACATATTTTTTTAATCAAGGACAAAGAAAAATAGTATTATTTTTTTGAAGGAAAAGAAAAATAGTATCATTAGCTAGCATTAAAAACGACATCTATTTTTTTTTTTGTCAATGTCATATTTATAAAATTTGATGTAGGCCTCAATACATCAAATTTCAATGATGTGTGGTATCTACTTTGTCACAATTTCAATGATTTATTTTTTAATCAATAACTTTGATTCTACACTTTATTTTTTTTTAAATGAATCTATTCCTCTAGAAAAGTCAAATTATACTGCTAAAATTATGCCTATTATTAGCAAATTGAAATTAAATAAGTATTTTGAAATCAATCTACCATTAAGTCTATGTTAGTTTTATTTTCTAACTTTGAGGTACAGTTTGTTAGGCGTTAAACAAACATGGTTGTTCATACGATTGCTCAGACGGCATGTTCTTGGTCTAGTCGCCATATTTTGAGATTTGTCCTCCTTATATTGACGCTATTTTAATTAATGATATCAGTTAAGGTTGCTTTGGTAAAAAAAAAAAATTTGAAATCATAGTAAAATAACAAAATGAAAAGAGATAGAGATAGAAGAAAACATATACTTACAATCCACTCATTATGAAGGAAATTCCAGCAGCATAGATTCTTCCACCACTTTCACCTTTATACATAACCAAATGACTTCCATACCAAGCAAGAAAAGCCCAAATTGCAAAAGATAAACCTGTGCTTCCAACAGCAAGACCTTTAGCTATACCTTGTTTGATTCCAAGCTTTGAAGTTCTATCTAATATATCAGAATATCTTTCTATTATTCTCTTTTCAGCAGTGAATGAATACACTGTTTTTATTGAACTTAGGGCTTGTTGTACAATTGCATTTGCTTTGCCATATTCTTTCATTGATGATTTTGATAAATAGATTAGGTATTTTCCATATATCATGCCAGGGATTATTAGCAAAAGAAGAGTTGGAAATGCTACTAATGCTAATCTCCATGAGAAGTATGTTGCAAAGGCTATCCCTGATATGAATGATGATGATTGCATCAAAAATAAAGGCACCTGTGTGAAATCAAGATTGAAAGGTTAAATCAATTAAAGAATAGATGATACTATATATGTACATAGAAAATGTTGAATATAGTTTTAATTAAAAACGCCAAGTTTATTAAATATTTTTTTCTCTAATTTTCAGTGCTATTTCAAAATATTTTCAATATACCAGAGAATGCTTGCATGAGAAAGCATGAGTCTCTTTTAACTTAATCAAGGTCCTGAGTTCGAATCCAACCTTACACGTGGAGGATACTCGATTTACACAAAAAATTGTTTCCAATGTTGTTTATCCGATTTTTTTTTTATATAATGGGTCTGTTTGACATGGTCAAACCACTAGCTTATAACATACGAGTTTATATAACTGTTCTGGTAAGTTATTTTCCTATAGTGCTTTTTGACGAGTTTCAACTTTTTATTTTTATTTTACTACAAGTATTGTTTGAGTTTATAGCATATCATTTTTCTTTCATAATCTTAATTAAAAAAATTGAATATTAATTTAAAATATTAGTGTGTCATTGTATATTCATCAAACACTTCAAATTCAATTAGTTAGGTTATCCGGTATATATGAATTCGTCTACTCTTAACTAACGTTTGTATTATCCATTATGATTCTTACCAAAAAAGAGTCAATATCAAAGATTAAAAAAAAAAAATATGACTTAAAATCTTGTAACCTTAGGTACCTAAGGTGAAGAAAGATGAAAGAAAATAAAGTAGACCTTTTCACTTAAAACTTCTTGTATAAGAGAAGTATCTTTTGATATGCTATCAATGATTTCAGAAGTATTTGTTTCTTCTGAATCAAAAAACCCAACTTCTTGTCTAAGGACAGCTTCCATATAATTGTAGCGAATTCTCAACACCTGCCTCTCACTTGTTTTGCTCCAACAGTATCCTTCTGCAAAATTAATTTCAATAAATTTATTGAAATATATCAGTGTCAAGATCTACCAATATTGTTTAATTTCCGGGTACATATAAATATGGTTAACTTTTTATTTTATTGTTTACCTAGAAATTTGATAAATTAATTTAGTGAATGTTAATCACATCAAGATATGTTAGCTGATAGATGTAGAAGCCTATGATATGGTTCTTGAGCTAGTCTTTGTCATCTTGGCTATTTTGTTATACTCCTATATAACAAAATATAGGAGTCTAATTTTGTAGGTTTATTGGTTAGTAATTATTGTTTTTTATAGAGAATAAAAATACCCTTTTAGGGTTTCATTCTTCAAATAACCTAACATGTCAAACAAACATGTAAAAACTGTTAACAGTACATGTCTCCTAGCTAGGTACACACACTACTTTTTATGTTAAGAAAAATGGAATTGAAAAGATTACAAATATACTTGTTAAAATTTCACATCTTTGACCTCAAAAAGATAACGCAAAAAAAAAAAAAAAGTTTGAATTTAGATTACCCATGAAAGCCACCACCAAAGCCACCAATCCCAAGTACACAAAATATAAGCTGCACTGTAAATAATAAACCAAAAACATTAACACAAAAAGGAAAATTATCAAAGTCTCTCATTAGAGGAAGAACTAAAAAGTGAACCAAGTTTTTTTCATCTTTTGTAGAAGTAGAAAAAAAAGTGAACTATAAGAATTAAGATCATTGTTGTTTACACCTTGAACAAGACTAAGAAACACCATGAAATGACAAATTTAACCTCAATTTTCATCGGCAGTTAACTACTGTCGATTAAAATTCATTGACAGTTAACAGTCGATGAGGTTATTTTATGTATTTTCGTGTTGTTTCCTAGACTCCTTTGATGTGAACAACAATTTTCAAGAATTAATGAGCTAGTCAAATTAGGTCAAGTATATAGCAACCTTACCTTTTCAACCTCAGACATGGAAGTCTCACTATTATTATCATTACTACCACCTAAGCTGTTCATGATACGGCTAGCAAAGAGAAGCAAAACATTTGTTGACATTCCATCTCCTATTGCTCCCAAAGCACCCATCAACATTAGAACTACATCAATCCAATCACCATATCTCAAAATTATGCTTATTGAACCTCCCTCTTTTGATTTCTTCACCTCACCCTCTTTCTTAGAACCCATCTTGCTTCGTAGCTAACTTCTAATTATAAGATTATATATTGCAAAGAGAGGGATAGGTTAACTATATATAATACATATTAGTTGTTACACACTGCTTATATATAAGTGTAAAGTGTGTGAACACTATATATGTATTGTTAAGACTCAAAAAGTGTGGTATATTCCATGCGAAACACACAATGAATCATAATCATAGGCTTTATGTGAAATTAATTATGGGGTTGTTAAAGATGTTTGTGTGAACACTTTCATTTGTTTGTTTGTTTCTTTTCTTTTCTTCTATTTTTTT
>Ga0228711_1000271_pt1 | contig 56259 bp, 27 predicted proteins | sample MedpolnodulmetaG_2_FD_177996 | JGI IMG/M metagenome (GOLD analysis project Ga0228711, IMG submission 177996) | Root nodule microbial communities from Medicago polymorpha collected in Santa Monica, California, United States - brown nodules | ecosystem: Host-associated > Plants > Roots > Nodule... | reverse complement strand
TTCCCCAAATAAAAAAAAAAAAAAAAAAAAATAACTAACCAAGTGATAGTGTCTTTTGTTTTTGTTTGTGTAGTGAGTGAGAGTGAATGTGAAGCTGCAAATGAATGAAAGGAATCTATGGAAAAATCCATTGATGTGTGTTTATTTAACTCTCTTTTCTTTCTTCTTTCATCAGTTTTTCTTTCTCTCTCCTTTTTCTATTGGCTTTTCTTTTCCTTTTTTCCCACTTTTATTACAACAAAACAAAATTTCTTACTTCGCTTTTCTAGGATTATGTTTTCAAAAATGTTTTTTACTTTGTTTTTGAAGCTCAATTTAATTTGTATGAATTGACCATGTAAAAAAAATACTTTGTTTGTTCTTGTATTTAAGCATCTTTTTGACTAAAAATTTCTTTTTATATATAAATTTTCTTTCAAATTACTAGATGCATTTATTATTTTTCTTAAACATATTACTAATTAATATCATTAACTTGTATTGAACGTGAATTTGACTTAGTTGGTAGAGATATTGCATGTTGTATGCAGAGACCAAGGTTCGAATCCCGAACACTCCACTTCTCCACAATTAATTATGTGAACTCTAGCCACTAGACTACTTGATAAAAAAAAACTTGTATTGAAATACGAAAAATCAAATTTAATACAAATACAAACAAAAGATAATTTTGTACTATTAACACATAAAATAAACACATTAATTGTACTAATAATATTTCTTAAGAAATGTGAAAAATGCAAAGGATGCTTACATATAGGACAGAGAGACATCAATGATTCATACAAATTTATATGTTATTTTGAATATGTATAAATTGATAAGGTTCAAAAAGAAATCTTCATAAACTTCAAATTGAACAAAATTGATTCTATTGCTAAGGTTCTTGCATAACTGATTCTATTGCTAAGGTTATGATATAATTTCTTGAGCTTCAATTACAATTTTTAACATGATAAGAGTTATGTAAAATGTAAGTTCTCAACAAAAACAATGACGAATGTGATTCAATTTTGAAAGTTGTGATTCGTGAGTTAAAAAATACTTCGTTGAAGCATACAAATTTATATATGTTACTTTTAATATGTATAAATTGATAGGGTTTAAAAAGAAATCTTCATAATTTCAAATTGAACCAAATTGATACTATAGCTAAGGCCTAAGATTACGACATAATTGATTCTATTGCTAAGGTTCTGACAAAACTCCTTGAGCTTGAATTACAATTTTAAACAAGATAAGAGATATGGAAAATGTGAGTTGTTAACAAAAAAACAATGACAAAAGTGACTTACTTCCGGACATAATCCATTGTTCTCACCATGTCAAAAGTTGTAATTCGATTTTGAAAATTGAGTTAGTGACAATTAGGAACCACGTTCAAAAGACCGCACAATGCGCGATTATACTGAATCTTCAAAAGAAAAGTTTATAACTTTCACGAGGACATCACCTTAAGATGCGAGAATCGCGCATCAAATGCATATCCAAACACACGGTTGGTAATTGAACCAAACATTGATGTTGTGACTATTTACTAAATGAAAAAATATTAGGTTTAACTTAAACGATCAAAACACGAGGACTAAAAATGTAGACAAAAGCACAAAGTATTTATACATTAAGTCACCTTAAGCATAACTCAGTTGGTTTGTACATTACAGTACGAAAGGGTTGGGGTTTGAGCTCCTAATTTTCGACTTATTCACTTCAAAGGGCAAAATTTTAGCCACTAGAAAACTTGACTAAAAAAATATTTATACATTTCAAAAGTGACCTACTTCGAGACATAATTTGTTGTTCTCACCATGTCAAAAGTTGTGATTCGGTTTTGAAAATTGTGTTAATGACTATTTGGAACCACGTTCAAAAGGCCGCATAATGCGCGATTATACCGAATCTTCAAAAGAAAAGTTTATAACTTTCATGAGGACATCACCTTAAGGTTCGAGAATCGCACATCAAATGCATATCCAAACACATGGTTGGTAATTGAACCAAACATTGATGTTGTAACTATTTACTAAATGGAAAAAGTATTAGGTTTAACTTAAACTATCAAAACCACGAGGACTAAAAATGTAGACAAAAGCACAAAGTATTTATACATTTCGTCTCCCAGACCATAACTCAGTTGGTTTGTACATTACGATACACAAGGGTTGGGGTTTGAGCTCCTAATTATCAATTTATTCCCTTCAAAGGGCAAAATTTTAGCCACTAGGCAACCTGACTAAAAAAAATACATTTCAAATTGAACTAAATTGATTGTTGCTTGAATCACAATTTTTATCACGGTAAGAGTTATGGAAAATGTGAGTTGTGAACAAAATTAATGACAAAAGTGAGCTACTTCTTGACATAATCCATTGTTCTTACCATGTCAAAAGTTGTGATTCAACTTTGGAAATTGTATTATTGACTATTTGGAACCATGCCCAAAAGGTCGCACAATGCGCGATTACGACGAATCTACAAAAGATAGGCTCATAAAAGTTCACGATGACAACACCTTAGGACACGAGAATCAGACATCAAAAGCATATCCAACCATACGGTTAGTAATTGAACCAAACATTGATGGTGTGACTGTATACTTATTGGAAGTATTAAACTTAACTTAAACAATCAAAACGACGAGGATTAAAAATATAGACAAATACACAAAATAAAACATATTAAATAACAAGATAAAAATAAATTTCACCACAAAAGAAAAAAGAATAAGTTTTACCCTGTGGACCTTGGCTTTGTTGAGAATGGAACTATGTCCCAATCCAAACAATGTAACTCCATCTTCTTGTTCTTCTCCTCCAAGAGCAAGATTTGCAACATCAACCAGGCAATCCATTTTTGTATTCTCCTCTCCTTCATCCTTCATTGTAATGCCCAAATAAACAAAAAAAGAAGAGTAATATTAGTTAGAGAGAGATGCACAAGGTCACATAGTCAATCTATTTATTCTATTTATCTATTTTATTTATAAAAATTGCTAATAATATGCGACAAAATTTCATACTATTATTTTTTGTTATTTTTCTCATGTTTGTGAAATCTTTTTTTTTTTATAAGCAATGAGAAAGGACAAGTATCAAGAGGAAAACATCGACATCTCGACAAGGTTGGCACCCCGAGAAATCTCCATCATATGCCGCCAAACTCTACTAATAAGAAATCTTGCACAAGATCTCTACTAATAAGAAACTTTACCTGGATGACCCTCTCATAATGCATAGATCCTTCTTCATGTGTCTCATGTTCTTCTAGATTTTTTACGCCTGAATTCTCAGCTTCGTCTTTGTGCAATTGAGGATTCTCTGATGCAACAAAAGAGCCGCCATTTTCATGACCATCTTCATTCATTCTACTATCACCGATGGTAGAAACATAGCACAACGTCTCCAAAGCTGTCGCCCACTTCTGCCCACCCTTCATGGCAGTGTTGAAAATAAAAAAAAATGAAATGGTACACCTGCTCTGAGTTGAGTTATAAATGATAACTGAAACGATGCGTCTCCTTGCATTGAGTCGTGACTTAATGTAAAATTAATTACGCTATTTTAATTATTTACTTTTTGTGTCACCTTTTTATTGTTTTCCTTTCATTTATTTTTCGAAAAATAAAAATTATGATTTTTCTTCTTTTCGGGTTTTTTCTTTTTGGGTTTTCCTTCCCCGCACCGCCAATGGTTTTTCAGAATGAAGCTTTATTTATTTATTTAATGTGTTTATCTGCATGCAAAAATTTTATTCAACGCAACTAATTACAATGCATCCTTTCAAAAAAAAACAATTATAAATTCAAACTTGTTTGAATGCATGAATAATAATAAATATAAATATAAATATAAAATTTGTGTGTGTTCTTTTCCTTTTAAAAAGATATCACATCTTTCTAATGTAATTAATATTTTTTTATTATACTCATTTTAAATATAAATTAATTCTTTTGGTCAACAAATCTAATTTTTATTAATATATATTTAAAAAATATGAATATCATTAATATCAATATAATATATTGATAAAAAAAAATTTCCCTAAATTTATTTTATTCCTGATAATTTTCTCTGAATTTAATAGTTTATTAAAAATAGTAAAATAGAAAATATTAATAGAAAAGAAAAAATATACTCAAATTATATTTTTAAAGTTGAGACAATTCATAAATTCATTAATGCTCACATGTCACGGTATTGACCGGTGAAAAGATTGGATTTTTTTCTTTAAAAGAAATAGGAAAGATGAAATTATTATTACTAACGATAATATTGATGATCATTTTACAACTATTCTTAAGCGAGATTTGAATTTAGTTATAAAGTCAAATTTTTACCATACTTACATTTTATGGGTGGACAGAAGGGAATCGATGTTATTGTATGTATGTTTTTTTCATGTTTTTTTTTTGTGATGATTTTTTTTTAGTGTGTTTTGTTGTGTGTGAAAATTGTATAATATATTTTCAACTTAATTCGTTTAATTCAATTATATTATACTATTTTTTTAAGAAGATAAATTAGCTCATCAAAATTTGATCTAAAGAGAATCGAACCTGAGACCTTGAGAATGAGTGTATACTATATTATTTTTTTTAGGTAATTATTATTATTATTATTATTATGTTAAATAGTTAAATCGTCCAATTAAGTTTGAGTGTTTTTTTTTCAAAAAAAAAGTTTGAGTGTTTTTGTTTTTCGTCCATTTTTTTTTTGTGCCTAAATATGCATTTGGTCCCTACAAATAGAGCTTGTTTAACATTTGGTCCTTGCAAAAAGAAAAATTAAGGGTATGTTTGTTACAGATTAAAATAAAAGTGATTTTGACATAAAATAATTTAGAGATTATTTTTTAGAAATTTTATGAAAAATCAGAATCTATTTTGCGTTTGTTTATCGTAATAAAAATCACTTTTTTCAAACAAATAATTTAGTTTGTTTGGATACAACTATATATAAAAGGGATTCTATGTTACAAAATTAGTTCAATCTTTTGAATCATATTTTCTCTCTCCTCTAAAAAAATCTATTTTTTGAGCAGCTACTCCTAACAACTTCTCATTTGAAGTTGCTTTTAGAATTTTTTTAGATTCTGATTTTTTTTAAAAAGCTATAACAAACGGATGCAATATTCTTAAAAGTGATTTTTTTTTTTTTTAAAAATATTTTTTTTAAAATAGCTATAACAAATAGGCTCTAAAAAGGTCCTTGCAAAATTTGTTGTCATTTAAAAAAATCTTTGGACCCACTTAAAGCATTTGGTGCCTCTGCAACTTTGATCACACGTTGCTGACATGGCTTTTCAATTAATTAAAAATTATGAAAATTGTTGTTAAAAATAAAAATCAGAAAATAATTTTCAAAAATATTCAGATTATATAAATTTCAAAAACAATTAAAACATTTTAAATATGGAAATAAAATTTTCGAAAATTATATAATTTTTTAAAATTTAAATTTAAATAGGAAAATAAATTTTCAAAAATTATATAATCTGAAGAAAAAAAATTGATCTTATTTTAATTTACGAAATCTTAAGCCTTTTTTTTTTTCTAAAACAGACTCGACCAATCGAAACCCACAAAAACCGTCGACGACGGTGAGACTTCGGCTGTGTTGAATCGGGCAGCGGTTTGTCGGATGTGTAAAACTGGTGTCACGTGAGTAGCTACAGGTGGACACGGATGTTGATAAAGGTTCCCATCGGTAACCGAAACCGACCATGGTGTGGAGACTTAAGAGGAAAAGGGAGATACAACATTGTAAAAATGACAACACATAAATTATAGATGAATGAAGGAAGACGACTCTCTCTTAAAATTTACTTGTAGATTTAAAGTGTGGTCAGAAATAACCTATATTTTTTTGTTCGAAGTTGTTGTCGGCCCTACAAGACTGCAATGCATCTGCTATTGCATGTGGTTGAACCTACTTTATTGGTATAAAACAAAATAAAAATAATAAATTAATTAAAAATAAAAAAGTTGTCAAGCCTATTAATTATGTCACTGGTTTTCTTTCTTAAATAAAGAAATAAAATAATAATAGAAACTTTATTTTTATTTTTTTCTGTTCTTTCCTCTGCTATGAAACTTAAAAGCAAGAAAGACAGAATCAAGGAGGGAGAAGGAACATCAAAACGTATAACTGAGAATGTTACTACAAAGTGTATACAGCAAACCGTATCAACCCACCCATGGAAACCGACAAACCGTAAAACCGACAACAGACCAACCCGTGACTGAAAACGGTCGGAGATGGTTCCACTATTTAGCTCTTTGGGTATTCACCGCATGGAAGGTTTCGGTCTGAACCCGACCGAAACCAACCGTTGCTCACCCCTAGTACAGTGAGATGGATCAAAACCAAAAAACAAAATTCGTAGAGTGACCAAAACCAAAACACGAGAAGACAAAAACAAATCAAATTTAAAAATATTTGTTCTCTAATCCTTTTCATGTCTTTCTTCCTCAATTTTTATGTTAGCCGCACACCTTCACCATTTCTTATACCCACATCCTGCATTTATGCTAAAAATTCACAGATAGATGATTAAAGAGTCAAGATCCTCTCCATTTTGGATCTCCATTTCTTTCAGTTGGAGAGATATAGACACAATAAAATTTTAAAAAAAATTAATGATGGTGATACTCACTTGTTCATAGGACCCACAATTTATATTTTGCGTGTATCTCTTTCTAAATGACAATCTCCATTAATTTTTATAAATGGTGAGGATCCTAACTCGAAAAAACTGTAAAATTATCATGATTTCCATAAAAGCATGGTTCTTTTCGCACGGATTAGTATAAAATAACAAACCATAGAGATAGCATTTGCCACATCCTCTTTAATGCTTCTTGTAAAACGACCTTTCAAATATTCCAATGTATCTCTTAGATTTTTCAAAAGAACATGTCCCTCAAAAGATGGAACCTCTCTTAGCTTTGCCTGAATTCCATGAAAAATAAACATATCACTAGAAGTTGAGGAAAAAACTTGACTCCGTTGAAGTGAAAAATAAAAAAGAAAGAAACTCATGAAATGTGACAAACTCGAATTCAATTAAATTTCTTGACAACAGAAAAATGATTTAATCTAAACATGGATTTTCTCCCTTTTTCCCCCTTTTTTCTTGACCATTACGTATTTGAATGTTTTTTTATCAATGAAATAAAAACAATCAATAACATGACTCAATAAAATATAAATTATGGAACCTCATTATACAGTTTGCAGACAAGTTCTTGTCAAATTTACTAGCAAGATCGCAAATTGAGATACACTTGTTCTGCTTTGACAAACTGAAAGCTTCTTGTTCAATAACGTATTTCAAAGGACCATGGTTATCCTCAGCAGGCTCTAGCAAAATTTGACCATCAACTCCTAATTTATACTTTTGAAAACTAGAGTTTGAAGGGGGATATAATCATGAAGTGTAGTCACCAAAGAACAAAATCAATGTGCAAAAGTGATGCAGTCGGAAGCGGAGGCTAGCAAGCGCTAAACCTATATTGAAAAGAAACAAGTTTGCAAGCGACATACCTGTGAAAATAGGGTCCATCAGAAATTGAGAAAACTCTCTGAAATTTTATTGAATGAATAAAAACTCTTCTTTGGCTACAACTGAAGTGTTTAAATACTAAGAAAATCCTAATGGGGCAAAAATCTAAAACATAAAATAAAGCAGAAGTTATTAAAATTGGGCTGAAATAAAAATACTAAAGAAACCTCCTACATGAGTCTCCTCCACCTCTGAAGAACTTGACCATGAGTTCTCATTCTGATAAAGAGCTTCCCATGCATGTTGACTCCTCCAATGAACAAGAGGCCACCCTCCTGGATCCCATTGAGTGAAATGCAAAGATGGTTTGGTTTGAAAAATATAGTAGCTGCCTTTATCTAATTGAAGAAATGTAGTTGCACGTTGAATACTTTCTAGATCCATCATTTTAGCCTCAACTATAATCGTGGTACTAGACGACCAATCCATGAGTGGTGGGATTTTTTGTAAAGTAACATAATCGTATGGTTGGTCGATACTTGTAGCAACACGTCGATCCAGTGGTTTCTTCAGCATCGACAGTGGCGATTGAAGATTCGGTGGTTTCAATGGCGGAGATGGCACCAATGGGAAACATAAATTGCAATGACTGTTGTTTGACGATATTCTTTATAATCTGGATAGAATCAAGCATCAATTGAGGTACACAGTCACTATGATGTCGTTGATCATTTCATGCACATTGGGGAAGTGAATCATGGCAATATTGTTTATAAAAAACATATGCACCTGAACTCAAGTTTAAATTTATGTGCTCTTGAGAAACCAATTAAACACTATTTTTCCCCCTTCTATTGTTGTAGGATTTTCAACACATGCTGGCCTTTCTTGATGAAACATATTAGATTCCTCCAACAAAGGCAAAAGTTCTTCTTCAATGTTACTAGCTCCATTATTCCTATCAAATTTTAATATAACATTCTCTGACTCAGTTAGTGATGGCCCAACTGCATCAGTAGATTGTTCCATTTCTTGGTTGACTAGATACATTTGATCATCGACGGGTTTAGCCAAATATTCGTCGACAGATGTTGGAGGACTACACCTTTGGGTATTCGCGTCATTCTTGAGGTCAAAATCCTTCTCATCAACTGTTATAAACACCTCTGGAAGTGGTTGTTAAGGATTCAATTTCTTCAGTTTACTACGAGCTTCACCAAGACTGTTGTCTCCAATGTTATTTTGAGGTTGTTAACGTCGCCACCTGTGTAGTCAGAGCATTGATGGTCGTGGTAAAATGCCTGCAAACTTTGCTTTTGTCACCGGTTGATCTCCCATGGTTGATCGCGTTATGAAAAGAACAGGAGAAACCTACTCTGATACCATCTGATGCAGTCGGAAGTGAAGACTAGCAAACGCTAAACCTAGATAGAAAAAGAACAAGTTTGCAATCGATAAACTTGTGAAAATAGGGTTCCGGAATCCATCGAAAATTGAGAAAACTCTCTGAAATATTATTGAATGAATAAAAATTGCATACTAGTGAAGTGCTTAAATACTACGGAAACCCAATGGACCGAAAATCCAAAACATAAAATATTAAAATTTGGCTGAATAATAGTAACAACCTCGTTAAGAACCCTATTTTAAAAACTCAAAGGCATAATAAAACGATGGTGAAGGAAAAATGAGTGTAGTGTAAGAAACACTCAATCAGTGGCGGAGCTCTTCATGAGCTAGGATGAGCTACGACCCACCCAAAAAAATTAAAAAATTAACGACCATAGGTCTATTTTGCGAGATTTTATACAATTTTGTGTCGGTTTTAAGTTTCGGCTGATCCAAATTCCCGCAAAGTGGTGTAGTGGCCCACCCGAAAAATTTAAATAATTCAATTATAGGTCTATTTTGCGAGACTTTAAACAATTTTTCAACGGTTAATTTTAGTGGCCCACCCGAACTTTTTTATTCTGATTCCGCCGCTACACTCAATAAAATCTTAAAAAAACAAAAAGGAAGCTCATTCCTATCACCAAAATAGTCATGCATAATACAATGAGGATTGAGGAACAGTTTCCAACCAAATTGAAATGCATAATTGACTAATTTATCAACCAATTGTTTCCCTCTTTATAAATGTGAGAAACTCTGAAACGAAGACTCTGATAAGATTCAAGTAATTTGACCATCTATTCTGAAGTTGCCAAGGCACCTACGAGAAATTATCAAAGGCCTTAACAGTAAATATGGAGTCACATTCCAACCATAAATTAATTGAACCTCTTGCATAAGCTATTTCAAAAGAACGCATAGATGTTGTAACTTGTAAGTTCAGCATGAAGAGCAATAGAAGATCCTAAATTTTGGGCAAAAACACCATCAAAATTACCTCTTTAGTCTCGAAATATGACACCACATGTAGCTAGACCCTTAGCTGCTCCATCAATATTACACTTAAACCAAAGATTAAGGGAAGGCTTCCAATAGACATGTCTAATAGCAGGAGCTTAAAGAGAATGACAAATAACTCTAAAATACTCCAAGATTTAATCATTCCTATTTCCAAGATTAAAGGGAAAATAAATTGTCATGTGGTGAACCAACTTTAAGTTTGATAAATTAGCATGCTCCTAGTTGCATGCTCTCAAAAATAAAACCATTCAAATGTGAGATTTTGGTCCAATATAAGGGCTTGCACATTTTATTTTATTTTATTTTTGTCCTTTTTCCTTGGTTTTTTTGAGTGAAAATTCTCATATAGATTCATGATTCCCCTAGAACTTGTCTTGTAACCTTAATGAAGCTATTTTCTTCTTGTGAAACTTGTATACTAAAAAATGATTTAATTTATTTTCTTTAGCATTTATAATTGCAAATCAAATTGGATAGCTTTGAAGTATAGTTTTAGCAACCTAAAACTAAAAATTGTTCTTAAGCTTAAAAAATATATAAATTGAAGGGCAGTAAAAGGCAACTGCAGTCACTAAGAAAGGATGTCCGACACGTAGATCATTTTTTCTAAAGGTGGTTGATCCTTATATGTCCAGAAAGTAAAAGTTAATGCACCCGCTAAAGGTGACTGGCTCGTAGGTCATTTTTCTATAAGGTGGTCGATCTCCATATGCTTTAAAGATTGAAAATTTAAATGCTCAAATGAACTTAAAAACTTAAATCAGGTTTCATAGTTTGCACTTTAATTGATATTTTAATTTTTTTGAAAATAATTCTCTACTTATGGCCTTACATTTAAACTTTGAAAAGGTATTCTTGATTTATAGTTGCTTTCACAAGAGAAATAGTAGAAATGTATGTTTGTAGCCAATCCTATTGTAGGACTTGATCTTTGTGAAAAATTGTGTGGAACTAAGTCACGTTATATATAAATCACGTTGTGAGATGAGTGTTCAAATTCTTGAGAACTTATAACTTAGGAAGTATAAGAGTCTAACTTAAAACTTAGGTTGTCAATGACTAGGAGCGACAATTTTTTGTTTTCTTTAGTTTCTTTTCTTTTTTGCTTTGTCGGCTTAGGTTATGTTCTCCAAAAAATTGATAAGAATTACAATGATCAATAACAATACAAATATCAAAATTGCTAACACTAAAAAGCATGAATTTGTGATCAAACTCACAACATTCAAGTTTATAGCAAAAAAACGTTCTAAAAAAAAGTTTATAGCAAAAAACTACAGAACATCTACGAATGTGACAAGATAAAAGTGTCTCAAATACATATATCTTCAAATTCGTAACATTAAAGACGTCAAAATTATTGCTTAAATTTGTAATGGACACCAAACAATTAAAATAACTTAATTTGAACTAAACGAACACCACACTATAACAAAAAAAAAAAACAACATTGCACCAAAACAACTTGTATTTAGACAAGAAACCACAAAGAAAACACAAGAAAAATTAAAACTTTATGAAAACCGCTTATTTAGATAGATTAAGAAGAAAAATAACTATCAGATGATTTCAAAACAAAAAAAAAATCTCATAAATCACCTCACATAAAAGAATGAAGGACAATAAAAGAATGAAGGACAAGAGAAAAGATATGGAGGGCGACTAAGTCCCAAGTCTAATGACTATGTTAGTAAAAGTCATAATTAAAATACACCGACATCTACTATAAAATGATATTTGTACAACTATTTTATGACAACTTTTGTGACAATTTTCTCTCATACTCATATCATGTTTTACTCACATCATATTTTCTTTCATACAACTATTTGGTTTTCGCATCAATATCTACTTTTTCTTTGTAAATTTATGGTTGTCTAAGTTGTCAACAAAATGATTGTTCAATAACACAACTCTTTCTTAAAATTTGAAAATTTCCATTAAAACACACTTATAAATCCCTCATTAAGAAAGCATCCACCGGCAAGATTTATACTATATGCATTCAAATTGTTTTAGTTGATAAAGAGACTTATTTAATTCTTCTAAAAAGAATTCATATAATTGTCGCTATCAAGTAAATCATACAAATAAGTTGTAACACCTCTATAAGACTTAAATTTACATATAATCCCTACAAATATCAAGCATTTTGGCTTTAGAATCTTTTGTTTTGGTCTATGGTGATTTAATTTACTCCCGTAAAATTTATTCATATTGAAATTGATCTTTATAATATTCAGTTTAGTCCTTATCTTGTTGAACTAAAATCAAATACACTACATATTATAAGGAGCACATCAAATATGAATCAATTTTGTAAGGAATAAAACAAAACCACAGGGACCAAAGCTAAAAAATTATATATTTGCAGGAACTAAAACCAAAAAAATATTTTTACACCGACTAAAACGCTTGACATTTGCAAAGATCATTTGCATATTTAAGCCTAATTATGTAAATTGAGTCCATATACTATAAGATTAAGGGTCATGCTAACATGTGCATTCACTACACGAGTTTTGCTAGGTTGACAATGTAGTGTTTTCACAGTATAGCACATAAATACATCCTTGCAAAAATAACTTGTATGTGCATACTGTGCAACAGTTGTAAAAGTACAAATAATTTACTTAATACAATGTTACAAGAGTGTTCCCTCAAAATAAAAATACAATGTTACAATTGTGTCACCACCAAAACTGTAATTAATACAATGTTACAATGTAATTTCAGGTAAGCTAAGCTGAATATGGAGCACTCACATTGTCATTGCTATCTTTACCTTACATTTTCATAGCTTCTATATGCTAAATTATTTTTACAGCTGTTCTATAAACAAGTGGAATTCCAAATATTCCACAACACCAACAAAAAAACCAATAATCAAATGATACTGTAATTTTTGCTTCATCTGTTTTGTACTCTTTTTTTCATATAAAAAATTCAGGATTGACCGCGGCAACCTGTCGTCATGCTCTCCCTTTCCTTTTGTCATCCAATACCTGTGTCTCCCAAAAATAAGGTCCAAAAAGGGAATGTTTTGTTAAAGAAGAAACTTATAGTAAACTATCATGCAGAATTTGTTTAAAAATACTTTGTAGAGAGCATGTAAAAAAACTAGATAGTTAAATGTGCAGTTACCAACAAGTGTAAACAGAAAACAAGCAAAACTATAACAAAACAAAACAAAAAAGAAGAGGTAACAGAAATTTGGTTATTGAAGGTCGCAGAAAATGATGCCGCAATTTAGTCAACGGCAAGAACAAAGACATCATGCAAAAAGAAACACGTGTTCTTGAAAGTTCGAATTTTCTCACGGTGCCAAAATTTTGTGTGAAATATTTTTAAATGAAATGGCTAGCTTCTTTAATACAACAATAACTGCAATTCATTTTAGAGATGGCAACTTCATTGCATCATCATAACTATCATCTACAATATTAGGATTACAATTGTTTTGTCATTGTCACTGATATACAAGTAATTGCCGGCAAAAGATAGAATTACCTTACTCTGGAAGAGTCGCATGGTTAACACAAGTGTGTCTCGCGTTCTGCAAAGAAACGAGGAATGTACATTATTAGTCATGTATTTGAAATGGATAAACATTCAAACTTACATTTAAAATGGAGTTTTAGATTAAATTGTGTAAGCAACTAATTCAATATTACAATCACTGAACAGAATGAATATCAGAGAGCAAATGCAAATTACAAGCATTAAAAAAGGGCAGCCCGGTGCACTAAAGCTTCCACATACGCAGGGTCCGGGAAGGGGTCCCAAATTAGTTATTTATTTAATATGTTAATTCCAACTACCTATATTTGCGGTGCTACTTTAAAGATAAAACTTATTCCAGCAGAAACTAATTCCAATGGTATGTGAATTAAAACACTCAAATTATTAAAATTTCGATTCAAAATGAATAAAAAGAATACAAACATTAGCATGCATTCACCATGGACTTGAAACACAGTAAATGTAATTACCGGACGCTAAATGTGCTTAGAGGATGAGAAGATCCATCCGAGCATGTTAACACAAATTGTGACGAGAGACCACATGGAACTTTAATCTGCAGATAATCCATAAAAGGAGGTGGAACGTATTAGACAAGAAACAACAACTAGCTTACGTTCAACTCAGAAAAATTTATTATTATATCAATATGATAGAATGCACAAAATGAAGATTCTACATACAAGTTTATGTCAAACTATTGCACAATAAAAAACTTCAAATCTATGGATTGTTTCAACTTTCAAGAGTTTTACACCCAAGGTATTGCCTATAACTTTTACAACAGAAATTTGAATTACATACCGATAAGTCCTTTGAGAATTTCTCAGAAACTACCGCAGCTTCAGTACCACTTATCTTAATTTGGTATCCTGATCGTCTTAAGAATAGAGTTGCTTGTTCCCAATTTTCAGAAGAATCCATCTGTCAAAAATAACCGCAAAATGTGACGAATGCAAATTAAGATGAATAAGGAGCAGCAGAGTATATCCTGTATCTTTTAGAAATGATATTGAACGGAATTAGACTATAAAAGTGAATAGAACAAACGAGGTCAAGATTTTCTAGAATGCAATTTAATGCACTGAGTGTTAAAAAAATAATTATGGTATCATCTAATGAAGTATTATCACACCATTTCATGTGTTTAATAATACATTAAAACAATTAAACTTTGTGAATCTGTATTTTGTTCACTATTCTGAGGTGCATCTGGAGAGGAATGCTTAGATTTTACAAGGGGTTTTGCCTTACAAAACTTTGTGAAAGATGATTGGCTTCTCATTTGTGTTCAGTTCACGCCTTCGAGATCTCTTTGGGAGCTCTAATTCCATCTATGAATAACATTTTTAATATTCCTTCATGCATCAAAGTATAATATTTACATTGCATGGACTAATGCACATAAATTCTAATAATTGCTAGCCTAAGATGTGTAGGGAACAATACCTGTCCTAATATCAGAAATTGTGGAAATAAATCAGTACCAATGAAAATACTAGCAAAAACAATGAGCTAATCACTCAACACAAGATATTATATCTATTGAATATTAAAATTTTTGCATTATATCAATAATGACTTCATCAGTTAGTTTCACGAGATCACTTAGACACTCACAAACTCCTTTTTCAATGTATTTGGTATTAAAAAGTTAAAAATGTATTATATGTTTCACTTTTTCAACGGATATTTTTCGCTTCTTGATTCCTTAACCAGTACACTTGAGGAAATCATATATTAAACATGATCTGAGAACTAAAAGGATTTTCCAACAAAAAGAAGACCTACCAGAAGTAGAACACTGAAGATTGCTTCTCCTTTAGACAAGTATGTGTCAATCTCATGCTGCATTTCTGGGTCTATAAAGTTGGCACACAGAAGACCGTGATGAGAGAGCATCTAAGGAGGAAAAATTTATAATGAAAGAGATAAATAATGAAACTAACATGTGCGAATATAAGCAATAGATTGCCTAAGTTGTTCAAGCAAAAATGCCTTTAGAAAAATTCACATGGTTGCAGTTCCCGTGTAAGTCTAACATGTCATGTGAAAAGAAAAATAATTTGAAGAAGAAATTTCTGGTTACAAAATACTCTAAAAGATTTCATGATATCTAATGCCATTACACACACACGCTCTCTAAAATTCACATGGTGTGTGTGTGTGTAGTTTGGATCTGGCCAGTTTATCAATTAACATTTTTTTGGTTTTTACGATTAAAGTTAACTTACCACATTTTATTTTGTGCTGGTCATTTGCAAAAAGCCTCACTAGCTCCCCCTGACAAAGATAACAGAATCGACAAAAAAAATTCTGAGTGATATTCTTATGATGTCTGGGACAGAAATTGGCACATAACGATAAATGAGAAGGCAATATGAGGATGTCTATTATTGAGATAACTCTTAAACTGAGAATGAACTATTAGTTAAATACAAATTGTTTCCTTCATTAATACTTTAGCACAGAAGATGAAATCACTTCAAGATCAAATTCCTTATTTAAATTTTGCAGCCCTATAAAAAGAGCCTCATCCCACTAGCTAGGATATTATGTAATTTTTCATTTCCATATAGATAATTTGAGCGAGTAATGATCCATATGTTGGTAACCGAAGTCAGCCATATTGTTACAACTATTGGTTAGTTCAGAAGCTAGTTAATTAGGATTCTGAAATAAAAATCAATTTTTAATGTATATTGTATTTTCACTCTGTTAATTTGTAGAATATTTCCTCACTTTTAACTTCACTTTCTTTTTGTTTCTCATACATTACCAAGTTCTATTATGTTGTCAGAGCTGAGTAGCCATTATACAAGTGGTAAAATTAATACACACACACACACACATTGAACTTTCATTTGCTGACATTTTGAATTTGATAAAAAAAAAATATCACAAATTAAAATAATAAATTTCTCTTGAAGTATATCATCCATAAATTGAGCCATAGTTCATATAATGTACAGTAAACATGTCGGACCATGATATGTATAACTAATTTATTTCAAACCTGACGGCCTTTATCGTCCATTGGAATACACTCAACCGCTATCAATTTATCAACATCATCGGCTGTAACTACATACTCTGGATTTGTGGCTCCTGATCCAAGAAAAAAGTACTTCAAAAAATTGCATTGAACTTCTATCATGCCACTCCATTCAAAAAACAAGAATTTTTTTCTTAAAACTAAAATAAATAAAAGAGAAGTAAAAAAGTTCAACCACCTTCAATGTACTGCCTAGTGCCATCCTGAAGATGCCGAACCCACTGACACGAACCCAAGAATGATAATGATATCAGTAATAGAAGAGAAGGAAATTAATATGGATGAAAAGTTGAATACCAATGGAAAGAATTTTACCTGAAACATACAAAGAGAAGTTCGACGGACAGGATATCCACAACCAAGAAGTTTTTCTCCAGGAATAGCATCACCACAGATTTGAAAATTCTCAATGCCAGGGCCATCTAGAAAGATTTGACTTGTTAGTATAAAATAATATACCATCTATAATTGTGAAAAACGTAAATTACCCTCAGAAACAGAGGAAGCAGTCTCATCATGCTCATGTGAAGGTTGATACAAGTTGATATTGCCATTTACAAATTGTCTTTCACCAGTTCTCTCTTGCATGCCAATTTGATCAATTAAACCATGTTGGAAGGAAGATAGGTCTCTGCACAAGTTCTTCCGTGGATAAGTATATATATAACAAAATGGCTAATCTCTGTAATCAGCAATACAAAGTATTCCTTACTTTAATTTTTAGTATATTCCTAATTAAAATTCACATAGTCCAGATTGAATAAATTATAAACAACTTTGTTTGGTATTTATCTTTCAATCAATCATAAGGCTAATCCATTTAACTTTTGTCGAGAGATTATGGATCTTAGCAATACCAACCTATCAGCAGCATTAGAAATCTCCTGATAGTTGACCCTTTTGAATGCTCTGTTTACATCACTAACACCTGGGTTCATATATCCTGTCATATTGCTCATTGGTTGGTGATTTTGTTCATTGCCAAGAAGATTTTGCTGTGGAATGTTGTGCTGAAACTGAAATGTAAAGTGAAATTGTAATTAGTGATAATGAGAGCAAATCAACGATGATAAACACAAATAATATGAGGACAAAGCACACAAGAAGATACATGCCAACAGTACCATACCATGAATTCATTATGAATGTGATTTGTCAAATTGGCGGAACCCGGACTTTCGACAACATGGTTACCATTATCTGCATGACTTTCTTGCCCAGAAGTAAACTCTCCAATTCTATCCTGTCCAAAAAAGTAATCACTGATCTTTAGCAACAATCAATTAACCATTAACTTCAAGAATGACTTATCATATAGAGAAAATATAGTACAAGACTACAAAATCAACATTGCAAATATATAATGTCGATATCATGTTAAGAAGCCACCAGGGAGAAAGTATGACAGCCAGAAATTCTTTTTGTTTTTTGACGGACAGCCCGAAATGCATGAAGCAGGAAACATATAATCAAAATCTTAACCAATGTTCTATGTATAGCATCAGTTTGTTTACTACGCACATGCAGTTTATTTTACTTTCACTCAAATTTTCAACACCAAAAATTTCACTCAGAAAGATTTAGCAGATAGAATGGCACAAATTATGCAGCAGTCTCAGAAGTGTTGGAAACTTACATGTGAATTCCGAATCCTCCATTGTATTTGATCATGTAAATGCTGGACAAAGACCATAGAAAATGTTAGAATATCCAAAAATTATTTAGAGGAAGAGAATCATGTATTATAGATTAGGATAAAATATATGATAGAAGCGATACTTGCGTTACCTTATTTTCACGGACCCTGTCTTGTTAGTAACCAGGTCTCATTCTAATAGATTTTATCTTATTTTTAGGAAGTTATTTGCACCCTTATTTAGTTAGGATTAAAAGTCTATATTAGTATAAGTAGGGTTACTGAGTTAGTACATTGTATCACATGACAATCCAAAACATTAATTTAACAAAATATTATTCTGAGTCTATATTATCCTTTTCTCCTTCTTTACCTAAACCTAAAATTAAAACATGATAATAGAGCGGTACCATCCTCCATGACCTCCGCCATCACTACTTTACTGTTGAGTTCCGTCAAATACAGAACTCTTGCCTTAATTTGATGTGTGTGCAAGTGTGAGTTCCGTCAAAATCTCAGAGAATGCCATGTCTATCATTTATCAAGTACTGCATTTTCATACCTTTACATAGTTGGATACTGAAGAGGCATTCATAACACGAGGCCACAAACCATATTCTGCCAGCAATCCTAGCATAGATGACATGAAGATATATCGCTCATCCTCTGCAACCTAGATTAATGATATATATCAATAGCAGCAACCAGAAGTACATGAGGAGATTCCACAAAACATATACACATAGCGGATTTTGATGAATCCGTTATGAAGACCGCGATGCTATCCTAGTTTCACTCTTAGGGAAATAGCAACTGCTATCCCAGTTTCTACTAGATCATATAGCGGCAGTAATGGAAAAATGGAAATTTTAGGATTTTTTTTTTAAATAATAAAGCTGAAGAAACTGCATGTGTACCAAACATGACCTATAGTAAAATAGAAAAACCGAAGAGTTAATGAGTATTAATCCTATATTCACCGTGATACGTAAACCTTTCAATATGGAAGCTACGATTTTCGATCATTCCTTTTTTTATTTATATGCAACATTCTATATAATTGACTTATTTCAATTTTCAACTGCTATGCAGTTTCCGCTATTTGCCCGCGGCTCTATTTTCTATTTTACATAGCGGATATTTGGTGTTTCACTATTTTCCGCAATATGCTAATGATAACACCGGCATATACTTACACACATAGATGTGAATGTGTGTGCGCGCACGCGCGCGTGTGTATTTATGTTGTCTGTGTGTACGCGCATTCATTGACGTGTTAAAAATAAATGCATTAAATATCGACAACCAGTGTGAAACCTTGTCGAAATGGATCAGTTTGGATAAAAAAAAAATGAAACTACTAGGTCATTGCCTGCAAGCAAGGCACTGTATGGTTCAAGTACGCTGTAAAGTGAGTATGAGCTGATGCATTGACGCTCAAGTGTATTGAAAAATAAGTAAGGGTCCTCATATCACCATGAATGAGTAACTAAAGAAATTGGTTCACAAATTTAATACCCGGAATAGAAATAAAATGCTGATGTCATCATGAAACTAGACTCACTTTCAAATCATGGGCAAGTTTTAAATTTTCTTCAAGATAACCTTTCCTTTCAGCTAGATCCTTAGAGGCAGATGTGATGGCTTCATTTTGCTTGTCATCAATTGCCTAATAAAAATATGGCATGTAACTTTTAGGATTGAAGTTATATTCGTAAGATGTTATAAGTTAAGCACAACTTACAAAAGACATTGACTAACCATTCTTAGTTCCGAAAATTCCCTCTCTAGTTTGCATTTCTCATTCACTAGCTGTAACTCCTGCATCCGTTAAATTAAGTTGATTACCTAAAATGTCATTTTAGTAGATATAACTTAATGCTTGTGTGCATTTCATACCTTCATACAAGAAACAGCAATCTGTTCACGAAGGGAGAGGATCTCCTCTTCTTGCCCCCTTGCTCGTGAAAAAAGTTCCTGCAAATAAATTTATAATCTGAATGGATTGTTTGATGTTTTTTGCATCTTCTAAGGAAATATTACATGCGAATATGCATTGTTGCATTATCTCAAAAAAATTGAGGGGTAAGAATGTGCTACATAAAAAACACTATTATATTTTATTACCATAGTGTCTAGGTCCTGAGCGTGATTAAGTGCATCATTGCTTTGAGCCAGTTGTTTTTCAAGATTGTGCCTGCAACACAAGTAGCATCAAGCCTTATAAGGACTACTTTGGGCTTTGGCTAGTCATTACACTCTAAATACATTCCAATCCATAAAACCAAGGCAACAGTTACATTACGAAAAAGCACAAATTCATTTCACATGTATTACCTGCCTAGAAATTCTGAGCCTTGACCCTGAATCTCATCGTTGTTAAGCCCGCGCGAAGGGCTTTTAACAGAAGACATGGAATGGCTTGCACAAGGTCCTCTTCAAGACAACCTGTAATTGAATCATGGTTGATTCTTTCCAATAAATTTCTGCATTTTGTCTCGTTTGATCGTCCCCTTATTCTGTTCCAAATCAAGGTTCCTCAATGAGCTGATTCTTACCAAGAAATGCTTCAAGAAGAAACGGATACCAAGGAGTTAACAATATCAACTTAACCAAGGACCAAAAGAAATTTCTTAATTAAAAATATGCTACTTAGATATAACATCTCAAGAACACCCTGAGATTTTGAGTGCATTGTGTACGGTATGAACTTGCCGCACTATTTTTTTATAATTCACTCATGCTCGCACATGCGCACGCACACACACAATTTTTAATTTTTAGTTAATTGTCGGATTAGTATCACATAATTTTTGGTAATGGGTAATTAAAGATATTGAAGGTCAAAATTGTGAATTGACATATGTTGTAAAATCAACAAGGTCACTCATTGTTGGACAGCGGGGGTAATAAATAATAAAACTATGATATCCACAACATGTTAAAACTCCTAGGGAGAGTTTGCCGCCTATTTGAGTCTCAGCTAGACATATTAGTCTCCACTGTAACACAGGATGATACTCAGTTTAACAACAACAAAAAACAACTATGTCATTCACATGAAGTTGCAGAAGAGTCAAATTGAATCCATTTCACCACACTGAATACACAAAATTCTGAAGCAGCTATAAATTCAACACAAGAGCACATTATAATGCTCCACAAAACACAACAGAATGAAAAGAAAGGGAAAAAACAAATTTTGAGACACCCCATGAATCACATAACATCAAAATATCATTAAAACAAAAAAAAAAACATAATTAGAAGTAGGACTCACCGACAGCAAGTACAACGTTGGCAAAAACAAACACCTTGTTGAGCCTAACAAAAAAAAAACAAGATCAAAGAGAAACACGGAGGATGGGGAGGAAAAAACCGAGATGTGTTGTTGTTGTTGTAATGTAATGGGGGCAGAGAGAGAAATAAAGAGGAACAGTCAAAGGAGAAATTTGGAAAAAATAGAAATTTTCAGACAGAAAGAGAGAGGAAAAGAAAGAACATAATCATTAATATAACTAATAATCATGATTTTATGATACTATGTACATTATTCATTACCATACATAGTAATTTACTTAAATTAGTAAGTATTTTTTTTTTTAGGTTTAAACGTGTCTTTCGTCTCTGCACTTTCATCACTTTTTGCTATCAGTCCTTACACTTTTTTGTTTGGCTTTAGTCCCTGCACTTTATAAAAAATTGGTATTGGTCCCTCTGTTAACTTTCTGTTAAAAAAAAAACTGATGGAGTGCCACATGGCCCAATTATTTCACGCCACGTGACACACTAAAAGATAAAATTTCAAAATTAAAATAAATTAAATAAAATAATTGTTTTTTAAGTAATTCTGAATAATAATAATAATTAAAATATATATATTTTTATTTTAATTCTGAATAATAATAATTAAAAAAAATTATTTGATTTATTTTAATTAATTCTGGATAATAATAATAATTAAAAAATATATTTTATTTGATTTATTTTAATTTTATAATTTTGTCTTTTAGTATGCCACGTGGCGTGAAATGATTGGGCCACGTGGCACTCCGTTAGTTTTATTATTTTTTTTTAACAGAAAAGTTAACAGAGGGACCAATACCAAATTTTTTATAAAATGCAGGGACTAAAGCCAAACAAAAACAAGTGTAAGGACTAATAGCAAAAGGTGATGAAAGTGTAGGGACCAAAAACACGTTTAAACCTTTTTTTTATCCTTATAAATATATCAACTTTTTGTTTTAGTCCTTCTATAAATTTCTTTCGACTTTTTAGTTCTTATAAAATTTTCAATCGCCATTTTTAAAGTAAAATCATGTATAGTCTTTGTATATTTCTATGAAATTGTGCAGAAATGTATAAAATATTGTAAAAATCTCTCCCAAAAAATGTAGAATTTTTTAACAAAACATGAATTAAATATGAATTTTTAACCACAAAAAATATATAATTCATATTTAATTCATGTTTTGTTAAAAAATTCTAAGTTATGTAGGGAGAGATTATTATATTATTATAAACTCTTATGCAAAATTTTATTCAAAAATATGAATTATACATATGAGTTTACTTACAAGTAATGAGCAAGGGTGAAGATGGAAAACTTTTGGTGGACTAAAAGTCTAATAAATTTTTTAGAGAGATTAAAACGAAAAGTTTATATATTTAACCATTTTGTAAAGAAAGACGAAATGACAAAGTTGTTACAAACACACATAGGTGGAGGCATCGGGGTTCAAACCCCGGTCATGATGTCTGATATAACAATTTCGACATTTTTATCAATTGAATTAAGATTTGTGGACATAATTAACTTTAAACTTATTAAGAAAGTTAGTTAAAGTATCTATCTATCTATCTAAAGGAAATTTGAGTTATTCTCATGCAAGATTTATGATGATGTGACACTCTAAAAAAAGCTTCTCATTCTCTAATACTAAATTGTCATTCTAAAAAATCTTCTCACCTCACTTATAACTTTTCACCCTTTGATATATCTCATTAATCTTCCACTAAATAATAATCTTGTGTGAATTAAAACTATTCACTCTTTCTTATTCTATTATTATTAGTGCCTTAGAAAGTTGTCATGTATTAACATTAATCTTGCACTATCTTCCAGGTGAAAGGTCACTGCCATGCTTAATTTTTTTTTCTTTTCATGAGTTTCTATAAAGTTGAAGACAAAAGATGCATTGCATACTCTAATGTACGTAAAAATTAGATATCTTTTTTCTACTAAAAAACATGAGATACCTAAACATGTAAAAGTTGAAGGATAAAATTGATCAATAAATATTAGTCCAAAATAGAACTAATAAAAATATATAGTATAAAAACAAAAAAGTGTAATTGATCAAATTTATTAAAATATGAAATATAATCACGTACATTTTTTTTTTATAGAAGTCTGTCCATACAAAAAATCAAATATGTATGTAACTTATAAAAATGAGAATAATATTTCTTCCATTTCTTTATTAAAAAAAATAAAAAATTCTTCCACTTCTTTTTTATTTTGGCTTCAATTGTTACAAAATGTCATTGGTTGATCTTAATATTCTGTTCCAACTTGATCACTCCTACAAAATTGATTATTTATGAAAAATATATTTTATCACCTCTATTTTTGAACTAATGTTTTTTCATATTCCTTAACTCATAATTTTTAACTATGATCATTCATTAGTCAAAAAATTTAAATTATGACTATTCAATCACTCCTTTTGTCAATGAAAAATTTAACTAGTAAATTAATGGGTTACAACTTTTATGGAGTGTTATTGTTCATCTCAAGATAATTGTGTGTATAAATATGTGATTTTGTGCATTGAATTTAACCGGTTGTAGTATAAATTTTGGTATTGGGTCATCATCCCTTTCTCCAAGCAACTCTTAAGTGATATTTTTTAATTTCGCATTGTAGTTTTTGTTTCTCTCTTTCTTACTTTTCATGTATGTGTAACTTTCGTTAGCCTACTTTTCTATCTTTCTCTATTACATATTTTCTTTTTTTGTTTAATGTGGATATATATGACAATTTTTTTCATGTGAATGAGGAGAAGAGGATAGCCAAGGCTTCTGTTTTGTGTTTCTTGCATTCTTGCTATTTGGGTATAAAAATGGCAAACTCATGTAAGTATGCGTAACTATAATAGTTGCATCATTAAATTTGAAATTTGTTGAATTTGTATTGTAATTGTTTTATATTTGTAGATGATATAGAAAAAAAAAATAATAAGACTTTGTAGAGATAAAATTTAAATTAATTGTTTTAAATTTTGAATAAACTTTATATTAGTGAAATGCTAATTGTTATCATTTGATGTGGTTGTTGTAATTGTAACATAAAAAACAATATTGTTGTAACTTGACTTAGAGAATGTCCATTCAGATTATCTTCATATTTGTCTCTGTCTATCTATCTTTGAATTCTAAATGAAAGAAGGATGTGATGATGTTGCATGTCTATTTTCTTGTGAATTTGGAGAAGAGAATAAATAAAAAATTGAAGGAAGGTGAAGAGGATAAATGAGACTTCTATTTATGAATTAAGTATAATATATTAAAAAATGAAAACTACAATATATTTAAGTAGTCTAAACTTAGAGTCTTTATGTAAATATCGATAATATAGAACATGAAGTAAAAAGTTCAATTCATTTTTATTCAAATATTTTCAATTGAATATGGAAGATTGTATCTTACATAAAAAAATAGTATTTTAGTTTATAAAGGTGAAGACTACAAGTGTCTACCATTTTTTCGTATAAAAAGAATAACAAAAATATTATAATATAATTAAGACATGGGTAGAGAGAAGGCTAAATGATATGATCCAAGTTACACATTTGTATCATTTGCTTACGAAAAACACTAAATGAATTTATACAATAAAATTTTAAATTTATTGCACATAAAGTTAAATTCATTGACAAAAAAAGGTAAAAACAATTCATTGAGAAAAAGGATTCAACAAAAATTAATTTAAACCATTAACTATAATTGACTTGAAAATTTTATATATGAAGGTGGTTAAAGGAAAAATATGTTGAGGCAAAATCCCTAATTGATTTTAAAGATAATAAACTTTAATGATTAAGGATTAAATGGACTTTGATTAATTCCTTGGTATTTAACTTGTGCTCTTGAGTGTTTTAGTAAGACAGGAACAAGGTTTAAATCATATCAAGATATAAGAAATCAAAGGACATTGAATTCATGAACTAACTCTGAAGATCTGAAAGTTAGTTCAGAATGTTGATCAGAACGTTCTAATGGTAATTCAGAAGGGTGTTCATAAGCAAACCCATAATCATCAAGAACGTAAAGAACATGCAAGTACACATGACATGAATAAAAGGTCCAATAAAGTACATCTGCATGAATCTATCAACAATAAAGGCATGGACAAGGAACTATGTCAAAAAGATCTTTAATGTTCATCCAAGACTATGAACATTAAAGTACTATGAATATTCCAATGAGAATAATATCCTAGATGTTGCATTCACCGCACTTCAGTTATGTCTTTACTATTAGAGTTGATTACATCAAAAATTAAGTCTTACAAATCAACCTAAAGTAAGAACAAATGGAACATTCTGAAGGTCGAAATGTTCACTCTTGCACATGCTTCCAGCTATGAACAGTGTAGTTGGTGGAAAGATGAGAAAAGTAGCAAAAGGAGATCTTGCATCAGAGATAACTTATCCTCTGAACAGAATCAAGCAAAATCCCCTAGAAGCATGGGCCTAAAGCTGCAGACCCACTATCTTCTATTTCCTGCACAATGACCAAGGCAGATTTGGATCAACTTTATTCTACTTTATCCAGCAACTTTTGATGCATATGGAGAAGTTACTTTTTGGTGGATAAAGCCCAACAAATCTCATGTCACACCTTGAACAAACCCATAAACTCATCAGACATTCATCATTGATGAACCCAGATGAAGAACATCATGAATATCAACATTCTGATGAAGAACACAGCAACATTCTGATGTTCATCCTGGGAACACAACAACATTCTGATGATCAGAATGTTCACCCAGAATTTCAAGTAAAAACTTGTGGGCCCCAGGACATGTGGTATAACACCATTGGTCACCTTACAACGGCTATATGATCCCAAAAACTCTATAAATAGAGATCAAAGGCTCAACATTACTTGCACCATTGCAAAGCATACAAAATAAACAACTTGAGATTGTTTTTGGCTCTTGCAATTGAAATTGATCAATGACTAAAGACTTTTGTTTCCTTAGTGCACATCAATACTCTTTGTTATCTCTTTGAAAGATAACTTCTTCTTCTTCTTCTTCTTCTTCTTCTTCTTCCTCCTCTGTTTGATTCTCAAACATTCAAACTTCTCACAAATTGTAATTAAGTCTCATCTAGCTTTAGGGGTACTAAAGTGTTAGTTTGAGTAAGGATTGTAAAAGTCTAAGTGGTTAACTTAGCAACAAGGTGCAAGCCTGCTGAGGCTTAGAGAATACAGGTTGTGTAACTGTTCAGGTGAACAAAGGTTGTAAGGTGCATGATTTGAGAGGTTATCTCAAGCATCATAGTGGAAACTCTCACAAGATTGTGAGGAGTGGACTAGCCCACATTGGGTGAACCACTATAACTCTTTGTGTGTTCTTTCTCTTCCCTTTACTCTTTACTTACTGCAAACACGAAACACACATAAACACATTTCCTTTGTTAAACTGTTTTTTACTCTCAGACATCAGAACGTTCTGAAGTCTGATATTAACTTAATCATTCCAAGTTTCAACTTGAGAATTACTTTTTAAGTTACAATATAATTTTTAAAAGGTCACAATTCAAACCCCCTTCCTTGTGACTATTTTATCTACTTCAAAATAGGGGTCTTATTTGCACGTATTATAGTCCCCGACTAATGAAGAGACTGTGCTAAAATCATATCATATGTTTTTTATATTCAACTTTTTTATTTTAATAAAAAATTTGTTTTGTATTTAGCACCAAAATTCTAAATATAATATGCATCCTTCGTATATGCTGAAATTAAATGATGAAACTATAATTATCAAATTAAATTTTAATAAAGAAATTATTTGTAAAAGGGAGGAGGAGAAGATGAATAATTATTATTTTTTTATCTAAAGACTATGTTGTCATGTAGTGTTTGAATGGTAAATACGAAAATGAGTCATTAAATTTATTTATTTATTAAAATTGAGTTATTTCCTACTTTTTTTTTAAATAAAATAATTTCATTGACTCAAGTTAGAATATAAATTTGATAATATATTATTATAATTCATGATTTTTTCTTTCCAAAATCCACAAATGTATTAAAATAAATGTAAACAAAAATAGAAGATATACACTAAACCAAGAAAATATATTAAAAGAATTTTTTTATTAATTTCTATTGATTTCTAATAAAGGTGAATGACACACTATTTATGTCAAAAATGATTTTTATCTACTCTATGCTCTATATTCATACGAGAGAATAACAAGTTTAAAATATTTTAATAGCTATTTTATTTTTAATTGCAAAATAATTCAATAGAGATCCACCAAATTTATTATTTTCAATAACTTTAAAAAATATACATTGTAATCAAACCCGTGCAACGCACGGGTTGAATACCTAGTGACTAATTGTTTTGATCTCATAAAATTACTATGTTTTCTCTTTTTAGATGATGTTGATACTTTTTCAATTATATCGCAAATTTATTGGCAAATTTTACTAAATAAATAACATTTTTGTTAGGGTTTAAACTCCGATCCATCAATTATTCATATTAGAATTTGAATTTCTAACACTAAACTACTTGAAAAAAAAAATTAAACAGATAACATTTTTGTGACTCGTATTTTACCTAACTATTTTCTTTCTATTGTAATGCTTTGTATACTTATTTGCTATCTATATTTTGAATTTTGATGTGATAGATTTAAAAAAATGATTTCTTATATATTTTTTGTTAAATATTATGCTTATAAAAATAATTCCTTCTATATTTTTAACATAGTCATAAATAATAAAAGGAATTACTATGTTAAAATCATTGTAAAAATGATTTTATAATGATTTCACCATTGTTTGTTATAAATAATAAAAGAACCATTAAAGTCAATGAAGATTGGTATACTTTTATAAAAGAAAAGTATATTTGAAAAGCAAAACTTATAATCATTATAAAATTGAAAATGCTAAAAAGTGCCTTTGGAGCAATGGTTAAGATGATAAAAATAGAAACATTGCATTGAAAATGGTGAAAATTGAAGAATTTAACTTTTTAAAAACCAAAACATTGTTGAATTCAATGTAAATATATTACTTTTGGTTTCCTCCTAAAATAGCTGTATTTTTCATACTATTTAATATCACCATGAATAGCTGGAATCTTTATCCATCGAAAGTGTAAAAGTTATTAGGCATACCTCCAATCAAATTATGTATAATACAATTTCTTTTTTTTTGAAGAATATTGTAATATAAAACATGGGGAGACTCATAACTGGGTCTAGAGTTCGAATGTTTGAGACATCATTGTTGTAGAGAAGCGTTCTCGGTCAATGGGGAAAAAATTATGAAATATTTCTCATATATATCTCTAAAAAAAATATATACATATATCAACACTTAACTGGATTACCCTTAAAAAAAATTAACTGGATTAAAAATAACACATTAACATTGCATATTTGCATATATATTAAATATATTTTTGTTGTAAAAAACAGAAGAAACAACGTGAAAATGGAATGTCTGGTTGCGGAGAAACGGTGGAAAGAAAGAGACGTAAGTAAATGTCTTATGTCCGGTTCGATTTTCTTTGGTTCATCGTCTGCTCAAATAAAACGTGCCTCTTTCGACAGGTGAGAAACTGCAATTGGAGTACATATATTTGTTACATTGTTTTTCAAATCAATATTTGATATATAGATCGAAAAAATAATAAATAACACCACCAATGAATTGATAAGTGGTAAGAGTCTTGAGCTCTTGAACAAGTGGTCAACAAGTATTTGATATCTGTCTATTGCATATGAAGGAAATTCTAATGCAAGGGAAAGTACAATGCTAATGATTCGGGATTAGTTTTACATCATCTAAAATCGATAGTTCAATACCAAAGCCAAGAAATGTACACCAAGACTCTGAGTCTTCATCCATTAACTAACAAGTTTTCTCGCGATGTGCAAACAATTTTTGAACTAATAACTCGCTCAGCCGCTGTTATTATAGTGGCTGGGGTTTAGAAAGTATATTGGTGTGGACAGTCTTGCGAGGTGCGTTTCTGGTAGTTCACCACAATGAAGTGTCAATCTGTTTGGTTCTTCAACTGTTAAATTGGTTCAGCTATAGAACTGTGGTAGATGGTTCAGTTTTTTACCAGGCAGATGGGCTTGATTAATGGTTCAGTTTTGTTCATATATGATTTTTGAACATGCCGAGCACAAGAGTAAATTGGATTATTGACTATATATGGAAACATTATCCCTTCTGTTACGAACTAATTTTACTGATACCAACAAAACCAGTAAAAGCTAAACTTAAGAAAGCCATAAAAATTCCCCTTCACGTCCAGTAAAAGGAAAACGATCGTGTATGTGTTGCACTGATGACTGACCACATCTAATATGAAAACTTTGACAAAAAAGACAGATAAAGTAGTAGTTTCAAATCTCACTTCTAAAATCAAAATTATGCAGCGTCGTCAAATTATGCAAAACTAAAAAACAATGCTGTTATAAAACAATTCGCAGTCCTTCTCAAATGATAAAATTAGTGGTATACACAGCAAGAAATCATGCACAAGGAGATTATTAATATGAACTAATTTAATCATTTCATATTATTTACTGGAAGAAATGAGGCTGGTTTGCCATATGGCAAATCTAAAGCTGGTAGTTTTCATGGTTTCTTATATAGAAGCATGTCTAATGTTCAAAATATTGAAAAGAACATTATGCGTGTGCGTGTAATTTTGGATCTGGAACAGACACTAATAATTATGGAATAAACCATCAATTTAGTCTCTCAAGTACCAACCTCTCAACAATTTAGTCTCTCAACTATCAACCTCTCAACAATTTAGTCCCTAAACTATATAAATATAATAAGTAGCCCGTAAACTATATGAAATCTGTCAATTTAATCACCAAGTATATAAAAATTTATCCATGTAGTACCTAACATCTTAATAGTAGGGACTAAATTCATGAATTTCACTTCACATAGTTAAGGGACTATTTATTATATTTACATAGTTTAGGAACTAAATTAAAGGGTGATAGTTTAAGAACTAAATTGATGGTTTACTCAATAATTAAGGTAATTAAAAAGGGACCGGACACTGAATCTGCATAACCACCAGTTCAAAGCTTAATGGTCTGACTCTGACCAGAGTTAGACCAAGGTCGGGACCGGTAGTAACTAAAATAATATATTTTTATTAATTTTTAACATCTTATACCAAATAAAATATAAGTATTAAACTAAAAGTATAATATTTATAGCTTTATAATATTAGTAAAATACAAAGTTACAGCTTTTTTATTATAATTCTAATGAAGTTAAAAAAAATCTATATTTTGGTGAAGAATTATTTGTCACAGTATGTTGGGGTTTGTCATCGTGGTGACAGGGGCAAAAAGTTAATCACAAAGCCAAATACCCTGAAAGTTGAACAGGGCACAGGAGCATGCTATGTGCAAACGGTTGCTGCATTAGTCTTACTTTTTTAATTTCCATTTGAACCAGTGACAAGGGTGGGTGAGATTGAGGTGATTGTGTATCAAATTGTGTTATTGTACTGATTTTGGCACTCCTTGTGTTTTACCTGTATATCTTTTATACAATAATACAACTTTTCCTATTAAAAAAACACTAATTCTAATTCAATGTGTGCTCTATTTTTCATGTCTACTTCTTAAAACCCCACACTATTTAAAAGGTAGAACTAGTAGATGACTTTCAACAATAAAACAAGACTTTCTAGGCGAGTAATATATTTCTCAAAGTTCCACATCACTATAAAGAGAGTAGTAGATAACTTTCTTCTATAAATCAAGACTTTTAGGTGAGTGAAATAAAAGGGGGAAAAATGAAGAAAAAATGCGACCCAATTGCTAGGACTGGGTCAACTGCTGTTTTTCTTGAATCTGACAGGGCGGTTTTCAGGGTCTTCCAAACTGGACATAGGTTTGGTCTAACTAGTTGAACCAGCTGGTCTGATTTTGATTACCTTGCTAATAGTAGTTTCAAGTGTTTCAATTTAAGAGCAAGGAAAACAATCCTTTTTTCGACAGTATTTACTTTATGTTGCTATGGTGTGTCAAAATCAAACTCCTAAATTTTGAATAGCATCACTTTTCCTTTACATATGGTTAAGACAAATGAGCAGCAAATGTTGAATGTGCTTGAGGGTTGATGCAACAGAAGATGGCAGACAGCAATACATGCGACAGAATTTGAGAAGATAACTGTAACAAAATGAAGTGTGTATGGAGTTGAAAAGATGGGCAGTTAGGATTTAGAGACTCCATAAAATTATAATACAACAACAACAACTGCCAAACCTTTTCCCACTAAGTGAGGTCAGCTACATGGATCAAATTACGCCATAATGTTCTATCATAAACCATACGTCGGTCCAGCTTTACTTAAAGGGTTGTTTGTTACTTAGCAGAGGACTGAATATACCCTCATCTTTCAAGTGCCAGTTACATGAAATTTATTACATAGATTACAATTAAAGTCAAAATAAAACAGATTAAAAAATTCAGGAGATCAGGAATAAAACATACAAACAGAACAATAAACAAACTGATCCTGCATCAAAGGTAATATGTTTTACCTAGTTATACCACACTGTATTACCAGTCTACTTGCACATATAAACAAACTATAAACCTAAATACATACAATCGAATATAAACCTATACTTTATATTTTTAGTTTTACCTAGTTATACAACATACAGCAGCACCATCATTCAGTACAAATTTCCAAATTACGTGAACTTGTGTTATGAAGCAGTGGAATGAAAATTAACTATGTTTGGTGTTCTGTGCATGGTTCTATTATAGAAGGGTCCATGTGTTTATTAATAATCATAGAAATTGGAAACTTAATAAATTGTTATAATTATAACTTTTCTTTATTCAATGACTTAATTTAAGCATATATGTTCAAGAGAGTGTGTTATATTATTCTCTGGTTGTATTTTCTACTCTATGATCTGTGAAAATTGTCTTAATTTATTGAAAAACAAAGATTATAAGTTATAACTGCTGCAGCAGGTAACATAACATCAGGTTTTCCCAATTTCTGGGAACAGTATGCAACCAGAAGATGTAGAATGGCCTGCACAAGGATTGGCCAACAGCCAACATCTACGTTCCTTCCCAAATCTCTAAATATATTCACACTCACATCCAAAAACAGTTAACATTATGAAAAGGTGTAACTTCATTTCGCCTGTATTATCTGTCTATAATTTCACATTTTGGATATTGAAACAAAACATAAACAAACTACAATATCCTTAGCCAACAAATCAAGAGAAAATAACTCATACAAAAATCCTAAAGAAATAGAGTACCTGAGAACTGAGATGTTCCTTCACATACCCAACACAGAATTCAACGTCTTTTACTAAGAGATTTATTATGTAATTCTAGCAACCGTTCAAGAGTTTCTAAAGACCATGTTTCCTCATTTTGGGCATAGACCTTTTGATTTAGAGAGTCAATTATTATGCTGACATTGCCAAACCCATATATCTGATGACCGTTATGTGTTCTACCAGATTTAGGTTTGAACAGTAAACCATTATCCCGAGCATAGGCCTCAATGAGATCTTTAACACTCATTTCATTCACACCATCTGCACCACCAGCCATGCTTGCAGCAGCTTGTTGTTGAGCAGAAGCTGCTGCTTTCTGCTGAGTCTCAAATTTCCTTTGCTCACTTACCCTGATATAGCTTATCTTCTCCTTCAAACCAGGTTGCACAACCTCCATACCTTCAACAGCCTGGTTCATCATATCAAGACCACAATTGAGCTTGTATCGAATACTTTCATTTGCCAAAAGTTCTTTTGGAATAAGTTCTTTCCAGCCTAAATACCATTTTGTAACTTCATCAAAGTTAGGATTTGAGCACAACCAACGATACAAAACCGTAAGCCACTTGGCAAAGAAGATCTCCATCGTGTCAACCATCAGATGAATTGGAATAGCTGAAGCCCAGTTCATAACCCAATAAAACTGATCAAGATTCTGACTTGCCGGGTTCACTTGGAAGTCATCTTGCAAGACAGCCTTCAGCTTAGGTACGATAAAACGGTGCATAAGTTGTTGCCAACTATCAGAATCAAATACAGTCTTCCAAGGAGACAATATAGCATATGCAGAACCATCACTTGGGTGCCATGCACCAAGAACAGTACTCAATTTGAAACGAATTGTCTGGTAGATAACCTCCAGTTTGTGCCCTAGCAGGGGTAGCCATGGATGCACCCATGTGTGGATAGGAATGGTCTCAAGATGTGGTTCCCAAGTACCTACTGCACTTGATAGTTTTGGCATGACTATGTTGTCTAATATAGTAGCAAGAACTGAAGAAGGAAGTAATTTTTCCCAAGACTCCAAAAACCGTAGCATTGGTTCAGGATCCCGTGCATGCCAGGTATTGATACCAGATATTCTGACAGCTGGCAATACAACCTCTGAAACCAATTGAGTATAAGGTGATGACATGTCCCATATATCAAAACAATCATCTCCTTGAAGCAGTGCCTTCCACTGTGATACCAACTCCAAACCATGAGATGGATTTCGAAGAGGATCCCATCCTTGGAACATTCTGATAAACAAAGGCAGGGCATATGAGCAAGCAATGCATGACAAGTTACACAGCTTATAATCCTCAGCATATCTTTTGTGCATGTCCATAAAGCATTGAGCAAGGGAATCCAGTGTTAATGTTCCTAAGGTGTTCTCTTCTCCAACTCTGTCCAGCACACTCATTATCTTTTCATAATTATCGAGCTGCTTCTTTTGAAACGCTGCCTCAGCTTCCAACTTCTCCTTTTCTTTTTTCAAGCTAAGTGCTATATCCCTCTCTTTCCTCAAATCTCTATCAATCTCTTGGATGTCGGTTTCAGCTATCCGAACTATTAGTGCTACGTTATGCTGAAGCTCAGGCATTGGGACATCATTTTCCTTTGCTTTCTCCTCGGCATTCAAATCAGACAAATTTGTTAAAACTCGTACCTGCGGCCCCCTCATATCATAAATCTTCTGAACAACCTCTGATTCTTCTTCTTGCTTGCTAGCCAACAACTCCTCAGCAGTTACATACTTTTCCTCTTCTTTATTCTTCTTCTTCGGCGGCTTTAACCACGAACGTGTTCTTCCAACTGTAGGCTGCACAACTCCCGGTTCAGTCTTCTTCTCCGTCTGCAAAGCAGGCAACGGCATTGTGGTTCCCTTCGATTCGTTAAATCCAAGACCAGAATTTTTAGCCCTCAACTTCGCTTCAATAGGATTTAAAATACCCTGCTCATTCTTCCCAAGACCACCCCCTTTATAACCCATCTTCTCAAGCAGCTTCATTCCAATTCCCTTCGTATGACTCTCGAATTTCCCAACATCCACAGACCCCTCCTGACCGAAACCCATCCCCGGCTTCTTCCCCTTCTTCTTCTTCTTCTCCTCCAATCTCTCCTTCTCCCTCTTCATGGCTCCCTCCTTAATCTTCTTCCCAAACGCAGTAGGCAAAAATTTATCATCCCGATTATCATTCTCATCAGATTCTTCATTTCTATCTGAACCATTCACACCACGACCAGCATTAAATCCTAAACCAGACCCCGAAATACCAGCCGACCCAAAACCTAACCCTAAACCAGGCCTATCTTCATCATCATCCTGTTCTTTCAAATTCTCATCAACATTATCCTTATCCGGCATAAAATTTCCAGTTGAAATGAAATTCACGGGTTTAGTGAGATCCTGTTTCCTTCCAAAATCTTTTCTTCGCTTTTTACTAGAATACCCATCATCATCGTCATCTTCGGAATCACCAAAAACTCCATATAGAACATCATCTTTGGTTTGAGTTCGAGCTTTCTCTCGGCGCTTTCGAAAGTAGAATTCACCATTAACCCATTGACCACCTTCAAAATCTTTCTCAGTTCCGAAATTCTCCATCTCTTGATCGTCATCCATATCCATCTTCTAACAACTAGAAAAATAAGCCTGTAATTAAAATTAAAACAACGAATTGTTAATAAAAGTAACGAATTTGTTTGTTGCAATTGAAAAACCCTAACTTTATGGATAGGAAAAATTGGAGGTAAGAGTTAAGAGGGTTTAATTAGGGAAATTGATGAAGATAATGGATATTGAAAGTGTGTAGAGATAGTTGGGAGAGTTGTTACCTGAAAAAGGCAACGACGGTGGACGGTGCGGCGGCGGAATTCGTGGATTCGGGCAGAAACGCAACCGGAGATAGGAAAACGGCGTCGCTTCTGTGTGGGGAAGTAGTTTTGTTGTTATCAAAAATTCGATTTAGGGCAGAAAGTATATTCAATCGTAAGACTTTCAATTTTTGTTTTTTGAGGGAAAATTCCAATTTTTGTTATAGATTTTTTTTAGGGTTGTTATAGACTTATTTAAAGAAAAAAAATGATTATTTACTAAACTATCCATGATTTTTTCACCTTAATTTTTTTCAGAGTTTGTTACTACTATTATAACAAACAAAAGAATAGATTAAGTTGTTAGACTTTTTTCTTAAAGGAAGATTAAGTGATTGAACTTGGCTAAAGAGTTTCGTCAATAACATATTGTTTAAAGAATTTGAACTCGACTCTTTGATCGAATAAGTTTTCCACAATCTATTACTTTTTGGTTTGAACTCAGCATTGCTAAACCTCTTTCCCTTATCGATAAGAGGTTTAACACAAAAGAAGAAGAAAAAGAATTTTTCGTTAGAAATCAATCATACAAAAAAAGCATTTGAAAAAATGTTCACAAGTTTTTGTTCTTTTTTAAAAATAATTTTTATAGTGAGTTATCTTTTTGTTGTAAATGTTTAACAAATAGGTTTTAAAGAAAAATTGATTTAAATAGTTTCTAGTAATAACTCATTTAACATATTTAATCCTTTTGGTACTTTTTAAAAAAAATAATAATTTTAAAACATACTTAAACTTATATGAATGATTTCACATATAAAAATTATTTTTCAGATACCACTTAAAAAATGACTTTATAATGGTAGATCTCTAAAATTGAATATATAAGTTAAATAATGTCAAAATTACTCTTATAGTTTATAATTATAACACTAGTATTTGGACCCGTGCGATGCACGGAAAGTTGATTATCTCATTGACTAATAAATGTGGTAGTTTATCATAAAATGAAATAATAGTTATTGTTAAGCATAAATTAATGCTTCCCAAAGACGACAACAACAACCAAACATTATCCCACTACGTGGAGTTGACTACATGGATTGAAATATGTCATATTGTTTTTATCACAAACCATATTTAGATCCAACTTATTAATCTATAAATCTTTTCTGATAGTTTCTCTTATAGTTCTTCCAGGTCTTCGTATACCTCTTGTAATATGACTATCCTCTATTTGATTTACTCTTCTCTTACTACAGAATCTACAGGTTTTCACTCTACATGTCCAAACCACTTAAACCTATTTTCCACAATATTTATACTATAGGTGCTACCCCAATTATCGTATAATGTTGTAATTTCTAATCTTATCCCATCTAGTCTTTCCACACATCCAACACAACATTTCCATCTCCGCACACTTACTTTATTCTCGTGTTGGTTCTTAACCGCCAATACTCTGTTTCGAAAAACATCGTTGTTCTAACAACTGTCAGGTATTTTTTCACTTCAACTTAAACGGCACATTTTTATCACAAAAAACACATGAGGCTCTTCTACATTTCAATCATCCAACTTGAATACAATGATTTACATATGCTTTTATTTCTCCGTCATTTTGTCCTATGAACCCAATATTTTTTGTTGAAAGAATGAACTCAGGATATTTAAACTGTGTAACTTATATGATATGATCTCCAACTTTCATCTCTAAGGTCGAACTACTTCGTATTTTGCTAAAATTACATTACATATACTATGTCTTACTTCTACATCCCTCGACTCTCCAACTAAGACTACATCATCTACAAAAATCATACATCTTGGTGCTAGCTATTGTAAATAGATAATTGATTAGGGTTGACTCTTGGTCCAATTCTTGTTATGAAAAATCATTGATAGGGATTAGGGTTAACCCTTGGTCTAATCCTTGTTATGAAAAAATCATTGATAATGCTTCCAAAAGACAAATAATAAAACCCCTGAAGTACATTAGACTTCAAGAACATTTTCGACTCCAAAAACTTGTCTAAGAGACTTAGGAACTTTTATAAATAAGATACGCGATCATTTTCTTAAAAAAAATAAATAGAAAAACAGCAAAAAAAAATTAGGAAGGAAATGTGGAACAACTTTTTTGGGTCCAAAAAGTTGTCTAAAAGACTTAAGAACATTTATCAATAAGATATGCGATAATTTTCCAAAAAAATAGAAAAACAATAGAAAATTATGAAGGAAATGTGGAACAACTTTTTTGGTTCCTAAAAGTTGTCTAAGAGAGATTTAAGAACTTTTATAAATAAGATAGGTGATCATTTTCTAAAAAAAAAAATAGAAAAACAACAAAAAATTAGGAAGGAAATGTGGAACAACTTTTTTGGCTGCAAAAAAGTTGACTAAGAGACTTAAGAACTAATCATTTCCTAAAAAAATATAAAAACAACAAAACATTAGGAAGGAAATGTGGAACAACTTATTTTGCTCCAAAAAGTTGTCTAAGAGACTTACGAACTTTTATAAATAAGGTAAGATAAGATAGGAGATCATTTTCTAAAAAAATATAAAAACACCAAAAAATTAGGAAAGAAATGTTAAACAACTTTTGTTTAATAAAATGGTGGTTGTTGATCATTTTTCGATTTGATCACTCAAATCTATCTTATTCTACTCTTGTAATTTAAATGAGTGGCTTTCACATAAATCGTGTTTTTCTTTCGTATTTATTTTTTTCGGTTATTTCATCGTCTCACTTTGGTGTTGCTTGATTTTGTTGAGATGTAATCCGTGATTAAAAGTTGTTACTTGCTTGACAAGTTAACAATTAGTAATTGGTTATGTGCTTGGTTAAGATTGTTATGTTACTTGTTTATCGATTAATGAGTTAGGTAGTTAGTTGTTGTGAGTTTTGAATGTTTGTAGGTTTACTTTATATAAATAACCACTGTGTGTGTGTGTATAGTAACCACTCTATGTACATTTTAATTCAAACTCATTTGTTAATAATTTGATTTTCATTATTTTCTTGTGTGTTTAATCTCTCTATCAAAACTTTGCATTCCCTTCATCTTTCTTGATTTTTCCCCCTAACTTGAAACCAGTGGAACCCCAATTAGTTCCAGCAAACTAGTATACCAAAGTTTGTTTCATATCATCCAATTCTAATCAAGAACGATAGTTAATTCATATACAACCTTCAAATAATTCGCTACATATCGTCAAGTATTCAAATGTGATAATTATGATCGGTGGTTGCTAAAATAAAGTTATATTAAGATTTCAAGATGTGCTTGAAATTGTGAATGATGGTGTTCAAGCATTAGCAAAAAATGCTACCGAGGCGCATAAGAACTCTTTGTCGTAAGCAAAGAAAGAAGGGGAATATTTGTTCTTTATTCATCAATGGGCTTATACAAATTACATCTTTGAGAAGATTATTGAGGAAACAACAAAAGCTCAAGAAAGTGTTTGGCGATGATGATAAAATGAAAAGGGTACATTTGCAAGCTTTATGTCACCAATATGAGATGGTTCAAATGTCATATCAAGAATAGGTATAGAAGAACTCTTCACAAAGTTGGTGATGCTGAAAAATCAAATGATGTCTTGTGAAGAAACTACCAGTGACATGACGAAGATAGTAAACAAGTAGTTGAAGGCTTCAGATGCAAATGGAAGACTAAGCTTGAGAGCTCCACTGTCAAGCAATATGACTTTCAATATTAGTTTTATTGTGTTAAATCATCAGGAGGAAACAAGAAACTTATTGATGTGAAATAGGTCTATAAAGCGAAGATGGTGCCAAATGGCGAAGATGCAAAATACATCAGGGTTTAAGATCAAAGGCCAAGAAGAAAAAGTGTTTAGATTGAAGAAATCGTTGTAAGTTACGAAGCAGACACCTAGAACCTGTAATAAGAGAATTGGCAGTTTCCTTATTCAATCAGACTTCATCAAATGAACCTCAGAACATGAAGTATATTTGAAAAATCTAGATAGGAAGGAGTTCCTAGTACTACGCTTGTATGCGGATGATCTCTTGATCATTGGAGCAAATGGTAAAATTCAAAAAGGAAAGTATGCTTGAGTTTTAAACGTCTGACCATGGAAACTTATCGGGGCATAAGATGTATGGACACAATCAAAGGAATCTTCATGCATCGAAATAAGTACGATGGGTATATGTTGAAGAAGTTCAACATGATCAATTGCAATGCAGCCGTAACACCAATTGAAATTAGAGATAAACTCAGTAGAAGACTAGTGAGAAACTACTTGATGCAACTATATATGCAAGGAGACATAGGACCATAGAGATAATTTTGCAACGCAAAGCATGGTTTATGTCAAAGTGTTGGACTTGAAAGCATATCTATGGAGGAACCAAAGGTATCTTTATTTAATCACAACTAAGAGGATTCTAAGATATGAGGAAGGTACCGTGGATTATGGTATTCTAATGCCAAATCAGAAGAATATCAAGAAAGATATAGTAACATTTGGATATTTAAATTCTGACTAGGGAGGAGATCAAAATGATAGGAATAACACAGCTGGGTGCTTGTTCATTACAGGTTAAGCTCCAATCTCATGGTGTTCAAAGAAACAAGGGATTGTTGATTTATCTTCGTGTGAAGTGTAGTATAAAAAAAATCAAATATTAACTTGCATACATGTATGCCTTTGTCATTTTATGCTATTAACTTGCATGATGTGAGTTTCTTTAAATATTCATCATTTTTTATTTTTATTGATCTTGAATTTGCTCTTGTATCTGACGTACTCTACAAATCTGAATGACTGAATATTGTTATCGTGGTAAAAAAAAATATTACACTTCACTCCCACACAATTTAAACTATAACCGGGCAATATCACACAAATTTCTTATAGATATCGTTATTATGTTAAATGTCAATAATGCGAAATATATAGTATATTTATTTAATTAAAGAAACACTTCATAAAGTTTAATTGTTACACTTGAAATTAATCAGCGCAAGTAGTACAAGACACATATTTTTCACCGAACAACTAGGCATTTTCAACGCAGTTGAATGGAATGATTATGAGTATGACGCTCATGGTTTGGTTTGGAATACATACATGCACTAAAATGCCAAGATTAGTTTTTTCTAATTCAAAGTGGATTTGCGATTTGCGATTCAAGATTCGCTTTATGTCCTGTTTGAATTTAGCTTATAAAAAAGAGTTTATGCAAATAATTAAGTTTTTATGTTAGTTCATAAAATTTTACAAACGAAAATTGTATATTCATATGTTATTTTTCATAAACTACCTTAACAAACTTATATATAATACATCAATACTTATTTATCTGCATAAGTTTTAAAATAAGTGAACCCAAACGGACCCTTAGTAGCAAATAGTTGTTTAGTGTTGTTTTAGGTATTAGTAATGAATATTTGTCCAATATTTATTTTCTTGTATTTACTAGTGGCAAATATTGTTCCCGTGATTTTTTTATTTATCAGTGGAAAATATTTTCCTCGTACTTTTCTGTGTATATTTGTCTCATGCCATTTTTTAATATTTACGAATAGCAAATATTTGTCGTAACATCCCGATTAATCTTTATACATAGAATTGAAATTAATAATATGAGAGGCGAGAGAGGGAGTGGTCGAGAGAACCGTGATTTCCACCTGGTCCACCGTGGGCAATCGCGCTGGTTTTCTTCTTCACCGGTTGCGAGGTACGTTGGGGGGAGCGGGGTCCAAGCAGGGTGCCACCATATGGGGGGATAGGGGAGAGTGGACTGATGTGAGACCGCGAAGGAGGAAAGCGTTCGAACAGGCGGGACAGATTTCAAGAGGGACAGAGGCGCAGAAGAGGATGGGAGGATCACCAGCGACGGCGGTCTAGGGTTAGGGTTCAGCATGGCACCGATTTGCGATTCAACGACGTGGAGGATTTGGATGTTTTCGAACCACTAGTGCAGTCCTATGACAGAAAGGCAGTCTTGCAATACTCACGACCTGGTTGTACGAGGGTGGCTATGCAGCGTTTTAGGGCAGCACCTGCTGTATACCATAGGCGTTCGTCCTCAAGGGAGATGCAACACCACAAGCGCGCGTACAATAGCTGATCGTGGGTGTTCTCTGCACAGGGAGGTACACCAGCAGCCGTTTGCACGCAAGGTTGGGGAGGAAGCTGACGGTAGCATACGCGCTCAATATCCAAACCAGTGGCAATGGGATTATACGGCTCACGACAATATCGGTTCGGGTAAGCAATCTTTCGTGTCCTTTTATTTCACAAATGTGTCCGATGATATATCATATATTTCATTACGACAAGGTTTTGAGGTGTGTGGTATAATGGAGGATGTTTATCTGGCGAAGAAACGGAATGTGAATGGGGGCGTGTTTGGCTTTGTCCGGTATGGTAAAGTGATGAATGTCGAAAAACTACTGAAGGCGTTAAACAATGTGTGGTTTGGGGATTGTCGGGTGGTGGCTAAGGTTGCGAGCTTTGATAGGTTTGGTAATAAGAAGCAAGGTGTAGGAGCTAAGGTCGAGGGTGAAAAGAATAAGGTGGGGATAGGTATACACATCGAGAGAGAACATTTTAAGGGGAATGAGAGCGCTGAGGGCGCAGAGGTCAACGGTCGTGGTAAGGTGGCGTCGGAGGCGGCGGACAGGAACAACTCGAAGGAGGGGGTAGTTGAGTATGTGCGAGATGGGAGGAAGAGTCAATACGATGAGGACAAGTTTAAACAAGTTTTTGTTCCAAAGTATACATCTTCTGTGAGTGACATGTCTTGGGCGGTTAAGGGAGTGGTGGTGCCTGTGTTGAATAGTGATGCGATACCTGTGTTACAGCGTCGGATTTTTGACGCGGGCTTTGTTAATCTGGTTATTATTCCGTTGGGTGCTGATAAGGTTTTTTTACGTTCCCTTGATGACGTAGATGTCAATACCACGTTGTCCGAAGCGAGTGATTTTTTTCATAATTTCTTTTCGAAACCCGTGAGGTGGAACAAGGACACTTTGGTGCGTGAAAGAGGAGCTTGGGTAAGGATTTACGGAGTGCCATTACACGCTTGGAATTATGAATTTTTCAAATTATGTGTCTATGACTGTGGTCGTCTGCTGAAAGTTGATGATATTACATTAGACAGGGACCGCTTCGATTATGCACGGGTACTGGTGTCAACTAGTTCTTTGGACATTATTAAATCAATGGCTAATGTTTTGGTGGATGGTGTTCTTTTCGAGTTCAAAATTATTGAAGAATGGGGTTTCACAGTAGGAGAGGATGCTTGCTTGTTTGATGAAGAAGAGTCTCATGTGGACGATAGGTCTGCTATGCCAGATGATCTTGACAATGGCATTGGCGATGGTGATGTGGATGGGCTGCTGAATAGTCTTGCGGAAGATTGGAAGAAGGAGGATGAAGTATGCCATATTATGCCTTCTCCAGAGAGCGCTACGGTGAAGGTTCCAACCGTTTCGCCGACACCTGCAACCTCGGCACCCGCGGAGGACCCTTCCTTGGTGTCGACAACAAAGTCCAAGTCGGCGCAGGTTTTCGAGAGTGTGTGCAAGATTGATCGTTAGTCCAGGCAATGTTTAATTGATGACAAGAAAGTGGTCAGGAGAACTTCGTCGTGCCCTCCTGGTAGAGATAGAGCCACTTTCTCGGGTCCGTGGAGCTTGGAATGGACTAAAAGTCATAAAAGCTTTAGTATGGGATTTGCCCCAAAACTAAAAACTAAGGTCTCTGTTAAATCGTCGGGTGTGAAGAGAGTTACTAAAAGGAAGGGAGGTGGCTACCTTCGAATTGTGCTCTCAATTTGAAGCGTATAGCTAGACTCTCCGACAGTGATAGAAGAGAGGTTCTTCGTGCGCTGCAAAGGACCTCGAGACAACGGAAGGCGGTATCGAGAGCCCCTAAGGCGAAGGTATCTTTACAAACAGTTTCTTCTAAATGTACTTCTCAGACATCGGTAAATAATGATTGGAACAATTGGTTGGTGCTCCATGGTAACGACAAGGTGACGTCAGAGGATGTTTGTGAAATAGGGAGGACTGTTGGTCTCAAGTTTAACGGCGATAAAAATAACATGTTTGATGTACTTTCAGGAGTGGGTAGGAAAACAAGAGAGGGTGGTGGTGAAGGTGTGTAGGCCGAGAGCTAGAGTGGGTGGTGGGGAGGGGGCGGCTTTGGTGTGTGTATATAGCGATGAAGCTTTTATCTTGGAATGTTAGGGGGCTGGGCGGTGCAGATAAAAGGAAGGAGGTGAGCAATTGGGTGAGGGAGAAAAAACCTTTTATACTTTGTATACAAGAAACTAAATTACCATTGTTTGATGCCTTTGTCTGTAAATCTATTTGGGGTGATGGTAATGTCGATTATTCTTACCAACATTTGGTGGGTGCCTCTGGAGGTTTAGTTACGCTTTGGGACTTAAGCGAGGTGGAGGTGTGGTCGACAGTGTCTTTGGATCATGTGCTCGCGGTAGCAGGTCGCTTTGTGCAGTCTGGGGAACTCTTTATTGTTTTTAATGTTTACGCTCCTTGTGATTCTTCTCGTCAACAAGCTCTCTGGAATGTTTTATCTTCTAGACTTGAGGCTTTGGCGGACCAAAATGTTTGTGTGTGTGGAGATTTCAATGCTATTCGTTGTGTGGAGGAAAGAAGAAGTGTTAGTAGTGTCTTTAACCAGGCAGGCACCGACAACTTTAACGGTTTTATTGCCAATAACTTTTTGGTGGACCTTCCGCTCCGGGGTCGCACTTACACATGGTATCGAGGGGATGGGAGGTCGATGAGTCATATTGATCACTTTTTATTGTCTGAAAATTGGTGTTTGACTTGGCCTAATTGTATCTAGATGGCAGTGCCCAGAGGGTTGTCTGATCACTGCCCCTTAGTGCTGTCTATTGATATCCAAAATTGGGGGCCTAAACTTGTGAGGATGTTAAAGTGTTGGGCGGACTTTCCTGGCTATAACACTTTCGTGCGGGATACCTAGAGTTCGCTTCAGATAAGTGGTTGGGGTAGCTTTGTCTTGAAAGAAAAGTTGAAGTTACTGAAATTGGCTCTAAAAGACTGGCACCAACGTCATGCTCAGAATCTTCCGGCACGAATCTTGTCTCTGAAGGAGCAAATAGCTTTTCTGGATTTGAAAGGGGAGTCAACTGTGTTATTGGATGATGAAATTCAGGAGCTTCATGGATTGTCGGAGGAGTTGTTCTCCCTTTCTAGAGCAAATTCTAGTATCTGCTGGCAACAATCTAGAGTTCAATGGTTAAAAGAAGGAGATGCTAACTCTAAGTTTTTTCATAGAATCATGTCTAGCAAAAGGAGTAGGAATGCTATCCCGTTCTTTCTTGTGAATGGGGCTCTGGTTGAGGGAGTGGAGAATGTTCATAACGCGGTGTTTACTCATTTTCAGGCGCAATTTCGACCAACACAGAACCAACGTCCAAGCATGGAGGCTTTAGATTTTTGCACCTTGTCGTATAATGAAGGGGCGAGTTTAGTGAGGCCTTTCACTTTGGAGGATGTTACGACGGCTGTTTGGGATGTTGACAGTTTTAAATGTCCCGGCCCTGACGGAATCACCTTTGGCTTTATAAAGGATTTTTGGGATATGCTGAAGGCAGATGTTATGCGTTTTTTGGTGGAGTTTCATAGGAATGGGCGATTATCTAAGGGAATTAATAGTACTTTCATTGCCCTTATTCCTAAGGTAGACAACCCTCATCAGTTGAATGATTTTCGTCCTATTTCGTTGGTGGGCAGCTTGTATAAAATTTTGGCCAAGGTTCTGGCAAATAGACTCTGATCGGTAATTGGACTTGTTATATCAGATTCCCAATCGGCCTTCATTAAAGGTCGCCAAATTCTCGACGGCATTCTGGTGGCTAATGAGGTTGTTGATGAAGCGCGTAAGCTTCACAAAGAATTGCTTCTTTTTAAGGTCGACTTCGAAAAAGCATACGACACAGTTGATTGGGGCTACCTTGATGAAGTGACGAATAAAATGGGTTTTCCATCACTCTGGCGTAAATGGATTAAAGAGTGTGTTGGAACAGCTACAGCCTCAGTATTGGTAAACGGGTCACCTACGGATGAGTTCCCCTTGGGGAGGGGTTTGAGGCAACGAGACCCTCTGTCGCCGTTCTTGTTTCTTTTGGCCGTAGAGGGTTTTAACGTGTTGATGGAGTCGTTGACTCAGAACAATCTTTTTTCGGGCTTTCAGGTGGGTAATAATGTTGTGACAACAGTGTCCCACCTCCAATTCACTGATGATACACTAATATTAGGTGACAAATCTTAGGCCAATGTTCGGGCAATGCGTGTTATTCTTCTTCTGTTTCAATCTTTGTCTGGTTTAAAGGTTAATTTCTCTAAGAGTTATTTGGTAGGGGTGAATGTCGCATCTTCTTGGTTGTCTGAAGCAGCTATGGTTTTGAATTGTAAGGTGGGGTCTGTACCTTTCGTGTATCTGGGGATGCCTATTGGTGGTAATTCTCGTCGCTTGTCCTTTTGGGAGCCTTTGCTGAACCGTATCAAATCTAGACTGTCGGGTTGGAGTTCGAAACATCTATCTTTTGGCGGCCGTCTGATTTTATTGAAATCTGTCATGTCATCTCTGCCTGTTTACGCACTTTCTTTTTTCAAGGCTCCAACGAGTATCATCTCCTCTATTGAATCTTTATTTAATTGTTTTTTTGGAGGGGGAGTGCTGACCACAGGAAAATATCATGGGTGGACTGGAATTCTATTTGCAAGAGTAAGGAGGTTGGTGGTTTGGGGGTAAGGAGAATTAGGGAGTTTAACGTTGCTCTTCTAGGGAAATGGTGTTGGCGGTTGTTGGAGGATAGAGATAGTTTGTGGTTTAGGGTGTTGTCGGCGCGGTATGGCACCGATGAGGGGAGGCTGAGAGGAGGAGGCCGCGAGGCTTCTGAGTGGTGGCGTGTTGTGCATAATTTGAGTAGGGAGAATTGGTTCAGCGATCATGTGAGTCGCTGGGTTGGGAACGGTAGGACAACTTTGTTTTGGTCCGACATGTGGTGTGGCAGGGTGTCTTTTAGTGTCAGGTTTAGCAGGTTATTTGAGTTGTCAGTTTTCAAAGGGGAGTCGGTGTTAGAGATGTCGCAGTTAGGATGGGGGGAGGGTGGTGAGGCGTGGAGGTGGAGGCGAAAGTTGTTTGTGTGGGAGGAGGAGATGGTGGGAGAACTCATTTTACTGCTTGCTAATGTTACTATGTAGGTCAATAAGGAAGATAAATGGCTTTGGACTTTGGAGAACTCTAACACCTTCATTGTTCGTAGTCTGTATAATTTTCTTACTATTCAACCACAGGTTGGGTTACCAGTTGATGTTTCTTCGATTTGGCATAAGGATGCGCCTCTCAAGGTGGTGATGTTTGCTTGGCGGTTGTTTCGGGATAGATTGCCTACAAAGGACAATCTCCTCCGGTGAGGTGTTATTGATCATGATTCTAGGATGTGTGTGGCATGGTGTGACCTTGTCGAATCGTCTTCTCATTTATTTTTGCATTGTAATACCTTTGGTACAGTTTGGCACTTGATTTATAGTTGGATTGGTGTCTCAGTGACCAACCCTTTTTATGTGCGTGATCATTTTCATCAGTTTGGCTTCAGTGGCGGGATTGGAAAAATGCGGCGATCGATTTTACAGGTTATATGGTATGCAACTGTTTGGGAAATCTGGAAGGAACGTAACAACAGGTTGTTTAAAGGCAAAGAATGCCCCGTTCTTCAGGTGGTTGATGGGATTAAGGCCATCTCCTATATGTGGTTGAAGGAGAAATATACTACTCTTCCCTTCAATTTTCATGGCTGGTGGCTTAGTCCGTTCACCATATTGGGCATAGGTTAATAGTTCCCAGTTATTTCTTTTCTTGCTTTTGTTTCCCCTCGTAACTATTGTTCAGACCTTACTGTTTTTCCTTGGTACACCTTGTGCCGGGAATAACGCTTTTATGTGGTAATATATTTCATTTTAGCCTCTTCAAAAAAAAAATTTCTTTATACATATCTCTTCGAAACTCACACATATAAAATGTAGGTATTAGACGTATAGAAATACCTTAAAGAAGTTTTAATATATTTAATTTTGCCGCCTTGTTTTTTTATAGGATTTTGCGAGGGGTAAACCCTTGTCAAACACTAATTTTTTATTTTTATTTTTTAAAATTCTACTAGGTTTTCCCAATGATATCCAAAGGGTTTACTCCTCGCAAACACTTTTGTTTTTTCTAGGGGCTTGTGTGCCTCACAAGAATCCGTGCAAAAACATTAAATTTCTTATAGGAGTATTGAATATTAGTTTGTGGACCCTTTAAAAATAAACAAAGTTGCTCATATGACTAATTCTCATTGATTATTGAGTAAATTATTCACAATTCTTAAAGAGTAAGATAAATCATTCGTTTTGCACTTGATCAGAGATATAAGTCAAAGTTTTTTTTTCCTAAGCGAAGTCAAAGTTTTTTTTATTAATATTTACTCAATTTACTAAAATAAAAGTCAAAGTTTTTTTTACCAAAAATATAAGTCAATGTTTTTTTAAAGGGTATGGTAATGTTATAATCATGGTACAAAATATTTTGCCTTTATTTTGTCAAAAAAAAATATTTCACCTTTATTTTTCACACAAGACACAATGGTTGCAATTAAGAGCACCGTGGGACCGGCTAATTTATAGTGACATTTTTTTTTTGAGCAAAATTTATAGGGACTACTACTGACTACTTTAAAGGAAAACGATTGCAATTTGCAAGTAGAAAATTAAAAGAATATAATAAAAAAGGAGTTCCTTGGTGGCCAAGCATGCGTGCCTATCACGTATAAAATATAAAAGGAAAATAATATTATTTTTTTAAACAAGTATAATATTTTGTACACTATAATATATGAATATTATATTTTTTTTATTATGAATCAACAATCTTTGTGAGCAATTACAAAGACTAGTTGTTAAAGCTAATATGATGGTTGCAACTCTCTAAAGAAACGAAATTGAATACGGTTGCATTATCAGAGTTGATTTTGAATTCAAGACCTCTTTCAAGCCGAAAGAGATTCTTAACATTTCATCCTAAAGGTTATTTGGATCGCTTCAGTTTGGGTAATATGGAAGACTAGAAACAACTGTGTCTTTAAAAATGCGGTAATTGATCCGCATATTACTCTTGAAAACGTGAAGCGGACTTCCTTTTTATGGCTATCTTCGAATGTTACTCATTTAGCTTTTGGTTTTCATGACTGGTGGCGACACCCTCTACTTTGTATGGGTGTCAGGTAACAGTTTTTTGGTTTCCGGTGGTGACACTATTCTTTTAGGTGTCTGATTGTTGTAATAGATATTGGGTATTTCATCTTTTTAGCACACCTTGTGTGGGGTGAATTTATCCTCCTTTGAGCAATATATTCCATTTTGATTTGTTCAAAAAACAAAAAAAAAACATTTCATCCTAATGCTATTGGGTTATTTGAATATTATATTTATATAATAAAGTTTTAAAAATGAAAAAATAACTCAGAGTGATAAAAAAATATATTCAATTCAAAAAACTTAAAATATACATCATGAGAATCATATTAAAAAAAAAAATACAATTTAACATTTTTTTGGTCAATTCAAACATATAAAAAATTTATACCGTTATCTTCGAACGTCCTAAAGTTAATTAACCGATTGAGTCTAATATCATATAAAAAAATATCTTCTGTTAGAAGAAAAATATATGTATAATATTTCTGTTACGATATAGCAAAGATATTTGAACAAAGTTTCATTTAACAAAAAACATAATTAAGGAAATAACTTTTACAAAATAAACAAAAATATTTATATTTATCAACAGAATCCGAAACAAGTAAAATATGTTGCTAAAAAATGTGTTGACCCGTTACAAATTTTCAAAGTCTAATTAAATTTCCTTAAAACTTGGGATTCTTGAACATCTCTCACTCTCTCTCTATACATACACATTACACACTACACTCATTCTCATTCTCTCTCTCTCTCTACAGTTGTGATAACCATCATGGAGGAAAAAATCATAGAACACAAAAGTGTTACCACAAAGCTTGTAAAGTCTAGTTTCATGTCTTCTTTGCCAAAAAGTGTTACAATCTCATTTACTGATAACTATGCCACTGACTCTTCAACTGAAGATGAAGAACAACATGTAATAACAACAAGGAAAATAGTGAACGAGGTAAGATTTCAACAATGTTCCACTTTTTCAAACAAGAACAACAAAAAGAGACATGAAGAGATAGAAAACAAGAATGCTGTTGGTGTTGGTCAATGTTGTTTGGAACAAAACAATGAGAACCCTAGACAAATAAATGATGTTGTTCATCAAAAGTTTCGTGGCGTTCGACGACGACGGTGGGGGAGATTTGCTGCTGAGATTCGTGATCCTCGGCTTGGAAGGAGAAGATGGTTAGGGACTTATGATACTGCTGAAGAAGCTGCTTTGGTTTATGATCGAGCTGCAATTGATTGTAGAGGTGCTGATGCTGTTACAAATATCATCAAACCACCACAGAAGAGAAAATCAGTGAAAGATGAATTTGTTTGTGACAAAAATGGATATTATGGTGATAATGTTTCTGTTGAGGATTGTAATGGTAGTTCATCTTATTCTCAAGAATCTGTGAGTGAAATTTGGAGTGAAAGGATGAATGATCAAGAATGGATAAAAGAGATAACTGGAGAGGAATATTTGGATGATGGTTTTACATTTGTTGATGATTCATATGGTTCTTGTTCTTATTATGAACCTGTTCTTCCTACAATGGTTTCTAATGAGAGTGATTGCATTGTTGATACTATTCCTTTTCATCTTGAGGAGGATTTTGAATCATGTGAATGGGAGGTTAATAATTACTTCAATGAATCTTTGGAGTTTTGAAGGAATCATTCATCAAGTGAATGAGTGAGTTAGATGCTAACTAACTTGGTAGTGGACTTCTCAAATGGAATTGTAGGTGAGTTTCTTTTGAGTCTAGTGAGAAATGTGAATGTATGGTTTTTCTTTTCTTTTTTTCTGAACAAATTTTATGTTTAATTATTCCTTTGTACTTTGAAGGAATTAGTGTTCTTAGCTCCATAATTAGTGACTTGAGACTTTTTTATTTAATTGAAAAAAATTGGTAGCATTTTGACATTTTTTATCTTGGGATGCAATGTGTGTTGTCTAATGGAAAGCAAACAATAGCCTTTTCATTGGTGCTTGAATGAGCCAAACAGTTTTTCATCATATATGAGACTGTTTTGGTGTTACTATTCAGCTAAGCTATGGTAATTGTTAACAAGGTCACTTTCTCAAGTACCTTGCTTGGGTGGTTCGAGTGCTTAAGCAATTCTTGAGTTTAAGCCCCCTTTTCTCAAACAAGTCCTTTTCATCTAAGACATAGCATGAAGTGTAGTCAGAGAACAACAAACATACAAAATGTGTGAATATTTGGTCAATCAGGTGAAATCTGGGTCCGTTGATGAACACTTCTGATTGAAGTCATGTTTCGGTGTCAGACATCGACACAACACTAATAATTGTAATTACATTGAGTTATATCATTTTCTCAAAATTTTATTGATGTGTCAATGTGTCAGTGTCGTGTCTGTTATCCATGCTTCATTGATCTTGGAAGTTAAATCAAGTTGTAACTTGGATCCAACTATTGAGATTTAGTTGTAGTAACGCGACGACGACAACGAACTTGAATCAGAAAACCTTTTTTTTTTTTATTTAACCCTCTGTCTTTCATGAAAATTGGCTCTGATAATTCAGAGTTCAGACACAAGTAAAGATCGTCTAACTTAATATGTTCCGGTCAAAATTTCAACAAGGATTTATTGAACCATTTGGAGACGGGAGTTCATTACAAATCACTTGGTTGATTAGAGAAACCAATCCGACCTTACAAATTAAACAGAAATTTATGATGTACTAATAATAAATCAATTGGATCCCTAAATCATATGGAAAAGTCCTCAATTAGAATTTTTTTGGAAAAACACAAGGCTGCTAGGACCCCTTAAATAGTGACCTGATCTGCTTGGATCATCCACTTGTTCTGTCCTAGACACTACTCACTAGAAACTTCTCACACAACAAAATAGACACTAGAAACCATAAAATCTTCGGACAAAATAAACTTGGGAAGGGTGAAGCATAAGGTAGGATCCTAAAGGCTAAAAGTAGGTTTGGCTTTTTTTGGTTTTTTAAAGTTTCAAAAAGAATGCATGCAGGTTGAACCTTCTGTGGACACAGAGAAAGTGAGAGGCATTCCAAGGTTTGGTCAACATCCTACAAAAAAATTGGATTGGTGATAAAAAAAATTACCAAGTATCATGATCAGAAAACTTGCATGCATTTGTTTTAACATTTAAAAAGATGTTTAAAAGTATCAAAACCAAGTTGATAATATACAAGCATGCTTATTGGTCCTTTTTGTGAACAACTTTTTAATTTAGTAGTTACAAAACAATATATATGGATTCAGAAGTATTGCCAGAATCATCAATTGGGTGAAACTTCTGATGCTTTTGCTCAAGTGAGAAAAATCCAACAATACTGAGCAATAAAGAGGGAAATGTTTTTGTCTTATGTAGCATTTGCTTGTAGGCAATGTTTTAAAATTATGTGGTCCATGAGGCTATGACATCAGTATTTCAGAGATCTATCATAAAATTACAATGTGTATCAGGGGTGGTATAAGTTTTGTTCATGATTTTTTCCATTACCAAAAGATAGCGAGTAGCAATAGTCAACTACAACATATAACTTCGTTAGGAAGGATATACTGATTAATAAATTATAAGTTTTATGGAAAAAAGATTCAATTGCTTTTAAAGGTTCTAAAATTTTATTAAATTCTAGTAGTAATTGATAACACTATAATTTGAGTTTATTTTAGAATTTGGGTTCAACGTAACTTTATTTCATAGTGAAGGCAATCTCTATCCCTTTAAACATATTTTCATGTCATATTCATTCAATGTTAGACTCGTATGTAACATACAACCCACCCGAGTCTCAACATATTGAGCGTGAACTAAATGATACAATGGAGGGTGATCGACATCAAATGTCCCGATAGAACTTAGAATATTATAGCATCTTAGAATTTGAATTGCACATAACTCAATCATAAAACAATACAAGATTCTTAACAATTTTAAAGATCCTTCGCTTAATGAATATTGAATTTTCAAATGTAACTAAAAATGCACTAAAGTGTTGTCTATCTAGTCAGGTTCAACTTTCATCCTTTCATTTTTAAGAGAGATAAATAAATATAAAAGAGAGTGATGTGTATACATCTTGAGAGACGAAAATATAAAAAAGAGTGATGTGATAAATACGATAAATCGATGATGTGACTATTGAATTTGTTAAAATAACATGTCTTAATTTTTTTTTTACTTCACACGTTATCAGTTTAGAGATACTAAATCCTTTGAAAATCAGATTCAACCAATCTATAGTTTTTTTTTTGTCCAGTAACATTTTTTTTTGTATAGTAGCTTAGTGACTAAAGTTCGCACATTTTAAATGAAGAGAAGTAGGGTGTCTGGAGTTCGAACTCCGACCTTTACATATAATATATGCAATATTCTTATTTAATTAATTTATTTTTTTGAAATTTTAGCAGAGGGTGAGGGCCAAACAACCATTTATTTATTTTAAAAAGTTAATTCTAACAAAAAAATTTCTTCAGTTTTTTTTTTATCAAACCGACAAGTTACACTTACGCTTTCCTAAAAAAAAGAAAAACACACTAACACTCAAAGTCTATCAAAATAAATCCACGTAATGTATCCAAAAACAACGTAATAAAATCACTCTTACTTTTTGTAATTTGAAATGTTCCATGCTTAAAGCTCGGACACAAGTTTACTTCTCCGTGTATGTGAAATAGAAGAATAGTTCAAGGGAACCTAAGATATCCTTATCACTTGACCGTATATGTGGAGAGAAAGATTGTAACCAAATTCAAATTTGGATGGAGGAAATTTGGGAGGTGGTTATGATAAAACTTTGAATGTATTTCATCATCAGATTGGTTTTTGTCAAGTCGTCGTTAAATTAATTATTGACTTTATTAATATTTTAAATCAGTCTTTATTTTGACAAAAGTTTTTTAAGTAGGTCTCTCAGCAAGTGACATAGACATAAAACCAAGGACCTAACTGGTTTTTTGTTGTTGACAGATAAGAACTGGTTTGAAATATTAACCGTGTCAAAGACTCATTTATGAGTGATTTACTAAGACATACGACCAATTTAGTAGTTTACTCGATTTAATTGTAATAATGTTGCCTTGATTAGTAGGGAATGAAATAGACGTGGATGTTATGCAAACATGGAGCATGTGACCAAGTCGCACGTGTCAGAGCCCAAATTGAAGTATCAAGGTGTGATAAAAATACAATGAAAGTATAAGAGAGTTATTAAAAAGTTATAACAAAATAGTTGTACAAATAACATTTTCTTATTGTTTAATAGGTCACTTGAAACACGAACATGCCTCTCAAATATTCCAAAGTGCCCATGTCAGGACGTAGCTCCCAATCAACAAATTTGGGGTTATGACACATTCTTTTTTTATTTTGGTAATGATTGAAAGTTACGAACGGACCTATTCGTGGGTTAGGATCCGAACATTTCAAAAATAATTTACAAGATCAACAAATCATAATTCAACAACCACACATATTTCAACCACAAAAACCAACATTCACAATTCAATTCAACAACAATAACCACTACACCCTCTCAAAAAAATAAAGGCTAAAATATGGTTTTGGTCCCTGCAAATATGCCTCGTTTTGGTTTTAGTCCCTGTAAAAAAAATTGTTGTTTTTGGTCCCTGCAAAATATTTTGTTTTTGAAAATAGTCCCTGGAGGGACTATTTTCAAAAGTAAAATATTTTGCAGGGACCTTTTTAAAAAGGTTTTAAGGTATGTTTAGTCCTTGCAATTAGGCGCCATCTAAAAATTCGTCCCTGTAATCGCTAATCCTGGCGATTTACCCTTGCATTGTTTAATCAGTTAAAAATTCGTCCCTTGACCAACTTAATCACTGCCACGTCATGAAATTAACAAAATGGCATGGGAATGGACAAAAATGCCCTTCCTTTCTCTTCTCTTCTCATCTACCAGATTGCAACGCCATGAATCATAAAGAGAAGCTTGCAATGCCGAAAACGAACAAGAAGACACCACCATGGAAAACCAAAACTGGAAACCGAAACTCGCATCCCGAACGGAGACACCACCGCGGCAAAGGGAGTCGGATCTGGATCTGGATCAAACTTGAGTAAACCTCATGTTTGATTCAAAACGTGTTGTTTAGCCTTCAATACGTGTTGGTATTTGAAGTCACACACCTCATGTTTTCAAACTGATAGAAGCCTTCAATACGTGTTGGCCAATAAGAACAAAAAGAAGATGATGATAATGATGTCATGGATGTTGAAGATGTGCAAGAATATCTTCCCAATTTATTAATTTGTCCTGGAATTGTCATGTTGTTCCTCAATCAGCACCTTTCTTGTTTGGATTGTAAGTTACTTAGATTTTTTTTTCTTTCTGGGTGTTGAAATTGTGACCAAAGTTTTGATTTTTATTGGTTGATGAATAATGGGTTTACCTTGATTGCAACATGAAACAAGGACTGGGTTTTAGAGAAGAAGAAGGGAAGAGAAGAAGAAGAAATAGGTATCAGGATGAGAAGAGAAGAGAAAGGAAGGGTATTTTTGTCCATTCCCATGTCATTTTGTTAATTTCATGACGTGGCAGTGATTAAGTTGGTCAATGGACGAATTTTTAACTGATTAAACAATGCAAGGGTAAATCGTCAGGATTAGCGATTACAGGGACGAATTTTTAAATGATGCCTAATTGCAAGGACTAAACATACCTTAAAGCCTTTTAAAAATCAAAAGATTTTGCAGGGACTATTTTTCTAATAAATGGGTTCAGTCATCATGTGTCACGTGTGCAAATCATCACTAAAGTGGGGTCAGAGACCAAAACCAAAACGAGACATATTTGCAGGGACCAAAAACAACAAAAAAAATTACAGGGACTAAAACCAAAACGAGGCATATTTGCAGAGACCAAAACCATATTTTAGCCAAAAATAAAACATCAGCACTTGTTAAACCAATAACCTATCTGTAGTTCCTTAAAAAAAAAAAATATATATATATATATATATAGTTACTACAACTATGGAGGAGCAGAACAAATGTTGCTTGACCAAAAAACAAAGAACAAATGTTGCTAAAAAAATATGTAAGTAAGAAATATAATTTTTTTTCTTTTACAAGAAGTAAGAAATATAGTTAAAAGAAGATAAAATTTGGTTTTTTTTTTATAAGATTAAAATTAAGAATAAAATGTTCTTCACATAAAATAGTTCTAATTATAATTTTTTTACAATAATCGGTTATACTTATTAGGAGTGGATTATTTAAAGTGTTTCCACTTTAGGATGGTAAATCAAGTCAATTTACCCCGAATAATACTTGAGCGATATTGTGGTTGGTGATATTGGTGACATTGACCGACCACAATGTCACCAAAGTATTATTCGAGGTGGGTTGCACATTGTGGTTGGTAAATGTCAAAAAAAAAAAAACAAACAGTGCGGCACATTAAAAGAATCACGGTAAAAAA
>Ga0228711_1000270_pt1 | contig 56264 bp, 33 predicted proteins | sample MedpolnodulmetaG_2_FD_177996 | JGI IMG/M metagenome (GOLD analysis project Ga0228711, IMG submission 177996) | Root nodule microbial communities from Medicago polymorpha collected in Santa Monica, California, United States - brown nodules | ecosystem: Host-associated > Plants > Roots > Nodule... | reverse complement strand
CTTAATGCCTTTTAAAGATTTATATGTTCTTTCTGTAGTAAAATGAAACACATTTTATTTTTATTTCTTGAGTTTTAGTAATAACAATAACATTATTTTTTTAAATAAGCTATTGTTTATAAAATATCGTAAAAAATTCTTTAACAAGATAATTTGTGATTTTTTTATAAAAAAAATAATCCTTTGAATAAAATATTTTTCTAACCATATTTTTCTTATTTGAATAAAACACCTTTGAAGGGAAAAAGTTTTTTGAATAAAAAAACATGTAGTTACCAAACAACTTTAACTTCATTTTAAAAGCTCTTGATTTTGACTTTAAGTTTAAAGTAGCTTATACGCCTATCTATCCAGTTAGTTTTGTTTTCTTTTGTGCAATCCTTTCATTTTTCATTTGCCAAACAAATAAAAGTACATCTCATTCTATATTTAATATAAGAGAGACTAACAATTTATTTTCTAGTTTCCCTTTTGCTAATGGGAATTGAAATGTTATCTTGTTGATAGATCATTTGACATGGAAACTGAAGTACGAGGTGTAACGAGTCGTAATTCTCTTCAACTTTTTATAATAATGTATATGAGTAGATATGATTAGGTGACGCAAATGTTCAATATACATTAACAGAAAGCACTGGGAATATGATATACCAAATCTTTGATGGTAGGTAGGTAGTCAAGTTGTTTAGTATATATCCCGTGGAGTTGCTATTGTTGTTGACTTGTTGTTAGTATTCTAACCTTTAATTAAAAAAAATATAGGAAAAGGATTTGGCCATCTTAAAGATGTGGTACAGCTAAATTTGATGAGATTTGCTGTCAAAAACGTGGTAGTACATGCACTTGATCTGTTGATCAAGGGCCCTTCGAGTTCGATCCAAATAAATTAAAAATATATTTAGGTACCCCCAAGTTTTCAGGTTTTATTTTGAGGTTTGATGGGTTGGTTTAGTTTTTGAAATGTGACACTAGAATGCTTTTGCTGATGTGTATTTACTCTTTCCATCTAGGCATCCACATCGTCTTTCTCCACCCTCACCATCATGGTTAAGCAATCTCCACAACACCACTATCACATATCACCACCCTCCATTGCTTCCACCACTCAAAACCTTCATCAATTATGAGAGTGTAGAGGGAGATGTAGAAAGTGTGGATGGAGAGGGTCCAACCCCATGTATACAACATATTACAACACATTAAAAAAATACATTGTACACAAGGAAAGTAATCCCATGGGGAATAAACAACTAAAATGGGGAGGAGTAAAAAGACAGTAAACCATAGTTCAACAGACAGACGCAGGAACCTTCATTGTAAAACCTTATGTGCCCCAAAACAAACGTTCAGAATCATTGAACTGCAGAATCACTTTGAAGTATGTACTTTCAAACACCCCATGCTATTGTAGCCCTGCACAACTCCAACTTATAAATAAAATTAAGAGAAATGATATTTGAACAACCATTTTGGTACAACTTTTGACAACTTTCTCTCTCATACTCACATTATATTCTTATTCTCTCTCTTCCTTTTTCTCTCTCTATTGTTTTTGACCAATGAAATGAAAGAATAGCAAGGTTGTCCCAATAGTTGTCTAAAAAGGGTTGTACATGTATCATTACTCTAAAATTAACAATAAAGACATGTGTATCGAATTTCTGTAAATACGGATTTCTCTATTAAAAAGTGCAATTACAGCGGGAAAACTTGAGGAAGCCAACTAAAGAATTGAATCACTTACCTTCGACACCTAAACACAGCTGGTTAACCACCCAAAACTTCATCTAACAAAAAATCATACAAATCAATTGTACTACGTAGAAGCATATTGCTATCAAAGGATTCTTCCTCGCTATATTACATTAAACTCTATGGGTAACCTAACCAGCACTAAATTCAACAAGAATAGGGTTGCCACATCTGATTTTCCTTTACATAAGCCCCTCAAGTTTCTTGAAAGGGCACCAAGTAAATTTTCTATTCTCTTGTGCTATATGAGCGTTCACTGTAGAATTTGAGCTTTAATCTAAGTTGCATATACTTACCTATCCCTGAGAACGCAAGGACAGACAGATTTTGGGACACGGAAGCTCTCTGGGAGTTGAGATAGCAATTCATGGCCTTCATTCTCTGGTGTTGAATTACTAACAGTTGAAACGTCAGTAGTCTGAAACTTTCCAAATGGAACAACCTGCTCATAAAAGGAACATGAAAAGCTAAGCAACCCATTCAAATTTACTTGAGATTGTTTCAGGCAAAGAATAAATTCCACAGTACTTGATCGGTGCTTGAACCATCAGCTGCATCTGTCTTCAACCTTTTAGCCATGGGCATGCTGCTTGAACTGGCTACTTCATCCTTGAAGTTTTGATCACTGACCTCTGATATGCCAAATAAAAGAAAATATTATAAATATCACAACCTTATTCCTGGGCAAAAAACTATCACAATCATGTCATGTTCAAATAAGTCACAGAATTTTAGTATCACATGTAGAATAGTCTTGCAAAAATAGTTTAAAAGCATGGTGGGGAAGAACAGAATAAAGAAATCTTTGCTCTTGAAAACCACTTATTTTAAGGACCATAAAACTCATTTAAATACAGATTTCAGATATTGATATGCATCTCTTGACATTATACAGCTTCTTAAAAATTACAAGCATAGCATTAGTAAAGATTGTTCTTTCTGTCCTTAGATGATCTAATAGTTCAGTTTACTTGAGGTATTGATTTACTTCTGATAGAAAGGCATAAAACATGTAAAATTATAATGTTCCAACAAATTTCTGTCAGACATTTTATTTAATGTATTCTTGACTCAATTAGAGTAGGAGAACACTCAGGTATCATAGTAGTTGTGTATAAAGCCTTGTGGAAGAGTCAATAAACCATCCACATTAAATACCCCACTCACTGTCAAAGCATAAAAAGTAACTCAAATGTATATATCTACAAAGGACAAGCATCATAATCTAGTCTCATAAAGAAAAACTCTCTTGGCTCCCCGGCTGACTGATGTACACTTGCTAGAACTGTGGTCCTTTCAATGTTAATATTCCAAAAACTTACCCCCTTAATCCCTTGCAGTATACATTAAAACATCATTACAATTATTCCAAAAGCTTTTACTGCAGGAAAATTCACAGAATTAACTGATATGCAATGTCTTTCATGCCATTGTTTAAGCCAATGGCCATTTAGACTTCATAAAAACTAAGTAAACCAACGTTTAGAGAACTTAAATCACCGAACACAGAATTTCATATACTGTAAGTGCTAGTGAGACTATATGCATATACCTTGAGAGTGAGCATGAAAAACAACATCTTGTGTAAAAGGTGCAAGAAAAGACAGGTTCTTAGAAAGTATCATTATCTAGTCAACAAAATAACCAACACGCAAAAAGAAAAAGTAGTTCAAGCTACCTGTAGTACTGCAATCCGATTCTGCAAGGAACGAACATTGCTTCTCCACACAACTTCTTGCTGACCTGTTGGCAATTGCTGAACTACCACTGACATGAATCTCCTTGGCGCAAAGTAAACCACGGTCATAGGTATTAGGCTCTCTCCTACAAGCTTTATCTACCATTGCAGCTCCTGGTTCACTTCCTGCAACAACATGAGAATCAGCTGCGCTCTCTAACATACGGGCTATTTTTTCAAGCTTGATCTTCTTCTGGCAGCCATCTTGTAGAGCCAGAGACTGAAAGAAAAAGAAGGGATAAAAAGGCCTGATTATACTGGGGAAATAATTACCACGTAAACACAATGGAGACTCTAAATTGGAATTTAACTCTGACCTGCCTAGGCATACTAGGTGTATTTTGCAGAGTTCTACATTTATATGCTTCACCGGCATTATTGTTAAAGCTCCAACCACGTAAATGTATAGAACGATGCAACTCATTCACGAATGAGGCCTCTAAAGAACTAAGATATGACTTGTGCAGTTGATCTGTCCATCGTCTAGACTGGTCCTGTTACAAAATTTAGAATTAAGTACATCCTTGCCAACTAAATGAAATGAAAAGAAAAGCTTCCAAATTACAAGCAATCAAAAACAAAGTCCCAAGATAGACACACTTTATTATTGTCAATTTCAAACTTTAAGGGAGTAACAGAAAATGTAAAAATGACGTTTTGAAAAATAAGTTATGTCAAGCTACTGGAGATATTGTAGGAACTAAAGTGAGTTAGTCTGTACAGTCAATGAATGTGATTATAATGTGAATAACCAATATTAGATATATCCAAGACTATGCGCCAACAATGGTATGAAATCTCTTGTAATCTTCAAGCTTCACATTAAACTGATCAATACTTCTTCAAGAACTATAATTTATATCCTTTTCAAAATGATTTTCCTTATTTGTTGTTTTTACATTCCTTTCATGAGTTGAGTCATGATGGTACGAGTACATTAGAACATGTAACATTTCTGTCATGGAGAAAAGCATATCAGGGAGAGTATTTTCATTTATGCAGTGTATATAACTCAAAATCAGTGCAACCGAAACAATTTACCAAAAAGATATAGAATTATTATACATAATAATATACATTATACACCATACAGATGTATAAATTATACTCAGCATGAAAGCATCCACAGCTAAACCTCAACTATGACTTAACCGGTCCCAAATTCATGACACGGTTATCAATTTCAGCTACTTGACGATCTTCACCACATTACATTAATCCTTATTTAGCAATTTGAGATCTTCTAAAATCGTATCAGAATTTAGCTAATTACAAGATTTACAAAACATAAACTCAAACCATGGAAGCTTAAACGCCATGCAAAGCACAATTTCGAGATTAGATAAATAAATACCATAAACGCAACACGCAAACGCGCTCAAAATACCTAAAATACAAACGGATATTTACAGGAACATCAGTCTCATTCACACAACTGGATCAACAACAAAATTAAAATTGAAAAATCGAAGCATAAAAGGAAAACGGAAAATAAAATTGAAAAATCTAACATCAGTTCCGTAAAATGAGTGTGAAGTTACTTTAAACAGAGCGGCTTCGGCGGAGGTGTTGTCGGCGGTGGTGGCGGAGGAGTCGGAAAAAGAAGAGGAGCGAGTTAACTCGGGATCGGAGGGGAACGTCGGCGAATGGAGGTTATGGCGGAGAGGGAGATCTTGTTCCATTGCACGCGAGAAATGAACGAAAATTATTTAGGAATGAAGAAGAAGAAGAAGAAACCCTTGTTGCGTTATTACATTGTTCGGTTGAAGACGAAGAAGAAGAAAAAGAGTTCCAGATGGCGTCGCTTTTACACGTGTCAGTGAGTGCCACATCATCAAGGAGAAAATATCTTGAGCTATTGTGAGCCAGATATTTTTTTGTAAAGAGAATTGGCGCGTGTAACTCAACCGTAGTTTTCTCGTATGCTGACGGAAATTGTCACATGGATATATATGCCTTCTTCTGTCATGTCAGATCAGATCCCGTTTGCCCATTTACTACGCCTTCGCTGCCGAGTCTTCTTATTTTCAGTTCTAATAAAATAAAATATTCATTAATTATTATTGAGGAATCCTTCAAATTCATCCTTGAATTTTCACCAATCAGCCAAATTTGTCCATGAATTTTGCAAAATATCTATTTAGTTCTTGAATTTTATAGACGTCCATCAAAATAGTCCTTCCGTTCAAAAGCTCCATTAATGGTGTTGATGTGTCTTCTTGCATACTGTGTTGTCCTATACACGTGTCAACAAGGCAGCCACGTGTACAAGGATTAATTTGATGGAAATAGTAAAAATTCAAGATTTAACTTTTCAGTGTAATTATGTGTTTCCAATTATACCCCTCTATTATATTAGAATCGATTTGAGACTTATTGTCATAATTTAAGGACTAATTTGATAGATATCGTTATAATTTAAGGCTGATGTGATTGATTTTATTTCAGGTAATGGGTACAAAGAGATATGGCATGAGAGGACTAGTGATTTCAAATGACAGGCATAAACAAACACCACTGAAGAGTCATTCTCCACAAAATTCAACTGCTTCTGGAGTTATTAGAGTTTCAAATCCAAATTATGGGTCATCCACTTCTACACAACCCCAATACATGGAGTTTATCCCAACTCCAGGACTTAAATTATGTTTTTAGACTAGTTTTTTTAATGCTTTTTGGACTTGTTTAATTTATGCTTTTTTGGATATGTAATGACTTAAGAACACCAAATGACTTGATAACTTGATGACTATGTAATGTTATTTTTTTGGCTATGTAATGACCTATGAACATCAAATGTATGACTTATGATGGTATGCAAATGTCTATCTTTTTACAATCAAAGTATCTGTCTTTTACTTTTTACTTTGTTCAGCAAATGTATGCACCAAGGATCACAATGATATATGTTTTGGAAATTCAAGGACTTATTTGATGGTATTTTCATTAATTTGGGGATCGATGTGATGGATAGACATACAATAGAAGGACCAATTTGATTGAAATTTTTGACAAAAAGGTCGAGTTCATTCATGACAACCTCTTTTCATTACAACATTACATAGACTTGGCACAACATAATAACATTTTAAACAACTCAATCAAACAAATTACTCCTATCAATATCTTAATCAACCTAAGCTGACTTCCTACACAATCAACTTTATCCATCAACCTTGCCCTCCAAACCTCTTCTCTGACACTATCCTTTGGCTTCTCCATCAACCTTGCATTTCTTCCATGACCAGTACCATTGTTTTTAAAACTAGACTCTTGACCCGTGCGTCCTACCGAGAAGAAGTTAAACGAATAAGTTGCAACAATATAAACATATATAGTTTTTTTTTTTGAAGAAGCTAAACAAACCCCTCAAATTGGCACCAGAGAGAATCGATCCTGATACCTTGAGGAGGAGCACACTCCTATGTCCCAACACTTTAAAAATACATTAAAAATATATAGTTAATAAAAGTTTTAGCAAAATTTAAAAATATGTTCCCTTCTACGATAACAATAGCAACAAAATGAAATGGTAGCATACATAAAAAAAAGGTTTGAACTTTAATCATCAAGATACATTACGAAATACTTTGTGATAAACAACATTTGAGGTCGTATCAGTATTCTCTCCATCTCCATCAACGATTAGTATTTTCAATCTTTGTTTGAAGTGACTCTTGAGATTGCAACGTACAACTGACCATGCGAGAACACAAGACTCGGCAAATAAATTCCAACACTTTTAAGTGATTGGCCTTAACTCTTGTTGATTGTCATAACAAATAAAACAGATATTGGAAATTGTCTTCTTTGAAATTTGAAAGGAATTTTAACATCAGATGGTGAAAGAGATAACCTGGTTATGAAAACTTTTTCACCAATGTTACTTCCAGATATAACCTTTCCTTCAAGTACAAATTTCCCAATTCTGGTTATGATTAACCTTGTTCCATTGCGATTTTGGTGCGTTTGTTTGGTGGTTCCATTTTACAAACTCAACATCAACCCGATTTGCTCAATTGTTTTCACATCTTGAGACTGAAAACTAAATTAATAATCAATTTGTGTGTTCATCAGATGCAAGATGTTGTATCGAGAAAATATCTACAGCTAATATCACTATTAGTGGCGTATGAGATTTGAAAGCTAAACTAAAACTTAAGACTATAGAGATGCATGATTTCTGCTTAAAAAAAACTATTTCAATTCCCTCTATATCATAAATGTTGGTGCGCCTGGCATGTTAAAAAATGGGCTGTTATGAGATTTGAAAGCTAAACTAAAATTCAAGACTATAGAGATGCATGATTTCAGCCATAAATCAAAACAGACTTTCAATTCCCTCTATGTCATAAATGTTGGTGCGTCTGGCATGCCTAAAAATGGACTGCCAATAATGATCGAGTAAATACATAAAAGGCAAGTCAACTTGTATACATTTAAGGAAAACTAACCAATAATAACATTTAATTATCATTTGTCTGCTTTTAATAGCGTTTAATCATATCAGAATATCAGAACAGATATGATTAAAGAATTAAATGATATTACTGGCAATTTAATATGGCTGAGATGAAAGGAAAATGAGGTTATGAGATCTACGGTTGAGATGTAGGAAGTGGTTGACTGAGTTGATTAACATTAATTACGTGTTAGGGAGAGAAAATGAGGATGGATTGGGGCAAGGCTAATTGTGTTGATACTTTTTGTACCCTTCAAGCAGTGCAAGGCTAAGAGAGTTTGTGCTTCACTTTTCATTGTTAAGTCTAAACTGTTTTGACGTAAAAATGATGGCAGGAGAGGATAATGGGAATGCATTCGTTAATATACATGGAAGGTTATGAGATCTACGGCTGAGATGTAGGGGTGGTTGACTCAAATCATGGAACATTAATACGTGAAAGGTTATGAGATCTACGGTTGAGATGAAGGGAGTGGTTGACTGAGTTGATTAGCATTAATTACGTATTAGAGAGAAAAAAAGAGGATGATTAGCATTGTTTTCAATTGCCATTACGAGGTTTCTGTATGAGAGAGAAAGTGAGGAGTTTGAAAATAGAGTTTGAATCAACGGTTGTGATTAAGTGTGTGGTTGGGAGATTAGATTAGCAATAATTACATGCTTAGGAGGAAAAATGCAAGGGATTAGGGCAAACATGCTATCTCATCAAGTCTAGCTTTTATAATAAAGGATAACCTAGTTCTTCAGCTTCATCAACCCACACAAAAAATTTACAATTTTCACCATCATCTTATACAATCAAAAGATAAAATCAGTATTATTTAAACAAACCATTCACATATCACATAACCATTGTTAAACAAACCTTTGGCAGGGGGCACACATAGAAAGACCTTCCTGGGTTATTGACAGTGTTGGCTTTTCGTACAACACAATTTCCAGGACACCAACATTGAAGCTCTCTCATATCATCATTGTACATAAAGCTTGAAGATGAAGACCAACTATTGTAGCTGTTTTTGCCCATACGTCCACCACCCATCATTTCTGAAAACCAAACCTTCAACAATGACCACTGATTTTTGAATTTCGAATTGAATAAAAAAATTAGGGTTTTAAGTTTTTTGAATTGGGGAAGAACTTTGTCATCAATTCATGGAAGAAATTTTGGGGATTTTGAACTCTAGGTGACAAATTATAACACTAGGGTTCCAAATTTATATATTTGGGGAAGAAAGAGCCGTTAATGAGAAAGAGGAGAAAGAGCCGTTGGGAATTTTGCAATTTTCTGAAAATCAATCAACTTGGTCCTTGACAATTTTCTAAAAATAAATCAATTTGGTCCTAGACAATGTTCTGCAAATCAATCAATTTGGTCCATGCTTATGTGGCATCTGACGTGGTAAGCCTTATAAGATGTTAACGGTACACGTCACCTCCGTCAATAGACCAACTTGACGGAGGGACTGATTTGATTGACATTTTGTAAACTCGCGGATTAAATAGATATTTCACAAAATTCAGGGACGAATTTGGTTGATTGGTGAAAATTCAAGGACGAATTTGAGGTATTACTCAATTATTATTCTTATTATGTTAAACGGATTCAACAATAATTACAAATGAAAATTCTTAAGACGATTTCGTGTGATAGAAATTCAAAGTGAGACTGAAGTTACAGTGAAAATTGTATTGGAAGATGATAATTAGCCTGTTGCACATTTTCAAACATATGTTAGTGTAAAAATAATGTTTGTAGTCAAAATTTACAAATTGTAGCCCACGTTCAACGTCCTTTGTCACAACATGATCCGTTGATAAGATCTTAGATGCGCAATTCTCATGAACGTGTTTCCTCTTTCATTATTCTTTGTAGTTAGTGGTGCTATAAATATGGAACGTGAGTTTTAAACATCATTGTTCAGTTCTACTAAACTTTTGGATCAGTTTGAGATCGGCAACCACATACTTAGTCGGTGTATTTGAGAAAGAATCAATTTTTCCTCACTCGGTTGTCCTAGCCTTCACCTAATCTTCCATCGATTGGGAGTTTTCTCAAAAAAACATTAATCGCCTACTTTCAATGTCAGCAAGAGGATAATTCTTTTTAGGTGTAAGTAAATGCCCATTATGTTGCATTATCTGTTGGTTCTTGGTCAGTGGCATTCTTGAAAGAATCCACAAAAGACTGGGCAAATAACACTTCCATCTTCTTAGTTTGGTTGGCATAAACCACATTCAACTTTGCCTTATGTTTCTCCAACTCACTCTTGAGAGTTGTCGAATGGTCTGTCATCCTCGTCTTAAGCGTGTTAGAGTGCTTGTTCATCTTTTGAATCTCCAACTTCATATTATATTCCTTTACTTTAGAACTTTGGAGGCTTTCCATTACGGCCTTCTCAAGGGAATGGACTTCCTTCTCTGAGGCCTAAAGCTTCTCAACAATTTTCTGTAATGGGGCTTCGAGATTCTTCTTATCTCGACTAAACATATCTAGCTTTACCTTTAGAAAAATCTTGGACTTCCAAAGGTTACTCAGATCCTCTGAAAAGGGCCACGAGCAGACATAACAGTGAGATCGAGTACCATCATCCTAATGAAGGAGGGGAATCTCTTATAGATATCTTGATCACAACCTTCAGAGCCTAACTCATCTAGGTACACAAGGTCCGCTTCAAAAATCACATTCCTAAGTTGTTTGTCGAAAGGAGAATGAGAAGCCCAAACACTAGAGATTAGGGAAGGATAGGGATGATCGACCACCACAATAAGTCCATGCATGGGGTTGAATGGTCCTCTTTCACCTTACACTTTTTTATTGACCGTTCTTGAATATTGAACTCGTAATTGGTAGGAGAAACACCCTTCCCGATCAATCCGTGAGAAGGAAGCAAAGCACCCAACAGAGAGGCAGACTGAGAGTTATTTCCATCTCTTGGGGGTTGAGGAAGGAGTTTGGACTTCTCTCCACCTCGAGAAGAACAAGAAGTTAACCCCCTGTTGAGTAGAGACACGGGTCTGCACCTCTCAGTAATATTGCACACCAACCATTTTCTCTATAAAACATGAAAGAGACAGTAAACCACAAACATTAAGGAAAACTAAAAAAATACAAACAACTACCAGACATGCACTAACTAATTCTCACATGTATTTCTAGACATAAAGGACCCAATTAGTCCCACAAGAACATAAATTCCCTCGGGGAATTTTCAAAGTATCTCACCAACCAAATTAAAGGAAATTTGGCTGAAAAATACTCGTTGGGGTGAGCAATGCAAATGAGGTCTTGGGTAGTGTAAAAGTTGGATATATTGGCCAATACCAATTTGGCCGATAAGGCATCCACAGACGGTTGATGACTACATGCACTAACAAAGGATTGTGTCACATCGAAGACCATACTCATAGTACTTTTGAGACATTCACTCAACCAAACGATCACCCGACCAACACCCCACAAGGGTAAAATAATCATATCAATTTATGATGGTCTATAAAAGGGTGTACCTCTCCGAAATCAAGGTACACACCCTCATTCTGAGAAATCTCCTCAAAACTCATTGAAACCTCACTCACTTGAGCATTGAGAGTCTTTGCATGTACATCTTTCCGCGTTGCTGGAGGATCTACTCTAACCACCGCAACGGTTGCTTTACCCCACCTTCAACAAACAAAAACAAAACCTATTATGTGTTTGGTGAATTTATATAACTCGTTTCATCTAAACTTTTATTTGTCAAAGAAAAGAGAAAGTTTGATGTAAAATAATTGGGCTAAAATGTAGAGGTTGATTAATCAAATGAAATTAGAGATTTAAAGTCCTTACTTAATTTGTCTTGAGGTGGGGCCAACTTTTTAAATGTTTTTTGGATCATATAATTTTTATTGGCTATGTAAAGTCGTTCAATATATGTTTAGAGAATGTAAATTATTGGTGCATTCTAAATTCAATGACTTTAGTGATTATACTATTGAAGAGGATCCAAATTTATGTTGCACAATATGTGAAGACTTTTATTATTATTATTATTATTATTATTATCATTATTATTATTATTATTATTATTATTATTATTATTATTATTATTATTATTATTATTATTATTATTATTATTATTATTATTATTATTATTATAAAATTAAGAAATCCTATGCATGCAATTGAAATAATTGATGTCAATACAAGACACTGAATTTGAACTCCTTCATCTGATATCTTTTCATTAGTCAAAAACTAATATTTTTTCAATAATATATGTGAAGACTTTTACTTTAAAAGATAAAATTGATGAATTTTAAACCCATGCATGTAATCCATGTTTATATTAGTTTACCTAAAAATAATAATTATTATTTGGCAACCCATGTGATGTAAAACCTGCTTTAAAATTACATTTTTTTATTTCTTATTAATTCACAATATTGAAATTTATATATTCTACTTAATTCATAAACGAACCCATCTTGATTAGGGTGTCAACCGAAATGTGTCGATCCAAAACCGTTTTTTTTTAACATATTTGGTTTAGGACTTTAGGGTTCATTTAGGCGCAAAAATCTCAATCCAAGCTAAACCGATTGTGGTATGTTGTGATTCAAATTCAACTGATTTGACATCTTTTTGAGCGAGTTGCGGGTACATTGATTTAACGTGTTAGAAATATGAGTTAGATTGGTGAGTGGACACGTAATTGAGCCATTTTTCATGGTCTTTTTTTAATGAAAAAATATATCTTTTAATTCAACATAAAAACTTATGTCTCGGCATAAAAAAAAATAGTTGAAATTAAACAATAAACAATAAATCAATAGGTTTGTGAGAGAGACTTTGAGTTCATCCTCTCGGAAGATCAAAAGAGATAAAATGGAACTAAGCACCGTGAAATTGTGGGTGGGTGAGAGGAATAAGTGGAAAAAATTATACTTATAGTTGGTTTGTTTACTATCCTTGATCCAGTCGGGTTTGATTAACTGTGGGTTCATATTTCCGAACCCAAAACTAATTGGTTGAACCCATTCATAATTGTTTCCTTCAATCCACCCCAACTTTATCCATCACAACCCGATCGTGACATTCAAAATAAAAAATGGATAGCATGGGTTCAATAAATTTTTCTCAATATGCCTAGGCCTAATTTAGTTTGCCTATTTTATTTTATGTTTCCATTTTCACTTAAATAGAGCATGAGATTAAAAAATGTTGTTTTTACTGTTTCCATTGTCAATTTTTGCGAACATCTTCAACATTTCTAAAAATCTATATTCACAACAGAAAAACACATAGTTTCACGTTGTAATTAATAACAACCGTTTAGTATACATATATTTGAAAATTGTTTTAATTTAGTATACAAATATTTGTGAAATAGGTTGTCATATGTGTATTGAAAATTTGAAATATTTTATGTTCTATGATCTGTTCCAAGCTAATATGCTCGTTACTAGGTTGAGATTATTCAAATTCGACAAGATAAATGAGAATTATAGGTTTTTAACCCCATACAATTCAATGAGATTTTACTGTTTTTTGGACTGCTCAAAGGTCTACGTTTTGACAATCCATGTTGAATAGAAACTCCACCATGAAGAGGTCACAAGACATCTTTGGCCCAAAATCCCCTTCATCATACAAGGCTCGGGTATGCTCAGGCCCAAGTGCAATAGTCCCACAAAGGCCCAAACTAGCAGACTTTGAATTCTCTACAAAGCACCTAAATGGTCAATATCGGATTTTGCAATCTTGTAACTGTTGAACAACTCCTAATGAACGCCGCAAGACCTATTGATGGGCGCCGAAATTAACAATTCCTCCATCAATGCTTAACGGATTTGCGTCTCATTAATAAAAGGCATCCTTTGCCTTTGACACATGCTCTCTTTCTGATATAATGTTAGTGTTTGCAGGTACCCCAACTTGCATCGCAACTACTGCTCGTCGGATGTTGTCCTTTTTCGTAAATATGTGGATTGAATCACACATTTGACTAAAACTCACCCTACCCGACCTAACACATTTGCATCCCTAGCTACTATCGATCCAATTATTAATATAATAACAACCAATTATTAATATAATAATAACCAATAGCCAAATTCATAAGATTCTTTTGACCGAAGTATATTTCATAACCCAATGTGCTTCGATTTAAAATAATTTTAGCATAAGTTGAATGTAAAAGCGTAACTTTAACCAAATGTGAAGAGTCGGATTCATGACCAACAAAATCCATCATTATCGGTACGAAGAATGAAAATTACTACCAAACAAATCATCATAAACATTCAGTCCCTTTGCAATAATCTGCATCCAGCCACTAGCAAGAGAACTAAAATCAACACCTTAATTTAATGTTTTTTGAGTTTAAAAACGCACATTATGCTTGTATAGTAAACTTAGAACCAATCCAGTAACCAAATAACAAAACACAAAATAAAATAAAAAACCAGTAAAAAACTAGAAAGAGAACATCCATGACTATGTATGAATAGATTAGAACACAGTTCAATCCAAACACTCCCTTTCCCTGTGAGCTTCATATGTGTGCAAAGATGCCAGAAAGTAGTATCAATCAGCTGGGTTAGAAGATCCTGAAGCAGATGATGGAGAAGTTTGTCGCACCATACAAGCAACCATCTTTGCCCATTGTTTCAAACGAGTCTTCTTTGCAGACATATCATCAGCTACATCGAATAAAGGCCCCAATTCTTATTCCAATTAAATTTATTTATTGAAATTTGTTGTCTTAACCCTCAGGGGTCTGGTAATCCAAGTTTTATCGTGATAAAGTCTGAACAAGGATTCTTATATCTAAAATTTAAATTTGATTGTCTTGAACCGCTAATCCTAACTCGAGTTAATTAACCACCCGGGCTCAACTGTTTGGTTTATTGTTGATTAAATTTAAGCATTTATAATTTTGATATTAACGAATTAAAGACAAAACTATTAATTAATTAAAAATTAAAAAAAAAATGCATAACTCTAATTTAATGAAAAATTCAAATTGCGACGATTGAGTTTTTGAATTGAGTTACCTGGATTAAATATGGTTGTGGTGTTAGCAATATCGCTATCAGAAATGATAGAAGATGAGGAAGAAGATCGTGACATGCTATGATTATGATATTGTTTATTAACAACACGATACAACTCCAAAGCTGGGAAAGTATCTGATAGCTTCGGGTCAATTTCCGGTGAATCAAACCCAAACCCAAGTTCAAAACAGGCCTTGAGTTCCTGCAAGTCATACTCCGAGAGACTCTTGCTTACACGACGATGACCGTCTCTGCTGCTTCTGCGGTGATTTTCCTTTCGTTTCTGCCACGCTTCTTCCCGAAGCATGTCAGGCGACCATGACACGTGTTTGTAGAGCCGTCGTGGAGGTAGTGGCACATTTGGTGGTTTATTTGACATAATGATTAGAAATTTAGAAGATTTGGTTACTAGGATTATGTTTTTTGTTTTGTCGAATTATGTTTGGATTTTGATATCTAAAATCGTGTTTTTCGTTGGTGGATATATATGACGTGGAATGTGGTTGGCAATTAGTAGTTTTTTATTTTTTATTTTTGTATGAAATTGTAATTGTTAATTGGATATATTTGGAAGGAATTTTTAAAAAAGGAATGGACTTACTTTTTTGCTAAACAATCTAAAAAGGAAAGTGTATCTGAGTTTTAAATATTTTACCGATACAGTATATATACAGTTGAAAATAAAGTTGAATTTTATATACGTTGATTTTTTTTAGGAGTTATAAAAGAGGATAGTTTAAAAAATTTGTATACATGAGTTGTTTGGCAAGACCCATCAATTAATTTATAGCTTATAAGTTTACATGATTGAAAAACTTGTTTAATGAGTGACATTTCACCGCAAACTTATTTTATTTTACTAGCTTATAACTTATTTTTTAGATGATATTTCAAATAGGGTTTAATCCAAAAGCACTTGGATGATATGATAAATGATCTCTTCAGTTTAACCAGATGTCTTGAGTTCGAATACGAACCAAAAAAGACAACATTGTTAAATCTCTTGAGGGAGAGTTTACCCATTGTTACCCAACCTGACTTGAGAAATTAGTCTCTTAGGTTACATGCAGATGATACTCAATTCACACAAAAAAGTAACGTTAAACTTATAACTTATCATTTTTTTGTCTCATTGTTACCCTCATCATTTTAATTAAAACCCATTTCCACTTTTTATATATTTTTTGGTCATATATGTGTTGTTAGGTTTAAGCAAAAAAAATAATAATGTTTTGTTACGTTTAATTTTCATATATGTGTTGAATATATTTGATTGTTATGTCTAATTTTGGTTAACTTTTATAAAGTATAAAAACTGAAATGGACATAAATTTAAAACAGAATTTTAGATAATAGAAATTAATTTAATAAATTATAAATATGATACAGTAAATTAATAAATTTTAAATAATTTAAATATTAATTGATTTAAATTTTATTATGACTTAAGAATATTCTTTTAGGCTAAAATATATTTTTGGTCCTTGCAAATATGACTCATTTGGATTTTGGTCCCTGTTAAAAAAAAACTTTTGAAAAACGTCCCTGCAAAATTTTTATTTTTTAAATTAGTCCTTGACCCCACTTTAGTGATGATTTGGTGCATTTTTGCCTAAGTGGCACTAGCTGACTGTGTAAAGTTGGACACATGGCGTTGATGTGGCAATTGTGTCATTTAACATATTTAAAAAACATTTTAAAAATCAAAATAATATTTTTTAAAAAAATTTTAAAAAATCATTTAATTTTAAACCAATTATTGTTGTTAATAATCTTTTTTCCCAATTCATTGAGACACACTTCACTATTCAACCCCAGTTGAACATTCAAACACAACTTTCCTGCAAGAATCAATATGTTCCAAATTGTTCTATATCTTCTCTTCTCACCCATGTGATATCCGTTCCTCTTCAAACCAATTGTTCCAGATCTCCTCTTCACCCAAATCGTTCCAGAACTTCGATTTCTCTTCACCCATTTGTTCAACAAAATCATTCCAGATCTTCTGGAGTAAAAAAAATCTAGAAAACATTATCTTTCCCAAACCTTATCATCTCAAATCAACCCATTACACCTCCAAAACTCAATCTCGATCCTAAATGTATAGATTCTCTTGAGAAGAAGATAAAAATAAAAACTTTGAAGAAAAGGGTTGAAGAGAAAGGGGAACCAATGAAATAGAAAGGGGGAAGAATTTAAATTAGGGTTTATTTTCTTTTCATCTTCTTCCTCAATTAGACCAGTCACCCTTACAAATTTGGAAACCTAAATGAAGAGAAACACTACAGTAAAACGAATAAGAAGATCTAGGTATGCTTCGATTGAAATTTGTATATGTGTGTGTGTGTGTGTGTCTATATATATATAGAGAGAGAGAGAAGGAAACTGATGAAATTGGAAGAAGAAAGAATCGAAGATAAAGGAAAGGAGGAAATGGGAAATTCTTTCTCTATTGAAGATGAAGGAAATGATGATAGAGAGAGATGAAGGAAACTCGCATAAAAATTTTCCCCATTTATGTTGTTTTTTTATTTATTTGTAATTAATTAAAATTAATTGGTATTTTAAATGTAAAAAAATAATATTTGATTTTTAAAATGATTTTTTAAATATGAAAAATCACTTAATTGACTTGTGGCAAACTTTGCACCGTCAGCACCTGCCACTTAGACCAAAATAGGACAAATCAGCAAAAAAGTGAGGCTAGGGACTATTTTAAAAAATAAAAAATTTTGCAGGGACGTTTTTCAAAAGTTTTTTTTGCAGGGACCAAAACCCAAATGAGTCATATTTGCAAAGACCAAAAACATATTTAATGTCTTTTTTGCATTTATCAATTATTTGAATCCTTACTTTTACCCAACGCTTTAATTAGATTATCATATATTAGCTATCAATTATAGACTATCATATAATTTATTAGTCATCCATTATTTTTATCAAACATGGTCATAAGAGCACTGGAGGATTTAATTGGTATGCATTACCATGTAAATATATTTATATGTCAATGAATCATCTGGGGTCCACCAATATGTACCACAATCTGATGAGAGATTTCGAATGGCTACAAATGAAGACTTGTGTTGTAGAATTTGTTGCTCAAAGTTTGGTATGTCCAACAAGTCAAGGAAGAACACCAAAGTCTTAGAGGTATGATGCAACCATTGGACATACCATAGTTGAAATGGGAAATGATCTATATCAACTTTGTGGTAGAATTGCCTCGTACCCAAAAGGGTCGTGATTTCATTGGGATTATTGTTGATAGGTTGACAAAATCGACTAATTTCCTACTAGTCAGAACCACTTACGACGCAATCCGCTAGCAGAAATCTTCACAGAGGAGATAGTAAGACTACATGGGGAATCGGTAAGCGTTGTATCAGATCGAGACCCGAAGTTCACTTCAAGATTTTGGAAAGCTTTTCATAAAGCTTTGGCAACTCTTGTGAATTTCACTACACCATATCACCCTCAGATTGATGGCGAGACAGAGATGACTATCCAGACATTAGAAAATATGCTCTGAGCTTGCATTTTTTAGGATGGCAAAAGCTGGAATAAACATTTTCCATTGATTAAATTTTCGTATGACAACAATTATCACCCTAACAATGGTATTGCACTATATGAAGCATTGTATCGCAGGAAGTGTAGAGCACATTCGCATTGGGAAGAAGTTAGGGGACAAAGGAATAGTTGGACATGTGATAATCCACGAGACCACGAAAAAAAAGGTTCGATTAGGAAAAGATGAAAATAGCTCAAGGTAAGTAGAAGAGTTATGAGGATAAAATAAGCATGACTTTAGAGTTTGAAGAAGGTGTCTGTTTATTTTTCAGAATGACACCTAAGTTGGGTTTTAAGAGGAATTTTTAAGACAAATAAGCTTAGTTTACGTTATGTGGGACCTTTCTAGATTCTCAGACGAGTAGGTTTTGTGGTGTATCAGTTAGATTTACTATCCTCCCTAGCTGGTCTTCACGATGTTTTTCATGTATCTTCGCTCATAAAATATATTTTATCATTTTCAACTATTGGAGGTTGTGACAGTGGAGTTAAAGTCATATCTTATCTTCCAACCATAACTAGCTCAAGTTTTAGACAATAACATCAAATCACTTTGGATCTCCTCCAAGAGAAGCTAATCGAGAGTTTGAGCTATGATCATTAAATATATTTGACATTAACTATAATTAATTTTAAAGTCACAATTGATGCAGAAAAATTGATATTGATGGTGTATCAAAATTAAACTTCCAACTGAATTCACTATAGTTTGATAAAAAAAATTAAAATGCACTTTTGGCCCCCCAAGTTTCCAAAATTAGTGATTTTAACCCTCATACTCAGAAAATCACACTTTTAGCTCTATTTTCACCCCCTTTGCAAAATTGTGGCCCTCCCTAATTTTGACATGATCATGTGGATATTTTTTATTTAACATATTGTCAATTGTGCGTACACATGGAAATCAATTAATATTAAAATTTAAAAAATAATTAGAAAACTGAAATTAAAATTAAATCAAACCCAATCTCCATCCTCAATAATAAAAATCACTCATACAAACCAAACCAAATCTTGTTAATCTCATATCTAAACTAATGGAACACTTTATCCATCAACCAACAAATATACCTATAAAAAAAAATCAACCAACAATTATGTTCCAATCTAAATGGAAAAAACAAGTTTATATCCAAAATTCAAACCCGGAAAATTAAGAACATGAAAAACAACTTCATATAATAGATCGATCTTGATAAACCTGAATATGTAGTTAATTTGAACCCAAAAGCGAATAGCATCAAAAAGAAAACGTGGAAAAAAGCAACTTAAATAAAAACCAAAAAATTAAGAACAATTAGCTTCAAATCTAAACCCAAAACCAGAAAAATCAAATCCATGTCCAGAAAGTCCCAAATTTAATTGTTTGAAGTTGTTTCTTTTGACTGCAATTATGCACCTCTTTACATAAATCGAAAGTTTTGCAAAAAGCTTGACCCATACGATCAAAATCAAAGGGTTTGTTCTATGGATCAGGAATGGATGTTTTGTTGCAATTGCAATTTTATATACACATGGATCCAATTTTGGTTTCAGGAGGAGTTGTAAAGATTGAATATGAATCTCAAATTTATGATAAATCTAGAAAAGTTTAGATGTGTTGATTTATGTTGTTGTTGTTATGTTACAAGTTTGTTGGAATGAATTTTTTTTCTTCTGGGTTTTGAAAATGATGGAGAAAAAAATTCAGAACTACAAATAGGTTGAAGATGATGATTTTTTCTTGATTTGTAGGTTTAATATGATAAGATTTTCGATATTAACTAAATTAAAAGAGCTTGAGTATTTTTCTAGAAGTATGAAGAAGATGAAGATGTTGAATGGTTGAAGATATTTTGGGTTTGTAAGTTGAAGGCGGTGAAATGAAGAAGATATTGAAGGATTTTTTTTTTTTTTTTTTGTGTTTTTAATTTGTTTTAACTTTGATTTAATTTTTTGTAATTTAAAAATAATGGCTATTATTTTAAATCCATGTGGATTAAAAAATCATAGGTGTCAAATATATATTTTAAAACGCACCACATCAGCTTTGACTGGGTCAAAATCAAAGAGGGCCATGATTTTGCAAAATGGGTGAAAGATGGGGGGCAAAAAGTTTGACTTTCAAAGCATGGGGGCCAAAATCGCTAGTTTTAGAAATTTATGGTGCATAAGGTGCATTTTAACCTAAAAAAATGTCTTAACCTTTCAAAGTTTTCAAGGGAACTGTAACATCTCAATTTTAATTCATACTAAGGATAATGGTAATCAAAGTTCTTAAGTAATACTAAGGGAACAATAACTAAACCAATTCTAATTAATACTAAGAGAACTATAACATCCCAATTCTAATTAATACTATGCAACTTGGAGAAGAAGCATACGAGCAATCACAGTCAAACTACTCATCGGAGAAAGGAGGACATCCCCTGCTAAGGACGTACACCTCATATGTTCATACATACATGAACATCGGTGTCCACCGTGAGACCTCAGTAAATCTAAAATTTAGGCCTCAAGCAATATCATCATGGGTCATACCAGGGGTAAAATCCTACCAGAAATTCCCAAAACCAAGGTAATAAAGGAGATCCAGTCAACTGCAACAGGGTCGGGAACAACGATAACCATGGAAGAAACATAAATCTTAGAGATTTCTATTTAGGTGAATCATATTCACACACCCTCGCAATCACACCATAAGTTAAAAATTGTCTCAACTGCATCACGATACGTGGAGTCCCTCGCATTCTTTGAGACATAAGAGTCAGACTCTCACTCTGTTTTATGTGAACAAGATGCAGGCTTAAGTCAAAAGGCTCAAGGTCAGAATAACTGAAGCCCAAAAGCAAAGGAGAAAACAACCTCACTCTTCGCCGAGATTCAACAGTCATAGAGGCTGTGAGAGCACCACTAATTCCAAAGCTAAGAGAATGAACTCATCATGAGGCCCTCCCAAAAGAAAGAGACAGAGGAATATGCTAAACAACTTCCCTTTTCCATGGAGATCAACGAAGAACCCATACCAAGGTGCCTCCGTCTTGCAACCATGGAATAATGTCTTAGCAACATTGGTCCACATGAGAACTTAAGCTCCTTTAATGCCAAAATAAAGGTAGAACGAGCCTTGATGCTTTGAAGTGCAAAGTCTTTCCTTGCACTTTGAAACAAGTTGTTTTAATGTGGTTTTCCTATCTTTCCAAAAGATCAATGAAAATATGGAAACAAATGGTTGAAATGATTGTGACTCATTTTATACGAGTCACATGACTCAAAAGAGTTCGACATGCTTAGTTCGACTCATAAGAGGCAAGATGAAACTTTGTGTGTTTTCATGGATCGTCTCAATAACGAGAGGTCCCACGAATAGCAGGATAAATCAACATGTAGGAGATCACAAAAGCGAGGCGAGTACATAGCCTTCTTCAGAAACAACGACCGACGTCAAGATGAGGTACAAAATCATTGGAAAAAGGATAAGTATAGAAGACAGGAATACATACTAAAATTGCTTAGCTCGACGAGATTCGCTTAAGCAGAGGTTGAGTCCCTAATGTTGAAGATACCAGATTCTCTTAGCACAAATATTTTCGCTTAGGGTTTGTTTGGTTTAACAAAGGGGAGATGAGGGAAGGGGATGAGAGATATTTTAATTAAGTATCTGTTTGATTCAAAAGAGGGGATGGGAAGGGAGTGAAGAGATTTTAATTAAAAATGGGTTTGGCTTACAAGGGGAATGGAGGAATTTTAAAATTAATTTATTATTTACCTTTAAACTTAATTAAATATACAGAAATGCTTGTTTTTACGATTTCAGAGACCGGCGATAATAATAATAATTGCTACAAGGACAATATAACCGAATAATAATAAAATTTGTTACAAGGATAATAGAACCTAATAATAATAAAAGTTTTTGTTTGAAGGAAATAATAATAAAAGTTGTTACAGAGATAATATAACATAATAATAATAATAATAATAATAATAATAATAATAATAATAATAATAATAAAAGTTGTAATAAGAATAATTTTGAGATTTTAAATTAATCTAAGGATAATTTTGGCAATACAATAAAATTTTAAAGAGATTTGGGGGAAGCAGAAAGTGGGTCTTGAAGGGGTTTTGCTGAAATGGATTTTTTTTCTGGGTTTTGAAGATGATGGTGAAAAAAAATAATTCAGAACTACCAATAGGTTTTTTTTGTTGATTTGTAGGTTTAATACGATAAGATAACAACCTCACTCTCTGTCGAGATGTTATGGTATAAGAGGCTATGAGAGCACCACTAATTCAAAATTTGAGAGAATGGACTCATCATGAGGCCCTCCCAAAAGAAAGAGACAGAAGAAATATGCTAAACAACTTCCCTTTTCCAGAGAAATCAACGAAGAACCCATATTGAGGTGCTTCCTTCTTCCAACCATGGAACAACATGTTGGCAACACTGGTCCACATGAGAACTTAAGCTCCTTTAATGCCAAAATAAAGATAGAATGGACCTTGATGTTGTGAAGTGCAAAGTCTTTCATTGCACTTTGAAACATGTTGTTTTAATGTGGTTCTCCTATTTTCCAAAAGATTTGTGAAGACATGGAAACAACTAGTTGAAATGATTGTGACTCGTTTCATACGAGTCACATAACTCATAAGAGTTCAACATGCTTAGTTCGACTCAAACAGAGGCAAGATCAAACTTTGTGTATTTTCATGGATCGTTTCAATGACTAGACGTCCCAAATCAAAGACTTAAATTAGGTTGTAGTGCTCCACACACTTTTGTCGAACCTTAAAACATGAAGCTTTGCTGATTCAATTGCAAGGTCGCCCTCTAAGACCCTTGCCAAGTTACGTAGATGAATAACAAGCTACATCGACATATAAGAGATCAGAAAAGCAAGGCAAGGCGAGTATAGAGCCTTCTCCACAAACAAGACCGACGTCGAGATAAGGGACACGATCATTGAAAAAGGGATAAGTATAGAAGACATGAATACATACCAAAATTACTTAGCTTGACAAAATTCGCTTAAGCAAAGGTTAAATCCCTAATATTAAAGATACAAGATTCTCCTGGCACAAGTATTTTCGCATAAGCGATTAAAAACACACCCAGCTCAAATATTTCCCAACTTTCTCCATCCATATCCATTCTATGCAAAATAGAAAAGATAGAAAAAACCTCAAAATCCAAAAACCAAATTGATCTAACTAGGTATTTACACCAACCAACATTTAGATGTAAATTCACATTAAAGTTTAGTACATTAGTGTCGTATTAAAATTTATAATTTCAAATAAAATTGGCAATTATTGACGCCCTCAAATTTATAGTGGCATGTTAGACCAACAAAGATTTGCTAAAACTACTATTTTTTTCTAGACTATCGCCTTATTAGTACAGCCCATATCATATCACACATTAGTGTTGTAACCAATTTGTTGTTATTTTGCACATTTGTATATAAGATTTTCTTGTGCTATATAAGTGGTCTTGATGAATTCTTTGCATTGTCCCTGTACTATTTGGGAATCGCAGGTGAATTTCTTGTGGGTGTAAACGCATTATGGACGATTTTTGTGTCAGCAGCTCAGAACATCTGTGTTTGGTCCCCACTAAGATGAGCACCACCATAACCGAATATTCACCCGTGATAGTCTCTTTATTCCTCTCACCTCCGTGATAGTACGGCACCCACTCAATAGGGAACCTCTATTACTATTTTAAAACTAAGTATTTCTCCAATAACCCTAAAATATCATCCCAAAAAAACTCTTACAAATGAGGAGACCATTCCACGTGGTGCTTATGGCTTGGTGGGAAATAGTAATCGGAAAGGTAGTATATTTTATTTTATGTTGTAGGGTCGAAAAATTAATCCTTTTTTAAAATGTATTCATAAATAAATTTTGTATTTAAGAATCATTGTTCATGACAAAAGTTTATAAAAAAAATTATGAAAAAAAGTATAAGTGGGTTAAGCTCCAGAGACTCATCGTGATCAAAACAGAGCTTAAAATTCAACAAACACTAATAGATCACTCACAAAAAAGATCGTCACACTTACAACATAGGTTGAAGTCAAACCTTACACATAAGTCAATTTCTTATGACCAAGAGAGCCTATATTTATTGACGAAGTTTAATATATTTTGGTACAATGTAAAAGTTTAATTTTATTATGTCGCTAAAGTAAAAAAATTATATCGTCAGGGTAAAAAATAAAGCAAAAATTGTACCCGTTAAGAAATCATAAACATTCACAAGTATAATTTTAATCATAGTTATGAATTTATGATTAAAGTTAAATATTTTTATGATATAAATGTTTAATCGACTGTGTAATTTTTGGTTTATTAATTTCACAGTTGCAATATATGTTAAACAATTTCTTCTCACATTTTAATTACACGTTGAATGTTAGACCATCCACAATGGTGAGTGCTTCACCTATTTAGCACCACATTAAATAGACACATTCATTGTGGAGTATAACAAACGAGTGCTTATGAAGGAGGGTGGCTATGGAAGCATTCTCTCTTCATTTTTCATAGGGTCCCATTTAATAAATCTTAGTAAAATGAATAAATTTTGTTAAAAATGTAATGATATAGAGTTATTTATACGACCTATTTAATAATTTCTTTTGAGATGCTAGGTTGGAGAAAATTGGTGCTTATTAAGTATTACCGTAAAATTGGTGATATGGACATAATGGACCCACTTAAGCGCACAATGTTGGGTGCTCTGTTGTGGATGATCTTATCGTTATTATACAACAAAAAAAACTTACATTGTTTGAGAATAAAGATTAAGAAATGTTTATAAAAATATTTACACTTCTCCATCTAACAAAATATATTTTGTGATAAAATCTTAAGGAATCAAACAAAGGTCTAAAATGGAGAATTTTTCAAAAAGACGGTGTTGTGGACTTGAGAACGGAAAAGTTATTATTAAAACTTTTTTTTTGAAGAAATTAAAATGGAATATATTAAACTTCCCAAGCACAAGATGTGCTAAAGGGAAACCAAAACAGTCACAAAAGTATTACATCAGAGACAGACAGAGTACAAAGGAAAAAATAACAACAACATCAACCAATATGCCCATACAAAATAATAGGTTAAGCCACCATCTATGATTATCAAAGGACAAGTTAGGGATCTCTGCCTTTAACCACCAAAACGAGAGGAGCTTAACACTATCAATAAGCTGCAGGGTAGAAGCTGGTTTATCTGTAAAAATTCTATTGTTTTTGTCCTTCCAAATAATCCAAATCATTACACGCCACACACAGTGAGATTTGGAGATCCCAACAATATGATCAAACTGTTGTAAATGATTAGATAAATCAGGGGAGCAAACTGTAACAATTCCTAACCAACGGTAAACATCAATCCAAAGGGCTCCAAAAAAAAGAAGGAACAATCCAAGAATAGGTGACCAGCCGTTTCCAACTGGCCACAACCTGAAACACACATCTGATCATCAATATAAATTATACGGCGTTTAAATAGATTATCTTTGGTAGGGACACAATACTGCAAGAGACGCCAAACAAACAAGGACACCTTCAACGGAATGTGCCGCTGCCATATAGCCTCCGGAGCAACTGCATCGAGCGAGGGGCCATCACTGCTGAGGAGAGTGTATGCGCCCCTGACTGTGTACCCTGCAGGATCCAATAACCATATCCATCTGTCTGAACATCGAACCTGCAAAACCACATCACGAAGTAGCAACTGACATTCTCCCAACAATTCTTCCTCCCACGCCCTCAAACATATCCTCTGCCACCAAACTCCACCTCCCTCCTCCCACCCCATATTATTAAAACTTACGTGCAAGTCTGGCTGCTTTTCTCAATAAAAATAATATAAGTAATGAAATTCTATATGATCATTTAATAAATTTTGTTATTTGATTGGTAACAAATGTTACAATAATATATAAAATATTTTAAATAATAGGTAAAATTGGACAAAAAATATGTGTAGGTATAGCTACTTTAAAAACTCAATTATTTAATTTAATAGATAATGATAAAATTTTGATAAAAACTTTTTATAATGTTCTAAATATGGTTGTATAAAATCATTCAAAAGTATATGTTGGCTTAATTAACAGCAGAGATGATTAAAATTGACTGTAGGATAATGTTTTACAAACTAAAAATTGTGATTTGTTTTTATAGAGATGAAGAACAAAATTTAAATTTGTTGTGGCGAAAAACATATTTAACCTTTAAAAATTGTTATTTTAATTCTATTTATATTAAGAGCCCTCCTAAAAAAATCTATTTATATTAAGAGCCACATACAAAACTATCAATAATTGAAAATCTAAAACATGGTTAAAGTGTGGAGACCTATATGAAGTAAATTTAACCAATCACCATACAACAACAATGCACATATTCCCTCAAAAAAACAACAACAGTGCACATACGGCCTCATTCCACGCCAAGAGACTCTCTGACTCTTCCAGGGCATAGAGGTTTCACTTTCCAATTTCATTATCTCCCTCCCTTTAGCATAGCTCTTGCCGAGTTGCTGCAGCCTGCAGATAATTTAGCACTAGCAGGTTCGCATATTCTCAACCTAGTCATATGTTTCTTGGCAGCATATGATACTTTTAGCCAGGCAGGCAGGCATTGGTTTAATGAAAAAAATAGTAGTTTATATATGTATGAAATATGATATGATTAATTAGATACAAATTTACAATTAATTAGTTTTTTCATAAAGGAATTTGTAATTTACTTTTCAGTTTTGTCCATCTCTATTGTTGTATCCATTGACATATACATTATACTACTCCATTTGTTACAAAATAATGCATGATCTACAACAACATCTATAGTTTCTTAATAAGAATATTTAATAAGTTTTTTGAACGAAATTACATTTAACTCCATTTAAAGGCACTAACAAAGCTCAAACCCATGACATCTAGGTTCTAACTGTCTTTTTACTGCTAGACTAAATTCTGCATTCTTTTTCATGTTTGAACAATTAATGTGCCAATGTGGATAAGATGATGATGCCCCAGTTTAAGGAAGGAAATATATTTGACTCAAATAACAATTACAAATAGATTTACATTTACTTTCCCTAAAAAAAAAAGTAGATTTACATTTACCTCCCTTCAAATACACGAGAAGAGCTCGAATCCGAAACTTGTACCTCAATTGTCTTTACTAGACCGAATTCTTGGAGTTATAGCACTCTTGTTTATGGTTTAATAATAATTAATTACAATATTCAAAAGTTGAATGAAATACTTAATGGATAAAAAAAATCTTTTCGCCATATACTCTCATTAAAACATTCAAAAGTTAAATGAAATGCCTTATTTAGTTACAAAAAATTTAGGAGAGGGGATGAAGCCCTTGTTGAAAGTAGGAAAGACTTTTGGACTCAAAAACATTTACATATAAATTTGCATTTATCTTACTTTAAAAATACTAATGTGACTCTAGCTTGGAATCTTTGGATTTAAGATTTATTTTACAACTAAATCAAACTCTTGGAGTAAGAAAATTAATTAAAATATTCAAAAGTTAAACGAGATACTTTATTTTTTTTAAAGAAGTTAAATGAAATATTTGAATGGATATTAAAATATTTTCACTGTATATTCATATCACCAGCATAAAAACAATAGACAGAGCCAGACTTTGGAGAGTGCAAGAAGCTCTACCGAACCAGGCCTCTAAAAACTATGGGCTTAAAAAAAATTACAATACCTACCCCCACTTAAATTAAAAAATTATGTTACTTTTTTTTCTTCAGTACACGTATGAGTTTTTTTTCTTCTAGACTCTAGTACTACTTTCTGGACATAGATTTGATGCTATCAAAACACCATCAATTTGTATAATCACTTAATTAGTCAATTTGAAAAACTATTTAATTGAAAGAATCACAACAATTATTTCTTTTTTGCATAAACCATTCATTTTCCCCTTTCTTACGACGTAGGAGTGATATTCCAAACGACATAAATTTCACCTCTCTTTCACTTTATTTTATTTTGTTTTATTTCATGTTTAAAAGTTCTTCTGATTCTGATTTTTTAATGAAGCTTGACTACACAAAAAAAATTGAATTTTTATTTTACTGGAGCTTATTTTAAAAATAGAACCGAGCCTCCTATTTCATAAGAACGAACCTGATAATAGATGAAGTGTCCTCATAAAAACGATATGTTCATAGAAGTTTTAACGAACACAATAACAGTAACATGTTTCAATTCATAGGGATTAAGACAACTTTCAATGAAGACGAGGTCGTTTAAATTTATAGGCTTAGATTTTCATGTATAAACCTCTCTTGAAGTTTTCGTAGATTGTCGATGATATATTAAAATATTCAAAAGAATTTTTTAAATTTTGTTATTTTGTATTTTTTGTCCTTTAAGTTGTGTTTAGGTTTTCCTTTGGTTACCTAATTTTTTTTTCCGTTCCTTAAAAAAAATCTAAATTTTTTCTTTCCATTTTGATCCCTTAAGTGACATCACAACAAATTTTGGTCAAATTTTTTCGTTCTTTTATAGTCCCTTAAATTACAAACATTATACATACATTTTGGAAACTTATAAATGTTAGACACTTTAGTCATTTATGTCGTTTGTAACGAAAGGACCAAACGTCTAGGATTGATTGTTGGAACACAATGTATGTGTGCGTGAATTGAAAAAAAATCCTAGAAGTTCACACATGGGAGACTACACACAATACTAGTGTTTATATAGTGGAAGGATATGCTTTCTCAAGATGTGTCCCAAGGGGTATCCAATTTTGTAAACGAGGGATGAGGCAATCAATACGACCACTACACACGCAAGCGTTCCATTGTCGACTCGGTTGGGCCTGAGCTATGTAGTGTATTATTGTTTAAGAACACATAACCTTAATTTATTAATTATTTTTTAGAATTTTTGGTTTCACTATACATCATCCCCACATCACCTTTTGCATGCATCAACGTGCACTTGATACACACCTTTTGTGTCTCATTCCAACATACACCAAGACTAATGTATTTTTTAGTTTTCTCTCTTCTTTCTTTGTAGCTGAATTGTTTTATTCATGGAAAGTCGTGGCTGATATTTTGTTTGCACAATTTTATACAATATTACAAATAGTAAGAGAGTAACTTACCTTGTGATTCATCCCAATAATTTTTTAGGTGATTGAAAAATATTTTTAAACAATTTTAACTAATACTCCAACATTTATAAGTTAAAAACTAAAATTTGAACTCCATAATTGCTAGTTTGCTACTTTGTATTTTAAAAAGAAATTAATTTAATGTAATACAAAATGAAGACTAAATACATTTCATCTTTTTAACTTTCTAATTTACCCGTCAAGTGACAGATAAAAAAAAAAGATGAAAATTGTTGTATACACATTTGTTTACGTTGAAAAACACATGTAAATTACTAAAATGTCCCTCGGCAGTTAACTGCCGAATTATGGAACCGGCTGCAGTTAACTACCGAGGAAAATTTCGGCAGATAACTGCCGAGAAAACTTCAAACCTGTTTTTTTTTGTTGACAAAAACCATAAATTGTCATTATTAATATTTATTGATTTTGAATGTTTCAATCATTATTTTGGTACGTTTCAAACAATTGCAGTATTATACTTATGAATATATATATATCTTAATAAGAATAGCATTTAAATCAGTGTAAAAATTAAGCATTTGAATATTATTTTGCATATTACTTAAATAAAAATAAAATAAAAAATCGTTAAAATAATTGTGCACAACGATTTTTTTTAAGGTATAGTATGTTGTTATATTTTCTATGCACAACGATTTTTTTTTATTTAAGTAATTTGCAAAACAATATTCAAATGCTTAATTTTTACACTCATTGAAATATTTTTTGATGACTTAAATGCTCTTTATTTTTCTGGTCAAGATTTAAATGATATTCTTATTAAGTTATATATGCATAAGTATAATACTACAATTTTTTGAAACGTACCAAAATAATGATTGAAACATTCAAAATCAATAAATATTAATAATAACAATTTATGATTTTTGTAAAAAAAAATAGGTTTGAAGTTTTGGTTTTCCTCGATAGTTAACTGCCGAAGTTTTCATCGATAGTTAACTGCAGCCGGTTCCATACTTCGACAAATAATTACCGAAATACATTTGAATAATTTACATTTGTTTTTCAGCCTAAACAAATGTGTATACATCAATTTTCAAAAATGATATTAGTAAACATGGTGAAAATGATATTAACCCGTCATGTGACAGATGATAATGAGAATATAAGGCAAAAACAAAATTACCAAAAATGCATATCTTCCACTTCCTTACATTGCAAAAAGGAGACAAGAAAAAGTGACCCTAAACTTACGTCAATTCTGTCCCATCACCAAATAAAATATGTTATCCTACCTCATCCCATAAAAAGTGGGACTGGCCCTAGGTTCCTGCAATTGAGGTGAAAATGGAAACCCATAAAAGTAAAAGTTACATTATTGTCAAAATAAAAAAGGGTCATATAGTACTAAAATTCAGTCACAAAATAAAAACGTACAAATAAAAATCCAAATGATGGGCACCAATGTAATGTTGTCGGAAAGAAGCATCAAAATGTAGTAGCTCTAGATTTCTCCACATTTTGAAATTTGATTGGTTACACATCACATCAACGATTCATCTCACTCCACGTTTTGAAACATTATTGGTTCAAAACAATTTTAATTAATTTTTAATTAAATAAATATCTTCATATGGTTGCTGAGTCTCTCCTTATAAACTCAAAGACACTTGTCGATTCCACCATACACCCCAATCTGAAGATCGTTCAGACACGACACTCTTCTAAGTCCAACAACAACGTTTTTGCCGAACCGAACATACACGAGTGAGTTAAGGTAATTGTTCTGTTCTTTCATTCTCACCGCCGTTTTTTTTCTTCTTTCTTTCCATTTATGTCTCTCCTACCTTATGCCTAATTATTTATTTATCTTACAAAGTTTTTATAATTCACTCGCTCTTCTAGTGATAATTTATTAGCGATCGTGTCACATAGGGGAAGATTTTTAATTTATGTGATTCATACATAACTCAAAAAGCATCAAACAGAGGTTTTTGAGCTAACTGTTTGTCAAAAGTGAGGATAAATTATGTTCTGTCTACATCAGATTTCTAATTTACCAAATTTGTATATAACGTTTTTTCAAAATTTCTATGTGTTTTTGGGTGAATTCATTGGTGGATCTTTAACTAACACGAAGTTTTAGTTCGCTTATTAACAGACAAATGAGATTTTGATCTCACTTGTCTCTATGGGTGGTTGTTGTTGACTAGGTGGATTCAATTAATTCTGCATAACTATTTTGGCATGTTATGCCAAGTTTTTTATCATGGTAAAGCTAACAAATACTTTTAAGAGCATTGTTTAAAGTTTCTAAAAAAAGAAATTCTGTTCTAGTTCTAGAAATACAAGTCAAACAACTGTCAAGTAATAAATATCATTTTTTAGACAAAATTACCTCTTTTGATCAATGCCTAAAGAACATTTGTTAGCATTTTTGTTTTTCTTCTTCGCTATTGAAGTTGTTTGTAGTTTGTTAGGAGTCCCACATTGATGAGGTTCCTGGATAGTTAGATGTATAGATGTGTTTGAGTATCCTACCTTTTAAGCTAGCTTTTGGGATGAGATTCAAATCCATTCAAAACTTACTATATTGGTTCTCATTTGTTTCCCTCCAATGTTGTTAAAGGGGGTTGTACTTTTGTTTCTTGTTGTACTATCTGTTTTGAGAGGCCTACAAATTTTCCAATCTATCAAGAGAATATAAATAGAACTGTGAAGTTGCGGACCTCTTTGGATAAACGGTTTTATTAAGCATTTATAGCATAAACATTTATCATATCAGAGACTGAGAATTTCAAGGAGCCAATTAGTTATCTGCTTTAGTAGCTTTATTAATTAATTTATCGTATTTGTCCATAATTTGAAGTTTATAAATCTGAATACAGGGTAATCATTCCAAAGGACCCTGACTGAAAATACCACACGATCTACTTTAGCAAGATTAATATTTAAGACAGAGATTGCTTAAGTAAAGACCTTACTTCTGCTTTAAGTCTTTAAAAGTGGGGTCAAAATGAACTTCGCTTGGGATGCAATGAGTGTGAAGACACCTGGAAGTGTTAATCTAGCAAGCCAGTCTTCAATATACTCCCTCACTTTTGATGAATTACAAAGCACCATTGGTGGAGTTGGAAAAGATTTTGGATCAATGAACATGGATGAACTCTTGAAAAACATATGGAATGTTGAAGAGACTCAAGCCTTGACATCTCTAACTGGTGGAGGAGTAGGAGAAGGACCTAACAACCCAAATGGTGGCAATTTGCAAAAACAAGGCTCGTTAACATTGCCAAGGACACTTAGTCAGAGAAAAGTTGATGAAGTTTGGAGGGATTTGATGAAAGATAGTGGTTCATCTATGCCTCAGAGACAACCGACATTAGGTGAAGTTACTTTGGAAGAGTTTTTGGTGAGAGCTGGTGTTGTGAAAGAAGATACGCCTAATCATGCTCAACAAATTGAAAGACCGAACAATAGTGAATGGTTTAGTGACTTCTCTAGATCAAACAATAACACCAATCTACTTGGCTTTCAACAATCAAATGGAAATAATGGGGATATGAGTGACAACAATAACTTAGTTCCTAAACACGTTCCTCTTCCTCCTTCATCAATTAACTTGAATCACTCTCAACGTCCGCCACCACTTTTCCCGAAACCTACAACTGTAGCATTTGCTTCTCCTATTCATTTGCTAAACAATGCTCAACTTGGTAGCAATGGCAGAAGTGTAGTTCCTGGTGTTGGAATGCTTGGTTTACCTGCCTCGAATGTCACAGCTCCTGTTGCTTCTCCGGGAAGTAAAATGTCGCCGGATTTGATTACAAATCGTAATTTAGATCCTTCTTTGCTGTCACCAGTTCCTTATGCAATCAACAGAGGGAGGAAGTGTGTTCCTGTTGAAAAAGGTGTTGAAAGGAGACAGAAGAGAATGATAAAGAATAGGGAATCAGCTGCGAGGTCACGGGCTCGCAAGCAGGTTAGCATTTCATTTTCCTCATTCACGTGTTCTTGTCAATATGAAGAAAATTTAATTTTCTGTTTTGTTTTTGTGATCAGAATGATTAAGCTTGTTAAGTTCATTCGTTATTGTCCTTCAATACACATATAATGTATAACAAGATTATAAGCTTAAGGAAATTATTCAAAGTATTAAAATGATGTAAGCATTGTCTTATAATGTACATAATTTCTAAATATTTGTTCTTTTGAATGGAAGGCCTACACTGTTGAACTTGAGGCTGAAGTTGCAAAACTTAAGGAAGTAAACGAGGAACTACAAAGAAAACAGGTATGTTAGATTGTCATTTTGCGCTGCATTCTCATCAGTAATTTGTTCACTAAGGTTTTTGTGACAGTTTCTGACTACATTTGGTATGATACAGGCAGAGTTTATGGAAATGCAGAAAAGTAAGGAGGATCTGGTGCGGACAAATAAAATAAAATACTTGAGAAGGACACTTACAGGTCCATGGTAGATTATGTGAGTTGTTTAAAACTTGAAGAAATGAAGCCGTCACAAGGACAAGAGTATTGTATGTAAGGTGTGAAGTAATTACAATTTTACACTAGACAGGATGGTAGCTAAAATGTATAGGTATTAGGTACTAGAAGCATTTAGTTGTAAATTAAAGTATTAAACTTCCATCTTGTGTAAGTAACTATTTCATTTTCTTGAATGTCATTTTCTTGTATTAAGTATATACTAATGATGATTAGACCAGCCTGCCTGCGCCCTGTTAGACTGTCTATGTTTCTCACCTCTCTGCCCAATTAAATTTGTGTTTTTACATATATTCATCAATGGACTTGGGTTCCCATGTACTTTCTGTTTTACACGCCAAACATGATTAACGATAATTGATATCATTTGCTTAACAAACTTTAGACAGCTAGTATGATTAAAGTTCCAAATCTTGAAGCTTCTCTTTGATACTTCCTCTGCATTTTATTCTATACTTTTATATATATAATAACAAAATTTAAACTAACTTTCTTGTCTAAACTTTTTACAAAATTAAAAAGTATATTTGGGGAGTGGGGGGATAGAAGAGAAGGAGTCGAATAAAGGAACAAAAACAGGACAGAAATTGCTGTGTTGTGAAAAACACCAGAGAAAAAAATGGATACTTACAAAATGAAGTTAACCCAGCAATTATATATCAATCATTGAAAACGAAAAATTAGAAAGTTGGTCCAACAATCAAAAAGTTAAAAAAATAAAAAATAAAAATAGTGTGTGCAATGGATGAATAAAGTTGTAGACACTTATTGCCAAGTGGCTTGAAGGATTCGAAGAAAGTTGTAGACCTTGATGTTAGATTCTCTAACTGGCTAGTGATCTGAACATAAATCAGGTATGAGTAAATTGGTAAACCTGAATCATATTTTCAGTGTCAGGTGTGTGCTATTTTCGAGTAATTTTTAATCGTTCAGACGTTAAACTCAAGTCTCGGTCCCTTTTAACAACCGGAGGTATGGATATTTTGATCCCAGCCAATTTTCAGCTCTGTAGAATATGGAAATTACATCAAATGTTCAACCAAGCTGAAACTATGATTCTAATTTTGTTATATTTTGCACACCCTGCAGGTAACTTTTTCCTATGCAACCATCCCTCGAAAAATGAGATTCAGAGGACATGGTGATTGGCATCATTCAACTAATCAAAATGATGCGTTAAAGGGGGTACGAATTTAACACCACCTGAAAACACATCAGGCTTGGGCTGGGGTACACTACCTATAATTTTTCTATCACACCTACAACTACTTGAAACCACATGCTCTAGTAGTCTATTTCCTAGTATACTCGAAAACAAGGCCTTCTGCTACACTTCTTGCTCTTCCATTACCAAATAACTTGCTTACAATAGCCAATGCAAAATCTGTTACAGTGGCAAGTCCCTCACTGGTGATCACTTTGCCATCAATAACTACTACTGCATCATTTACTGCTCCGTCTTTAAGTTTGTCTATGGCAGAGGGATGAGCTGTAGCCTTCTTGTCCTTTAACAGAAAAGGATTTCAGTAAGGCTTATATAAAGAATTGGATCAAGAATCACAATGGTAACAAAAGGGTGTCATATACCTTTAGTAAACCTAGTTTGTGTAGAATAGCAGGTGAGGAGCAGACGGCTCCGTATATTCTTCCAGCTGAATTTTGTTCTTTGAGAAGCTTCTTCAGAATTCTTGATTTGCTTAGCCTTTGAGTGCCAGCAGTTCCTCCCTGAAATTTCATACCAATATTAGCAACAAAGAACGATGGGTGGAACAATAAGAAGAATCGTCTAATTCTTCAGATAAGGACTACAATTTGAAGGGCCCCAAATATATAAGTTTATAGGTGTTTATGAAAAGGTTAGATGAAAGAGTTTATGAAAAAAGTTGAGATGAAGTTAATTTTAATTTAAGTGAGAGCTGCTATAAGAGATTCTTAGTCATTATTTTAAGGTGTTCTAGGCATAAATTTTTTACAAATCAACTAAAATCATATATTCTGCAATGTGGCTTCAAACATGAGAGTTGGTGTTTACATCAACTCATATCATAATATACAAACATAAAGACATTTAGTTGTAAGATCTACTATACCACCACACAGAAATGCAGCAGCTTGAAAGACTAGATTGTGAACATGAGAACTGACTTTTTTGATGGACTACAAAATTAATGAAACAAAACAAACCATAAAACAGCACCACAGACAAACAAAAAATGCCGCAACTTATTTATTTTCATGAATTCATATTACCGGGAGAATAATCAAATCGTGTGCTGACTCTTGAATATCACTAATTAATTTATCAGCAACAATTTTGGTTCCTTGAGAAGCCATGACTCCAAGAGTTTTCTCAACAGAAGCAACTACGACATTAGCTCTTGCTCGCCTTAGAATATCTATGAGTGTCACTACTTCAATCTCTTCAGAACCATGTGCGATTGGGATGAGAACCTGGTTAGCATAACATACATGTAAGATCCTGGTTGCAGAAGCATGGACAATGACGTTTTAACAAATTATACATATAAGACAGTAACCTACACTGGGGGGATGGTGGCCAACAGACCAATCAATTTCATTGAACTCCTTCTTAGATACATTATCATCATCAGTTCTCATCAGCTATCATATAAAAGAAGAAAGGGCATTAGATCAGGTGCATAGTGTAACTGATTGTCCAACATGCATCAAATATCAAAAAGAACAGTAGAAGAGATTAATTCTTGCAGACATTCTTGCACACATAAATTACCACCAAAACTAAGGATCCAGATTTAAAAACTTTAGGGCTTGTTTGTTTTCTATATTTCCTGTTTTCAATTTCACTTCAATTAATAAACATATGACAATATAAATCAATTTTTCCCGCACCATTTCCTTTTACAGTTTCTGAAAATAGATCTAACATTTTCATAAATTGTGAACATTTAAGATGTATTGGAAGTTCCCAAGCTGTTAGATGTATAAATGTGCTTGAGCGTGCTCATTTTTTTAGCTAGCTTTTGGATACGATCCAAGCCCATTCAACAATGAAAATGTCAAAACAGCATTGTTTTTTAAAATGCATTCTTCCTAACTTGCCTTCCATTTTTCTCTAACACAATTGTTTACTGCATAAATCAATCATCTACTTGTCACTAATTTAAAATTAATGACTTTAAAAAACTAAAACTTAAAAGGTTATTAGAAATTAAGCAGACCTTTTAGATTTCAAGCAAAATTCATCATTTTACATCAAACCTTTGGATTTTCCTTTTCCACTCTTGGTCAATTGTCCAGTTCAACTAATTCAGTATGCAATAGTAGTTAGTTATTTGATTTTGACTGTTCTGTTCGACCAGCTAGACTATGGCTTCCAGTTTATGAGTTATTAGTTATCACCGCAATTCAGGGCTTACAGATCAACCACATGAATATTTTGCAACACATAATAACAGCAAGTGAATCCAGTTATAATGTTGACTTAAAAGAGATTCCTAAGTACGCATTTCTTCCCCTATTGAAAAAGTGTATAAAACTTGGTTAAGAAAGCAAATTACCAAGAATTCAGCAACCTCCCTTGCAATAGACTCCCCAAATAGCTGTTCAGCCAAAGTTAAAGCAAACATGTAAGCAGTTCCCGGGCCACGGCTCGTTGTAAGCCCATTTGAAACCTGAATGTTGGACTTAACAGCCCAAAATGTTGGTAGCTTGTGGAAAAATGCCGGGTGACATGTTATCTTACAAGACAAACTGGAAAAAATCAGCCTCATCCAAATACCAAACCAATAAACATAAACAATATAGCGAGTGTTTGGATGGACATTAAGTTTGTCAGAATCACAGTGGACTGCCGCAAATTTACTCACAGTGTCAGCGTGATTTTGTCAAACTCAATGTAAATTAAAACATGCACAAAACAAAAAGGTAATGCACCTTCTTTCTCTTCAAAAGACCCCAAGGCAAAAGAGTAACAGCAGGAGCAGCATTAATAGCACCAAATAACCTATTTTCCTCAGCTTGTTTACATGTGATTCTTCTCAGCACATCACAATCTCTCAATCTTGCTGAACCAGGCATTCCTCCAGGTAAAGCGATAAGATCAAATATTTGATCAGAGCATTCAGAAATAGAAGCATCGGCAACTAATTTAGTACCACCAGCAGCTTGAACTTGAAGCTGAGGCTCAACGGAAGCGACGGTGACATGAGCACCAGCACGACGGAGGACGTGGATTAAGATAACGGCTTCCATTTCCTCGGTGCCGAAACCGATGGGAAGAAGAACTTTCTTAGGAGGGGGTGCATTTGTAGGTGGAGAGGTGGAAATGGAGAGGGTGGAGTTTGGAGTGGAACGTGGAGGTGAAAGGGAGGATAAGGGTTTGAGGGTGAGAGTGGATGTGGAGATGGTGAATGGAGAGAGTCTTGTGGCGGTGGAAGGTTGAGGCAGAAGAAGTAGCAGCAACGACATGGAGTATGTTACCGCAAACACAGTTCCGGTTAGGATAATGCTTTTCTTTCAGCACTGTAATGAAGATATCAAGTCAAAATTGCTAAATTACATTGCTGTCCCCAAAAAAAAAGAATTAAAACGACTCATAAATTGTTTTTAGATAATTTTCATGAGTTGTCCAAAATAGGTATCAATTTGAGTTTATTTTATCACTAAACTAATAAAATTATCCAAAATAAGTACGTGGCAAAATTATCCAATGACTTTTTTCAAGGTATTTTATTATCTTCATCCTCCGATCCGATAGACACAATTAGCTGGAGAGTTCAATGACTCCACGGCATTATTAATTTACAATTACAAGAACAAGGGTGAACACTGAACCATAGAAAAGAAAGAGGAAGAAAAAATGTTTGGATTAATTAGAAGAAAATCAAGTTGGATATCCTCCAATTTACTATTTAGAAGAGAATTGTGTTTGGGTGCCCTTCCTAATGGCGGAGCCATGGATCACTTGATCACTCAACTCCAATCTCATGTTCATAAGGTTCTTGCTGGTGGTGGACCCGAAGCTGTTAAAAGGAACAATAGTAGAAACAAGCTTTTACCAAGACAAAGAATTGATCTTCTTCTTGATCCTGGTTCTTCCTTCCTTGAACTTTCACAGGTTCTTATTCATTTCCATTTCAAATTCTTTTTATGATAAACTGAAACAACCACTTCCAAACAGACTCTTTGTATTTACCATTCATTTGGGTTTGTGGAAAGCTCATCACTTGAATTAGAAATGAGAAATACAAAAATAATGAACTGTGTGTTTATCTTAAGAAAGGTCTGAACTTTTGAGTGATGATGAAGCTTGCAGGACACGAGTTGTATGAAGAGCCTTTGCCTTCTGGTGGGGTTGTGACTGGGATCGGTCCGGTGCATGGCCGACTTTGTATTTTTGTGGCAAATGACCCTACTGTTAAAGGGGGGACTTATTATCCTATTACTGTTAAGAAACATCTCAGAGCACAGGAGATTGCAGCTCAATGCAAATTACCGTGTGTGTATCTTGTTGACAGCGGCGGTGCTTTCCTTCCCAAGCAGGCTGATGTCTTTCCGGATAAGGAAAATTTCGGCAGAATATTCTATAATCAGGCCATAATGTCTGCTCAAGGGATTCCCCAAATTGCATTGGTGTTAGGCTCTTGCACTGCTGGTGGTGCCTATATACCTGCTATGGCTGATGAAAGTGTGATGGTCAAGGGAAATGGCACTATATTTTTAGCAGGGCCCCCTCTTGTTAAGGTCAGCTCCAGACACTCTTATCTTATGCTCCAATATCCTTTCTGTGATACTATCTGGCTATTTTTTTTCTCATAAATTTCTGTAGATTTAAACAGTGTCTCTATTTGTGATAATGTATTTTCTGCATGTCTATGACTTAAATTAACATTAATTGATTGACATTATAGGCTGCTACTGGAGAAGAAGTCTCTGCGGAGGATCTGGGAGGTGCTGCAGTGCACTGCAAGACATCGGGTGTTTCAGACTATTTTGCTCAAGGTATTCACAGTGGATAATTTCTATCTCGCACATCTAAGTGGATAGAAAATGTGATGGCTAATAATCAAACCAGTCTGTATTAGTGACATTATACATGTTTTTTTTCCTATAGATGAATTTCATGCACTTGCACTTGGGAGGGACATCGTTAAGAATTTGCATATGGCTGGGAGAGATGTCTCGACAAATGGATTGCAAAATATGAGTTATGAGTATAAAGAGCCATTATATGATGTCAATGAACTTCGTTCTATTGCCCCTACTGATCTTAAGCAGCAGTTTGATATCCGAGAAGTGATTTCTCGTATTGTTGACGGAAGTGAATTTGATGAATTCAAGAAACTGTATGGCACTGTGAGGGCTTATTCACTTCACTTTCTGCCGTTTTAATCATTGTGTTTATGTGAATGTGTTGCTATGGAACTTTATTTTTATATTTGCCTGTACCTTGATGAGTTGACAGACCTTTATCGGTTGTTGGTTTTCGGGTTTCACAATGAATATTTGAAGTACACCAAGTATATGCAGCAACCTGTAAATGTTTCACAAATCATCAATATACTGGTACCCTTTATGCAAAATATATCCTTATTCGAAATCTATGTGTAGACTCTTGTAACAGGTTTTGCAAAGATCTTTGGACAGCCTGTAGGAATTATTGGAAACAATGGAATTTTATTCAATGAATCGGCTCTGAAAGGGGCCCATTTCATTGAACTATGTACTCAACGTAACATTCCCTTGGTCTTTCTTCAGAACATCACCGGATTCATGGTATGAATTAAATTATTTTGTTTGGTTTCTCTAATTATGATGCATTGCTTCATTATATTCTGACTTAAGAGAAGATTGGTTCCTTCTTTCCTCAGAACATCATTGGATTGATTTTCTGAAGTGATTGACAAATACACTTAATGTCATCCATCATTTTGTGTCCAAATTACAGTCATAGTTATTGTCTGGAAATGATTAGAACGGTGAAGGAAAATGTTAACAATTAGTTTGTGTCTAATTCTGTCAAATGAAGAATTGTTAAACCTAAATATTCTTTCTATAAACAATTTTGAGCTATGATATTGGAAAAACTACCCTGCTAGTAGTTTGATGAAAAATGAAACTATAACACATGTCTATTTGGTAGGTGGGTTCAAAATCCGAGGCAAATGGCATAGCAAAGTCAGGTGCAAAAATGGTGATGGCCGTATCTTGCGCAAAGGTTAGTGGATTCCAGCACAGTACTTATAACATTCGTTACAGTTACTTGCATTGCTTTTTTTTCACTGCATGTGTTGTTTTGGGGCAGTGACGGTGAGGCTGTTAACTTAAATCAATTCATTCAGAAGACTATAAGATACTAGAAGAGAAATGAAACAAACTGTAGTATATTTATATAGGATTAATGATCATTTTTGCTGCGCATAAACATCTGCTACAGGTACCTAAAATCACTATAATTGTTGGCGGAAGCTTTGGTGCTGGAAACTATGCAATGTGTGGTCGTGCCTATAGTCCCAACTTCATGTTCCTTTGGCCTAATGCTAGAATATCTGTAATGGGTGGTGCTCAGGTAGTTTATCTATCAAGTCATGATTCCTTACAAATTACTGGACTTGGAACATTTGATTGATCATTAGTTGATAATATTCATCAGGCTGCTGGTGTTCTGTCTCAAATAGAGAAAGGCAATAAGAAAAAGCAAGGAATTCAGGTAAAAATAATGTTATTGGGAGCAAAGTTATTTAATCTTGTGATAGATTCATGATTTGTCTCATTTGTCTTTGTTTGCTCTATCACGGATTCATGGTTATAATACAGTGGAACAAGGAAGAAGAGGAGAAGTTCAAAGCGAAAGTAGTTGAGGCGTATGAGAGAGAAGGAAGTCCTTATTACTCAACGGCGAGGCTTTGGGATGATGGAATCATCGATCCAGCTGATACAAGAAAAGTGATTGGTCTATGTGTATCTGCTTCCTTGAACCGTGCCACAGAAATTACCAAATATGGTGTATTTAGAATGTGAATGTGATGTTAAAACTTTGTTGTGCACTAAATGCTGTTAAAGCCTGAAGTCTGATGTAGATTTGTTTAGATAGGAAGAGAGGGGGGAGGGGTTGAATGGCAAGACAAACAAAAATATATAAAAAGGAATGAGTGAAAAGTAATTCCTTCCTGATCATGTCAACTTGCAACATTTATAATAAAAATGTTTCTTGCTAAACACACACATTGCATTTACTCCAAATTTTTGATCCTTTTGACTTTTGTTTAAGCATTGGACCTATATATGTATACGAGACAACGAGTAACATAACATATATATAAAGTCCCCTAAAAATTAACATATCTATAAGTAATAAAACTATGATGAAATTGATTGGTGAAGTTTACTTATTTAATTTTATATAATTTTCACATGCTTCGTTGTCATCAAACAGCACCCGTGGCCTAATGGATAAGGCGTTTGACTTCTAATCAAGCGATTGTGGGTTCGAGTCCCACCGGGTGTGCTTTTTCTTTTTAATTATTCCTTCACGTGTATCCTCTATTTATGGGGTCCTTCATGCTTTTAATTTCAAGTCTTATGAACCGTTCAAGATGATTTTTGGTTTTTTTTTTTGACAAAAGATGATTTTTGGTTTTAAAAGTTAAATTTGAAAATAAAACATGTTCCGGTAAAATTGAGCCGAATTGATTTTTTTTTAACTTATTAATAAAATATATTTTTGACTTGACTTTACTTACCTCTTGGTCGAACTCCGAATTACTAAATCTAATTTTCCATATGTATCAGAAGGTTAACAAAAAAAAATACCTTTTACTTGAATATCAAAACCAAAAAAAAACATGTTTTTAATAATTCTTGCTTATATATTTTAGGGTCTTGTTAACCAGTGTCCCCCGCGACACTAGTTAAGGAATCGAAAAGTAGAAAAATTGTCTTGGAAATATAAACTTTTTCTTTTGACTAACTAATTATTACACCACATTTTAATAAAATCTTACCTTTTTAACTGCTTAATCAATGCCCCAGGGCACGGGTTAACATTCTCCAATATTTTAACGCTATATGTGGTCATCAATATTCACCATTATGTTCACTGATAATCACTTATTTGATCACCTCCGACCACAACTTTGACCACCACTTTAACCACTTTTACGATCATCTCCAACCACTACTCTAATCATTACTGACAACCACTTTGACCACCACCATTACAACTTGGACAACTGTTGAGCGTTAATTTGATCAATCTGACCACCCCTGACTATTACTCTGACCACTACCAACCACCACTCTAACAATTGCCAACCACCACCTCCAACAACAATCACTTTAAACCATTCATGGTTTGCACACCAGCATTTATGTTTATTATTATATCCTACTATAACTACTTTATAATCTGAAGGATCAAATTTTATTAAATGTTAAATGTTGTTAAGATGAAAATTGTTATAGTATACGTTTTTAGGTTGGCCCAAATTCAATACCACTTTATTAATGCAATTAAGGCATGTCTAATTCTAAACCTCTCACGCACATCAATCATATATAAAATTAAGTGTTTGCAAACACATTCTCATTGTTGGGCATCATCTTCACTATAAATTTTGGCCTGTAACCTCCATTTTGCGGAATATTTCTTATCTAGTCTCACGGGGAGAGATAGTTATATGTTAGTTTAGAGATTAAATCAAAGGTTTATTGAAATAAAATTAAGAAGAGATATTCAAGTGTTTAACTAACTTTGTTTTTTTAAGGTTAATTTTCATTCAATAGGAGCAGTATTCTTCTTGCTAGTTTTGTGCGGTCCCATCCCATTGTTTTGTTTTCATTTGTCTTCTTCTCACTCGTCACTCTCACTCTCATCAATCACCAATGGCTTCCTTAACTTCCCTTTCTCTCACCTCTTCCTCTCACCTTCACACACCCACATTCTCTTCTTCCCCCTCACGCCTCAATCCTCTTCCCTCATTTCCCTTCCACTCCCGAATCACCCACAAACCCCTTCACCTTCAAAATCAAAACCCTCTTCTTTTACCCAAGATTCGCTCTCTGCGTCAAGAAACCAAAGGTATCTATCTATCTATCTATTCGTTTATTTATACTTTTTATTTCTTCTTTTAGCCGGATTTTATGAAAAAAATAGTAAGGTAATTTATTGATTTTACTGAGAAAGTTTATATCTTTTATTCATGATTTTACTCATTTTCATCGAGGGTTAATTTTATTTTCTATTTTTGGTTCTGGGGTTTCTTGTTTTAAACCAGAAAGGGTTAAACACGAGATTTGAACTGATTAGGTTTTATTTAGAGGCAGGATCAAGATCAATATTGTGTTTGTGTTGTTGCCTCTAATCAGTTGCCTATAGTTTTAGGGTGCATTCAAGATCCAATGCTTTAGGGTATCTAATTATAGTAACAATTTCTCATGGATCATGTTCTCAGGTTATAGATTTGAAAAATACAGGATTGGTTGAATTGTATTTGTAATGCTTCCTTGCTTTCAAATTTTTGGATGATTATAGACCTAGGACCTTTTTGAATAAACAGATTATATGCAGCTTAAACACAAGCGCTTATCATGATAAGTGCTTATGTATAAGCTTGCATAAGCTATTTTTATAGCAAAAGATGAAATAACGTTGAATGTTTTTGTATATGTTATAGGTTGTTTTTGTAAGCTATATTGGAGAACTTATGAAAATAAGTTACGAAAAGCTTATGAATACTGTCTTAAGCTGTTTTCAAGAGTTCTACCAAACAGTCACAAAACTTACGGCAGGAGATAAGCTCAAATAACCAAATAAGAAAATCCAAACAGGCCCCTAGTATGTGCCTTATTTTGGTACATGTAACCTATGTTGGTAATGTTTGAAAGATTTGGGGTAAGAAACCAAATATAGAACTATAATTTTAGAAATTGTGTATTTAATATCTTGAAAGTTAAAAATTTATCTTTTTAACACAAAACTTTTCTTTTAATTCCTTTTTTAGTTCCTTAACGCATGGCCTAAGGACACAAGTTAGCATGACCCGATTTTTTTTAATTTATGTATTTTCCCTTTTTATTTCCACTCAAACTTTTTGTTTGACTTTCATACTTTATCGCATTCTCCAATTTCTAATAGTTTTTTTTATTTTTTAAATAAAGTGTTTGAAATACCTTGCTATGTGATTTTAGCATAGAGAGCTTTTAAGTGTCATTAGGTGTCACTCAAGTACTTGTTTATAATTTGAAGAGCTAAGATCAAACAACTTTTTTGAAATATTTTTGCTTAAAAAAATTGGGTAAATTTTATGAATGTGATGAGACTGTCATTTTGGATCATGGACATTCATTAGGAGGTCAGTGGTATGTTTGTAGTAAGAACTGAGGGTTTCCTTTCCTTGTCTCTCTGTATTTTTTTACGAGAGAAGTGTTCACATAAATGAATATTTATATTCATCGAAATTGCTGTCGTAAAAGATTTAATCATTTGAATTGAAGTTGAGTTATGCAAAACTTGATTGCTGTAAATTGTGTTTACCCAAAAATAGCTTGTAGAGTATGGTCTGTGGCCTAAAATTATTTTGCTCAAACCTAAAACCCCGGAATATGACCCACTGTAATGATGTATTCTTCTAACTGATTAACTATAGGTTATGATAATTGTAAACCTTAGGATCAGTTTTATCTTTTTGTCTCTTGCTTAATGAAATAATAATTTTCTGGAAGTTGCAGGGCCTAGTTGATCATTGTACTGATTCTTGGTTTAGTTCCTGATTCTTGTGTGTGAAGAAATCAAAACATGGGGAGAAGCTCTCAGTTTTTTTCCTTACTTTGTGCTCTTCTCCCTCCTATTTTTATCTTTCTTTTGGTTCTTTCGTTTCATGCATAGGCTTGGATGCTTACGCAAAATGACCTCCATGATGTATATTTAAGTATAAATGTTTCTTTTACGAACTTCAGCTTGTTTGAATCTAATCATGAAGAAGCAATCTAACATTAGTTCTGAGATAACATTTCACCATTCTGCCGCAAAAGCAAAGGCTTAGAGCCAACCACATGGTAGCGGCATCTGAAATAGTTTGAATTTTTAATGAGTAGACAGTTTTTCTGTCGTAAACCATATTCCTCACTTGTGGAATTATGGGAAATATTTCACTCAGTGCAAGGCTCATGCCTTTTTCTCTGGTGTTTCTTACTTTTAGCCAGTCCTGTCGTTTTGAATTTTTGAACTTTGCAAATGTCAATGTGTATTATACTTTTAATCATTGGATGGCCTTTTAATTTATTTGAGTTTGTCACTTGGCAGCTACACCAGTTAACAAAGATCTGTGGGAAAAATCGATTCTGAAAAGTGAAACTCCAGTCCTTGTTGAGTTCTATGCAAATTGGTGTGGTCCATGCAAGATGGTACACCGAGTTATTGACGAGATTGCAACAGAATATGCGGGAAGACTCAAGTGCTTTGTACTCAACACAGACGCCGATATGCAAATTGCTGAAGAATATGGAATTAAGGCAGTACCGGTGGTTGTATTGTTTAAAAATGGCAAAAAATGTGATGCTGTAGTTGGTACCATGCCAAAGGAATTTTATGTGACTGCAATTGAGAGGATGCTCGAGTCTTAAACATGGATCCTTGTGGACATCTCAGTAAAGGGATAAACTTGTGCGCTTACAGGTCATGTTGAATTTTAGTTAAATTTTTAGGTTATTTTGTCCGGCTGCTCAACATTACTGAGTTCTTCTTGTATATACTTGGTGTATTTTTTTTCACACAATAGGTGCGATCTTGAGAGTCTACTTTAGTGATGAATATCCCGCCCTGTTAACTGTTCTCTTTTGAAAAGTGTTGTTTAGATACATTTTGAATTTGTTTGCTTCTTTGGTACCTACCTGATTTGAACAGCATCTGTTGTTCTGAAAGTACAATTTGATTACCATGTTCTTCTTATTTCCCTTATTCAACCATGTTTCCCTTGTTTATTGACTATTGTCTTGATCAAGCATGTGTGTTTGAGTAATGTAATAACATGAATTCATTCAAATTATCATGTTCAATTGAGCAACTATTATGAATAACGATAATTTAAACATAACAAAAGAACAAATTGTAGGGTTTTGGAATATACGGTTGCTAGTATCTTAACATCGGGGACTAAAGTGATTGTCTAGAGAATGAGTTATCGTTTCCATAACTTATTTTACACACGTTAGTCAATTTTGGTTATCAGTTAGGAGTCATAGTCGACATGCAACAACCATATACAGCGATGTGACAGCTTACAGCCAAAATTTGTCGCATTAACGCGCTCAACAATCGTGTTGTTGTATTGATATCAGGCAGTCTACATTTCAATACAAAATTTGTTTTGTTTTCATTTAAAAATACTGAGTTTAAAATATGAACCGTCCGATCTCAATCCAACAACCATGGTTGTCCTAAATTTGTGAATATATGCATCAGAACATTGGCCGCAGGGAATCTGAGTTGCTAAATGCAAGACTTTCTGAAACTTGTGGGATTAATTTTGATCAGATTACGAGTTATTGTGACTGTTTAAGATTAAAAATCCTTATCCAATTGAATAACCTGGCAGAAACTCGATTTAGAAGGGGCAACTAACAAATACCTTGCAAAGAAACTGATATAATACCATCTCCTGCCACTTGAGTAGCTTAATTACTACTTAACTAAGCTTAATTAGAGAATCCACAGCTGATGGTTACGAAATTACTATCATAACTTCCTACTAGTTTAACGGTGATTAATTAGCTAATAAGTGAACTTTATTACTTACAGTTATAACCAAGGATATCAATTAAAGAGTCCTAGGAACCAATAATGGATTCATTCAAAGAGACTAGGATGGATTTTCTAACTTAACTAAAAAGATATCTGTTTCAATTTTTTGTGTCTGTGTTTTTACTTTTTTATATATATATCAGTTAATGTTCACGTAAATTATAGAGATTAATTGCGAGTAAAATCAGACGCATGATAAAGTACTCACTGGATCCCTCGAGGATTTTAATTCCATTATTATGAATTTGATTTGATTGATATAATAGCTCGATTCCTTTTTAGCTTGGGTAAAAAAAAATTACAGTAAAACTAATTTCATTTTAGCTATTATGTTTAAGTTATTTACATGTATTAAGAAAATTAATAAATTTGTTACTCTAAGTGTAATTTTTTTTTTTTGGTAGTGGCTAGAGAAATTCACCTTTGAGATGAATAAGTGGGGTGTCCAGGGTTCGAATCCCGGCCCCTGCACATATTGTGCATTATCCCATACCAAATGAGTTAAACTCATGGGAACAATGTAATTTAAAATAGGGTCCGGCTAACCGGTGCCCCCGGGCACTGGTTAAGCATACCATAAAAGAAAATTATTACCATAAAAGGAAAGTGCTTTTGACTTTATCATAAATTAATTACACAATTTCAATGCATTAACTACTATATAATTTCTTTTTTCATATCTTTAACCAGTGTCCGGGTGCACCGGTTAGCATTTCCCTTTAAAATATAGCCTTAACTATTGATTTTATTTTATTGTTCATTTTTTATTCTACAATAAATAGATAAGAATATTACTATTAATCAGGTAAATGATGGAAAACAAACAGCACCCATGGCCTAATGGATAAGGCGTTTGATGACTTCTAATCAAGCGATTGTGGGTTCGAGTCCCACCGGGTGTGTTTTTTATCTTGAGAAAAAAAGATGGTAAATGATAGTAACAATTGTTGAGTGTTAAGAATTATTTCTATTTTTTTTTAGTTTATTTATTTTCACCACAACAATAATCATAAGAGAGTATAGACTCAATACTTTCCTCATAATTTTCTTCTTTAAGTTTTGAAACTACATATAAAATTTTAAGATTTTGAAAATGACTATTATTTTTCATTTTTTCTAAAAATATATTATTCCTAACTTTTGTTCAATCTTCTCCTATCACAGTTGTCCATTACATACTTCTTTCATCTCCTTGTTAACAATTTAAAATATTGGGTCCCGCTAACCGGTGCTTCCGGGGCACTGACTAAGCATACCATAAAAGATAATTATTACCATAAAAGGAAATTGTTTTGGACTTTATTATAAATTAATTACACAATTTCAATGCATTAACTATTATAAAATTTCCTTTTTCATATCCTTAACCAGTGTTAGGGGGCACCGGTTAGCATTTCCATAAAATATTAGACTCTAATCCATGCGATGCACGGATTTATTAGAGTTTCATGTATAGGTATCAAATTGATTATATTATTAGAAACATTTAATAAAATACAATAGTATTTTAAAAAACTAAATCGATTCATTAACTAACTATATGATGTATATATTCCATACAAAAAAAAAATAAAGAATATGAAATCAGACATATATATTCCCTAACTTGAAATGAGACATATATATATTGCTTATAGAAATGATATAAGTGGCTATCTTAAAATAATGTAGACAATTTGTCAAAAAATTTAGTCATGCATTAAGGTTCACTTATTACCTGTTCATATTCATTTACAAAATGATAATGATAACACCCATATAATCCACATTGGAAGTTATTAACTTTACATTATGTCTCCATTTGTAAAAAAATAAAAATAAATAAAAATAAACTTTACATTAGGTCTCCAAAAAGTCTAATCTATAGCACCAATTTTCTGCAAGAATTGAAAGAATCACATGTGGGTTGTGCTAATAGAAATTAATAGGTGGTTAGTGGATTTTGGATAATGTGATAGTGAAAAACGGAAAAGGGATTTAATGGTTTGCTAAAAAGGGCATTGGATATTGGATATCAATTAATGGAAACAAAATTAATTAAGAAAACTGCTAGTGGCTTAGTGGCCAAAATGTTGAGAGGAAGCTATTAGGTCTCATGTTCGAATCCCTACAAAGGTCTTTTTATAAAGATTCTTTTAGCTAATCAAAAAAGGCAGGATTAAGGTTAATCAAGACTACTTGAAGACTATCTAACATTTAGATATATAAAGATTAGCTTGTTAGTTTATTTATTAAAGCCTACACCACTATTAGTAATTTAGGATTCTTTAAATTATAATAGTAATGTACGCTTTCAAACAAACTTTTAGGTCTTGTCATATTTTCAAAAAGTTCAGATCATACAAATATACAATTGTGGTTATGTTTGATTTTAGAGTTTGAGTCTTGAATATTCTAGTTGGAAACTCTTCCAATGTTGTTCAACTCATCAAGTGAATTGTCTAATGGTGGCACATACAGAAGATGATTATAACATGTATATTATAATTTTCATATAAACATATAAAATCTAGTCCCTAGTGGTCAAAATTTATGGATTTGTCCCTGAATTTCTCTCATAATTATTTATATGAAGAAAAAAATAGATATGTGAAATTTTGAGATGATAAGATGCATTTTCACTAACAACTACGATGTTATGTACCTCTCAAAAAACTACGATGTTATGTAAGCATGTAACTTTTGATGAAAAAATATAGCAAAGTATGATAAAAATTAAAATCAACTATGTTTACCAACATAATGGCTTTGATATCGTTTCTTTCAATATGATATTCAAATTCTTCAGTACCAACAAAACCCAACATGACATCTACAAAATCCTTAGTCTTATCTACTTCAAAAAAAAAATCCTTAGTCTTATCATCTTTATTGTCAGATTGGATATGCTCATCAATAATTTTCTCAAAAAAATCATCAAAGATTTTTCTAATTGCCTTCATACGCCTAGTTAGCCCCTGTAGATGAAATTGTCCAAGATAAGGAATGTAATCACCAATATTAGGAGTTGCAGCTAAATGCATTGTCTCTAGCATCACAGCCTTAAACCCTTTCTCATCCAAATCATCATCCGTATATTTTTTCCCCAAAACCATTCTACAACTCATATCGGCAGTGAGTGTAGAAACCTTAGTGCTTAAATCAACCTTTGTTCTATCATTAGCTTTTTCTCTTAAAAACTTTATCAATAGGTCAAGTTCTTGCTCCCTCATGGTTCTAAAAGAGTTTATTTTTGCATGGCTCAACAATAATTCTAAAGTGCACATTTTTCTCATGTTTCGCCAATAAGAACCATATTCACCAAAAACTCAAGTTCCTCAGATCCCAACCAATGATTTTTGCTGCCTCAATTGGTGGTCTGCTTGCAAAGACAATATCATGAGTCTTGAGGAAAAGTTTAGCTGCTTGAGGTGAAGAAACAACTATGGTTGGTACTAAACCTAAACGTAAGTGCATAATTGGTCCATATTTTTGGGATAGTTTGTGAAGATCACGATGAGGGTTCGGTCCTAATTTTAGAAGACTACCCAAAATTGGTAATCCTTTTGGACCTGGTGGCAATTTCTTTGCTTTTTTCTTACTTCCCCATAGCCATAGAGAAGCAAGAGAAACTAGCACAATTGGTATGTATATCAAAACCATGATAACTGTTCTGGGAGAGTTTAAATTGCTTTTCCCAAGAGTTATATTTCGCTGGTGCTAAGTGCCAAAAGCAACTTGGCTAATATTGAACCAGAGACGGGGTTATATATAGTGTGTGTTTGGTTAGAATTGATTTTGACATAATTCATTATGTAGAGTTGATTTTGGTTAAAAGTGGTTCTCACTAAAAAGGATGTATATTTGAATGAATTCATGTAAAAGTGAATTGAACTATAAATTTGTGTATGAAAATCAATTCTAGAATCAAAAGTTACAAATCATGGCTTTAAGTAGAATCAATTATGGATGCATAATCAATTATACGCAACGACAACCAAACATGTCAAAATTAATTTTATATCTTCATAATCAATTTTGCTCCTTTTAGAAGTATCAAACATAGACATAATTTTAGTGAAAACAACTTTTGTGTTTTGAAAAAAACTAGTTATGTACCCAAAACAAAAGAGATTAAACTTAAAAGCTCGTGATTCTGTAGTGATTAAAATAAATTTAACCTTAAAATAGAATATATTATATTTTAGCAAAAATTACATTTTTAGTCTCTTAACTTGATTTGAGGTAACCGTTTGACCATTTTTTTCCGTTTCATTTTCGTCATTTTGGTTAATCTGCATATGAAGTTTCAAACTTTAAATTCATGATTTTCTTCTCTTATGGTCTCTCAATCTTCAAATATACCGTATTTCATTTATGTTTTTCATATGAATATTAGATTTGAAACTTGAAAATCTATAAGTACATAGATTAAAACGACAAAATTGCAATGAAAAAAAATAAAGAATCAAATTGTACAAGAATATTATAAAAATTGAAACAAACCAAAACTACTCTTGATAAGGTAAACCAAACAAGTTGTTACACATCTAGTTGTACTTGTACATACAATCTACGACAAAATTAGCATTAACCTAACACTTGGTAAAGAAAAGCATTTGCTTAATACAATTAAAGTTCTTCTTTTTACCCAAACTTTTCTACTCATTCCCAAAGTAAATGTCCAAAACGCCCTTACGTGACTTAAGTCACGCTAGTGTATAATTAACGTGAGTTAAAATACGCTACGTGAGTTAACTCATTCTAGTGTTAATTTACAAATACTGGAGCGTGAGTTAACTCACGTTACATAATATGCAATTTTTTTTCAAAATTAAATAATTATTCAAATGGTAATATAAATAAATAATTATTCAAATGGTAATATAAATAATATCAATGCTAATAATATAAATGCTAATATAAATTCTCAACAATTACATAATAAAACCTCATTTTATTAATACTTTGATACAATTAAATAATACATAATTTGATACATTTTATTGGAATAAAGTAAATATGCTTCTTTGAGGTAAAAATATACCAACTTAGGGATAACAAAGGATCAAGGTCGGTGGCAAAAGAGACCAGCCTTCTTGGGGCAAAAAGACATCATCCCTTCGAGGTAAGTACAAATGTGGTTCTTTTTATACCCCAAGAAAGAGTCTTTTCACCCACGGTAAAAAGATTATCGGGATAAAAAGAAGCAAATTTACATTTACCCCGAGGATTGACCTCTTTGTGCCCCAAGCCGGTTGACCTATTTTACCCCTTCCTTGACCCTTTTTTACCACTAAGTTGGCCCCCAAAAAAGCTAAAAAATACTAAAACTATGAAGGTGAAAGAGTGAGGAGAAGAATGAGAGAATGTGAGGAAATGGTGAAAGTTTAAGGGGGTATTTATAGGGGAAATGGTTGCATAGGTTTTATATGCACTAAATGCAGTCAAAAAATAGTAAAAAAAAACGTGTAAAACTCAATAAAACCAAGGTTGAATAACCGACCAAAGTCCAAAAAACGTGTTCTTGAGTTGTGACCACCGGTCAAACTGGCGTGAGTTAACTCACGCAAGTGTTAACCTTGGCGTGACTTAAGTCACGCTAGTGTTAACCTTGACTTGAGTGAAGTCACGCTACTGTGGCCGGTTGTCACACACTTTTGTTAATTTTTGCATTTCTCTTATAATTGCATATTTAATTAATAAATTCCAATAAAGTAAGTAAATAAATAAATTAGAATAAATTCAGCGTTAATTCGAATAAAAATTGTGTATTAATAAATTCGAATAAAAATTACATTACATTACATTCAGGAATGTTCCTTCCAACTACAACAATTATCTTACCACTAAATGGGGTAAATTCAAACTTGCTAAACAACAGCTCTCAAGCATTCATCCGGAAGTTCTATTGTTTCATTCAAAAGATTAAATTCTTGTTAGTTTGATTTAGATGATGGTATTCAAGTGCCAAAAGAATGAGGTCCTGTCCTTGACACTTCAATACCTTCATCTAAACCAAACTAACAAGAATTTAATCTTTTGAATGAAACAATAACATTTCCGGGTGAATGTTTGGGAACTGTCGTTTAACAAGTTTGAATTACCCCATCCAGAGGAAGATAATTGTTGTAGTTGGAAGGTGCATTCCCTACCTAATCACGATCTTCTGGCGGAATCAGACTGTTGATTATATCTTCAGTTGATCTCAGCAATGTTACCCGCATATCGATCCACTGGAACATGTTGTGCTCCCAAAACATGCTCTTCACATTTTCATCGTTCGTTAATTCCACCCAAGTGAACGATGATCTTCCCTCGTCGAGTGTTGGACGTTTATACCGAACGTATTTCACCCTCCTTGTGTCTCTGGGGTTGACTCCTTGGCTGAATTCATTAAGTTGATCCATGAGACCTCTTAACGTTACACCAAGGCACCGAATCTTCAACCTCTGAGGTTCTCCGCCGTTGAATTTTGCATGAACGTTGATCCATCCGGCCATTATTACTCCAAATCTACACAATAAGAAATTAAAAACAATCAATCAAAAACTCATTCAAACATTTCATCAAACACTTGGAGTGCAAATTATACATAAACCATAAAAATGATAACTACAACATAAACATGCAAACATCTAAACAATTAAGCAATATAAGTCATTTGCATGTAACATTGTATCATATCTTGCAAAAAAAATCAAAATTTAAACAAACCCTAAATCTAAAAAAATCTAATCTAAGTGTAAAAAATCTAACATAATCATGCAAACATCTAAACATCATAACAATTAAGCACTATAAGTCATTTGCATGTATCATTATATAATTTCTTGCAAAAAAATCAAAATTTTAATAAAACACTAAACCTAAAAAAATTCTAGTTTAAGTGAAAAAATCTATCATACCAACATAATTTAAGTTAAAACTTATTTGTTCTTGTTGTTGGAGTGTTGTTTGATTTGAAGTTGAAGGAATTTTGGATTGGGGTAATTTGAGAGAGATTTGATTGGAAATGAGAAAATGAGGTTCTGGCTGGGCTAATAACAGCACGTATCGTGAGTTAACTCACGCAGGGGCAATTTGGACATTTACTTTGTGAATGAGCAAAACAGTTTGGATAAAGAGCAGAATTCATTGTAAATTGTCGATGTATCAAGTTGGAGTATCTCTTGTAGTCGGTTTGAATAGTTTTTGCTTATCAAAAAAATTACTATGTAGCACCCTCTCTAACCACCGCAAGACACCCTTCACGATCATCACCACCACCCCCACACCAGCCATTACCAACACCACTGAAATATTGTGACTAATGTGATAGATTATAAGACAAAAAATTTAAATAAATCCTTTTGTTTTGAAAATTGAGATAAAACTATTTCTAAACTATATAGGAAAACAACTCTATATCATGCAAACATATTTTATTTAATGTTTTCAATCTCACAAAGCGTTCAACTTTAAAAACAGTCGCGAAATATCAAAAATTAGGATGACGGCTATTTTAAAAACTTATGATGTTTGAACTCACAATGACATTGGCATAATCACTTTGTAAGTTCTATACAATCATGATGTCGCTGTAATTTTTTCTATATCACTCTCAATTCAAAGATACACATAACGTAGTTATGTTATACGCATAAAAACTCAACAAGTAGTAGTAACTGATTAGTGAGGGGGTGGAAAATCATAGCAGCACGGAGGCATAATGAGATGAAAATTGTTTATCTCACATCCATTGTTTCCTACAAACACATGAAAATGATCAAAAACACCCCAACATTAACTACCGTTGTTTATTTTTTGTCATTTCCATGTATTTCTAGGAAGCAATCAATATGAAACAGCAAGTGTCTAATGAGATAGGAGAAGCCCAAACACCATTTTTGTGTTTTAAATTGAAAAATACCTAAAATACCCCAAGCAAAAAAGTCTAACATCTTGTTTTTGTTATAAAAATGCTCCAACATCCTTTTTTTTAGGGGTAAACCTTAACATTTTTTTAAATAACATCTTTTTTTTTTGTTATGTAAATTCTCCAACATCCTTTTTTTTATCTATAAACCTCTAACATTTTTTTAAAGCTCTAACATGGAGACAAACTTATCTCATTCCGTGCAGCGCTGATTTATAGCTGCCAAGGCAGCGGCCGCTAAATTGTTCCACCCTTGCACATCAAAATCAAATAGTGGGGACCGCTACACTGTTTTGACACATTACAGGTAACTCTTCCTTTATTTTCATACTTACATTTAATAATGTAAAATAACAATCCTTCAAAAAAAAAAAAAACTTTAAATAATAAAATAA
>Ga0228711_1000268_pt1 | contig 56337 bp, 39 predicted proteins | sample MedpolnodulmetaG_2_FD_177996 | JGI IMG/M metagenome (GOLD analysis project Ga0228711, IMG submission 177996) | Root nodule microbial communities from Medicago polymorpha collected in Santa Monica, California, United States - brown nodules | ecosystem: Host-associated > Plants > Roots > Nodule... | reverse complement strand
TAAGCTTTCATTATGCTATGGTTTATGTATTTTGATATATGTATGTAATGAAATTTGTAAGTCAGAACTACTAAGGGGTGTCTTTTGAAGAACATATCACATTCCATAACAATTAACAATGAGCGACATGTACCGATTGCATCCATTGATATCTTTAATTTAAGTTGAATGATTCTGACCATAAGTGGGATTGAACACTTCAATTTGTTAGTGAATCAGATTTGCATTGCTTAAAAATTGGATTAGTGTGTGCGCGCAAATTTTGTGTTCTCAATTTGTTAGTGAATTCACACTAATCCACAATGTGCTAATCCGATAACTATATTTATGATAAGACTTATATGTGGGTTTATGTTTATAAAACGGCTTATATGAGAACTATATTTTATTTTCGAATAATATGTTTTTCTTGATAAGTACTATGGACAACCAAATTGATGTCTCTTTAGTTGGTCAGATCCGTGCGGAGCACGGGTCAATGGTCTAGTATATATAAATGTTAAACAGTATGTTTGCCCTAACTAATCCCGCCTTTTTTGGTAGATTTGAGTAATTTTTATGAAAAAAAAGAGTTTAAGGAATTGAACCAGGTACCATATGCTTTCACTTTACAACTATAACCACTATGCCACTTCTACTTTTGTTGAAATATTGTCGCTTCCAAAAATGAAATACATGACTAAAACATTTTTTTTAAATCCCCAACCGCCCTAGCGGTTTCCTCTCTCATAGTAGTTATTTTTTATTATTAGTAGTACCTTTATTGATAGTAGTTCTTTTTTCATTTTTTTTTTGGTATACGCTTACTACGTTTTACGATATTAAAGTTGCATCTTTAAAATTGTAGATAATTTGACTGATCCAGATGATAATTTTATCATTAGAAACTTCACTTTTTTCTGTAATTTTGTCGGCTTCTTTGTTTCTCCTATATTATATTACTTGAAGTTGTTTATTCTGACTTTTTATTTGCAAAAATCGCTACAATGGACTATAACATTACTTTGTTTTGGCAAAGTGATGACTTTGATTCCATATTCATTTTTGTTGATTTCCATATTCATTTTTGTTGATGCAATCTAAATGTTGTTAATTTGCTTTTTTGAGATTGTACATGTTGATCACTCTCAATTGTCACTTAGTTTGATTCTTTCTGAGTTTATATGCAACTCTACAAGTAATAATATAGCCAATTTGATATTTTATATATGAAACTCTACAAAACCCGTGCATCGCACGGGTTAGAGTCTAGTATATATAAATGTTAAACAGTTCAGATAAGTTTGCCCTAATTAATCCCGCCTTTTTTGGTGGATTTGAGTAATTTTTATGAAAAAAAAGAGTTTCCAGGAATCAAACCAAGTACCATATGCTTTCACTTTACAACTATAACCTCTATGCCACTTTTAATTTTGTTGAAATGTTGTTGCTTCCAAAAATGAAATACATGACTAAAACATTTTTTTTAAATCCCCAGCCACCCTAGCGGTTTCCTCTCTCATAACAGTTATTTTTTATTATTAGCGGTACCTTTATTGATAATAGTTCTTTTTTCATTTTTTTTGGTGTACGCTTACTACGTTTTACGATATTAAAGTTGCATCTTTAAAATCGTAGATAATTTGACTGATCTAGATGATAATTTTATCATTAGAAACTTCACTTTTTCCTTTAATTTTGCCGACCTCTTTGTTTCTCCTATATTATATTACTTGAAGTTGTTTATTCTGACTTTTTATTTGCAAAAATCGCTACAGTAGACTATAACATTACTTTGTTTTGGCAAAGTAATGACTTTGATTCCATATTCATTTTTGTTGATTTCCATATTCATTTTTGTTGATGCAATATAAATGTTGTTAATTTGCTTTTTGAGATTGTGCATGTCGATCACTCTCAATTGTCACTTAGTTTGATTCTTTCTGAATTTATATGCAACTCTACAGGTAATAATATAGCCAATTTGATATTTTATATATGAAACTCTACAAAATCCGTGCATCGCACGGGTTAAAGTCTAGTTAGCTCTAAATTGTAGAAGCACTCAGTTATAGAAAAATTATATTAGCATCAGTTAAAGTAAATTTAAATTTTAAGAACCAAAAATTATCACGACACCTTATTGAGCAAAATAGACTTATGTTATCAATATTAGAATTTTTTAACAGTTGCTAGGAATCAAACTCAACTAATCAGTTCAGATTTAAGAGAGTTCAATAAAAGGAAATTCGTCAACAAGATAATAAATGATTATATCATTTTAATAGTAAAAACTAAACTCAATTAGCATACTTGTACAACTAGTTAGCTATATAATTACTTTCACAAAACCTGTTCACCAACTAAGATACGGAGCCATGCTTCTGGAATTTTAAAACTGACGTGAGCTAACTCACACATGTGTAAAATTAAGTAACGTTTGCTATACACCTGTGATAGTTAATTAAGACAAGGATATTTCGGTCAGTTTGGTTGGGTGGGAGCGAAACTTATTGGGAGAAGAGCAGAATTCAAAAAAGTCTTTTTGGTCTACTTAGTTGGTCTATTAATATTATTTTATTAAATTTTTTACTTTAAATTATATTGTAAATTTGTTAAAAAAAATTCAGTGATATAAGTTTATTAGTCTAAATTAAATTGTATATTTAAATGTACTGTTATAAACTATAAATGCAATATGATATCATATAATATAGTCAACATTTTTAAAATATCATGTTAAATATCAAAAGTGAGTTTAATCTCTTTGTTTTATTAATTCGTTGTCCTTTTAAAAATAGATAGAATTATTTATTTAAACATGTGCATGTGAAATAGACTTTCAAATATAATAAGGAGTCATATAGGACTTCTGAAATACCATATTCATCATATTCATATATGAAATATAAGTCTACGTGAGTAATATGTCAAGCTTAGTGTATTTGGTTGTCTTCGAATATAATTGATTTTACATAGAAATGACTTGTAACTTTTGGTTCTATAATTGATTTTTACGCACAAATTTAAATTCATTTTTATATGAATATATTCAAACATAAATCACTTTATTTCAAATTTACTTTTAAACAAAATCAATTTTACAAAACCAATTCATTCAGTATTAACTCTTATCGCCGCAAAATCAACATATACTCAGTCTTAATTTTTTTAACAAAACATGGTTAAATCTTGCAAAATCTAACTCCTAGTTTTCAGCACACAGCAACTTAAAAGCACCATCTTCCCTTTTTGATCTCTCTCCCATTATCGCTATGTGTGGGCTTGAATTGCGTTGGCTCATATCTCATTATTTTTATCTTAGATGAAGTAGTAATCCAAATTAAACTCACATACAACTGTGAAATCCCGGGTATGAACCCGGGTCACGACGTCCGGCTTTGCAATTTCGACATTTCCAGTTGAGCTAGAACTTCTAGACTGGCTCATACCTCATTCAATTCTAAAGTTATATGCAACTTGCAAATGGCGGTTGGACCACCTTAATTAGGTCACGCTGAAATAAAGCATTGGTGAACCCCGACATACATACTACTCACTAGTCGTATATTGTGTCGCTTTAGATTATTTGAATATTTTTCTTTTTGGGATAGATTATTTGAATATTATTTACAAAATAAATTGGGAACAAATAATAAAGTATAAATATCTATAAGTATTTTTTGTCAAAAAAAAAAAAACTATAAGTGTTTCGTTTGAGGTTGACCTAGCAGTTGGTTGAAACTTTAGAATGTATTCATCACAAGGTTTAAGTTAGATTTCCTCTTACTAATTTTAGTAGGCTAAGTATGTGCTTTAAATGAGACTCGCGTAAGTGGACGATAAGATTGAACCGTTTAGATTAGTTGGCTCTCGAGTTGGATACCGAGCTTTAAAAAAAAATCTTTTAACTTAGGGTGTGTTTGTTTCAAGTTTATCAAATTTATTCCTAAGAATAACATTCCTTGGAATATAAAGATGAGAATTTTATTTCAAGGTATTTAGGAAAAATATGTTTGGTTAACTTTATAATATTCCTAGGAACCATAAAAATAGGGATTATAATATGTAACTATTTATGAATTTATTCCCATCTCCATATGAACTTTATTCCCATCCTTTTCCTTGAGAAATTTTTTCTATTCCCAAGAACATTTTATACCCGGGAATAAAATTTAGTAAACTTGTAACAAACATAGGCATATATATTCCTATCATTTTATTCCCAGGAATCAACAAATATAATTTGAAACAAACACACCCTTAATTGATAAAAATATTACTCCCTCCGTCCATGTATCTCCTTTGCATTTTTCACATTTCTTAAAAAAGCAGTGTCATTGTGTCTGTTTTGTGTGTTAATATTACTAAATTGTCATTTGTTTGTATGCGTATTAAATTTGACTTTTCATATTTCAAGACAAGTTAGTAATATTAATTAGGGATATGTTTAGAAAGAAAAAAAATAAATGCATTTAGTAATTTGAAAAGGAATTTACATTTAAGGACAAAAATAAAGTAAAATAAATGCTTAAATATAGTGATAGAAGAAGTAAAATGGTTAGACCAACCATCATAATTGAAGTTTGTTCATCAACTCCTCTATTGTTCGGGGTTCGATCATTGACTCTTCTACTCATGTTGATGACCTTTTAATAATTATTATCATTTCGTTTATTTTAAAAAAAATACTACTCCTTTCGTATCACAATATTGTCTTTTTAACATTTTTTTCTCAAAATAATTGTCAGTTTAGAATACCAATAAAACATTTATTATTATTTTCCATTATTATATCCTTAATTATTGAATTTCATCTAACTTAACTACTCCACTAACTACAATTAATAAATGTATTTTAGTAAATAATATTAATTTTACTATTGAAATCAACACAGTTAATCATTTTCTTAATAACCGTGTATAAATCTTAAACGAATATAATTAGAGATGGATGGAGTAAATAAATAATTTTATAATTTGTGATAGATGTACTGTAATTTTTATATTAAAAACTTGGTACTTATGAATCAATTTCACCGTTCACAGACGGGAGCAATATATTCCGTGCAAATTTACAAATCCATAGCTGACTAAAATTCAAGACTTAATGGCAAAATGAAGTCTTTTGACCAACTAACACATTTTAATTTAGTAGTTTACTCTCTCTCTCACTAAACAGTGGTGATTTTGGGATCGTTTTAACTCATCTGAATTTTTCTATCCCTCTTAATTTAAACAAATGATTTTTACATTATTTAATTTCTTCTTCGTAATTTTGTCGTTTTAATGTGAGGTTGTTTTGTTAGTTGTTCACGTGGGGTGTTGTTTTGCTTTATCATTTTATTACAATGTTTGTTTGACTTAGATTGTCATATCGCTTTCGATTAGGTGTAGATCAATTAATGACTTTGATGTCATTAAATTTTTTGTTTTTTACAAATATGTATTGTGTCAATTTGAATACAAATATCAATTATTTTTGTACCCAACAAAAATATCATTTTTTTTTTAGTAATAAACAAAATTTAGTAGTTTACTCAAGTGATATAATTAGGAAAAAATGAGAGTAATTTCTATTTGAAGAAAGTTTTTTCCCCCAAAACAGAATAAATGATGGAAATCTTTTACCGGAACAGTGAAGTGTTCTGTCGGGTAGTAAACACACCCATCTCATGTTTCCACTTTCCGTTGTCTTCATCTCTCTCTCTCTCTCTTTCTCTCTTTCACTGTCTGAAATCTTAACCTAATAAAAATCGACGATGATACGAGAAAAGCGTGAGAGAGACATATTGAGATAAAGAATCCGAAATTGACAAAAATATCACAAACTTGGATCTGTCTTCACCCTCGATCTCCGCCAATAATTTCGCTTTCGCTTCATTTTACCGTTGCAACTTTTTCTTGTTACCGTTGAATCTCTCTCACTCTGTCACAGGTAATGTGTTCTACTTTTTGTTTTGTTTAATCGATTGTGGCCATTGGAGAAGTAGGTTAGTAGTTGCTTACTGCATAATTGATTATGCTAAGACAAAAATATTTGTTATTTTAATTTTTTTTCTTTTCAATCTGTTTGAATTTGAATTGACTAAACGTGGAGAATTTTATGTAGTGACTTATTTATAGCTAGGAGTCTAGAATCTTGATTTTCTGTTTCTCTGTTTGACTTCTTGTGCCAGAATATTCGATAAATTTTCATTTTTTTTTAATTTATTTCAGCAACTGTTTCTTTACACTCACTGTTTTAGCTGGAAAATTAAATATGTAAAATCATAGGTTTTCGATTAATTAAATTACTGTTGAAACATTTGATGATTTGGGTGTTTGTCTTCTTCCAGTTTCAATGCTGGTGCAGGATATGACATTTTTGCTTATATGAAAGTTTTTTGTTTTGCTTTATAATTTGTGGTAAATAGTTGTCTGTTGATGTAATTTGAACATAATTTGGGCATATTTCTCTGCATAGAAATTGATTGCGAAAAGAATGCCTTTTTTTTTTGTAGTTTTTTTATTTTATTTTATTTTTATTTAAGTTATTGTCATTTTGTTGTCTAAAATCTAGAGATGGGTTGATGTGTTATATATAATGTTGTGCTGCAAGACTTATCCAATATGTTGCATATATGCAGTCTTGAAGTAGTTTTCTTGCTTGAGGTACTTGGTGTGAATTGACTTGCTGATCTGTGAGGCTATTGTTGTAATTTACCAATCATGGATAAAGTTTCATCGGATTGTCCATACCCAGGATGCTTCTTTTGTGTCATGAAAGAAGCGAATCCAAGCAAACGCAGAGCAAGTGTACTGAAGTTCTTTAGAGAACTTCCGTGTCAAGATGACGATGGTCAGGTTCTCCCTATCAGTGGCCTTTGGAACACAGCAATGGCACATCCAAATGATCCTGAATTCATAGAGCTGGGAATATTTGAATGCATGTCTGCTCTCATATGGAAAGGACTGAAGAATCGACGTTGGCTTTCTCATGACCAAAATATATACATTCCTTATTATGCTGCTCATATCATCGGTTCGTACACAATGAATATGGAAGAATTTGCTGAAAGTTCTGTGCATGCTGGTGTCATTCCTCCTTTAGTTGAGCTTCTAAGAGGCAGGTTGACTTGGGTTGAGCAGAGGGTAGCAGTAAGAGCTTTGGGACATTTAGCTACATATGCCAGCACTTTTCCCACTTTAGCCAGTCATGGTGAAATTCTCGAGCTTTCAATCCAATTAGCAATGAGTTCCTTGGAAATAGTTTATTCACACTTTTACCAATATGTTGATAGAAGGCTAAGTTATCACTGTGATCTTCTTACGCGCGGCATGGGCGGTGTTGAAATGGAGTCTAGGAAGGCCGAGGAATGGGCTAGCCAGCTGCAATGTTGGTCACTTCAGCTCATTAATTGCTTTGCTTTTAAACCGGAATTTCTTCCTACAATATGTAAGCAAGAATTTCTAACAAAACTACCTGGCATGTGGGGTGGACTTGTTAATGAAAATTCACCAGCTGGTATTGGCTTATTAAGAACAATTTGTCATCAAAAGCTTGGCAGGGGACCTGTTGCTAGTTGCCCTGGAATTATTGAAGCATTGTGTAATATTGCTCGGTCTTCAGATGATTGGCAGTATATGGCTATTGATTGTCTTCTATGGTTGCTGCAAGATCCGAATACATGTCACAAGGTAAAACCTTTGTAACTTTGCATTTGTTCCTGGTTCTGCTACTTCAACTGGTCTTATCCAATGCATTCATTTGCACTCCTGAACATTAAGGAACTCTACTGACTGTCTTAGGCATGAATGCTTGGGTTAGCATGTGAATGGAAGTTAATTCTTATGCTTTAAAACTAACTTTATTTCATTTAGGAAATAAAAGTAGGAACTGTTGTTTCAGTCTGTAGGTCTTCAATTAGGCACGGACCTTCACTATGAGATATATACATATCACACCGCTTGGTATGACATATTTCTGTTTCTTAGTGTGAAAAGGAGAAAACAAAGAAAGGTTTTAGCTGAGTATTTTTTGTTTTATATATAATTTCAATTTCAATTGAACATCTAAAGACATTGATGTATGGAAATGAACTTTCATGATTAAGCTCATGTGTAGGCTGCTTAAACTTAGTTATCACTGCGGCAATTGCTAACCACGTTGGACTCACATGTTTGGTTTTTGGTTTAATGTTCGGGCTCATGAATTTTCAATTCTTCCTTATTTGATCACCGCTTTCATTGATCCAGCGCCGGTTGCTGTAGACTGTTGAGTTCTCTTCTCTTTGTGAATATCTGTTTAGTTTAACGTCTTGGCATATATTATGTAGGTAATTGATAAAGTGGTGCCTGCATTAGTTGACCTTGCGGAGATTACAACTCTAGGTGATCATAAAAAGCTTGGTGATTCCATTGTCAGTGTTCTTCAAGATTGCATCGAGACACAAGGGTCGGGAAGAAGCTCAATTAGTAGCCGCACTATAGAACAGATAGAGGATCTATTAAGTTCGAAGCAGAGATTAAAATGGGAAAAGAATATGCCCAAGGAAGATTTACATATTAAGCAGGCTGCAGCACTGGTTGTCAAGCTTGAAGGAAATTCCCTGTTCTCATCTGGAAATATTTCTGGTGCTGCATCAAAATACTCAGAAGCATTGGCATTGTGTCCTATGAGATCCAAGAAGGAGAGAGTTGTTCTCTATAGCAATCGGGCTCAATGTTATCTTCTGCTGCAACAACCTTTGGCTGCCATAAGTGATGCTACCCGTGCACTATGTCTCCACAGACCTGTCAATCGTCATGCCAAAAGCCTCTGGAGGCGAGCACAAGCTTATGACATGCTAGGGTTAGCAAAAGAAAGTTTATTGGATGCTATTCTATTTATAAACGAGTGCTCCCAGTCAAATGATCCTGATCTCTCACTGAGGCAAAATAAAGTTCCGGATTACGCTGAACGATTAGTTAAGAAGCAGATGCGTGCTGCTTGGTTATTTCGAGAGGCAGCTGTTAAGCATGGTGGCGTCCATAATCAGGGTGATGGTGGTGATATATATGGTCCAGAGACTGATGACTCGGAATGGGAGACAGCTAGTGAAAGTGATATGGGAAATGATGGAATTGGCGATGATGACGACGGTGATTGGAATAACGACGATGACGGGAAGGAATAGGACAAAACTTTAATAAAAGGTATTTTCAGTTAATAATTTCCTGCAGAAATGCTTTTATCAATAAATTGCTTTATACGGTTGTACTCCCTGCTTCTGATTATACATATTACTTTCAGTGTTTTTATAACAAAATTTTGTACTCCCTGCTTCTGATTATACATAGTACATGTAATCGCAGTCCCGAAAACAAGTTGCTTTCTGCATATATTATTGTTCTAAAAACACTTTAGACGCCTATTGCAATATTTTGTTATTATTTTATTGTGAAAATGGTTTAATGCCTTGGTTTGACACTTTGATTTCCTCCAGGCATAAAGCATGAAATACATTGTGCAACTTGTAGAAGAAGAACCTTGACTTGACATGGTAATTCTTGCTTGGTGCAAATGTTCTCCTGCATGATTGAAGCAGAGCTGGCTCCTGTAACTGTTCCAACTCTACATTTTGTAGGATTGAAAGAAAAAAATTATCAGTCGTTTATTGTAAGTGGTGAGTTTAAAGTGACTACAGTTTTTGGTCTTAATGTTTGATGTCAAGATTTAATTTATTTGAAGCTTTCCAATGTTTGTTCTCCCCACATTTTGTGTCAAGTGTAAAAAATTGCAAGTTTTGGAGAACTACATGACATTTGGAGAATGTGAAGTTTCGGTATTTTTTTTTTTTTTTGCAGTTTGTGTATATAAAGTTATAAACCTAAATTATCTTTTCGTTATTTTGATTTGTCATCATATATTTGTTAAGTTTTCTTTACGTTTGCATTCAGAAGTAGTTTTTGTTTGCTTTTCTAACCATTACTAGTTTTGCACATGTTTGAACTTTATGAATTAATCAATCGACAACGATTAGGTATGTGAAAACAACTTGTACCATTTTAATAGAAAGACTGTTTTTAAACCTCTATTAAGAATGGAAATAAAATGCCATGACCCATCATGGGAAAGGTTATGTATTGGCTTTATGGCGCCGTGAGGAAAAGGGTAGTATATTATTCCTTCTTTTTAGTTTTTATCACCGAAAAAGATTATAAAACTTGCTAGAATGAGCTAATCCAGAGCACGAAATAATTACTTGTTGGCTCTTTTGTATAAACAAAGCTTTCGGCAATTGAGAAAGACAAAATTGACTGCCAACCAAATTATTAATTGTCGATGGAGAACGTCAATATAAAAAATTGTTGATGGGGAGGTCAATTTTTTTTTTTTGTTGATGAATAGGTCAGATATTATCAACAGTTTATTACTCGTCGCGTAGGCTCACTAATTTATTTTTGGTACAAAAAGAAAAATTAGAGAGACTTGTAAAAAAGAGAGAGAGAGAGAGGGAGAGAGAAAAAAAATGTTACATTGCAAAAAGCCTTCTCGGTGAGCATCTGCTTCCAACAAAGGTGGGAGGCCTGGATGATTCAATGTTGACAACCCCTCTAGACATTCAGAAAAGAAAAGGCGAATGGTCTTTTATGAACATGTTTTAAATTGTGTTTGTTTGATGGATTTTGACAGCAATCACTAGGTATCTAAAAGCATTTTGACAGCGAATAGTCTTCAATTTTTGTGAGAAAATCTGCATAATGATTACTTCACTTAAGGTATGGATCAACTTCATGTTCCAATCAAGTCATGGATAAAGAGGATCTCTGGACGCATAGGATTTAATTTAAAGTTGTCAACGAGTTAGAATAACATACTGCATGATTGATATACATCCTTCCAGCAATACAAAGGTCACAGGCTGCCACTAAATCCGTTGATCCAAATGCCATTACCAGAGTAATATAAGCACAATAACCACTTTTACCTGACTCCAGAATGAAACTACCATCAGCAATCAACACTGTGCAGTCAATGGATGAAGAGTACCAAGTTACTACGCTGGAGCAGATATGAAGCAATATCCGGAATAGGCTCTTTTCCAACACATCAAGCATTTCTTGCTTTCCAATTCCACCATAAACCAGCTAGAAACCGAGAATCTTGATTGTTTTGGGTCCAATCTTTGATCCACTCTACTGCATCGGCCTTTAAAAGAAACTAATACCAGAGCAAGAATAGATTGATGGCTAATACACCAGATGAAATTTTTGATATTCTCTTGTGCCTTTAGCTTCCAAATTCAACACCACTGCCTGCCATTATACCGAGTAATATATTGTTCTGGATCAACCACATATAACCTGAGCTCGCTGAGTAATTGCCATCTAAGTTACCCGACCAAACTAAACAGCCTTGGACATCGGAATGCAACTGGAGCTAAACATTCTTGATGTTTTCCACGTATTAGGATGGATAATAGTGGCAATAGCCTAAATGCCAAGACCTCCATGTTTTTTGGTTTAGGGGTGGTTTTCCAACTGACCAAATAAATACCTTCATTAGTTTCTCCTTTCCAAATAATGTTTCTAATGACTATGTCAATTTGATGACAAACACTCAAGGAAGCCAAGGAGGCAAGATAAACTCCACCAGGCTTGTTGAGAAGCTTATTCTACCATGAGGCAATCTAGAATTAAGCTTTTACAGCACAAACATGAAATCCTCCTTCTCCGCTCTTCCTTTGATTGTAGGAAATCCAAGGTATTTACCGAAACTGATTGACAAAATACTTGTCATTTTGTTGATTTTGCTTCTAGTAACTACTTTAGAGACAATTAACTACTTCTAATGCATGGAAACTTCTGCAAGTTAATTATCAATCAGCAGGGCTATTTCTAAATAAATAAAATCAAGTACGCAAATTGAACAAACAAGTCAATGATATAACAAGTTCAAGTCGGTCAACATTATCAAAACCCCAAAATATATGCAAGCAATGTGGTGACACATATTTTTTTTGTTATGGGATCTTGTGGGGTAGAGTACCCTAATGGATTACTTAATTACCATTTACCACACTATTTGAGATTAATGAATCATTCTCTAAATCTATGATGTATATAACTCTCGATCTCACATTCGCACCTACATTTGTTTCACTTGATTCTTATACTCTCATATGCCTTGTACCCTATTATCATTCCCAACATCTTGACTATAACTTCTCTTTTCCACGATTAAAAGACACGACCCTCCTCTTTTTCAAATAAATGAAAGATCGTATTTAACAACTTGCACTTCTTCCACATTATGGCTATTTTCATCCTCCCTTTCCGTATCATCCACTTCATCCACTAAATCTTCATCATTGGACATCTCCACCGACTTACTTATTCCCAACAAAGTTCCACTTGATGAATCCAACACTAAAGCCTTATAGAGCGGGCTCCCATCTTCGTGAGTTCATTCTTCAAACCCTCATAACTCAATAGTTGTTACATACCATTATTGAATTGATGTTTGCCCACTTGAACCTTCTTAGCAATTCACTCTAGATTATCTTACTCCTTTTTTTGTATTTCATGACTTTCCGAGACAAACCCTAGCAAAGGGTTCACACCACCGCTCATAACTCTTTCATACTCGGTATTATTTATGGATTTAATCACATACATTGACACAACAATTTTTTTTACACATGCATTCAATCAAATCATTTCATTAAGTCGTTTCTAAAATATTTTTTACATCTACTATCTATTTGAGATGTTTTGATTAAATACATGTGTAAAAATAATTATTTTTTTAGTGCTTATAATAATCACTCAATTGTACTTTTTTTAAGGGTTAATCACTCAATTGTGCTTCTAACCTTAAGTAGAAACGTTTTATTTTTATCATAATCCCTTCTAAAATCACACATAAATACTTATAATCATATTTCAAATTATTATCATAAAAAAAATTCAAATTTGTTTGAAAATAACACAGCTTAATGGTAAACCACAGTTTTACTTTTACTGCCTTATTATCTGTAACGCATTGTCATGATAAGGATTGAATTGACCCTTTTAGACCCTATTTATAGCTGACAGCCAATATTCATTTCCAGCTGGCAAAACTAGAAATTCTTCATTTCCAGATATTTTCTTTCTATTCTTTAAGAAACCTTTCAGTATTTATTGCTTATCATCGACTTAATTTTATTTGTTAGTGACTTTTCCAGTTTCAAATTGGAAAATTAATTAATTAAAATAAATAAATAAATTCGTTCATTGTTTATAGTTGGTTATCGTTAAAACGCAATTTCAAATCTGGTGTTTAACGTTACCTCTCACCACACTCATACACACATACACATTCACGATTACACGCGCATCATTTCATTTCCTTGCTCACAGAGAATGCAGAAACCTACCAGAAACTCTCAAACCTGTACCAACGGTATTCTAACATGGCCGGAAAACTCTTCACCAGTCGCCGCCGTCACCGGCCACCGCTCTCACCAGGTTTCCACAATTGTACTCAATTTCTCTGGAAATTCTTTGGATTTTTGTTTGTAATTCGTTTATTGAGTTCGTTTCTTTGTTCATTTTGTATACACAGCCTTCTGATGATATCGGTGACGTTCTCCGTGGCAAAAAGGTCTCCGAAAATGAAGCACAAAATTTAGCCAAATGGTAATTTAATTGATTTTTTCTCTCCAAATTATTTGAATGTTGAAATGTAAATTCAGATCTGCTTATTACTATTGCTATTTTGTTTATTTTTAATGGATTTTCTTCATTATTGATTGGAATTGTAATCCGATTGCGTTTCTTTGGCTGTTATACAATTGTGATCTGTTTTGCAATTTTGGAAACACATGCGTTTCTTTTATTTTTTAAATTAAGTTATTTATTTGAATTTTTTCCCATATTTTTAATGTAAAGTTGTTGTGAAGAAGTCAATCATTCCTGAATTTACTTGTTGACTTTCAGCAAATTATGTTATGAACTTATGATGAACAATTGGCATGAAATTTCTTGTTATCTGGAAATGGAATTGCAATTTACCCAAACTATTACTAGTACTATTTTTGGTGTAAAGGTATGTATCATGAATATCAGACACTGAAGATTATTGTCAATTTTTACTTAGAATGGAAATCATGATTGAATTCAAACTCGAGTATGTTGGTTACTTAGCTTCAAATATTAGAGTTATCAAATTTTGTTGTAAAGCTTGTTTTCCTTTTGGTATTACCCACCTAGGCTTCACTTGATGATATTTATTTCCCATTTTCTATAGTGAAGATTTTGATTGTTACAGACTTGGTCTCTCTAATTTTAGCTTCTTTTAAGTTTTCTGCTGTCCTTCTTCGTGGATTTTGATGTTTGTCCCCATGTTTCTATTTCTTATTTTTCTTTTATTTTTAATATAATTTTGCTGTATAAATTTTTGTTGTTGTAAAGCATATCCATCCATGTGTTTTACTCAGGAAACCAAGCTCAGGGTATTCTAGAATGAAAGAGGCGACCGGAAGTGGTATAGTTTTGGCAAATGCTGAGGATACTGCATCAAAAGCCAATGCTGCAAATTCTAAACACAGTGGTATATTTTCGACAAATGCTGAGGATACCACGTCAGAAGCCAATACAGGCATACGCGTATACCAGGTATACTAAATGATTGCCTTGTTTTTGGAAGAAAATTTGAGATTTGACCATATGAATGTGAGTGTTTCACAAATATCAACTACATTGTGAATTTGTGATAACAGTCTTCTTGTTTATTCCCTGCATCTCAGCAAGCAACGAATGGAATTAGTCAGATATCATTCAACAACAGTGAAGAAAGCATTTCTCCTAAGAAGCCAACCTCTTTACCTGAGGTAGCAAAGCAGCGTGAACTTGGTGGAACATTGCAAAATGAACCAGGTACAAATAGTAAGAAACTGATGTCAAGTTCCAAGACCAAGGAGATCGGTGGAAATGATATATTTGGCATTCCTCCTGAAATTGTGCCCCGTTCATTGGCTTCTGTGCACACTCCGGATTCAAAAGTTTCTAAAGTAAGCGTCTTCTCCGCTTTATAATCAGTCATGTCATCTTATCTGTCCTTTAAAACCATACATATATGTAGTTCTTCATAGTTTATGAATTTGGACGTATGATGGTCCAAAATGTCACCTTATGCTTTCCTGAAGGGCAAGATTCAACTGCAGATTAATGTGCCTATAATTATGTGAAGATATATAACCCAAGGGTTGTAATAGAAAGACAGTTGCAGATCTGGACGGTCGAATGCCACTTACTTGGGCCATGATTATTAAGATGTTTTATATCATAATGTTTGTTCCCTCACCTTAACATTTTGACCTTAGTTTCATCTCTTTTTTTAGGCTGCTGGTGTCCGAAGTAAAGTCGTGTCTGGTGAAGAATCAGTTCAGAAGACCTCAAGGAAAATACATGACCAGAAGTTTGCAGACCTGACAGGCAATGATATTTTCAAGGGAGATGTTACTCCAGGATCAGTGGAAAAGCCTACGAGCATGGTGGCTAAACTTAGAGAAATGGCTGGTAGTAACATATTTGCTGATGGAAAGGCAGAAAACAGAGACCGTTTACTAGGCAACCGCAAACATGCTGGTGGAGGAAGCAACATATTTTCTGATGGAAAGGCAGAAAACAGAGACCGTTTACTAGGTGCTCGCAGACATGCTGGTGGAGGAAGCAACATATTTGATGACGGAAAGGCCGAAAACAGAGACCGAATACTAGGTTCCCGCAGACCCCCTGGTGGAGCAAGCAGCATTGTCCTGGATTAAACTTTATTTTAAATTTCCTCCAAATCACTGTATAGGTATTACGAATTCCTCTGAACTCCCATGTTTTGATTGGAAGGATCGGTTTGTTGGATTGTTGGCATTGTATAGTGATGCAGTGTAACTGGTTTGTGTTACCATAATGGGTGCAAATGGTTATTTATTTATTTGTTCTTGTGATAACAAATGGTTATTTTGATCTACACATCTGCGTTAAGATTTTATTTCTTGTGATAAGAATTTACTAAATCTGCGCTATGCTTTATATGAGATTAATTAATAATCTAATAAGAAAAATATTGTTGAGAAGTTCATTTCCATAGCTGCCTATTTGGTTTATGTTGTACGGTGTGTTTGTTAAAAGTTATCTTTGTGTGTGTGCGCGTGTGCGCGTATACATATATTTGTGTATATTAGTATGTTTGTTACAAGTTTATCAGCTTTTACTCTTAGTATAAAAGATTTATGGTAAATAAAACATTCCAAAGAAAAGGGTGAGAGAAAAGTTTCAATGATCATGTGTAACTAGCAATTAACATCCCTATAATGGTTCTCGTTAATATATAATTATTTTTTATGAATAAGTCAAACTAATCTATTGAAATTGGCATAGAGGAGTATCAAACCTAAGACCTTAAAATGAACATCCTTCAAGGAAGGGGGTTTAAAGCATCTGGTTTTAAGGAATAAAACTCGCATCTTTATATTTCCAAAAAAGTTATTCCTGAAGATAAGGTTTAATAAACTTTAAACAAACACATCCCTGGCCTTTTTCCATGAATTATGGGGTATGCTAGGAAATATAAATAATCGATCCGTAATAAGGAGAGAAATATGATAGTTGTTTCTTTATTTAAGAAGGCAGAGTTCTGTTTTGAATTTCAGTCCATATTCAAAACATATTATTTAAAACCACAAGAATAGTCCATACATCTCACAAGCATAGTTACCACAGCAAGTCACTGAATTCTGTATACTATCAAGAGATCCGCAGCAAAATCACGTTGATGATGAAGGGAAAGCAGATAGTCCAAACAGCCACTCCACGACTACTGGACAGAGTAAGAACTCTACTCAGCATGTCCCATCAGTGCAAGGAGAATTTTCTGATAGTCTCCAGAAGTGTCTTTGTCAATTGCACGGTCCAGAGGAACACTGTTTCTTCTCTGGTATTCCTCCGCAATTCGCTGCAAATCAACCTCAGCTCTAGTTGTCACCGCTCTAGTAAGAGCATTTTCATCGGTTCCCATCTTGTTTATAGCCAGCCGAAGGAGTTCCTCAAAATATTTCTCAGGGTAGGTCAAGCCCTTAATTGCTGCCCTTAATAATTTCAGATATTCATCATCTGAATCAGTTTCCAGATCCTGCAGCCAGAAGCTTATCGTAAGTTGGACTACAAACCCTAGATTAAAAAAAAGGTTATCCTTTTTCTACAGAAGAAATTGAATTAAAAACCAGACTATAATCCCTTTAATTAAAAGGAAGTTAATTGTTTCATCAATAATATGATTATTGCTGGGAATCAGTGTTTCTTAATGTGAAAAATGATATTATAGACAATACAAGTTTATGTCATTATATTAGATCTGACCGTTTGCTGGTAGTGTTGCAATACAAAACTAAGAGTCATAAATGACCAAAACATTCATACCTTGTCTATTACATTCCCAAACTCGTTGTTATAGTGATTCAAAGTTGCATTTAACTGCGCTTTACTCCTTGTTGTTACAATCCTGATCAGGTCATCATGATTGTAAGCCTTATCCGCAATCTTCTCATGAAGCAATTTAGCTTCAGATTTTGCCAATGTCATGTTCACCTCATCTCCCTCATAACGGTGCATGCCCACAAGAGGAACCAAAAGCTTTTGAGAAGAATCAGAAACAAAATTTCATCAGATAATAGGGGGAAAAAAAAAAGATCCAGACCATAAGCATAAAATTGAAAAAGGTTAAATACAATTAATTGGTTGGCTATCCACCCACCAAGATTGGAGTATTTTTGGAATATGCTCATTCTTTTGACATAAATCTCTGGGGCATTCTTCTACTAAATAATGGTTCACCTTAAAGTTGAAAAGATTTACATTTCATAAATTTTGGAAGATTTTGATTCGCAAAGAAATAAAAGAGATACATCTGAATCTAAATATTGTGTTAGAACATGCAGCTCTTTTCTATCAAGATTCAAGAAATTATAAGTTTAAGGGTTTACCTTGCGGATGTCACCAGAAGTATGATAGGCAACATCTTCTTCAAGGGACTTTTTGAAACGGGTTTGATATGCTTGCTTTGCCTTAAGGAGTTCAAGTGGAGATCTTGTGGAAGCAATTTCCACTATGATCGAATTGTTTGAAGTCAACATTTTAGTTGCTTGATTGGCTAAAAATGCATCACGCTCAGCAGGATCCAATGTCCACAGCAGCACAGCTTTCTGTTATAATCAAAACATCAAACATTATTACAGGAAAATACCTTGACATGAAACCTTAGTCAAGGTTATCCATATAAAAACTGAAATTAAACACTATGAAATTTAATAGTCAACACCTTATAGTGAAAATGTAATGCATATGAAATAGTATTGAGATTCACATAAAAAAAGCCATATATCAAAGTTTTAAACTAACCTCAAAATCACTTGAAAGTTCTTTGTCTAGATCTTTAAGAAGATCTTCTCCATGGGTCTGAGTATAAGTTTCGCGAATCAACTTACGCTGAGCTGCATTTCTATGAGCCAGGATCGATATTATCAAGCCTTCGTTCGTTCCCCATCCTGTAAAAATATGTCACCGATACAACGATATGAATGGACAAGAATAAAAAAGCCCTCATGCCATGAGAAAAACAAAGGAAAAAATATGATCACTTTATTTGAGCACTGATTATTCCTTCACAACTTTGGTTTTACGATATGTTATATGATTATTGATGCATTGTGATCATGATCTGGACTACATGAAATAGAGATCAGACATACAAAAAATAAATAAAATCAAGGTCAAATCTGAGTGATCATCCACATTCATCAACTACAAATATATAAGTATTGTATACACCAAACACATAACATAGGAGTGTAATGCATTATGCATCTGATTAATCCATGATCTAATTAAGAGATTAGAGTTACCACCAATCCAAAAATAATAATAATAATATTATTTTTTTATCAAACTAGATAGATCAAGAAAAATGAAAAAGATCGATGATGAAATAAAAGTCAATGAAATGGATCGGTAGGTGTTGACCTTGAAAAGCACCGCGCAATTGTTCACTGTCTTCGGATGGAGATGGAACATGAGCAGGGATCTTCAATGTCGCCATTGTGATTGTGTGTATCAGGATCGATCTGTGCGTTGAATACTGAAAGCCAGTGCTTGGGAGGGAGCAGGCTCAATCATTTATACAAGGACACATGCCGATCATTAGGGGCCTTCATGTTTCACGTGTAGGGCAACAAAAATAAAAATAAAAATCATTTCAGATTAAAATAAGTAAATAACATAATGTTAATTTTCCATTAACAAAAAAAAATGCTGTTAATTTTGGTTTGAGCTACTTGCTTAAAAAAAAAATTGGTGACGTCATAATCACCACCACCATCTAGAAAGACCCTGAAGCAACATAACATCCCCGCCCTTGCCAGACCTGAAGAAAGACAACAACCCTGTGGATGATGACGTCGGTAAATCGTGAGAGGGTAGAACGGTGGTGCAATGTACATATCTCGTCATCGCACCACCACATATCAAGGCTACATGAGGAAGAACAAACTGTATTTGGGGAAGTTGGTGCAGTAAGGTTGGAAGAAATAGAGAGAGTTCATAGAGAAATGTTAGAGAAAGAAAAGCGAGCCAAACCTTATTTCCTATTTATTATCTATTCTTTGTAAAAGAAAAAAGCTTAAATATTGCACTCGTCCCTGTAAATATGGCCCGTTTAAGTTTTGGTCTCTATAAAAAAGAAATTTTGTTTTTGGTCCTGCAAAAAATTTTGTTTTTAAAAATAATCCCTGACCCCATTTTTGTGATGATTTACATACGTGACACATGATGATTGGACCAATTTTGTAGTTTTTGGTCCCTGCAAAATACTTTGTTTTTTAAATAGGTCCCTGCAAAAAAATTTGTTTCTGAAAATAGTCCCCGGAGGGACTATTTTAAAAAATAAAAAATTTTACAGGGATCAAAAACAAAATTTTATTTTTACAGGGACCAAAACTTAAACGGGCCATATTTGCAGGGACGAGTACAATATTTAAGCCAAGAAAAAATTATCTATCCTATTTTATTGTTTTTTCTCAAAATCAATATTTTATTTAAACAATTCAAGTTCATTTCCTTCACACCAATATAATGTTGATATTTTTATTTTTTTTTGACAAAATAATGTTGATATTTTTATCAGGGTCTTTCAAAACAAGCGTAGTAATTTTCATTTTTCTTACGAATAATCAAGTAAAGAAATACGAAATTATTATCCTCTCTCTATAAATATCATTAACATGATAAAAATATGAAATTAATTTTTATGCAATGATAGTATGATTTTTTAAAACACGCATTCAATCATATTACACTAAACAAATATTTGTAGCGATATTTTCGAAATTACCTATAAAAAATATTGAAAGTTTTTTCATTATGAATGAGTTTGGAGACTTTTAAACCTAGATACAAAATGAGTCGTGACGAAGGAAAAAAACTGAACTAATGCAATTATTCTGACAAAACAAAAAAAAAAGGATATCAAAGAGCGACTTCACTGGGGATCGAACCCAGAATCTCTGGTTCCGTAGACCAGCGCCTTATCCATTGGGCCATGAAGTCGATTTGTCAGTAGAATGAATAAAACATTATTATAGTGTTTAATTACCATAGTTTACTTGGCATTTAGCGTATGTTTGCAACGAAGACCAGTTTGACACTGAACGTGCAAACAAACAAGGCTATTAGTTGAGCTGTTACTTTTGCCGCCGAGTGACCGATAATGACTCAGAAAAGCGATTATGAAAAAAGCTTAAAACAAGTTTCTTGCCTCAACAACCGGAAAACGCTTCTACACCGGCAGCATAATCATCAACACCAAAACCTCTTCTTTTTATTATTATTACAGCATCTTTCCTTTAACAAAGTTAGTTAGATTATGAATTATGAGAAAGGGATTGTATTTGTAACGACGTTGAGGGAATATAGGAATCTTAATTATTAAACAAAAATAATTAAACGGTGGAAATTGAATATTGATTCCTCCTAAAAATAGGAATAGAAATAAGAAATGGGTAAAAAGCAATCTTTACGGAGCAAAGCAGTTCACCTTGTTTCGGATCTCACCACTGTTCTTCTCAACCCTATTTCTGACCATAACAAACCCTCTCTTCCTCCTTCCATAGTAAGTTCTCAATTAACCTAGATTATACCTTTAATTGCATTATTTTTTATTCTTTAGTTTCTAATTTCATAAAATTGCTTTCTTTATATTAAATTATTGTTTAGGAAGAAAAGGTGGATGATGATGAAATAAAGGAAAGTGAATCAGAGGCTGAAGGACCTGATACGTCGTCGTTTACTGCATTCCTATATTCATTTTTGTCGTCCTCGTCGGATTCTGGAGATAACAATGCAACTGATGATATGATTGTGACTGCAGCTGGAGCTGGTGATGACCAAATGAATGAGAATTTGGTTGTTAAGAAGGGATTGTTATCTAGGGGTAAACAATCACTTAAAGCTATTTATCTATCCGCTAGGACGGGTGGATTTCCAACTCAAGATCGTGAAAGGGATAAATTTGAGTCTGATGGGTGTGGTTTGGAGATGAAATGTATTCAACCGTCGTTGAAGGAGGTTCCTAGTGTGCCTTTGGTTGTTGATCATTTGCCAGAATTATCGGAACCTTCAATGTTGATTTCAAATAGTTTGAGGAATGCGGTTTATGATGCACTTCCGGCTTTAATTCATGGGAAGAAATGGTTAATGATGTACAGGTAGTTTTGGATTAAGATTATTGAAGGACATAAGATTATGCTGTTGTGTGTTGAAGTTTCAAAATCTTGTTGATTTTATTGATAATCTTATGTGGTTTTTTTGCAGTACATGGAAACATGGGATATCACTTTCAACTCTTTACCGGAGAAGTATGCTCTGGCCTGGACCAAGTTTGCTGGTAAAGTTTCATTGTCTTCCAGCACAAATAAGCTTAAGTTGTTTATGATTTATCCATGTTTGTTCTTTAGTAGACAATTTGATAATATCTAGGATTTTATTTGATTGATAAATTGAGCTGCACAGTGGATTAGAGATAGGTTTTGCAATATCGTTATTTAAATGCTTATTTAAATACCGACTGTCATGAGGTGCATGTTTCATACATGAAGAAGCTTTTGTTGATTTGAATTTTCCAGAAGCTAAGAAACAACTATTGGGTTTGGTAGTGGGTGCAAACTGTAATTTATTGAATATATGGATACTGACATATGATTTCTATCTGGGCACCTAAACAGATTTTTGTTCTGTTTAGAATTGAGCTATAGATGATAAAAAGTTCCACATATTTATTGTTATGCAAGGAGTATTTCTATGAGACCAGTTCATGGCATATTGTATTTTGTATATCAGATTCAAAGTCACGACATTGTAATTAATAGTAGCACATGGAGTTTAACGGGCCTATTTTAGCGTGTTGAAGTCCCATGTTTGCAAGCTTATTGGTTAACAAGCTCATGCCGTTGGCCAATTTTAATCTGCAAAGATAAATACATAGTTTTGTCCGTTAATCAGCAAGACTGAGTTCTACACTCTACATTCAGTGGGTTGTCCTTAATGTATTGTTAGCTATTTTTTTCCAGGTTGTTGGAGACCGAAAAGGAGCAGTGTTTGGTGGCATGGTTGAAGCACCCCTTCGACCATCCAACAAGAGAAAATACCAGGTCAGGTTTTATTTTTGTACTTTGATGCCATCGTCTTTTACCCTTTGCGACAAAGTTAATTTTAACATTTATTTTATCTTGTTGACATAAATTTTGTACAGGGAACAAACAGTACATTTGTTTTCACAAACATCTCTGGTCATCCTGTCGTATATCGCCCAACAGGTATATCTCTTTTTTATTTGAGTTTGAACATTCTATTCTTTATCTTTCTTTTGTTGTCATAGTTACACTGTGTTTTGTTTATATAATAATTGATTAATATGTTATATAAGTCAATAACATGTATTACTAAATCACTTGTAAAAAAAAAAATTGTATTACTAAATCAATAACAGGTAATTTAGTTGAATGACTGGATCACTAAATGAATATTTTAATTTTCCTTTTACAAAACTATGTGGATGAGGAGAGAATTCTTCAAATTTAATTTGTTATGATGAAAAATTATCAGTTTTAATGACATGGTATCCTACGGATTATGATGTGCACATTGTAGAAATAAGCTACAAAACACGTTTTATTTTACAACAAACATGATGCTTTTGTAACTTGGAATCTGGCTATATGTTAGAATCCCACCCGGCACCCTCATTTTTTGGTTTTGAAAAATCAGAAGGCTCCCTACATTTGTGGATTGTCATGAGATTGTACCACATCTTGCCAAATGATATATTGCAAATTTGCCATTGAGGAAGGCTTGATTTCACTTTTCGGTTGACTGCAGAGACACTTACATGCATTGATTTTTTTTGTCAGCTAGATTAAATTTTACCTGGGGGCTAATTCATCTTAATGTACTGTCAGAAAGGATGAGTTTCCTGACATCTTTAACGGTTTCAATCAGTGGATTTTTTTTATTTTAAATGAAGTATGGTTTTCACTTTTCAAGTGATGATATTCTCCTATTGAAGTTGCCCCCAAAAAATTGATGCAATATTTTGTTTGACATTTAGTAGAGTAATTATCTGAGATTCAGCATGAGGCGTTACTTAAGTTTTAAAGTGTGATAAAGTTAAAATTACACACATGTCGCTCTCATGTTGTATCTTAGCTCTTGATCCACATGATTGTAGAAAGAAAATATCTGGGTTGGTTTGGAATTCCAATGCTGCTTCTCTTCTGTTGATTAGCTATAATGAATTAACCACAATATCGCAGGAGTAAACCGTTACTTCACACTTTGCACCACTGACTTTCTAGCGATTGGTGGGGGAGGTCATTTTGCGCTTTATTTGGAGGGTGATCTGTAAGAACTTTGTACTTGAACCTTTTTTTACCCTATTTCCTCAAACAAATCATTATCCTGCCCTCTATAAGTATAATATCATCAGCCTGATTATTATTTATTTTGTTGCAATTTTTGGACATATCAACTCAAGATTGAACGGGTCAAGTTCCGTTTCCGAAACTTATGGCAATCCTTGCTTAGCACATTCTCCAGAATTTCAAGTCAAGGAAGTAGAGGTACGCATAAAGCTCCCCTCACTCACAGACACATGAACCTCCCCAAGCTTTTTACCCGTTTTTAACAATCTGTTGCAGCTCATTTGCTTACCTCCTTATCTATTATGAAACATTTACTTAAAAAAACTAATTAGCAATTGCTCTTTCCTCCATGCAGTTGTGGGGCTTTGCATTTCCTTCAAAATATGAGGAGATACTAAAATTGAGCAGAACAGAGGCACCTGGGATCTCTCGCTGGTAAATATCTGACTATTTATCAGATTCTAGGCAAAGCCTTGCAGATCGCGTTTCACTGAATGATCATGCTGAGTCACAAGCATGGCAATTTCTGCTAGCAAGGGATGCAAAGTTGATTGACAGTATGATGCAGAAATTGTATGAATCCACCCATGTTATCACCATGTAACATGCTTGTAAATATTTGCCGGATTGTATATACAGAGTTCATACATTACAAAATGGTCTATTTTGTTTAGAATAAAAATTGTAGTAAATTTATGCGTTTGCATACTTAAAGGAAGATGATTGTGTTTATATATACTTCAGTAAAGATGATTTGTTGTTATCAGTTCTCTTGTATAAATAATATTTAAAAGAACAAAATAAATATTATTTTCTAATATTTAAATAAAACTATAAAAAATTACTATATCCCTACAAGCGTATAATTTCCTCGCTATTTATATGTGAAAGAAATCGAGAAAGAAAGATACATTTATGCACTCTTTAAAGGGAGATGATCTCTTGAATGAAACAATTGAGCTTGGGTGGTTAGTGAGCTCCACCAAGAACGAATTAATTGTTCAAAATAACTTAAGTTCGATTTCTGGACTAAACAATTTTTATCAAATTTTATTTATCTTTTAGCTAAACTTTAGACTACACCACTCAAAACTCAAGAGTTAACAAAAGAATAAGACAAGAGAACAAAATATACCTCGATACTGCAAGGGTGGGAGAAAGAAATTCCGGCCAAGAGATCTCAAGTGAAAGAGTTTAAAAGACAAGTTTAAAACATGGTTAAAAACATTTTTCAGGCAAAAAACTTGATTTTGTTTTAATCAAAAGAAGACACTCAATTTTTCCGGTTGAAAAATGGAAAAAAAAGGACCAACATAAAAAATGAATCACTTCATAACAATTAATGATATTATTTACTAAAATTCTTAAAAAAAAGATATTATTTACGAAAAAAACAAGGATTAAATATGTTTTTGTTCTTTATAAATATGTCAACTTTTTGTTTTAGTCTTTCTAAAAATTTCTTCAATTTTAGCGCTCCAAAAGTTTTTGATCTTCACTTTTGATCATTTCTTTAAAGTAAACTCATGTGTAGAATTCATATTTAGAATAAAAAATTTCAATTTTTTTTATAATATTATAAGAATATCTCCCAAAAACATTAGAATTTTTTAACAAAACATTAAATATGAAATTTTATATTTTTGGCGGTTAAAAATTTATATTCAATTTTTTTTGGAGTGATTTTTACAACATTTTACACATTTTCGCACAATTTCATTAAAAAAATAATACAAAAATTGACTTAAAAATAGAGACCAAAAGTATTGATTGAAAATTTTATAGGGACTAAAAGTTGAAGAAATTTTATAGAGAGACTAAAACGAAAAGTTAATACTCCCTCTGGTCCTATTTATAAGAGAAAGTTAGGTCAACAAAAGTTAATACATTTGGACTAAATTTTTATTAATAGTGGTGAGTTGACAGTCCAAAACAACTTTGCACACACAACCAATCAAAACATTCTGAATTGTCACATTTGACCCACATAAATTAAAATCATTATTTGATGTGGCGATTCCGAATGTTTTGATTGGTTGTGTGTGCAAAGTTGTTTTAGACCATCAACCCAAAATAAGATAAAATATAATGGGTCCTTATAATTGGTCCAGAGTTATGAAGCCCGGATACTCCAAAACAGAGACGTATCCGTATCGGATACCGATACTCTACAAATACTTGCGGATACGCACCCACGAAGTATCAGAATTAATTATTTAAATTTTTTAAAAATATTTTAACGGATACTTATACGATACTTCACAAATACACAAGGATACTTATAAGATATTTTACAGATACGTATCCTAAAAAAAGATGAAGGGTAAAAAAGTGAGACAACGTTGTATACATTCAATAGAGATGCATATGATTCAATTTTAGATATGCATCACTAGAATTGTTTCTTGATGAATCACTTAAAATTATACTTCTTGTGGACGAAGGTAACGAGAGAGGTGATTCAATTAATCAACATTAGATAAAATTTGTGTTGAGTTTTTTTAATTAATGTTTATTTTCTTCAAGTATTTTACATACATATAAGTTTTAATATAAAATTTTTGTTAATGTATCTTAGCCGTATCGTATCCTAAATTTTAAAAAATTTGAGTATCCGCGTACCCGTATCGTATCGTACTCGCACCCGTATCCGTATCTTGACTTCACATGTACATGCAGTCTAACAATTTACACTTTGATTAATAATCTCCTAGTAACCTTTAATTTGGTCATTCTTTTCTAATAAATAAATAAATTTGGTGATTCTAAATATAAAACCCTAGGACGGAGGGACCGGAGCACACAAAAAGTAGCGCCATACGCAACAATCTCGTTTACTGGCGGGCATGGCGGCATAACATTCATTGTTTTACGGCCGTTGTGTCTGTCGATCGGCGAAGCGGAGAATCGAGATCAACCAAATAGCCTTTGAATGGCTCCTCCCAAGACTAAAGGAGGGGCCACTCAGGGCACCAATGCTAGAATTCTCTTCTTTTCCGTTCTACTTGCTCTTCAATATGGCGCTCAACCTTTGATTTCTAAACGCTTTATCAGGTTACCTCTCAATTTCAATTTACAATCACCTGATTTCATTTAATATCTTCAATTCAGTGCTAGATTCATTTCATTTTCTATAATTATCACATAATTGATCTAGAAGCAATTGGAGGAGGGTGCGTGTGATGTGAGACTTCTTAGGGTTTTCCTTTCCCGGAATTGAAAAGATGAGTGTGCTTCTAGGCTTATCCTGCAGTGACACATTTTATGAACTTAGAAACATTCATCTTTTCAAATCTGAGAAAACGAAACCCCCTCAGGCTGCTTCTGTGTCAGTTACATGTCTTTTGTAGTTGAAACTTGAACCATTCCAAAATTTTATTTTAATGAGTTTATATTTGGCTCGTTTTGCTATCAACTCTTATCTAGGATTGTGGTTATAGCAAGCGTGCCTTCATTTTTCCAAAGCATGAGTGCTAGTACAAGAATTTCAGAAGAAGTGAAAAAACAATGACATGGTATTTTTAGAAAACGTGCAGAATTGACAAAAGCAGAAATCATAAGATGAAGCACATTGCGTTTAAAATTCAATCAGTGATGCCTAGTTTTTCTTAGATAACCCCCAAACACCAAAATGAAAAGAGACACCGATGATTCAAAAATCACCAATAATCGTTGTAGACATCTTATCTTGTATCCTATTCACATTTTATCCTACCTTTATCGGCAATAATTGTTTTTTTTAAATGACATGATGCTTGCTGACATTACGGGTTGTGTTCAACATGGCTATGAATTTGACACTAGTATATTAGTCAACTAATCATTATAACGTGTCCGTGTTAACACTTTTAACTCAGGTTAAAAATATATTTGTCAATGTGATTGATGGACTTAATGTCTTTAGTCATTCATTTCCTTGTGCTTTGGTCATTGAATTAATATCTTTAGTCATTCATTTCCTTGTTCATTGTCGTTGTGAATGACCATGTGAAGCATGCCTTAATAACTTACTTTTCCCTCATCCACAGCCGTGAAGTTATCGTGACTTCATCCGTTTTGTCATGCGAGGCTGCAAAGGTAACTATCGAAATGTACTGTATAGTTTTGTATGTTTTGTTAGAAAACATGTATTATACATTGTTATTATTATTGGGAAAATTCATGGATATTTATTCTGCTCTTTAGGTTGTATTTGCCCTGTACTTCATGGTAAAAGAAGGTAGTCTGGGAAGAATGTATAAAGAATGGACTTTGGTTGGTGCATTGACTGCATCAGGACTTCCTGCAGCTATATATGCACTGCAAAATAGTTTGTTGCAAATTTCTTACAAGAATCTTGATTCACTCACATTCTCAATTCTGAATCAGACAAAAATATTTTTCACTGCATTATTTACATATTTCATGTTGAGGTATGCTCCCGCAGTAACAGTTGTTAATATTTCTGCTATTTCTGTCAAGGCCCATTTGTTCAAATATGTCTAAATGGAGATTTTAAACTGTTATCCTTGTGTCCAGTAAATGGTTATATTCATTAGCTGCTGTTTCAGCATAAAAAATTGAAGGTAATTTGTTCTGTAGAGCTGGAGTTGTCCCTGTTTCTTGTGACTTTGACCAGCCATTGTGTAAGTTGTGTAGGCTGTTTTCTGAGGCTAGTGCCTTTCCTGCACTCTGAGTTGAATTGATGTCAGAGACATGCAGTTTGGTGTTTTCCAGCACCTTCAACTGTCTTTTGTTGGGTTCGGTGTATTTCACTTGCTGTTTTTCAGCGTTTTATAAGATGTTGATTTATTGTTCAATTGTTCGCGTGGATCTGTAACACTTTCTTAGGATGATGTTAGGAACCTGGTAAATTATGATCCTTATCAAGAAAAATCTTGACTATAATAGTGCAGATCTTTGAAGGTCTGCAACCTCCCTATCGCCAATATCCCTATTTCTTTTCATATGATAACAAATCCTCGATCTAACCCCTTCCTCTTATTTTTATACACTACTGCCTAATCCCCTATCTAACCTAACCTGACTATTTCCAACAGGCTAATGAGCTGAATAACAATGTATTGGGTGATGTTACCTAACAGGTTAATTTTGGGAGACTCTAAGTTGTTTCTATTATCTTTTTCTCTTGATGGGTTTCTGTATTTCTTCTTTGTGCTTTTTTTGGTTGCTGGGCTGTTCAGCATTGCTTCTCTTCTCTTGGTTGTATTTGGATGGTTCAGTTTCTTTTCTCTCCTTGTTGGTGGCTTCCTATTAAAGTAGGATGTGTTGTTTTATGCTGGGTCTGCAACTCTGCTGCTTGTAACAAGTTAAAGCTTAGTGTTATAAGGTTATTAATTGGAGGGGGAGTGTTAAGAAATTAGGGTTAATGTTATTAGTCTTACTGTTGAAAGGCTTGGGTTTATACTTGTAGTACTAGTACTTAACCTGGTTGGAAGGCTTGGATTTATACTTGTAGTACTAGTACTTTACCTGATTATTAAACTAAATTGGAGTGTGAGGTTAGGGGTTTGTAACTCATTGCATCTATCAATCATATTCAGACTGTTTATATCGTACCTTTCTCTCATTTTCCTCTTCTCTAGCACTAAACCTGAATTTTAATATTGTCCACTACAAGGTATCTGATCATATTTAATACAGGCAAAAGCAATCAATTCAACAAATTGGAGCCTTATTCTTGCTAATAGCTGCAGCAGTTTTACTAAGTGTTGGTGAAGGCTCTAACAAAGGTTCTACTGGTGCTAATGCTGATCAAGTGTTATTCTATGGAATTATTCCTGTATTAATTGCTTCAGTGCTCTCTGGACTAGCTTCTTCTCTGTGTCAATGGGCTTCTCAGGTTACCAGAACTTTCAGTTTTCCATTCAAACCTAAGTTTTCTGAACAGATCAATGTTTTTATTAGTCCAATTGATTTTTCTTTCTTTCACAGGTTAAGAAACACTCATCATACCTAATGACTGTAGAAATGTCTATTGTTGGAAGTATATGCTTGCTTGCCAGTACTTTGAAATCTCCCGATGGGGAAGCTATGAGACGACATGGATTTTTTCATGGTTGGACTCCTCTAACTTGGGTAATGTTCCTACCGATATCTTTCTTTCGTGATATAATTCTTTGGCGCCCCTTGTATTGTTGTTGTGCTCATGCATGTAAGAAGCCAATACAACCATCACAGCTGTCTTGAAAATGCAAATCACACCCTCTGTGTCAAGCACTTGCATGTACATGTTTTCAGGATCCAATCAATGTCAATTTTTGTTTTGGCGGAGGGGATAATAGTTTCTGCTGATTTTATACCCTAACTGCATATCTGTGGTTCAGGAATTTTATATTTTGTATTTAGTTCACTGCACATCATTAAATCACATACATTTGCGATTCTGGTAGATGGAAAGTTTGGTCAACTTATTAATTGTATTGATTAGTGAATAAAAAAACATGTTTAAAATCCATGATATGAACTTTTTTGTGCCTTATCCTGGGCATTATTATCCATATGCAGTGATTGTATCTTCAATAGATATTGATGTACGTCAACTTAAAAAGTTGCATATTGTTTTTCATTCATTTCAGATCCCAGTAATTTCCAACGCCCTTGGTGGAATTCTTGTTGGTTTAGTTACAAGCTATGCTGGCGGTGTTCGGAAGGTAAGGTTTTTACTTTGTGAACTAAATTGGTTTTGGCATGTACTATCCACGGATGACGGATGAAAACGATCATCAGATGTTAGTCGGTCCTTGTTAGTTTATATTGTTTTCACATTATATATCAAGTGGTTGATTTGAGGATACAGATCTATGCATTTGATTATATTGTTTAGTTTGTCTTAGCTTTTAGGGGCCTTAACCTACAATTTAATGTTTTTATTAAAAAAAACCTACATTCTAATATACATCATTGTTTATGGAGAGAGATTATTAGTTCACTTTACTGGTGGAGCTATAGACTTTAGAGGCACTACCTGCACAAACTTCGTAATTGAGTAATTGGTAATTTGCTACTGGACAGTGGACGACATGAAATTATTGGGAAATTTTGCAATTACTACTTACTGAACGTGATGGCAATTCTATGACTTCCAAAATTATTTCATTGGGAATTCGTGGAAACACATCCTTCATATTTTCTGATTTGTGCAAATTTACTGAAGTGGCTTTTCTTCAATGTGGTTGCAGGGGTTTGTCATTGTCTCGGCTTTACTTGTTACTGCATTGCTGCAGTTCATTTTTGAAGGAAAACCACCTTCTCTTTATTGCCTTGTGGCTCTTCCGCTGGTGGTCAGTAGCATTTCAATATACCAGAAATACCCCTACCAGATTAAAAAGAAGGAATCATAAAACCTGCCAACAATAGTATGTATGGGGGAGTTAATTAATTCCCCACTGAAGCTCCTTTGAATTTTACCACAATATATAAGCATCTTGTAAATGATAGAAGACTAGCATTATTTTCTATGTCTGCTCGATGTCAATAGAAATACGGTGTTACATAGACTTTTTGTTCTTTTCTCTTTTTTACTATTCTGGAACTTTAAAATGAGTCGAAGTGGTTCAGTTTGAAATTTATTTTGCAGAAAACAATGACTATATACCGTTGGTGAAGATGAAATGTACTTAAACACGATTGATTTTCATCTTTTTTCAATGAACTTGAACACGATGGATTTGAAATATTGCTTGTTAGGAGAATATGGTCTTGTTAGGAAAAGAGAGACAAAATTGTGTAATGATAATTTGTACATTTTTTAAACAACTTTCTTGTTCTCTCTTATTGAGAAAAAACAACAGAAAGAAAAAAAGGAAGAGAGAATATGAATACAATATGAGTATGAAAGAGAAAATTGTTCAAAATGGTTATACAAATTATTTATTATATCCGTCAAATTCTTCTGTTAGTCAACATCACGTTTTGCAAATACCCCCTGAAGTTTTGCACTTATGTGCTAAATACCCCCGAACTTGAAAATTTATATATTTTTCTTATATTTGACTCAAAAGATATTAAAGGCAAACAATTAACAATTAGCTTTAATTAAAATCTTTTAGAATCTCCACTTGATACTTGGTTCTTCATCTATGTTATACGAACTATTTGGTTGTCCCTTTAGATTATGTTTGAAACTGAACAGTTGTTTCTTCTGCACCTATGCTTTTCTATTTCATTCTCATGCTTCAATATTGTCATGATCTACTTAATAGGCTCAACTTCAGTCCCTTCACATTTACTTTTCTACTACTTCATTTTTGTTGCAAAGACAAAATATACTTATACTATTAAAACCACATAAACACAAGATGTGCAAGAATGGAACAAGAAGACAAGCATACATAAATTGTTTAGCTATCCATAAACAATAATAATGAGAAACAAGAAAACTCCCAAAACCCAACAATATGTGAAATGAGTTTCTAATTTTGCTGACAAACTAATGCATCTCCAATTCCAATTCAAAGTTAAAGCAAGATTTATGAGACTATTGCTTAATCTAAGAGGTGTATTTGTTTACTATTCATTTAATTCTTTAATGTCCTCTTTAATATGTTTTGAGTCAAGTATAAGAAAAAAATAATATAAATTTTCAAGTTCGGGGGGCATTTTGCACATGCAAAACTTTGGGGGGTAGTTGCAAAACGTGATGTTGACTAACAGAAGAATTTGACATATGAGGTAAATTGATTAATGTTGTTCAATTTCAAAGGGGTAATTGAAGTTTTGTTAACGTCATAGGTGTAATTGACGAAACTTACAATTTTCCGGGGTAATTACATATTTATTCATTTTTAAATTATAAAATTCGAACCATTTTTCCATGATAGTGTCACCTCATTATTGAACGTAACGTATCATCGAAATTGTTAGAGGACTTAAAAAAGTTATTAAAAAAAAAGCTTAATTGCAGTTTTAGCCCCCTAACTTTTCCAAAGTTGCGATTTTGGCCCCCTAAGAAAAAAAACTACAAAACAGCCCCCTAAGTTTTGCAACTGTAGCAATTTTGGCTCCCAAGACTGATATTGACTCGGTCTATGCTGACGTGGCACCTTAAGTGAGGTGCAACGTGTTATTTTTTTAATTTTATTTTTACCTTGGGGGCAAAAACTACCACAGTTGCAAAACTTAGGGGGCTGTTTTGTAGTTTTTTTCTTATGGGGCCAAAATCGCAACTTTGAAAAAGTTAGGGGTTAAAACTCCAATTAAGCCAAAAAAAAAACTAATGAATGGGAAAAAATTTGGTTATAATTTAAGTTTAGATAAAACAAAAGAATTAAAAGTACTCCATCCGTCTCACAATAATTGTCTCTTTACCCATTTTTATTTTTCTCAAAATAATTGTCAATTTAAAATACCAATGCAACATTTATTATTTTTTCTATTATTATACCCTTATTTATTGAATTTCATCCAACTTAACTACTCCACTAACTACAATTCATAAGGGTGTTTTAGCAAATGATATTAACTTTACCATCAAAATCAACACAATTAATCATTTCCTTAATAATCATGCAAAAAACTTAAACGACTGTTATTTAGAGATTTAGAGATGGAGGGATAACAAAGTATAAAAAAAGAAAAGGCTTAAATGCACTTTTCACCCCTTATGTTTCAAAAAGTTGCGATTTTGGCCTCCTTTAAAAAAATGGATATTTTTACCCCCTAACTTTTGGTCCTCTTTTGATTAGCTGATTTTATGTCAATTTCTCAGTCTCTGAAGGTGTAAACTGGCATGGAGATAGAATGATGTTGATAAGTGGAGTCCAAACTGACATGATAAGTGGAGTCCAAACTGATAAGTGATCATTCTTTAGGGGGGCCAAAAGTTACATCATGCCAGTTTGAACTCCACTTATCAGCATCCTTCTATCCTCATGCCAGTTTACACCATCAGAGACTGAGAAATTGTCATAATCTCCAACAAAATCAGCTAATCAAAAGAGAATCAAAAGTTAAGGGGTCAAAATATCCATTTTTTTTAAAAGGGGTCAAAATCGCAACTTTTTGAAACATAGGGGTGAAAAGTGCATTTAAGCCGAAAGAAAAAAAACCAGCGGTTTATGCCTGGTAGGCAGGGTTTAAAAGAGGCGCGTTGAGTTGAGAGGAGAGGAATGAAAAGTGTAAGCTGATTTCGAAAACAGAGCAACGATGGCAGAGATTGCAAACACCGTATTGATGATCCCACTCATGCCAACTTCTTTCTCGGTGGATTTCAAACAAATGACGTTCAAAACAATCCCTTCAGTTTCCAAGGTCGAAATCAAACACGTCCTCGAATCCTTCTATCTCTTGGAGGTTCGAAAAGTTCGAACCTTGAACGTCAAAGGAAAACCGTCGAAGAATCGAAGCTTAGTCGCAAAACCAGATTATAAGAAAGCCTATGTCACCCTCAAAAAGCCTGTTTCCTTCTCCAACGACATTTTCAGCTTTCATTCCACCGCCAATGCCGTCGACGACAATAACAAGGACGAGAAGAAAATGGTGGCAAATTAATACTAGGTACTACTCCTCTTTTGGTACATGCCATTGGTTTCAATTCAATATTCTTGTGTCATTTAAATGTTCACTTTTTTTTTTGTTTTTTCAATTCAGGTTCGCATGAAAAACATTGGATTACTAGAAAATAAACATTATGATTATCTCAAATTACCAGAGTTGTTTTTGTTGTTGTATGTTTGAAAGCAATTTGTAACCTTTTAAATCAAGTTTGGTTTGGTTGGTTGGAAAGGAATTATTTGATTGTTTCGAATTAAAATATATTTTGTCTCTAAATCTCCGTTTGAGTAGAAGTGATGAAGAGGTAGTTTGTTTGTATGTGTGTTAGGTTGAAAATTTTGCTTAGTTTTTTATCAAACATTTTTTTTTTCCTAGTGAAATTGTCTAAACATAAGTCACTTCACTTTGAACTTAGTTTTAACCAAAGAAATTTTGCAATATTAAGTTTGTTCAAAGCTGGTAAATACTAACCCAAACAAATATATATGAAATGACTGAATGCTTAGCCGATAATACGGAATTTGTTGATTAATTACTAGCTTAGTAGAAGCAATCATACTCTGTAAATATCATACCAGGAATTCATATTACCAGTTCAGTGGAAGCAATCATCCTAAGTAAGTATCATACCAGGAATTCATTAATCTAGCAGCAATTGTCCAATAAAGTTTCATTTTTCTTGATGCTAGAGTGCTTTGCTTTCCTTTTATCTGCTCCCTTTACAGTTCATTGCTAATGAACTGTTTGTTCTTTGAGAGTGATTTAGTCATCCATTTTCGTTGTAGGTATTTATTTTACGTATATTGTTAGCATTTGGAAGCCTCTTGTATAAGGAACTTTTCCTTCTTTGAAGCAAACAACATCTTTAGATATAATACAAAATTTAGGCTATATGCTTCATATAAAAATGGGTATCTAGATGTCTTTGACAACATGATTTCTTATGTTGAAATAATTTTAAGACACGGAGAGCCTTCTTCTCGGGGCTGATCTACGACGAGTGTGGTTCGGTGATGTGGGCATATCTTGTCCATCTCTAGTTTCACCTCCTGTTGGTTTTACATGGAAGGATTTCTTGATCTTCCGCCAGTTTAAACTCCAGCCTGATAGATTCTTTGGTTTGTCGTTGCTAGTTAACTTTTTATACTCTTCTTGCAACTCAAAGTAGTCGTTCTGCAGTTCTACCATGTTGCACTTTACATTCTCGAGTTCTGCTTTGAGTGTTTTTATGTCTATAGTTTCAGATGTCTGGTTTACATCCTGTTGAGAGTTGATTACACTTTGTGCTGGTTCCTTCTCTTGCATTGCTGCTCTCATCTTTACTTGCTCTGCAAATAGAACCTGCGTTGTATACTTAGGTTCAGGTGACAATTTCTAAGCTGAATCACCATTATGGTCATATTAGCTCTAAAAAGGTTAAAACCTTATGTGATTTCAACTATCATGTGTTATGCTGCCACGCTATCTTAGATATGCTATGTCTATAATGTCAACCACATCCACAGTGTTGTTTTGGGGAATTTAAATATCTTATTAAAAATGGATTTGGAAGTATTTTCTTCTTTCTGTCATATCTCGACATTTCTAGATTATATACTGATGTTCCAAACTAATGTTGTTTTGCTGCAATGTCTAAACAATTTTATTTCTAAATCACAGTAGGAAACTAAAGACCCAAACTTTTGTGTATTGAGAAAATACTTTGCGGAGTTTACTATCAACTATTTTCCCTCTCACTCATAGTATGGTTCTCTATAGACACATGATTTTAGGGAGGGATTTGAGAGCTCTTTCCAATTAGTCTTGCTGTTTGGTTTATATTTTTCCATTTGTAAGGAGCATTTGTATTGTCTTGCTTCTATGTGATCCCTCTTTCCTTCTAAAGAAGTTTATTCTTTCATTTAAAATCACAATTCACTTGTATTCCATCAGCATGGCAGGGATTTCTTTTTCAAAGTTTAAAGGTCTGTGAAGAAACAGCTATTAATATATCATAGAAAACAATTTACCCCAAATTGGTTCTGATATTCAATTGAGTTGATGTGTTTTTCAAAGGCATATAAGCAGATGCTAGTGGTTCTAAATTGTACTTTATGATAATGTCATCATTTTTTTCATAGAATTCTTAAAACTTTATTTGGTGATTATTTCTTAATTTATCATGTATGAAGCTAAAGTAACTGAAGACTAAGTTCCAAAGATCCGGGGATCTTTACCTGGACAACCGTTCTTAGAGGCAGTCTATCATTTTGTGCAGCATGTATGCATGCATCAAGTGAGAGTTTTTCACAGTTCATTATTTTGCAGAGTCTTCTACGGTCTTGGTCAGTTAGGGAAGGATGGGTCTAGAGAAACATCAATATCAAACGTCAAATTTTTGTCTTGAAATCTCTTTTACAACACTTCAAACCTGGATTGAACACAAGAAAATAGGAATTAAAAGGCTGACCTTTAGGTAGGTGTCAATGGCTCTATATAGACCATCGTGAAATGATCGAGTATGTTCTGGCAGTAATTCAGCTAAGACTTGGAAATTTGTAATTGAAAGATTTGGATCTGTTGCAACTTCAGCTAGGTAATTGTCCAAAAGCCTACTAATATTGAATTTCCCGGACTTTTGTTGCAGTTGCGTTTGCTGTTTTTCATGCATCAAGAAGTATTCAACAATCCGTTGTACTACATCTATGTCTTGCATAGTGCAGTTTTCGGGTGAATTAGGCGTGCTACAAACGAAAAACAAGAGAATAGAACAAAGAAAAAGATAGAAATTAGTGTCTGTGGTCATTTTCATAAGCTTTAGGTTATTTTTTATTTTTTGGGTTGGTCGCAGAGTTGGATTTGACCTTCAGCATTAATGCCAATTCCAATATGATGGGAAAAAAATGAATTGTAGCATACTCACTTGACCATTTTTCCTTGACCTCCATTTTGATATCTAGGAATTAAGAGATCATTCACCTCAGCATCTTCTAACACCATACCAACTCTCTTTTCAAGGTCTGAAATGAGAGCTGATGCTACAGAATACATCATTGCCATCTTTAGCATCTGCAACAAGAACTTACATGGGACAGCATCTTGTTGAGGAGGAATTATGCTTATTAGGCTTTCAATAATAGTCGTTTGCTCCTTGCTATGTCTAGTGCTCTCTTCTTTCTTCATGCTAAATATAGTGAACTGTAGATTACTTTTTCCATGCCCATATCCTCTTAGCCCTTCTAACTGCTCATACATTCCTGGTAGCCATCTCTTGGCATATTGCATGATACATTTACCAATGATCTCTGGTTTGGTTCCCTTTGCCCTAATTGCTGAAATTATCCGCATAAAATGATCAATGCGGAGGGTGGCCAAATCATCGAACCACCAGCTTTCTTGATTAGATGCTGCATCCTCACTTGCGGGCTCATTTTTAGTAGCCTTCCAAGCTATAGAATCACAGCATCTTCTAACAATTTGGATATTTTCAGCCCATGGAGATAGATTTTCACAAGATTTCAGAACAGTAACAGTGTCTTTCCATGAAGAAAGCACGACAAATGTGAGGAAAGCCTCAGTCTTGGAAATGAGATTGCCATCTTCTAGTTCTTCAGTCATCTCTAGAAATTCTGATGCACATCTTAGTGCAACTACATTATCTGAGTTGAAGTCTATTGGGAGGCCATAACAGAATTTTAGAATTGTTTCAAATGTTTCACATCCACCTGGAAAGTTTTCAAGCTTGAGCACATTCCCAGAACTTGAGATTAGAGGCTGTACTTCCAACCGTCCTATGTAGCCGCATTTTGATAACAAGGGGTACTGTTACACAAAAAGCAGCCAACATATAAAAAGATTAAGTTGGTTTCTTTTTTTTATCTTTACTTTCAGTTGATGCATTTTAATTATAACAGTGTGACCATGTTTTTATTCTAATTCTGGTTTTCAAAAAAATTCTAAGGAAAAGAAAAACATTTATTTTTCTTCTAGTTTTTAACAAAATCTTGAAAACATTAAACACAATTAAAAGATTGACTCTTTGTTTCTGCTGTTTTGCATGCTTTTAAGGAGGATTCCCTATCCATGTCTGATGTTCTCTGTCTACCTCTCTTGAAATTTTCCCCCTCTTTCTCTATCCTAAAGGGTGGTGGGGTGGGGAAGATACACAAACACACTAGGAAGAAATAAATAAATGATTTATGCTCCCTATTAACAGGATTGTGCTCTTCACCAGTCAGTATCAATCATTGATATGAGAGATTACTAATATAGACAGTGTTATTATGATATCATTATCTTGTCCCTCATATACCCTGCTGATGATACTGTTTGGAGGAATTTTACTGAGCTAAACAAGAAGGTCAATGATTTCTGCATTTATAAGGATTTATGATGATGTTTATTGATACCTTGTGCACATTATAAGTGGTTTCCTGGACTTGAATTGAAAAGTCTGTTGGGATTCGAGGGGCAACGAACCTGCATAAGCCCAAATAAAAAAATTAACAGAAAATAAATCACTCATACAAAAAGAACTAGTGGTAATTAGCTTAGACATGCATAGTTACATTCATGTATATATCTACTAGCTTTTTAGCTGCATAAAATATAAAGGATTCTATTTCTGGGAGTACCTTGAATGTTCATTTTTTATGCTATCAGCTATTGTGACATGTTTGTTGGGAATAACTATGCTTTTATCTGAAACTTGTTCAGTTCTGTCAGACTGACTTTCAGGGTCTTGTGCTTGGGCCACTTGAAGTGATTTCATGTTTATTCTTGAGCTAATTGCTGCAAGCTTGGGATAGACATTTCATTTTTGATGACTAGCCTAAATGATATATGAAACCAGACACGCTGTCTAAATTAATGCTGAGTACTGTTCTGTGGTCAGTGTAGAATTGTAGTTAAGATGGTGGGTGAGTTGTTTCTTTCCTTGTAGGCTATCACCTTCAATAAAATTCTATCATCATATGGAATACTATAATTGTGCAGATGTTTAAGTTCTGTTAGGTCATGTATACACATGTTACGTTGTTTTCTCTGTAAATTAAGTAGCTCTATTTTACTTGATTTTCTCTTGAATGAAATTATCTGTACAGATAGGATATATGTATGTTATTGTAATTGTATTATCATTTATATTTATATTTATATTCAACTGGTGAAGATTGGAGCATTTTACATAAAAAAAACTTAGGCTTAGCTATCATTGTCAGCAATGAGTAGTGCATATCATAGCACATGTGATTTTCTACTATCATTCCGGTAAGCTTGTGCTGAAATTTGTGGAATGTCCCTAACTTTTATATAAACTTCAGCTGAATCATAAAAATAAAATAAAAATTGCAATGCAAGTAGCTTAGAAATTACTTAGTTGTTTAAAGTAACACTTTTCTAGGATACGTAACCTTGTATTTAATTCCACCCATAAAGTAGTGTTTACGATGAAACAATAAATTAAAAATATAACTTTTATAAGATAGAATTTCTCTTTTTAATCCTTATCAATACAGTAACATCAATCTTTGATTGTTATTGAAGGATCTGGGCCATGATTTGTCCCCCTTAAGCCATACAAAGTGCAAACCAATTGGCAAATTGTGGCTCACAGTACTGTACGTCATTGTTTACATTCAATTATTTGAATAGTATTTTTATTTGTATCCCAAAACTTTGAAAATTTAGTATCAATATAAGGATAAATATATTGGTTACATCTGTATCTGTTTTCTATTATAATAAACAAGAATGATTTAAAATCATAATGCAAGTTTAGATAGCGAGGAAAAAAGTATCCAAGTATAGAAATATGACTAGAAAGACTTTGCATGCCACAATTTTTTTTATTTTTATTTTAAAAGATGGATGCTTACAACAGTTCATTAATAAACGAATGAGTTATACATGTTGGTGCATCAATGAAAGTATTAGAGCTAGCTAAAAATGTGATTTTCTTTGTTAGTAATGAATGATCTTATTCGTTTGTCTCCAACTAAACTCATCACAAGAGTTTGTGACCTGAGAAGCAAAACTACGTTTACAATCAACATAACCAAATTACGTAGCATCCTCTCTATCTTTGTTGAATGCATTCACCATTGTTTTTGAATCAAGAGCGAAATCAACATAATCAAAGTGTAGATCATAAATCCAGTTAATAGCACGAGGAAGACCGAGACCTTCAACCAAATCGACATTACACACCAGTGATAATCACATGGTTTTTGCGAGTACAAACTCACATTCGTCATCCCTCAAGCCCATGCCAATATCTGTTTGATTTCTCTGTAATGAAAACAAAGCATCTATATTGCATTTGAACCTGCCTCTGCTGGCTATGGCATTGGCTAATGACCAGTCTTCCAGAAGCCGTAGGTTTATCCACCACGTGTGCACTTAACTCGTTCACATATTGTCAAACTTTCATGTTAGTTGTTACGATGCTTTCGTAGACTCCATAAAGTGACGTCCATTTAGTTAGCATTAGCAAGACTATGGTCGTGGTTGTTGTGCTTGTTTCCAAGAATAATGTGTGCAAGGTCTTCAAAGCATACCACAAATTCTATGGTTTTAATATTGTGCAATCCATCATACTAAACGACGAAAAATATAGGGCAGGGATGTTTATATTTATCATAGGATTTGAGTAAGGTGAATAAAATTGATCAATATTTTGGGTGTGATTTATAATTGAAAAGTGTGATTTAAGATCAAAGAAAGATTCTACTATATAGTAACTGTAACGTTCTTTAAAAAAAAAAGAAGAAGTAACTGTAACGTGAAATATTATGAGGCTGCCCGTTTTGATTAGGCTTATTTTGAGCTTATGCAAAACAGCTTATGTTAATAAATAAACTTTTATGTATTATTAATATGTTTGTAAATGTAGTTTATGAAAAAACAATTTTCGTTAGTGAAACTTATAAATTAACATAAAAGTTTAATTATTTATATAAGTTGTTTTGCATAAGCTCAAAATAAACTTAATCCAAACGGGGTTATATGATATAGACATCAAAGAGCCATAAAAAAAAGTATAAAACATTGTTGCAAATATGAGAATGTAATCATGGATAAGTGCCATATAAAAGAGCCATCGTAGGAAAACATTGTAGGAAAAAAGAGCCATTAAAATGATTCAGAAATTTGGTGTAGCTCCCATTGTAGGAAATACCGTCGATTATTCTCTTAAGCTTTGTTTGCGAGTTTAGAGAGGAAGAGAGTGGAGGGGTTTGAAAAAAAAAGGAGAAAGTGAAAGAAATAGATGACATTGAAGATGAAAGTTTTGGAGTTTCATTTTTCTTCCTAACATAAAACTCTCCTCATTTGAGGAACTCGAAAATTGTATTGGAGTAGGGTTTTGGGGAGTTTTGGAGGGTTTACATGAATTTTTCAAATTTAATCTAAGTAGTTATAATATTCTTAAAATTAAAAATATATTAATCATAAGCATTAATCTATCATTCTCTACAAAATTATTCTTTCAAAAAATATGAAAGCCTTTACCATTTTTCTCTATATTTTCAACCCTTAAAGTCTTCCCTTTCCCTCATCTCCAAACTCCAAACAAGTGAAACTATATCAACTAGCGTGCTGAAATGCAAGATGATCCAAATTAGACTCACAATTCGGTTAAAAAAAAGTTCAGAAGCGCACAAAACAAAATATAATTTTTCTAATTACACCCCATATATTCCTGTTTACACCCCAAAATGACAAAATTACCCTTAAATAAAATTTAATTTTCAAATTCACTCATTCACCTAGAAAACTAACGTCTCTACCTTTTTTCCTCTTCCAAAACTCAATTTAATTAGCTCATGTAAACTGAGTTTGAGTGTACATATTTAAACTCAGTTTAAGTAGGTCATGTAAACTTAGTTTAAGTAGATCATGTAAACTTAGTTTATGTAGGTCATGTAAACTGAGTTTAAATGTACATACTAAAAGTTAAATTTTGCTTTAACCTCTTCAATTTTGTTTAATGATTCTACGTAATTATTTTAAGTATGTACATGTAAACTCAGTTTAAGTAGGTTATGTAAACTTAGTTTACATGAACCTACTTAAACTAAATTTAAGTTAACCTCAACAATGTAAATTAACATTTAAAGCCGCCATCAAATAACTGTCGATGTACAGTGCATAACATAGTATGAACCTTCCATTAAATCACCTACTTATATGCAATCGAGTATGAATGAAAAATGTTTTGATTTAGTCTTCAATCTTCTATAGAGATTGATTGAACATCTATGGTTGTTTGTGAGTGAAAGACGGTTAAATTTTAGAGTGACAATGAATGAAATTAAGGTTTTAAAAATTATTTTATAAAAGGACAATTTTGATATTATGGTAAACTTTTAAGTAAACTTAGTGTAACCAGAAATACCGCTGAATAGAAAAACTCAAAAAAAATATCATTAAATATGTTTAGAGGTGCTGTTTTGGAAACTGCTTGAATTCATTTTCGGATTTTTTTTTCTTTCGAAATCGAATCAAACAGCAAGCATACATTTTTTGAACAAGACAACAAACATACATTTTAACACTTTCTTTAAATGATTTATCCAAATCAAACAGACCCACTTGTAATTTTATCTTTTTTTATTTTAATTACTTGTAATTTTATCTTTAAATGGGATGATTTTTTTCTTACAAATTGTCTAATAAAAATTTGATGTTGGTAGTTTTTTTTAATGCGCTTAGTCAAAAGAATATTAATGTGCTTAGTCAAAAGAATAGAGTGAAAATTCATTTTGATCTGCAACCTAATACGCATGAGCCAACTTAATCCTCTACATAAAAACTATCCTATTTAATCCTTACAAAATTAAACCGAGATAATTTAGGTGCTCCGTCAATATTTTTTTTCAATAATTTTTTTCTTCTTATTTTTTGAATCGTGACTGAACATACGTAGTCCACTTGTCTTATTGACTTTTCTGTTTACTGTTTTAAAATAAGGGATACTTGTGTCTTTGCTAGTTTTTTTTTTGGGAAAATTTGGTCCGTATAAAATTTTTAAAAAAAGCAAACTTAGAAATTATTTTTTGATTTCATCATGACACAAAAAATTACAAATGCAATTTGTTAAATTTGAAGGGATAAAATTGATATTTTTTTTTACCGGTTACTTCTTCGATCGAAATAGTCGTAGTCACTATTACTTGTCGAAAACAGAAGGATGTGGGAGAAGGCATCAACAAGAAACGAGATATAGAAAATCGAAATAGAAGAATGTGGGTTTAGGGTTTTCAATTTCTCAACTCATTCTCGATTTTTATAAAACGGTTCATTTATTCTCTTTCTGTGTTAAGCACGATCATTCATCTCTTATTATAAAACCGTTCATTTTTCTATTTTTTAAATGAGAGCCTAATTTGTCCCCTTAATAATTCTTTTAACTCTACGTTAACATTGTTGATGTCATATATTTAAATTAACGGTACACACTATAAGTTCGATGATAGAAACTGACTCAAAAATTAAATTATCTCGGTTTAATTTTATAATAGACTAAATATGAATTTTTTATTTGTCAAAAACTAAAATGACCTTTACACATTTTGTGATAGACCAAAATGAATTTTTAGAATTTTTTTTTATTAATTTACATGACAATACAATAAATTGAGAGAAAGTTTATTTTGAGGGATTAAAAAAAGATGAGGGATATGAAAGTTGACATGATGATGCGGTACTTCAACGTGTTTGGCACTTGGCGGTTTTTAGTCGCATATATAAAAACGAAGAAGTCGAAAATGGCGTGTATTTGGTCATTCATTCATTTCTTTCGTCTCTTTCTCTCTGTTTTCTTCTTTTTCATAACAAATTTTTCAGATATTCATTCATTCATTCATTCAGATCTGAAAAATTTCATTGAAACAGAGAGAAAGAAAAGAAACCGATCCATTTCTCTCATAAATGGCTACGGTTTCACCTCTCGCCAAATACAAGCTCGTTTTCTTAGGCGATCAATCCGTTGGCAAAACCAGTATCATCACCCGCTTCATGTACGACAAATTCGACACCACCTATCAGGTTCAATTCTTCATTCTCGATTTCAATTTTGCATGGATTATTCAGATTAAAACATTTACGATATGTGTATTTCATTATCATGTTAATTAATATGATTTTTTATGTGATTAAAATTTGTTTGGATATTTTGATCAATGATCACAAGTTGATTAATTAAACCGATCCCTTAATAAAATCACATTTTTAAGGGAGAAATAAAACAGAAGCTGCAAATTGAACGAGGTTTTTGAAAATTGATTATCATATTTGACTATTCAAGAATCATGATCCATAATTTTAGTCATTGAAATTCTTGATTATTCATTCATAAGTAGCTTAAGGTCTTTATTATTATAACTCTTCATTTTATAAGAGGCTTGTTTATGTTAAATTTGCAACATCATATATAAAATGGACACTTAATTTCTTTGTTATTTTTCATTTATGTTGCTAGATTGCTAACAGAAAATTTGATCATATAATTTCAGGCTACTATCGGTATTGATTTTTTGTCAAAAACAATGTACCTTGAAGATAGAACTGTTCGTTTGCAGCTTTGGTACGATAAATTCCTCTTCAATTCATATTTGTTTGTTTCTTTTCCAGAAGTTGTTTAAGATGATGCATTACGGGGTGTTGTAGCCGTATAGGTGTTTTTTGTTTCACCTTTTCTTTTTACTATTTCTGATCTTAGTGTATTTTAACTTTCAGGGATACTGCAGGCCAAGAAAGATTTAGAAGTCTCATTCCAAGCTACATAAGAGATTCTTCTGTTGCAGTTATTGTATATGATGTAGCTAGTAAGTTTTATCTTTTATAATATCAATTTCATTATCTAATTAATATTATGTTAATTTTCATCTGATATGTGTTTGCATTTGAGTGCGGAAGTTCTTTAGTCAGTTTAATGATCCTTTTTTAGATAAATAATGATATATTTAACCTCAATTTATAGTTATTAACCTAAGTAAGCTGTTCTAATGTAGACAGGCAATCATTTCTGAACACTAACAAGTGGGTTGAGGAGGTACGTCAAGAACGTGGCAGTGATGTTATTATTGTCTTGGTTGGAAACAAAACTGATCTTGTTGAGAAAAGGTGAGTACTGAGTTACCAAGTTTGATCTATATATTCATTCACAACCGGTTTTCTGATTGGGTATGGTTTAGTTTTTGTTGAATATCATATTGGAGTTTTCATATTATGTTTCAATGCATCTTGTTTAACTGCTCAAATTTTTGGCATAGAAATAATTAATAACTTACTGTTCTTTGTAGTTTTGCTATGATAGGTTAAGTGTCTTGCAGTGGCATACCTAATAGCCAATTCAATTAATTTCATTAACAAAGGTCTTTCAAGTTTCAAGTTTTGCAATGTTACCGTCTAATTATTTATTACATGGTCGCTTTGTTTACAGGCAAGTTTCTATAGAAGAAGGAGATGCCAAGTCAAAAGAGTTTGGAATCATGTTTATCGAAACTAGTGCAAAAGCAGGCTTCAATATCAAGGTCAGAATTAATGGATTTTCATAGCTGCTTTGGTATTTTGTTTTACTAGAGCATGCTCCTCAACTATGATGCATGTGATCTATAACATCAATATGCAAAATTCTGATATGATTATGTTTAACTAACTTTCACATCTAACATAATATACCTATTTTGTTTTACATCGAATATCAATATGCATGGATCTTAATTTTTCAAGTTTATCTTCTTTCCTATGTTGGTTCTTGTGTCCTCATTGATATCTGTCAATGCAAAATCGCAGCCTTTGTTTCGTAAGATTGCTTCCGCCTTGCCAGGGATGGAAACCCTTTCTTCTACAAATAAGGAAGACATGGTTGACGTAAATTTAAAACCCACAGTGCATTCATCCAATACAGAGCAGCAGGGAGGAGGTTGCTCATGTTAGAGGAGATTCTCCAAGAAATCACTTTATATACATTTTCACAGAGTATAATGCTGGGAATGACTTCTTAAATGTAAAGTAAAGCTGGAGGAAACGTGCTTATCAATTATCCTTCAGTTAATGGGTGTGTGGGACAAATTGCGGTAATGGTTTTGATTTATGACAAAAAGATTGACCGTTATTTTTTCATTTGTTATACAATTAGTCCCTGGATGCAAGAATACAATAATAAACAAAGCCCTATAAATTGTCTGTCTTAGATGTATGTTATTCTTTTTTGTTTGTCAAATATTTTATTACTGATGAAATTAATATATATGCAATGCCAGAAACATACAACCTTCCAATAGAACCCCTTTTGCTTAGGACATTCATGGTCCTATGAAAAACAGAGTTGCCAACTTTGTAGGGATGATCGTCGATTTTGGAGTTGATCACAAATCTATAAAATATGAGCGGATTTTTTTATTTAGCCTGATTGAATCCAACTTTATCAGATCACAGCCATTTTTTTCATCATGTAAGTATGTTATTAGAAGAATTTTGTACATATAATTTTTTTTACTATGAGTGAGAAAGAAGAGAGAGAAGCTCGGGGAAAAGGGGTCCACTGGGACAAATGATTGTGCTTTTCAAAAACAGGATGGCAAGGCTAGCACCGGTACGGCGGCACAGGGTGGCAAGGCTACGACCGGTACGACGGCGGTAGGGCGGAGGGTTAGGTTTCAACATCTAGATAACACAACAATCCCATTTTTCTTCACTGGGTTTCCAGAAAATGCCAAAAACTCAGATCTTTGGAGCTTATTCGCGCGCTTTGGTTTGGTGTAGGGGTGTGCATGGTTAACCAAATATAAGAACCAATCCACTTAAATGGTTCTAGTTTGACATCCAAACCATTTTTCTGGTTCATAAACATAATGGTTCCCATCTGGTTCAAAACCGGTTTAAACTGGATTTGATTAAAAATCGGTTTTCAGATGGATTAGTTACAAAATCTGTTTTTTTTAGTTTGAAACAACTTTTATTGAATTGGTACTGAATAGTTTTTCATTCAATTGATAAAAAACAAAGTTAGAGAATGATAAAAGGGTATCGTCGAATTGGTACTCTTCTCCGATTCCCATTTTCATTCAATTGGTACTCTTCTCCCATCCCAGTTTTTACCGAAGGGTATCGTCGATTTCAATGCAGTTGTCGTCTCCGTCGTTGTTGCGGTTTTTGTCAATATCGTCGTCTTTGCAGCTGTTGTCGCCGTCGTAGCAGTTGCCGTCTCCGTTTCTCTGTCTCCGTCATGGTTGTTGCAGCTTGTGAAAATACTGCTTTTCTCTTTCGATTTCTCCTTCTCTTTCTACAATTATTAAGCGACTTTTTTTGTTTTTTCAATCTAACCTTTTTTGTTACAACAGTTAGGATGCAGTTAAAGAATTGAATATGGTTTTTTTTAAGTTGATACAGTTTATAACTGTTTCCAATGAAATGGACTGGGTCAGTTTTGGTTCAAGAGAAAATGGTTTTTTTAAAACAGATTACTAGATTTCCAAATATGGTTCACATGATCCAGTTTTTTTGCACACCACTAGTTTGGTGGTTGAAGTCTTTGTACCAAAAAAAAGGGATAAGTGGGGAAGAAGGTTCGGATTCGTGAAATACCAAGATGAGGGCAACGAGGCGAAGCTTGGACAACGCCTGGAGGAGGTTTGGTTTCGGGACACTAGATTGAAGGTTAACAAGGCGAAATTCGGTAAGGAAAAGCAGGCGGTGGTGGAGGAGAGAAGGCTCAAAGAGGATGACAGAGGCGGAGGTTCAATTCTTCTTCCGGGAAAGTCTTTTAAGTGTGCTCTTGTTCCGGAAAAGGGGATGAACACTGTTTTGGGGGAGGAGAGGCCATGTCTGAAGATTTATCCTTCTGAAGAGTTGTTGGAGCTCTTGCAATGGGCCTATGTGGGGGAGTTACAACAGTTTCTAGATGCAAGGGAGGTCCAACAAAGTTTGACGATGGAGGGTTTGTCTCAGATCAAAGTTACGACGATGGGTGGAAATATTTTGCTGATTCAGATTGAAGGCAATAAGGTCTTAGATTCAGTCATCAAGCAGCACCAAGAATGGTGGGACACATTGTTCTGTAAGGTTAGTAAATGGTCTTCTAATTTGGTTGCTTCCAAGAGGTTTATTTGGTTGAAGGTTTATCGTATCCCTATGCATGTGTGGGATGAACCATTGTTTAAGAGGCTTGGCTCTTTGTTTGGTACATTTGTGGATTTTGATGAGGCAACAATCAGTAGAAAAAGGCTTGATTTTGCTCGGATACTTGTATCGACGGAGAGGAAGAGGCTTGTTGATGAAATGGTGAACATTTCGGTGATGGGGGCCGTGTACAGCCTTTGGGTGGTGAAGGAGTTGGGAGGTAGGCAGTGGGAGTCGGAGGTGAGGGAGAGTAGGGAGGATGATGTCACATCGCAGAGCTCTAGGGAGAACGACGTGGCATATTGTGAAGGGAGGCTGTTTTCAGATGAGGAAGTGCCCATTCCTAGGTTGAGAGACTATGGTTCCCTAGGTAACTCTAAAGTCTCACCTTTAGTAGAGTCAAAGCTAGGGTCAGGGTTTCTTTTGTCTGTTCATGAGGGGCCCCAAGCTACAGATCCTAGCAAAAGGGATGGTTTTTTAATTGATCCAATGGCGTGTGGACAAGTGGCATCAAGGGGAAGTGCTATGATGTAAGGAGGGAAGAACTTGATAGTTGCATTAGATTGGAGGGTGAAAGAGGGGTTGACTTTTCAAAGTCTGTTCATGAGGAGAGTGAGGAGGTTTCCCACGCGTGAGTAGAGGAATTGTGTGCAGATTCTTGTGGGGGCTACAAAGGTAGGGATGTTATGGTAGAAAGTGATTGTGGGCTTCCAGGGGAACATGCCCATGTTGAAAAGGAAGAAGACACAAGTGTTTGGAGGGGGGGGGGTAGTTTGGAAAGATAATATTTCTTCATCTAATAAATTTTTCCAGACTGAACCTTTTGTCAACACAGTTCATAATGTGGCTGCTACGAGGTTGGTGGGACATGGTGTGAAGGAAGTGATGGGTTGTGAGAGGCCTCTATTTACGAATAAACATATTAGATTCTCTTATGATGAATCTGAGCCGTCGGTTTTTAGCGATTCTATTGAAGATTTTGAAGGGGATGGACAACGAATTTTGAAGTTGAGGCAACGATCTAGAAAGAAGAAGAAAGCTAGTCCCTTTGCAAAGAAACAGCTAAGGGTGGCGTCTGATGTTCACTTTGATGGCAGCCCGAAGTCTTGGAAAAGGGAGAAGCATAGGTATCAAGTCCGGTCGGCGTATAGAAGGACGGTTTCACATCCTTTGGGTGGAGATGAGGAGTGGAGTAGTGATGATGGAATTGTGCGTGGTAAGGGAGGTTTTTGGTAGGAAAGCTCGCTCCTCAGAGATTTGTCCTTTACATGGCTCGGGGGTGGGATTTTTCATGGATGATCATGTTGAATCCGTGGCGGACTCACAAGTGTGGGGTGTGGCAAAGAGAGGGAAACATTTGAAAGTTCTAGCGGCAAAAAGAGTCTTGGAAATTCAAAAAGAGTCCGGTGTTTCCTTTTCTCCGTCGGAGGGTGGGATCATCGAGAAACTTGTTCAATTAGAAGATGTTGCGGTCAAGGCCAAGGCTTGTAGGGAGGAGGCAAGGGTGATTTAATGATAGTCTCGACCTTTAATGTGAGGGGTTTAGGTGGGAGGGTCAAGAAGAATAAAATTTGTGATCTAGTGCGACAAAATAAGATTGATTTCTTAGCTTTACAAGAGACAAAGTTAGAAGATATAAATCAAGCATTGTGTTACTCTTTTTGGGGTAGTGAAGACTGTGAGTGGGTGTTTAGAGCTTCCAAAGGAAGTAGTGGTAGAATTCTTTCTATTTGGAACAAATCTTGTGCTAATTTGTTATATTCGTTCTAAGAGGAAGGTTATGTTGGTGTGTGTTTGGAATGGGGGGGGTGGATAAAACAAGGTGTATTATGATTAATGTTTATTCTAAATGCGATTTTGTGACGAAAAGAAGGTTGTGGGAGAGTTTGGTTGAGGAGCGGGCGATTAGAGGAGGAGGGGTGTGGTGTGTACTTGGTGACTTTAATGTGGTGTGTAGGAGAGATGATACGAGAGGGGTGAATGAGGAGGCTTCGACGGCGCAAGTTTTACAGATGTATTTGTTTAATACTTTTATCGGTGAGATGGAGTTGGAAGACTTAAATGTTTTGGGCCAGCGGTTCACTTGGTATCACCCAAATGGGAGATCCATGAGTCGTATTGATAGAATTCTTATCTCGGAGGAATGGTCTCAAGTTTGGGGGGAGAATTCTCTTTGGGTGTTGCCTAGGGATGTCTCAGATCATTGCTCGTTGGTGCTTAGAAATGGAGGGTGGGATTGGGGGCCTAAACCTTTTCGCTTTAATAATTTTTGGTTGTAAAACCGAAAGTTCAAAGGGGTGGTGGAAAAGGCGTGGAGGAATCATAATGTTAGTGGATGAATGGGTTTCATGCTAACATCAAGGAGTGGAATAAGGAGGAGTATGGTGGTATGGAGGAGAGGGTGGAGAGGTTGGTGGAGGATATAAAAGGGTTGGATGAAAAAAGTGAGGAGGGAGAGTTGAGTGTTGTGGAAGTAGAGATTCGGAAGTTCAAATTTGAAGAGCTTTGGAGAATTCTTAAGGCTTAAAATGCCTTCATAGCTCAACGGTCTAGATCGAGGTGGCTTAAGGAGGGGGATGCGAACTCAAAGTACTTCCATAATTGTGTTAAGTTACGAAAGAGTAGGAATTCCATTAAGGCGCTCAAGGAGAATGATGGTTGGGTGGTGTCACCTTTTGATGTTAGGAGGAAAGTTGTGAATTACTTTACCACTGTTGTTTCTAATGAAAGTTGGGACTGTCCGAAATTGGATGGGGTTAATTTTGACACCTTATCTGATGGTGATAATGGCCTTCATGTGGCTCCTTTTTCCTTGTTGGAAATAGAGGCGGTGGTGAGAGATAGTGATGGTGGTAAAAGTCCGGGGCCAGATGGTTATAATTTTGCTTTTGTAAAGGAGTTTTGGTATTTGATTAAGGATGACGTGAGGGTTTTCTTTGATCAATTCCATGCTAACGAGGTGTTGCCCAAGGGTATGCTAGCTTACTTTGTTACTTTAATTCCGAAAGTCTCATCCCCGTTGGAGTTGAAGGATTGTAGGCCGATTTCTTTGCTTGGTTGTCTATATAAATTATTGGCAAAGGTGTTGGCTAGGCGATTGTCGGCGGTTATGAATTCCATTATTTCACCAAATCAATCGGTGTTTCTTAAGGGTAGGCATTTGGTGGATGGTGTGTTGGTGGTGAATGAGTTGGTGGATTATGCTAAGAGAGCGAAGAAAGAGTGTTTAATTTTTAAAGGTGGATTTTGAAAAGGCTTATGACTCGGTGGATTGGGGTTTTTTTGGAGTATATGATGCATAGAGTGGGGTTGTGTGATAAGCGGAAGGCGGGGATGAAGGCGTGTGTGTTTGGTGGTAGTATGTCGATCCTTGTCAATGGTAGCCCGACGGAGGAAATTAGTATTCATCGAGGTTTAAAGCAAGGGGATCCGCTAGCGCCTTTTTTATTCTTGTTGGTTGCAGAAGGTTTTAGCGGATTAATGAGGAAGGCGGAGGCCTCAAATTTGTTTGAGGGTTTTGACTTTGGTGGAAATGACTTGGTGGTGTCTCACTTGCAATATGCCGGTGACACTCTTTGTATTGGGAAGGATTCGGTTCGAAACCTTTGGACCATGAAGTCGGTTCTTCGTGGTTTTGAAATGGTGTCGGGTTTAAAAATTAATTTCTCCAAGAGCTCCTTGATAGGGGTCAATGTTAGTGATGAGTTTATGGTGCTAACCCGAGGAGTATGGCGACTTGGGAACCTTTGAATGAGACTTTAGGCAGTAGGCTAAATACGTGGGGCCATCGTTACATTAGTTTTAGAGGTAGAATGGTCCTTTTGAATTCGGTGCTTAATGCTATGCCTATTTTTTATTTATCCTTTTTGAAGGTGCTGATGCAAGTTTGGAGGAGGATTGTGAAAATGCAAAGAGAATTCCTTTGGGGTGGTGTTGGAGGGGGTAAGATTAGTTGGGTTAAATGGAAGCCGGTGTGTCAAAAGAAGGAAAATGGGGGGTGTTGGGGTGAGGGATATTCGGGTGATGAATATAAGTTTGTTGGCTAAGTGGAGATGGAGATTACTTGATTGGGGAAAAGGCGTTGTAGAAAAGTGTGTTAGATAAGAAGTATGAGGGGTGTGTAGGTAGCTTGTTGGAGGGTAATCCCACTAGGTGGCCGAGGTATTCGTCTCTTTGGTGGAAGGACTTAGTGAAGCTAGGAGATTTTGGAGTCCTTAATTGGTTCAATTCGGTGGTGGATAGGAGAGTGGACAATGATTTGGCAACAAGGTTTTGGGATGATAGGTGGAGAGGGGGCAAATGCTTCCGTTTGAAGTACCATAGGCTTTACTCGATTTCCAATGATAAGGAGGCTTTGGTGGGGGAGGTGGGTGTTTTTTTTGGGACTTACTACGGATTGGAGCTTCCATTGGAGAAGACAACTCTTTGTGTGGGAGGAGGAAATTTTAGTAAGTCTTATGGAGGATTTGGAAGGTATGGTTGGGTCTCAAGCGGAGGATGAGTGGAGGTGGAGTTTAGAAGATACAGGTGGTTTTACGGTAAAGTCGGCCTATGATAAGTTGGAGGAATTGGTGTCGAGTGATGTTTTGTGGCGGGTTGAAGATAAAAGGGTATTCAAAGGTTTGTGGAAAACCCCAGCACCTTCAAGAGTTGTGGTGTTTGCATGCAGGGTGCTCCTTGATCGTATTTCTACTAAGGATAATCTTGCATTGCGGAATGTTCTACCTTCGGAAGGGTCGGTCTTGTGCGTTATGTGTAATAGGGTGGAAGAATCGTCGCTACACCTTCATTATGATTTAGCTAGTTTGTTGTGGTTGAGATTAATGTCGTGGTTGGATGGCTTTTTTTATCACTCCTCCTAATCTTTTTATTCATTGGGAATGTTGGGGGTGGGAAAGGAACAAGAATGTCAAAAAGGCCCGTCGACTTATTTGACTTTCAACATTATGGGTGTTGTGGAAAGCCCGAAACGATATCATTTTCAATAGGAGAAATTTTGAGGTGGAGGAGATAGTGGAGGAAATCAAAGTGTTGTCTTAGAGGTGGATGTTGAGTAGGACTAATACTCCGGTTTACCTCTTCTATGAGTGGAGTTGGGATCCGGTATGGTGCCTTGGCAGAGATGGGAGGAGGTAGGCGTGGTGGTTTGCTTTGGGGACTTGGTTCGGCAGTGCAGAAGCCGTTTTTTGCTGCTCTCAAGGGTGTTGTTGTGTGGCAGTGTGGCTGCCTGTTGCAGCGTGCTTTTTTCTATCATGAGGGTCTCCTGTCTGTCTGTTTTTCACCCGGTTTTTTTTGCTCCTTGTCTGGGTAGCATCTGCTGTTTGCTATTATGAGTCTCGGGTGTGTTGTTTGGGATTTTCAGGAGTGATGCAGGGGTATGCTTGCCGTATGTGGTTTGGCAGGTTGCTGCTTTTCGGATGCTGGTTGTGTTCTTGGCTGGGTGCGCAGCTGGTGATGTTTTTGGGGGTTCAGGCAGATTTTTCGGTTTGCTGGGAGCCATTATTTTTCTGCTGTTTTTGTTGCCTAGGTGGTGAGGCTGTGGTATGCATGTGGCTTTGTAGCATGTATAGTTCCACATCATTATTTGGTGTGTTGGTTTGATCTTTTTTGGGTGGTTTTTAAGGGGTTTTTGTTCGAGCCGGTATTTTTGTGGCAACCGATTTTCCCTTGTATTTTTTCCCACCCGAGCTTATTAGTGCACCTCGCACGAGCTTGTTGGTTAATAATATTTTGCCGATTTAAAAAAAAAAGAATTTTGTACGGTTTCAACCAATAGATGAGTAAAGAACTAGGAGACTTATAACAATCAAGCAGGCAATCCACTTAAAGTCCACCTGGAAAACTAATTAACTTAATTTTTTTGGATATTTTATTTTATTTTTTAGCCTGATTAAATCCAAATTTATCAATCTACCAAAAAATAAATAAAAAAATCCAAATATATCATATCACCATCATTTTTTATATTATTTTTTTTTGACAAAATCATTTTTTATATTATGTAAGTACATTATTAGAGGAATTATTGTAACTACTTTTTATAAGTTCTAGTATAAATTAACTTTATCTCGGTAAATTTTAAAAGAAAATATTAACCTAGTTCTATTTTTTTTTTTTTTAAGAAGCTAAATTAGCCCACCTAAATTGGCACTAGAGAGAATCGAACCTGAAACCTTGAGGAGGAGCACACTCCCAGGTCCCAACCAATACCACCAGGCCAACCCAAGTGGGTTTAACCTAGTTACTGTTAACCCTTTGATTCTCGGGGAAATGAGCTTTGGTAATCCAAAGTTCGGCTGTGTGCTAAGTATAACCTAGTCAAGAAATTATTTCATCCAAGAATCAAACTTGAGTTTGATTCGTCATTTGTTGGAGTACATTAACCATTTTGTGTTTAATTATTTGATTAACTCAATCATAATTAGAACACGACATATCAGTCAAAGAAACATTTGCACCAGGGTTGGGCTGCACTATGGAATCAAACTAGTTTAATGAGAACCGTTGATCGAAACAACAAGAACTGAAAAACATTTGTTCAAAAAAACAAGAACGGAAAGAGAAAAAAAAGGAGTTTTGTTTTTTCTTTGGTGTGAAGAAGTTCATGAATTATGTGATGGCAACTCGAGAGAAGACCTAAATAACCTACAAAAGGAGCAATTTTCTCAACATATTCTTTTGCTACATATTTAACATTAGGTGTCTAATATTTTGTTGTAATAAGCGTTGCGTAATTGTAATGTATTATGAAATCTGGCCAAAATAATAAAATATGTTGAATTCTTACCAATTTATACTTTGTCACTTTAAATTATGTCATTTTAATTTTTGTTATTTTAATAATCTATGTCATTGTAATGTAAAGTCAAAGTTCATACAATTTGGATGGTATAATTCAAAGATGTCTAATATGTTGCTGATTAAAAAATTTGAATGTGGTAAAATGGTCAATTTAGAAGGTGTGTGAGAAGTGAGTAGGGTGAAAAAGGAAATCCTGAATGCAGCATTGTGCTAGTTAAATGGATAACAGACAAGGCCATCATTGCATTATTCACTTGGATCATGCTCACTTGTAGTCAGGACGAATTTACACAAAATGCAGCATTAGTAATTTCTCACACAAGATAAATTCATATTGCATAGTATATTTAATAAAAAAATTAATTTACCCTCGTAAATAAATAAAGATGAAAGATCAAATCGCACTATTATAATGCTATATTAATATTACATGTATAATATCGTTTTACTCGACTTGAGACCTATCAATATTATTGATGTTTGATAAAAACATATAAACCTTTAATATTGGTGGATCTCAATAATATATCAAATGATTTTAGATTTATGTAAAGTTTTACATTGATGATCTATATGACAAAAACTTATAATCTAATGGTCAAATTTTAAAAAATTATATGTCAAGTTAAACAATATTAAGTGGTGTAACACTGATGTAGTATTACATCAATATAATTTGATCTCTCCTTATAAATAAATACTCTAAAAAAATTGGTTCGTCTCCACTCTATTCTCAAAGATTTCAAATATAGCTTAAATTTTCATTTTTAGAGTGTTTTTTTTTTTTACAATCAAATTTTTTTTTACAATCAATTTTTAGAGATATTTTAATACGCATCAATGATTACTTGATTGATATTTAATTTAATACTCATCAATTAGAGATATTTTAATACGCATCAATGATAACTTGATTGATATTTAATTTAATCCACATCAATGATTACTTGATTGATATTTAAAAAGCAAAGAAGCATCTATCAAAAAA